>Ga0326734_1000396_pt1 | contig 12045 bp, 8 predicted proteins | sample 15_GP2_1315_FD_207944 | JGI IMG/M metagenome (GOLD analysis project Ga0326734, IMG submission 207944) | Glacier ice microbial communities from Ngari, Tibet, China - 15_GP2_131.5 | ecosystem: Environmental > Aquatic > Freshwater > Ice > Glacier | place: China: Ngari, Tibet | collected 2018-07-18 | reverse complement strand
ATGCCGACCCGCAAAACCCAGCTGCACCTGGACCGCTGCCTGACCTGCCGCAACTGCGAAAGCACTTGTCCCAGCGGCGTGCAATACGGCCACCTGATTGACATTGGCCGCAAGCTGGTCGATGAGCGGGTGCCGCGCCCGGCGGGTGACCGCGCGGTGCGCTGGGCACTCAAAGAGGGCCTGCCGTCGCCGCTGTTTACCCCGGCGATGAAAATCGGCCAGGCGGTGCGCGGCCTGCTGCCCGGCTCGCTTCAAAACAAAGTGCCGGCCAAGCAAAACGCCGGCCAGTGGCCCACCCGCAGCCATGCCCGCAAAATGCTCATGCTGGCCGGTTGTGTGCAGCCCGCCATGATGCCCAACATCAATTCGGCGACTGCCCGGGTGCTGGATGCTGCTGGCATTGAAGTCGTGCTGGCAGCCAAAGTCGGCTGCTGCGGTGCGGTGAAATACCACCTGAATGACCAAGACGGGGGAAAAGCCGAGATGCGCCGCAACATCGACGCCTGGTGGCCGTATGTCGAGGACGGCGCGGAGGGCGTGGAGGCCTTGGTGATGAACGCTTCAGGCTGCGGCGTTACGGTCAAGGAATACGGCTACATCTTCAAAAGAGAGCCGGCCTATGCCGAAAAAGCAGCGCGCATCAGCGAGCTGACCCGCGACCTGAGCGAATTGCTGCCAATTATTTCTGAAGCCTTGCTGGCAAACCGGCTTGACAGGGCCGACAAAATTGGCGCAGGAGCGCCCAAACTGGCGTTTCACCCCCCTTGCACCCTGCAGCACGGCCAGCAATTGCGCGGCGGCGTCGAGCAGCATTTGGGCAGTCTGGGATTTGACATTCGGGTGTCCAGCAACGAAGCGCACCTGTGCTGCGGCTCGGCAGGAACGTATTCAGTGCTCCAGCCCGAAATTGCTTACCAGCTGCGCGACCGCAAACTGGCCAATCTGAAAGACATGGCACCCGAGGTCATCGTGTCGGCCAATATTGGTTGCATTACCCATCTGCAAAGCGGTACCGCCACGCCAGTGCGGCACTGGATTGAAGTGTTGGACAGCGCGCTATTAAAATAATAGCCGTAGGCGCAATGGATATATGCGCAAAGGGCACTTTTTTCTTAAACCTCAGGTGAAATGGCATCTTCTCAAGCTTGGGTTAGCGTAATTGCAGCAACACCAAGCCAGCCAGTCCGCCAACTCACAGCCCCGCTTGCTGTTGCCAGGCTGGCAAACCGCGATAGGACGGTGGGTTGATGTCTTTAGGCTGGCTGCGCGGAACCGGTGACGCAAAGGCTTTTTGCACCCAAAGCGACACGGTTTTGTCTTGAGGAAGCGCAGTATGCAGCTGGGTTTGCGCTTCGTCCAGGTGACTGGCCAGGCGCTGGCGAGCCGTCTCTAATCCGAGCAAAGCCACCAGCGTAGATTTTCCGGCGTCTTTGTTGCTGTCTTTGCCAAAGTTCGCTGACGAGCAGGTGCGGTCCTGAATGTCATCACGCAACTGAAAGGCATGGCCAAGCTCGTGCGCCACCTTGCGCAATCCGCTGCAAACCGCTTCGTCGGCACCGGCTGTCAGCGCGGCCATTTCAAAACTTGCAGAAAACAGCGATCCGGTTTTTTGCTGGTTGGTGCTGGCAATGTCTTCAAAGCGCCGCGCCGCCGCGCCTTCTCGCAGGTCGCGGTACTGGCCGCGCACCAGGCCCTGCATGCCAACCGCATGGCACAGCACCCTGACCAGCCGGGCTTGTAATTCGCCGGGTACCCCTGGCACGCTGGCCGCGATGCTGCAGGACTGGCTGACCAGCGCCACCGCGCCCAGCACAGCGACATCTTGGCCAAACCTTGCATGCACAGCCAAGCGGCCACGGCGCAGGCGGGCGTTGTCCATGCACGGCATGTCATCCAGAAAAAGGGAAGCCGCATGCACCATTTCCACCGCGCAACTCAGGTCTAGCAGCGCTGCTGATTGGTGGCCCAAGCTGTGGCCGACCAACAGCATCAGCAAAGGCCGGATGCGCTTGCCCGGTGCCAATACACCTTCATGCAGCGCTGCGCCCATGACGTCATGACTGTCGACAGGCGGCGGCACCAGCTCGGCAAGCCTACGCTCGATCTGGCTGCGCATGTCGGCAAGCCGGGCATTGAGGTCCAGCGGAGGGGAAGCCAAATAAGGCAGCGCGGCAGAAGGGTGCATGGTGGGTAGAGTTAGTGCTGCTGAGGCTCAGGCGCAGTTATAGGACGCTATCGGCAAAATGACCAGCCCGAAGCGAAAGTTGCGGTAACGTCCTACAGTTGGCTGTGCGCTTGTGCGTAATCTTTTCTGTTCTGCTCACATTTGTTGCCAATGGCTCATTTCACGATCATTGCCCCGCCTTTTACCAGCCATGTCCGGGTGTTGGTTGCACTGGCATGCGGGTTACTGGACAAAGGCCACCGCATCAGCTGGGTGCATCAGGCTGACGTGCAGCCGTTGATTGGCGACAAGCGCATTGAGTTTCGTGCGATTGGCGCTTTGTCTCACCCAGCCGGTTCACTGGCGCGCATCGTGGCTCGCGCAGCGAATCCGGGCGGACCGCTGGGCTTGCGCCGAGTCATCGCCGATGTGGCCGCCAGCACCGACATGTTGTGCCGCGAGGCTCCTGCGCTGCTGCGCGGGCTGGGCACCGATGCGGTGATTGCCGACCAGATGGAAGCGGCCGGCGGGCTGATTGCTGGCGGTCTGGGAATTCCCTTTATTTCGGTGGCGTGCGCGCTGCCGGTCAATCGCGAACTTCGGCTGCCGCTGCCAGTCATGTCCTGGAGCCATGCCCTAGATGCGCGCGGCGAGCAACTCAATGAAGGCAGCGCCCGGGTTTATGACTGGCTGATGCAGCCGCATGCCCGGGTGATTGCCCGACATGCCAAGGCTTTTGGCATGGGTGCCCGCAACACCTTGGCCGACTGCCTGTCGCCGCTTGCCCAGATCAGTCAAACCACCACTTCTTTTGACTTTCCGCGAACCAGCTTGCCAGCGCACTTTCACGCCGTCGGCCCGCTGCGCCTGCCGCTGCAGCAAGAGCCGGCTTTGAATTTGCAGACTGATGAAACCAAGCCGTTTGTATTTGCCTCCCTTGGCACTTTGCAGGGCGGGCGTTTTGGCTTGTTCAAACGCATTGCCCGGGCTTGCCGGGCGCTGGATGCCCAGCTGCTGCTGGCCCATTGCGACTGCCTCGACAGCGTTCAAGCCGAAGCCTTGCGCCGTGCCGGTGCGACCTGGGTGACCGGTTTTGCGCCGCAGCGGGCCGCTTTGGCGCGCGCCGACGTCGTCGTCAGCCATGCCGGACTGAACACGGTGCTGGATGCCATGGCGGCAGGCAAACCGGTGCTGGCCCTGCCCATTGCTTTTGACCAGCCTGGTGTGGCGGCGCGGCTGGTCCATGCCGGTGCGGGTTTGCGGCTGTTGCCAGCATTGGCCAGTGCAGCGCGCATTGAAAAAAACCTGCGCCACTTGCTAAGCGAGCCGGCATTTGCGCAACGCGCCCGGGTACTGGGTGCCGACGTTGCCCTGTCCGGCGGCGTAGACAAAGCGGTCGAGATTATTGAAGCCACGCTACAGCCCCAACTTTTCACCCTTAATACGGAACCAGTGCATGACGCCCACCCCGTTGCGGCTGCTCAAGCGGCTCGATTGCAGCCTGCCTGACAGCGCCAGATTGCCAGCTGCCGCGCTGGACGCCGACCTGATTCTGGTGGGCGGCGGGCTGGCGAACGGCTTGATTGCCTGGCGGCTGCAGCAACTGCGTCCAAGCCTGCACGTACTGCTTTTGGAAAGCGGCAAAACCCTGGGCGGCAACCACACCTGGTCATTTCACGATGCCGACCTAACGCCGGCAGAGCAAGCTTGGGTCGCGCCGCTGGTGGCGCACCGATGGGACGGCTACAGCGTGTCGTTTCCAGCCTTGAGGCGCGAGCTTGCGGGCGGCTATGCGTCGATTACCTCAAGCCGCTTTGACGCCGTGCTGCAGGCCGCTCTGGCGGGCCAGGTGCAGGTGCAGGTGTCCACGCTGGTGGCTGCCGTGAGTGAGCGCTCGGTGACCTTGACCGACGGACGTGTACTGCGAGCTTCTGCGGTGATTGATGGCCGGGGCTTGCGGCCCAGTAGCCATCTGCGCCTAGGATGCCAAAAATTTCTTGGCCAGGAACTGCGCTTAACCCAGCCGCATGGTTTGACGCAGCCGGTGCTGATGGACGCCACGGTTCGCCAGCAAGACGGCTACCGGTTTATTTATCTGCTGCCTTTCAGCGCGGACACCTTGCTGGTGGAAGACACTTGCTACGCCGACGGCGACCAGGTCGATGCTGACCGGCTGCGCGCCAATATCGCCAGTTATGTCGCAGCTCGGGGATGGACAGTCGCCGAGGTATTGCGCGAAGAGCGCGGCGCGTTGCCCATCACGCTAAGCGGTGACATACAAGGCTTTTGGCAAAGCGCGGGCGGCATTGCCCGCAGCGGACTGGCCGCCGGGCTGTTTCACGCCACCACCGGCTATTCGTTGCCCAGTGCGGTGCGTCTGGCCGACCTGATTGCCAACCTGCCGGACATGGCCAGCGCACCGCTTTTCAATGCGATTCGGGCACACGCCATGGCCGAGTGGCAGTCGCAGAGTTTTTTCAGGCTGCTCAACCGCATGCTGTTTCAGGCCGCCCGCCCGGACGAACGGTGGCGCGTGATGCAGCGGTTTTATGGATTGCCCGCACCGCTGATCGGGCGTTTTTACGCAGCCCGGCTGAACTGGTTGGACAAGGCCCGCATTTTGGCCGGCAAACCGCCGGTGCCGATAGGCGCTGCGTGGCGCGCCAGTTGGGCAACTGCCGAAAAAACTGCTGGAACTGCCGCCGAAGTTTTTACATCATCTGCTGAACAAAAAAGGACTTCATGACAGACAAAAGAAAATCGACGAGTGCGGCAAAAACTGCCGCAGTGATTGGTGCTGGTTTTGGCGGCATTGCACTGGCCATTCGGCTGCAGGCTGCGGGCATTCAAACCACTTTGTTTGAGGCGCGTGACAAGCCAGGTGGCCGCGCTTACGTGTACGAAGACCAGGGGTTCACCTTTGACGCCGGCCCGACTGTGATTACCGACCCAAGCGCGCTGGAAGAGTTGTTTGCTCTGGGCGGCAAGCGCATGGCCGACTATGTCGAGTTGCTGCCAGTCGCGCCTTTTTACCGCCTGTGCTGGGAAGATGGCACGCACTTTGATTACGCCAACGACCAAGAAGCCATGGACCGGCAAATTCATGCCCTCAACCCGGCTGATGTCGCGGGTTATCAGCAATTTTTGGCTTATTCCAAGGCGGTGTTTGAAGAGGGCTACATCAAACTGGGAACCGTGCCTTTTTTGAACTTTCGCAGCATGGTGCAGGCCGGCCCGGCGCTGGCCAAGCTGCAAGCGTGGCGCAGTGTGTATTCCATGGTGTCCAAGTTCATTGCCGACGAAAAGCTGCGTCAGGTGTTCTCGTTTCATTCGCTGCTGGTGGGGGGCAACCCGTTTGCCACCTCGTCGATTTATGCCTTGATTCATGCGCTCGAGCGCAAGTGGGGTGTGTGGTTTCCGCGCGGCGGCACAGGCGCGTTGGTGCGCGGCATGCTGCGCTATTTTGAGGACATGGGCGGCGTGGTGCGCCTTAACGCCCCGGTCGACCAAATTGTGCTGACTGACGGGCGGGCCAGTGCGGTAATGGTGCACGGCGAATCGCTGCCGTTCGACCAGGTGGCTTCAAACGCCGATGTGGTGCATACCTATGAAAAATTGCTTGGCCATGCGCCGCGCGGTAGGGCTGAGGCCAAACGCCTGCAGTCCAAGCGCTTCAGCATGTCGCTGTTTGTGGTGCATTTCGGCCTGTCGCGCCCGCAACCGCAGCTGCAGCATCACACCGTGTGTTTTGGCCCGCGCTACCGCGAGCTGATCGACGAAATTTTCAACGGCAGCGCCTTGAGCGATGACTTTTCACTCTATCTGCATGCGCCTTGCGCCACCGATCCTTCTCTAGCTCCGCCCGGTTGCGCAAGCCACTATGTGCTCGCGCCAGTGCCCCATCTGGGACAAGCTGACATCGATTGGCAGCAGGAAGGGCCTTTGCTGCGCGACCGCATTCTGGCTTACCTGGAACAGCGCTACATCCCCAACCTGCAGCGCGATCTGGTCACCTGCCGCATCTTCACGCCAGCCGATTTCAAAACCGAGTTATCAGCGCACCTTGGCTCGGCTTTTTCACTTGAACCGCTGCTCACCCAAAGTGCCTGGTTTCGAAGCCATAACCGCGACGACACCATTCCGAATTTGTACATCGTGGGTGCTGGCACGCATCCGGGGGCTGGTGTGCCGGGCGTGGTCGGCTCAGCCAAGGCCACTGCCAGCCTGATGCTGGAGGGCCTATGAGTGTTGACGGCGGCATCATCGAGCACGCCACCCAGACCATTGAAGCCGGCTCGAAAAGCTTTGCCACCGCGGCCCGCCTGTTCGACGAAACGACCCGCCAAAGCGCGGTCATGCTGTATGCCTGGTGCCGCCACTGCGACGATGTAGTAGACGGCCAGCAGCTGGGCCACGGCCAGCAGCAGGGCGACCGCAGCAACGCCGCCGCTTGCCTAGCGCGCCTGGAGCGGGCTACGCGCAGCGCCTGCGCCGGCCAACTGAGCGGTGATCCGGTGTTTGATGGCCTGGCAGAGGTGGTGCGCCGCCATAGCATTCCCGAATGCTATTTGCTTGAGCACTTGGCTGGTTTTCGCATGGATGTCGAGGCGCGGCACTACATCAGTTTGGACGACACCATGGACTACTGCTGGCGGGTGGCTGGCGTGGTGGGCGTGATGATGGCAATGGTCATGGGCAATCGCGACCCGGCTACCTTGGACCGCGCTTGCGATTTGGGACTGGCGTTTCAACTCACCAACATCGCCCGGGATGTGGTGGAGGACGCCGCCATTAGCCGGATTTACTTGCCTGCGGCCTGGTTGAAAGAAGAAGGCATTTTCGCGCCCAGCGATCTGCTGGACATGCAGCACCGGCCCGCGCTGGGCCGGGTGGCTGCCCGGCTGGTGGACGCGGCAGACCCGTACTACCATTCGGCAGTGGCCGGCATTGGCGCGCTGCCGCTGCGCTCAGCATGGTCGATTGCCACTGCCCGGGGCGTGTACCGCGACATTGGCCGCAAGGTCAAGGCCCATGGCGCTCATGCCTGGGACCGCCGGATTGCCACCAGCCGCATGGACAAGCTGTGGTTTTTGGCCCGGGGTGCGGCGGTGGCAGTGGCGGTGCAGGGTATTTCTGCTCAGCCCCGGGCCGGCCAGTTGTGGCAGCGGCCGGTTTGAATCGTGCCCGCCTGCAGCAAATGCTTTGAAGCCAACATCAGCATGATTTTTTCAGCGCACGCGTTGCCGTAGTCAAGCTGCCAGCGCCGTTTCAATGTCATCGGCCAGGCTGGCGGGCTTGTCCAGCGGCGCATAGCGCTTGACCACCCGGCCGTCTTGGCTGACCAAGAATTTAGTGAAATTCCATTTGATTGCCTTGCTGCCCAGCAGGCCAGGCGCTTCGGCCGACAGCCATTGGTACAGCGGATGGGCACTCAAGCCATTCACGTCAATTTTGGACATCATCGGAAAACTCACGCCATAGTTGACATGGCAAAAGCTGGCGATTTCGTTGTCCTGGCCCGGGTCCTGCCCGCCAAATTGATTGCACGGAAACCCCAGTACGACCAGCCCTTGAGCGCCATACGCCTTGTGCAGTTCTTCCAAGCCGGCAAATTGCGGTGTAAAACCGCACTGGCTGGCGGTGTTCACGATCAGCATCACCTTGCCCTTGAATGTCGAAAGAGCAAGGTCTTCCCCGTTGATCTGGCGAGCTTGAAAGTCATAAATGCTGGGCATGGTGTCTGGTGTCTCCAAAAATAAGAGGCTGTCAAAAATACGCATCACAAAAAATCGACAGCTGTTATTTTGCGCACCAACACAAAGCGCTGCTGTCTCCGGGGCAATGCCCAGCCGCACTGGGTTGGTTCAAGCAGCCAAAAAAAAGATTTGTGCAGTCAAGGTGCAAATGCTGACAGCGGAGGGGCACTAGTTGGGACATCGGCGTTCTGGTTGGGCCGCATGCGGCGCCCGACTTTTTTACGGTTGAAGACATGGCGATGTTTTTCGCTACCGACTGGCAGGTGCACTACAACTCCAGCCGCACCGGTGTGCGCTTGATTGGCGCCAAGCCGACCTAAGCGCGGCGCGATGGTGGCGAGGCCGGCTTGCACCCGTCCAACATCTACGACAACGCTTACGCGATTGGCGCGATTGACTTCACCGGCGACATGCCAGTGATCCTTGGGCCTGATGACCGAGCCTGGGCGGCTTTGTTTGTCCGGCCACGGTGGTGTAGGCCGAATTGTGGAAGCTGGGCCAGTTGTCGCCCGGCAACACGGTGCACTTCAAGCCCTTGCGCCAGGATGAGGCGGCTGAAATGGCGCGTGTCCAGTATGTCGCGCTGAGCATGCCGGCGGCAGAAAGGGCCGAGCGGCTTGCCACGGTTTCGGCGCAAAGCAGATTTCTGGATGACGCGGTGCTGCACCGCTCGCCGGCCCAGGGCAGGGAGGTTGAGGTGGTGTACCGGCGCGCTGGCGATGCTTATCTGCTGATCAAGTTCGGCGAGCTCCAGCTGGACCTGACATTGCGCTTTCTGGTGCATGCCTTGATGACGCGCCTGCAGGCTTTGCGTGATGAAGGCGGCCTGTTGGGGGTGATTGACCTGACCCCGGGAATTCGTTCGCTGCAGGTGCATTACGACTCGCGCCGGCTGCCGTTGCCGCAGCTGATGGACCAACTGCTGCAAGCGCAGTTTAGCCTGGCGGCGGCCGATGACATCGAGGTGCCCAGCCGCACCGTTTGGCTGCCGCTGTCCTGGGACGATCCAGCCACCAAACTGGCCATTGAAAAATACATGCAGTCAGTCAACGCTAACGCGCCCTGGTGCCCGAGCAACATCGAATTCATCCGCCGTATTAATGGTCTGCCTGATCTGCAAGCGGTTTACGACATCTTGTTCGACGCCAGCTACATGGTGCTGGGGCTGGGCGACGTGTACTTGGGCGCCCCGGTCGCCACGCCGCTGGACCCACGGCACCGGCTGGTTACCACCAAGTACAACCCGGCCCGCACCTGGACACCTGAAAATGCCGTGGGCATTGGCGGCGCTTACTTGTGCGTCTACGGCATGGAGGGTCCGGGTGGTTACCAGTTTGTTGGCAGCACGGTGCAGATGTGGAACCGCTGGCGAATAACGCAAGATTTTCCGCAAGGCAAGCCTTGGCTGCTGCGCTTTTTCGACCAAATCCGGTTTTATCCGACGGGTGCCGAAGAACTGCTCGCTTACCGCAAGGATTTTGTGGCCGGGCGTGCGACTTTGCGAATCGAGGAAGGTGTTTTCCGCTTGTCGGACTACCAACGTTTTTTGAGCGACAACGATGCGTCGATCAAAGACTTTAAACAGGGTCAGCAGGCCGCTTTCGAGGCCGAGCGGGAGCGCTGGCGGGTAGCTGGCGTGTTTGAAACGCCCGATGCCGGCAGTGCGGCTGACTTGAGCGGCCAAACTGCGGCTGGCCAGGCGTTTGATGGTGAAGTGGTGGCCTCGCAAATATCGGGCGGCGTTTGGTCGGTGTTGGTGGCGGTGGATGCCGATGTGAAAGCCGGGCAGGCGCTGCTGGTGATCGAATCCATGAAAATGGAAATTACTGTCCATGCCCATTGCGATGGCCGCGTTGAGCGACTGCTGTGCGTTGAAGGCCAGTCGGTGACCGCTGGCCAGCCGCTGATACTGATGCGCTGATGCGCTGATGACATAAACAAGGAGATGATTGATGCCACTTGACCTTTCGATTCCCGCCCTGCGCGCTCGCTACCTTGACGGCAGCTTGAGTCCCACCCAGCTGGTGGAACTGCTGCATGAACAAATGCTGGCAGAAGACGCTGCCCTGGACCGGCATGTGTGGATTCGCCGCCTCACGCTCGATGAAATGCGTGCCCATGCCGCTGCCCTGAACGGGCGTGATCCTAAGTCGCTGCCGCTGTACGGCATTCCATTTGCCATCAAGGACAACATCGACCTGGCAGGCATTCCGACCACCGTCGCCTGCCCGGCCTTTGCCTACACGCCCGAGGTTAGCGCCACCGTGGTGCAGCGGCTGATGGCGGCGGGCGCGATTCCGGTTGGCAAATCCAATCTCGACCAGTTCGCCACCGGGCTGGTCGGGGTGCGCTCGCCCTACGGCGTTTGCCACAACGCTTTGAATCCCGACTATGTGTCGGGCGGCTCCTCAGCCGGCTCAGCCGTCGCGGTGGCGCGCGGGCTGGCCAGCTTTTCGCTGGGCACCGACACCGCTGGCTCGGGCCGGGTGCCGGCCATGTTCAACAATCTGGTTGGTCTCAAGCCAACCTGCGGCCGCATTCCTGCCACCGGCGTGGTGCCGGCCTGTCGCTCGATCGACGCAGTGTCGGTGTTTGCGCTAACCGCTGCCGATGCGGCCGCCGTGCTGGGCGCGGCGCAGGGCGAAGATCCGCTGGATGCTTATTCCCGCAACTTGCCGCCTTACGGCCACAACTTTGGTGCGGCCAGCAGTTTTAGGTTTGGCGTGCCGCGCTTGGCCGATCTGGAGTTTCACGGCAATCCAGACGGCCCGGCGTTGTTTGCCCAGGCGGTCGCCCATCTGCAGGCGCTGGGCGGCACGTCGGTGGAAGTCGATCTGTCGCCGTTTTGCGCTGTGGCAACCTTGCTTTATGAAGGCCCCTGGGTGGCCGAGCGCTACCAGGCGATTCGCCCTTTTATTGAAGCGCAGCCAGAGGCGCTGCATCCTGTCACGCGGGTCATCATTGAAAAAGGCGTGCAAATTTCCGCGCCCGATACCTTTGCCGCGATGTACCGCCTTAAAGAACTCGAACGCCAGACCCGGCCGGTGTGGGACGGCATTGACTGCCTGGTCACGCCCACGGCCAGCACCATCTACACCATCGACGCAGTGCAGGCCGACCCGATTCGGCTGAATTCCAACCTGGGTTACTACACCAATTTTGCGAATCTGCTCGATCTGGCGGCCGTAGCCGTGCCGACCGGCTTCATGTCGCAGGCTATGGCCGGCATGCCTTGGGGCGTGACGCTGGTCGCGCCCGCTGGGCAGGACTTTCCCTTGCTCACGCTTGCCGCCCGCTTGCATGCCTGCACGGTGCCTACCGTGGGGGCTGTGGCGCATGCACCGCACCGGCTCGCCAACGCCATGTTGAACGCTGTGCCATTTCCATCGGGCCAGGTGCAGCTGGCCGTTTGTGGTGCGCACATGAGCGGCTTGCCGCTGAACGGGCAATTGACGCAGCGCGGCGCGCGGCTGGTGCGCAAGGTGCGCAGCGCGCCTTGCTACCAGTTGTTTGCCTTGCCCGGTGGCCCGCCGCATCGCCCCGGCATGGTGCGGGTGGACACGGGCGGGGCAGCCATCGAGATGGAAGTGTGGGAACTGCCCGCCAGCGAATTTGGCGCTTTCGTTGCTGGTATTCCTGCCCCGCTGGGCATCGGTACCGTGGCACTGGAGGGCGGTGGCGCGGTGCAGGGCTTTGTCTGCGAGGCTTACGCCACAGCCGAGGCGCGAGATAAAGTGCAGGACCCAGCGCTGCATCAGCCGCTGGACATCACCCACTTCGGTGGATGGCGCAGCTATCTGCACAGCCTGGCCTGAAAGACCCGCCGACGGTCAGGTCGCCGGGGCCGAGCGGGCTTCCAGCAGCACGGCCAGAAGAATCAGGCCGCCGCCAAACAAGGTGCGGGCCGACAGTTCTCCAGCGCCAAGCAGCACCGCTGAGGCGCTGGCAAACACCACTTCTGTCAGCATGACCAGCGCGGTGGTGCTGGCGCGCAAACGTGAAGCACCATACTGCAAAGCCAGGTTGCCCACCAAAAATGCCAGGCTCAGGCACAGGGCCATGCCTATCCAGGTGCCACTGGGGGCGGGCGGCACTGCCAAAAGGCCCAGCCCCGTGCCAATGGCG
>Ga0326734_1000395_pt1:0-7500 | contig 12051 bp, 5 predicted proteins | sample 15_GP2_1315_FD_207944 | JGI IMG/M metagenome (GOLD analysis project Ga0326734, IMG submission 207944) | Glacier ice microbial communities from Ngari, Tibet, China - 15_GP2_131.5 | ecosystem: Environmental > Aquatic > Freshwater > Ice > Glacier | place: China: Ngari, Tibet | collected... | reverse complement strand
AAGTTTGAGAATAGGTTAAGGATGTTACATCCCCAAGGCCTCTAATCATTCGCTTTACCTCATAAAACTGATATGAGCTTCTGCTATCCTGAGGGAAACTTCGGAGGGAACCAGCTACTAGATGGTTCGATTAGTCTTTCGCCCCTATACCCAAATTTGAAGATCGATTTGCACGTCAGAACCTCTACGAGCCTCCACCAGAGTTTCCTCTGGCTTCACCCTATTCAGGCATAGTTCACCATCTTTCGGGTCCCAGCATATATGCTCATACTCACGCCGAGATAGTAATAATCTGGCGCGGTCGATCGTGCACCCTTAAGGATCCGACCTTTTTACTTTCATTACGCATAAGGGTTTGCCACCCAAATACTCGCATATATGTTAGACTCCTTGGTCCGTGTTTCAAGACGGGTCGCTTAAAACCATTTCGTCAACATCCTAAGTGTTGGTGTGCCGAAGCCAAAAAACACTGCAGTCCTCAGTCTAGCCGAGAGTATGACCATGGACTATAACACCCGAAGGCTACCTTTCCATAGCTTTTTGCTCAAGGCCAAACTGATGTTGACTCGCCGTAGAAAAGTACACAACTATAAATAGAAGCTGAATCCCTACAAGCAATACTGGTTTCAAACGTTTCCCTTTTGACAATTTCACGTACTGTTTAACTCTCTTTTCAAAGTTCTTTTCATCTTTCCCTCACGGTACTTGTTCGCTATCGGTCTCTCGCCAATATTTAGCTTTAGAAGGTATTTACCTCCCATTTTGGTCTGCATTCCCAAACAAACCGACTCTTGGAATACGTATCACAAAGCCTTCAAGTAGGTCAAAGACGGGATTTTCACCCTCTATGATGTCATGTTCCAATGAACTTGTACCTACCGTCCAACAGAAAACGCATCTCTAAACTACAATTCGCCCGAAGGAGATTTCAAATTTGAGCTATTCCCGCTTCACTCGCCGTTACTAGGGGAATCCTTGTTAGTTTCTTTTCCTCCGCTTATTGATATGCTTAAGTTCAGCGGGTCTTCCTACCTGATTTGAGACCATTGTTCAAACTATTACTAGTTTATAAGTTATGAACCACTATTCCTAAAGAACTCCAAATACCAGCCACGTACTGAGCAAAATGAGCAACCAAGGTTACAGTCACATACTTTTCCAAGGTTATAGGCAAATGTCAAGCATCCTAAATTCCTACTGGCGCTGTAATTTAAGGTACCCGTTCTAGTAAAAGTTACGGGACTCCTCATATCTTCTTAGTACCCAAGTAAACTCAGATACAAAGAAATTATTACTATAGATTCTCAAACAGGCATACTCCAGAGGAGTGCAATGTGCGTTCAAAGATTCGATGATTCACGGAAAGCAATTCACATTACGTATCGCATTTCGCTGCGTTCTTCATCGTTGCGAGAGCCAAGAGATCCGTTGTCAAAAGTTGTTTATATTTACATATAGTTTAAGTAGAAAATTTAAGGGGGTTTGTTAAAAAGCTTGGGCTGCCACTCAAGCAAAGTCAGTCTTTCTTCTACGGCACAAGACTCGAGACTAGAACCAAGGCTCAAAATCAAGAGTCAAACACCATCAGACAAAGTCAAACGTCCTATTAGTAGCAAATAAGAATATTAGCTAGAACTCCCTAATAAAGGGCAAGGCAAAGACTAGGACCAAGGTCCAAAATCGAAGCCAAACTCAAGACCGGAAGTCTTTGCAGGCACTAACTCCCTTAATAAAAGAACATGCTCGAGAAAGACCGAGGCCCAAATTCAAGACCATATTCGATTGCAGAAAGCTAGGGCATCCTATTCAGACTGGGCAAATTCAGTACGTTCAATCTCAAGATGTCGCGTACCTCCTAAGCCCAATGAACAAGGTCAGTCTTTATCTTTGATAGTCAGAGCGCTAGTTTAAAAAAATACATCAGGGCGAACCCCAGTCGAAATTTTGAGCGACAACCTTCAGTCAAAGACTCAGACGTTACAAGTTCAATAAGCAACAACCCAAAAGACAATAATAGTGCACAAAAGGTGGATTCAGTGCTAAGGACTCCTTGCGGTATCAACTTAGCACCGAGTATCAGTAATGATCCAACCGCAGGTTCACCTACGGTTACCTTGTTACGACTTTTAGTTCCTCTAAATGACCAAGTTTGACCAACTTCTCGGCAAGTCGAAGGTGTTGCCACCAATAACTCGCTAATCCGGAGGTCTCACTAAGCCATTCAATCGGTACTAGCGACGGGCGGTGTGTACAAAGGGCAGGGACGTAATCAACGCGAGCTGATGACTCGCGCTTACTAGGAATTCCTCGTTGAAGTCCAATAATTGCAAAGGACTATCCCCAGCACGACAACATTTCAGAAGATTACCCAGACCTTCCGGCCAAGGTGAATTACTTGCTGCTGTTGTCAGTGTAGCGCGCGTGCGGCCCAGAACATCTAAGGGCATCACAGACCTGTTATTGCCTCAAACTTCCATAGACTAAACGTCTATAGTCCCTCTAAGAAGTTGAACACCCACAAAAGTGAGTGCAACTATTTAGCAGGTTAAGGTCTCGTTCGTTAACGGAATTAACCAGACAAATCACTCCACCAACTAAGAACGGCCATGCACCACCACCCATAGAATCAAGAAAGAGCTCTCAATCTGTCAATCCTTACTATGTCTGGACCTGGTGAGTTTCCCCGTGTTGAGTCAAATTAAGCCGCAGGCTCCACTCCTGGTGGTGCCCTTCCGTCAATTCCTTTAAGTTTCAGCCTTGCGACCATACTCCCCCCGGAACCTAAAAACTTTGATTTCTCATAAGCTGCCAAGCAAGTCATTATTGAACATTGCCTGATCGCTAGTCGGCATAGTTTATGGTTAAGACTACGACGGTATCTGATCGTCTTCGATCCCCTAACTTTCGTTCTTGATTAATGAAAACATCCTTGACAAATGCTTTCGCAGTAGTTACTCTTTAGACAATCCAAGAATTTCACCTCTGACGTCTAAATAGTAATGCCCCCAACTATCCCTATTAATCATTACTTCAGTATCGAAAACCAACAAAATAAAACCAAAGTCCTATTTTATTATTCCATGCTAATGTATACAAGCGTAAGCCTGCTTTAAACACTCTAATTTTTTCAAAGTAAAAGTCCTGGTTCCCCATCACACCAAATAAATGACACAATAGTTCTCCAGAAGGAAAGACTCAACCAGAGAAGTGCTATGCATTCGCAAAGACCTCCCAGTCAAGTCCAAAATTCAACTACGAGCTTTTTAACTGCAACAACTTTAATATACGCTATTGGAGCTGGAATTACCGCGGCTGCTGGCCATCAAAACCAAGTCCTAATAGGACTCTCCGATAGATTCGTGAAACAGCACTTGTCTATAGGACTTCCTTACGGAGGGATTAGCACGTTCCTTAAGCCCGAGTTCAAGAACCCAGACCCACACCTTTCCGCGCGTTACGATGGATAGACGCAACTCTATCTCACCACGAGATTACCATACTAAAGTAAGGCTCCCTCGTACCAGGTTGTGTCGCCGGTTTATGACTCTAAGACTAGTTACTTGCATAAAAAAGCCCTTTGAACCTGTCTTCCTGTTAATGGCCGCTTGACCAAAGACAACTAAACTCGACTAGAGATTACTCCCTACTTTCTAGCATCAGCATACCAGACTTGCCCTCCAATTGGTTCTCGTTAAGAGGTTTAAATTGTTCTCATTACAATTACAAAACTTAAAAAGCTCTGTATTGTTATTTATTGTCACTACCTCCCCGTGTCGGGATTGGGTAATTTGCGCGCCTGCTGCCTTCCTTGGATGTGGTAGCCGTTTCTCAGGCTCCCTCTCCGGAATCGAACCCTAATTCTCCGTTACCCGTTATAAGCATCGTAGTCCTCTATACTACGATTGAAACTTGATAGGGCAGAAATTTGATTGAACCATCGCCGACTAAGTCATGCGATTCGAAAAGTTATCATGATTCACCAAGAAACGTATTGCTACGATTGGTTTTTAATCTAATAAATACACCCCTTCCAGAAGTCGGGGCTTAAAGCATGTATTAGCACTAGAATTACCACTGTTATCCAAGTAGTAAGGTACGATCAAGTAAATTATAACTGATTTAATGAGCCATTCGCAGTTTCACAGTACAAATTGCTTATACTTAGACATGCATGGCTTAATCTTTGAGACAAGCATATGACTACTGGCAGGATCAACCAGGTTTCTATCGTAAAAGGAGCTCTCGGCAGTAGAACTACTGAAGAGCAGTCTTTAGCAGTCGTCAAAAGACTAAACTATCAACTGCCCTCTAGCAACCAAAGCCTACAGGTCTCTATGAGTAGGCATGCCAGAGTCCCGACTACATCTCTACGAGTCATTTGCATGACCGTATTCAGAAGGAACACTAGGAAGTACATCTCCGAGGAAATGCACCCCTATCAAACATCAATGAGTAAGGCACTTGGCATCTATTTCCACTCTCCAGCCGAAGCCTTTGATACCGGTAACTTAGACACAGACTTAACAAACCTCAAGCAAACTCTCACTCTACTCTCCAGCCTTCGCTTCTACCCAAACCCTAGCCGCAACGCCGAACCTAGTAGTGCCATGAAAAAGATCAGACCCAAACTTGTCGAACGGAATATACGGAAGTAAGCCACCATATTACAGATGGGCAGACACAATAGAGAACATGGGCAGTTACTAAGCCTTTGATAACAGACTCAAAGACGAATCTCAATCCACTCTCAGACCCAAGGTAAACCCCGAGTCTTTGATACCGGAAATAAGAGACTACTCTATGAAAGCTCACTAGACGCTCAAAAAGACCTCCCAGTGCAGGCACTAAAAGACTTGGCCTCACTACATAGGAAATAAATTTCCTAATCTTTGTGAGATACGACCTACTACATCAAGGAAACAGTGAGACACTGTCGTCTAGTCAAGTTTTGCACATTTTATACAGTTGAAGACTTGTTATACTAAAGGTACGCAGGGCTTAATCTGGGTAAGTAAAGTTACGTCGTCTGCTAAGACCGGCCTTTCGGCTGTGCATCCCTATTCCGACTCTTTGAGAGACTGCTAAATGTAAGGTTCTTAGATAAGGGAGATCTTGCCTTTTGTGAGGATACTCGATCTCCGTTAATTATACACCGCAGAATGACATCGACCCTCTAATAGAAAGCTATAAATTCTAGTCAAAAATCCCACTGGCAACGAGGCTCCTATAGAAAAACGAAGGGGTTTTTGCAAACAATGACTAGGCCGAGTATGAGCTCAACTTCGCCACCACTATCGTTAAGGTTTTCATGCCGCCCTTCCGTTACACCGTCAACCTACCCTTGGGCGTGATCTAAGATGTTACTTTATCGAGCGGCACTCTTATCCGTACTACAGTACTAGGTTTCCAATCGATAGGGATATGACAGAGTCCCGAGGGAAACTCTCACAAAACTACCAATCGGCAAAAGTTTCTGAAGATTAATTCTGCCAATGAGTAGTTGAACAACAAGTGAACCGCCAAACACCAACGTCACATCACTCCTAGCTTTCTTTTAAATTATGTGATATAAATTTACTTTTTCAAGTAGCAATACACCCCATTTAGCTGTGCACATCACCGAAGTAATGCGTCTTTGATCCTTTGACTCTTAACTATGAAGATTACCACTCGAGAGTAAGTCATCTCATGTATTTGTGTCGAAAAGTCCTTCGCGTTACTACAAACCTCCGCATATCAGATCCGCACGCTAAAAAACGGTATTGCCCTGATGCTACTTCATTGGTAAGTAGGCAAGATAGAGTAGGAACAGTGTGTTGTCATCAGTCTTTTAGTGCATAAACGTCGAGACGCCAAAACACCAGTACCTCGAACTCTCCTTCAAACCCTCGTCACTAAGGCGCTTACCCTAGAAATCCCGCTATGGCTTAGTACAAGAATAAATTCTTATACTGCACTAGTTAGTCGCCTGCAGTTGCCTACAATTGAGATCACTACGCGCTAGAATCGACGTCCAAAAAAAATAATTTTTTTTTTTTTCTTTTCTTGCTCCCCACATATATGCCAACACACCTTTTTTGAAACAAATCTGAAAAAAAACTAGGAAAAGCGCGGAAACACGCTAGATGAGGGTAAATCCTTTGAATAATTTGATGTTCTTTTTTTTCACACCTGAACACGTCCCCGCACAAAAGTGACTAAGCTCCCTACTGAAATGTGACTATCAAAACACGCCCCAAAATATTTTTTTTCACTAGGAAATCGCGCACCCTTAGCTATGGCCTAGGCTCCCTAGGCACTTCCCCTACTAAAAAAATAATTATCGCCCAAAATGAGACTAAACTACTAACCGCATAGGGCACTATTATGAGACCAAATTTGAATACAATTTTTTTTGAAAGTTATATAATTGCATATATTATTACCTACTTGGCTTGTAAAATTAGCCCACAGTAGGGCCTTACTAGTCACTTTAAGTTTAAATCAAATCTAGAGCATCTAGCAAAAATAAATATTTAGTTAGATAGTCTATTATGAGCGAAATTTAAGTGTGATTCCAACGCGCATAGTCTCTTGTTGATCCGACATATATTGATGGCGCTATCGGTTTTTTTCGTTTTTGTGCTTAAGACCGACGCGTGTTCAAAGCGCGAAAAAACCGGTCAAAAAGTGACTAAAGCAGTCTTAAAATAAAAGTTGCCCAAAATGCACTAAAATGGCCCTAGCGCCATATTATCCTATGACACTACCGCTGGATAGAATTGGTAAAGTTTGGAAATTTTATGGACAACAAAATAAGCTATCAAGGCTTATAATTTATTCTTAAAGGTGAACTTTACTTGTTATATTCATTATTTGGCATTTTTGAAATTTGCTTAAAATAACTTTTTTTGATATTAATAGATCAATCGATAGGGAATCTCAGTGGAATGAAATGAAGACACTAACCTTCAAAATCGGATCATTATTGTGGTCTCGGGAGGGTTTTTAACGCGCTTCTCCTTTGAACCCATATTTTTTTTTCACGGGGCAAAAGCGTGAAAATGCCCCGTAGCTTAAGTCAAAACTATAAAAATGTTACATCTCCAAATCCGCTCAAATTTGGCATACCTTTCTAACTTAATTAATTAGGCATAGGGTTAAAAAGCCTTGCGATTCTGAGGTGCAAATATTTAAAAACCCGTTCATTTCCGCCTCGCATATCGAAACATAAAGTTAGCTGGCCACATGTGTGGGCGAATATAATACCTTTCTAAAACCGTTTGGTTCATTGAAATCGGTTAAGTCGATTTTTATTTATTAATTTTTTAGTTTTTTTGGGGTGTGAAAAAAAAACTTTTACGAGGCAACAGAAAATAGTAGGCCTATAGGTTGTGTTTTAAATAATAATGGCCTTGTAATTGCGGTTCTGTGAGTACTTTTTTCATCCATATTAGACAATTTATGCTTAGCGGCGGGGGTGTCTTAAGGACCGGTCATTTGGGTGAAAAAAAATTTCAA
>Ga0326734_1000394_pt1 | contig 12076 bp, 9 predicted proteins | sample 15_GP2_1315_FD_207944 | JGI IMG/M metagenome (GOLD analysis project Ga0326734, IMG submission 207944) | Glacier ice microbial communities from Ngari, Tibet, China - 15_GP2_131.5 | ecosystem: Environmental > Aquatic > Freshwater > Ice > Glacier | place: China: Ngari, Tibet | collected 2018-07-18 | reverse complement strand
CAACCGGCGCATGCCAGTCAACCGCCCATGCATAAGATCACAAATTTTATCATGCGGCTTCTTTGCAGAACCTGGCCAGAAGCCTTTGCACCAACTTTTCTCCCTACGTTATGGTCGACATGGAAAATTCAGCTGCTGCTTCAGAGACATCGCAAGGCGCCGACAAGGACGCTCCGCTCAAGGAAGACATCCGCCTGCTCGGGCGCCTGCTCGGCGATGTGCTGCGCGACCAGGAAGGCGAGTCGGTATTCGGGGTTGTCGAGACAATCCGCCAGACGGCCGTGCGTTTTCGCCGCGAGGACGATGCCGAGGCCGGCAAGGAACTGACAACCTTGCTCAACAAACTGACGCGCGACCAGGCCATTTCGGTGGTGCGCGCGTTCTCGTATTTTTCGCACCTGGCCAACATTGCCGAAGACCAGCACCACATCCGCCGCCGCCGCGCCCACCTGCTGGCCGGCTCGAAGCCGCAGCAAGGCAGCGTCGGCTTCGCGCTCGACAAGCTGAAAAATGCCGGCGTCGCGAAGGACACCGTGCAGGCGTTCTTCCGCAACGCCCTGATCGCGCCGGTGCTGACCGCCCATCCGACCGAAGTGCAGCGCAAGAGCACCCTCGACGCCGAGCACGACATCGCCCGCCTGCTGGCCGAGCGCGACCTGCCGCTGACGCCGAGGGAACGCAAAGCCAACCTGCAGTTGCTGCAGGCGCGCATCGCCACCCTGTGGCAGACGCGCATGCTGCGCTACTCGAAGCTGACGGTGGCCGACGAAATCGACAATGCGCTGTCGTACTACCGCATCACCTTCCTGCGCGAGCTGCCGGGCCTGTACGACGACATCGAGGAAGAGCTGGCAACCCATTATGGCACCGCGCCGGACGCGCTCGACGCCGCCTCGTACGTGCAGATGGGCAGCTGGATAGGCGGCGACCGCGACGGCAACCCGAACGTCAACGCCGGCACCATGCAGCACGCGCTGGCGCGCCACGCCACCACCATCCTCGACTTCTACCTCGAAGAAACCCATGCCCTCGGCGCCGAACTGTCGATCTCGACGTTGATGGTCGGCGTCAGCCCGGCCCTGAAGGCGCTGGCCGACGCTTCGCCCGACGCCTCGCCCCACCGCAGCGACGAGCCGTACCGGCGCGCCCTGATCGGCATCTACGCGCGCCTGGCGGCGACCGCCCGCGCGCTTGGCGCCACCAACATCCTGCGCAAGGAAGTCGGCCCGGCCGCGCCCTACCCTGAGGCCGCCGACTTCTGCGCCGATTTGCGAGTGCTGATCGACTCGCTGGCCGCCCACCACGGCGCCATCCTGGCGCAGCCGCGCCTGAAACGCCTGACGCGCGCCGCCGCCATCTTCGGTTTTCACCTGGCCTCGCTCGACATGCGCCAGACGTCCGACGTCCACGAGCGCGTGCTGGCCGAGCTGTTTGCCGGCGCCGGCGTCGAGCCGGCCTACGGCGCGCTGTCCGAGGAACGCAAGGTGGCGCTGCTGCTGGCCGAACTGAACCAGCCGCGCCTGCTGTTTTCACCGTACGCGACCTATACCGACGAGACCTGCGGCGAGCTGGCGATCCTGCGCGCGGCGCGCGACATCCGCGCGCGCTACGGCGTAAGGGCGATCCGCAACTACATCATCTCGCACACCGAAACCGTCTCCGACCTGCTCGAAGTGCTGCTGCTGCAAAAGGAAACCGGTCTGCTGCGCGCCGCCACCGGCGAACTCGACGCGATGGTGGTGCCGCTGTTCGAGACCATCCCCGACCTGCAGCGCGCCGCCGGCATCATGCACGCCTGGATGGCGCTGCCGCTGGTGGCGCAACTGATCGCGCGCCAGGGCCAGCTGCAGGAAGTCATGCTCGGCTACTCCGACTCGAACAAGGACGGCGGTTTTCTGACCTCGAACTGGGAGCTGTACAAGGCCGAGATCGACCTGGTCAAGATATTTGCCGACGCCAAAGTGAAACTGCGCCTGTTCCACGGTCGCGGCGGCACCGTCGGGCGCGGCGGCGGGCCGAGCTACGAGGCGATCCTGGCGCAGCCGCCCGGCACCGTCAACGGCCAGATCCGCCTGACCGAACAGGGCGAAATCATCGCCTCGAAGTTTTCCAACGCCGAGATCGGCCGGCGCAACCTCGAACTGCTGGTGGCCGCCACGCTCGAAGCGAGCCTGATGCCGCATCCGGCGGCCGGCGCGCAAAGCGAGCGGCTGGCCGGCTTCGAGGCGGTCATGGCCGAGCTGTCAGAACGCGCCTATCGCGCCTACCGCGACCTGGTCTACGACACGCCCGGCTTTACCGACTATTTTTTCGCCGCCACGCCGATCGCCGAGATCGCCGAACTGAACCTCGGTTCGCGTCCGGCCTCGCGCAAGTCGACCCGCCGCATCGAAGACCTGCGCGCAATTCCGTGGGGCTTCTCGTGGGGCCAGTGCCGGCTGCTGCTGCCGGGCTGGTATGGCTTCGGCTCGGCCATCGGCGGCTGGATTGCCGACGGCGCGCGCGACGAACGCATCGCCACCTTGCAGGCGATGGTCAAGGAATGGCCGTTTTTTGCCACCCTGCTGTCGAACATGGACATGGTGCTGGCCAAGACCGACCTGGCGATCGCCTCGCGCTACGCCGAACTGGTGGCCGACGCCGCACTGCGCGAGCGCATCTTCAAGCGCATCGCCGCCGAGCACGGCAACACCTTGCGCAGTCTCGAGACGATCACTGGCGTCTACGAACGGCTGGCCGGCAATCCGCTGCTGGCGCGCTCGATCCAGAACCGCTTCGCCTACCTCGATCCGCTGAACCACCTGCAAGTGGAGATGATCCAGCGCCACCGTTCCCACGCGCTGCATCAAGGCGAACCCGACAGCCGGGTGCACCGCGGCATCCACCTGTCGATCAACGGTGTTGCGGCCGGCTTGCGCAATACCGGCTGACCGGGCTGACCGAGCGCATCGCGCCAGTCGGGCTACATGGTTTGGCCGCAGCGGAAATCGAACCGCTTTCCGCTGCGGCCGTCATGTTCATTGCGCATGCCGCCTTGAATGCCGCCCTGCATGCCATTTTGTATGCTGCTGCGCACGCCCTGACTTGACTGGCTGTTCCCGACCCGTCCGCCCCCCCCCGCGTCCCCATCGCCGCCAAGCGCGCGCGGCTGCCAATCCCGTCCATCCGAGCCATGCGCACGACCTGAATTGCATACCGTCAACAGTGTGCGGGTCTCGCCCGCTTTGCGCTAATCTTATAGTCGATCTTGCATTCTTTCGAGAGGATGACTTGAATGGCCAATATTACAGAGCTGCCCACCGGCGGCGACGCCGTGACGATGTCTGTACTTCAGGAAAAGATCAGCATCGGCACGCGCACGGTCGACACCGGCCGCGGGGTCAGGATCAGCAAAACGGTGAGCGAGCTTCCGTTCGAAGTCAACGAAATCCTGCATCACGACGAGATCAGCGTTCGTCACTTTCCGATCGACCGGATCGTTGCCATTGGCGACGCGCCCGCTTCGCGTTACGAGGGTGACACGCTGATCATCCCGATCGTCGAGGAAGTGCTGGTGGTAGAACGGCGCTTGCGCATCAAGGAAGAGCTTCACGTGACCACGACCCGGCGTGATGAACACTACGCCGAAACGGTGATGCTGAAGTCAGAACAGGTCCACGTTGAACGTTTTGACAAAGCCTCGGACAATTGAGTACGTTTCCTAACCTTAGGAGGATTCACCATGCAACACACACTTGTAGCCGTTTTTGATAACCGGGCCGATGCGCAGTCAGCGATGGACGAATTGTTGGCGTCCGGATTTTCCAATCAGGAAGTGCGCATGAGCGAAGCGGCTGCCGATGCCGGCGGCGCCATGGGCACCACCGGCACCATGAGCCCTACCAGCAGCATGGGCACCACCAGCACCACCGGCGCCACCGGCAGCACGGACGAAGGCTTCGGCTCCGGCATCAAGCACTTCTTTGCCGACCTGTTCGGCAGTGATCATGACGAACCGACGCGCAAGTATTCAGAGGCGGTCACCCGCGGCAGCCACGTGCTGACGGTTACCACCGGCACCCTGCAGGAAGTCGAGCGCGCAGCCGACCTGATCGAACGCTTCGGGCCGATCGACATCGACGAGAAAGTATCGCAATGGGGCGGGGATGCCACAACCGGCGCCACCAGCGGCGCCCTGGCTGGCGACGCAATGCGTTCGAGCAGCGGCACGCAGCAGCAGGCTGCACTGCTGTCGCAGCAAAGCCAGCAAAATCCGCAAAATCTGCAAAACTCGTTGTCAAGCCAGCAGGGTTCGTCGATCGGCGGCTCGCAGCAGCTTGACGCCACCAGCGAAAACACCGCAATCCCGATCATCGAGGAACAGATGCAGATCGGCAAGCGCGAAGTCCAGCGTGGCGGCGTGCGGGTGTTCCAGCGCATGGTCGAAACGCCCGTCAGCGAAACCGTCAACCTGCGCGAGGAGCACGTCAGCGTCGAGCGGCGCCCGGTCGACCAGCCGATCAGCACCGCCGACCTGGCCGCGTTTCAGGAAAAATCGATTGAACTGCGCGAGAGCGCCGAAGAAGTTGTCGTGCAAAAGACCGCCCGTGTGGTCGAGGAAGTCATCATCGGCAAGGAGGTCACCCAGCGTCAGCAGCAGGTGTCCGACACCGTGCGCCGGACCGAAGTCGAAATCGAGCAGCTTGGCGCGGGCTCAACTGCGGGTTCGAGCATGAGTACGGACGATACCTATTATCGCAACCACTTCGACAGCAACTACGCCAGCACCGGCAGCAGGTATGAGGATTATGCGCCCGCCTACGGCTACGGTTCGACCATGGCCGGCAACGACCAGTATCGCGGCCGCGCATGGGACGACGTCGAACCGTCACTGCGCAGCGATTGGGAAACCCGCAATCCTGGTTCGACCTCGACCTGGGAAAAAATGAAGGCATCGGTGCGTCACGGCTGGAACAAAATCACTTCCTGACCTGCTAAAGTGCAGCCCGATGGCAGCCCGCTGGCCTCCAGAAGCAGCGGGTTTTTTTATTTTAAGCAAGAATGCTCACCGCTGGTGGCGTGGCCAGTGTATCTTTGGTGTCATTTTGTCAGGAAACGGCGCCCATCCCGTACCTCGTAATCGGGCGTTGCATCGGCAGCGCTACTGACCGGGGTAAAAACTGGGTAATTACACAGGATGCACGATGCCGCAGAAACAAATTGCCTTGCTCACCGCGCTGGCCATGATCGCATTCGCCGGCAATTCGCTGTTGTGCCGCATGGCCCTGGTGCACACCGGCATTGACGCCGCCACGTTCACGTCGATCCGGCTGCTTGCCGGCGCCCTTGTGCTGTGGCTCATCGTCAGCTTCAAACGCAAGCACGCCGGCCCTGCCGGCAGCTGGACCTCCGCTTTTGCGCTGTTCGCCTATGCGGCCTGCTTCTCGTTTGCGTATGTCAGCCTGTCGGCCGCGACCGGTGCGCTGCTGTTGTTTGGCGCCGTGCAGACGACGATGATCGGTTTCGGCTTGTGGAAGGGCGAACGCTTGCGTGGGCCGCAACTGGCCGGCCTGATGCTGGCCGTGGCCGGGCTGCTCGGGCTTCTGCTGCCCGGCCTGTCGGCGCCGCCGCCGGCGGCCGCCGCCTTGATGCTCGGCGCCGGCGTGGCGTGGGGGGTGTACTCGCTGCGCGCCAAGGGTGCGGCCGATCCCACCCTTATCACAGCGGGCAACTTTATGCGGGCGGTGCCGTTTGCCATCGCGCTCAGCGCGGCCATGTTCACCCGCCATTCGGGCGACGCGGCCGATGCAAAGGGAATTGGCCTGGCAATCGCCTCCGGTGCGCTGGCGTCGGGGGTTGGCTACGCCGTCTGGTACACCGCCTTGCGCGGCTTGAACGCCACCACCGCGGCAACAGTTCAGCTCAGTGTGCCGGTCATCGCCGCCTTCGGCGGCATTGCCTTCCTTGGCGAAGCGATCACGCTGCGCCTGCTCGTCACCTCGATGGCGATCCTGGGCGGCATCGCGCTGATCACGCTGGCCCCGCGTCCAGTCAAAGCGTAAGCCCGGCGCCCAAGGCCAGACAGTTTGCAACAGTCAGTATTTTCAGCGTTTTTCAGCCTTTTTTTTCAAAAACACCAAGATCGAGCAGCAGGCTTTATCAGGCTGCCCAGGCTGCCGACCTCCTGGTCCAGCTTGTGGGCGCACGACCCGGGCGGCAACGATAAATTTATAGCAAGACTGTCATCGAAATCCAGATTAGAATCAGCCACATCATTCCCGAAAGGCGATAACGGTGGCGGCGCCAGCCAGCGCGGGCACGCAATCGCCGAGACCATGGCATGTCCCGATGGCACGGGACAATGGCATATAAGAGCGAAGAGAAAACTTCAATGGTCAGCGATCAGTCGACGGCTGCCGTCAGCGGTCAGGGAATTGCCGCAAAAGCGGTCGAGGTAGCGAACGAGGCTGCAGGAAGCAGTTAACTGTGGGGCGGCAAGACGACCAAGGGCTTCGATTGTTCCGGCTGCGTTTCGCATGTTTTTGGGGAAATTTTTCCTAACGCTAGCGCAGCCTGCCAGATGTCGGTTGCCGGCTACATCGGAAGCGATCTGTTCGATGCTGTTGCCGAAGCGGATAAAAAGCCTGGCGCCATCGTGATTTTTCCTGCCCGTGGCGGCTATCCCAATCACATCGGCATCGTTCTCGATAGCGCCACATGGATCGGGTCGCAGTCGTCTACCGGCGTCAAAGACGTGAATTTAAGCAACTCGTATTGAGGCGCGCGGCCGCGCAAGTTTCGTCGCGTGCATGGCTTGTCGACAGTAGCGATCAATGGCGGCCGCGGCATGCTTCACGCCGCCGTACGATTCGCATGACGCACTCGAAGGCAGGGATCGCCTTGATCCTGGCCGCTGCAACGTTTGCGTCCGCCTCCTGCGCACAGGCACCTGTTGCCAGTCCGTTCTCGAAACCTGACTGGACAGTGGCAAAGGTCTCCTGCCCTGCCGGCTGCGCCGATCAGACGCTGCACTTCCTGCAATCGCAGATCGGCCACAAGGTGCAATTGTCGGGCAATGCGCTGGAGGCGCCGTTCCTCGACAAGTGCGATGGCAGTTGCACGACGGTTCGCCAGCACTCGCCCTTGCGGCAGTGAACAAGGGCGCCGCGCCCGGTACGCCCGGCGGACCTGGCACTGGCGCCTGGCGCGGTGGTGACCGGCGCCGCCGCGTTGTGCGCCGGCCGCTACGGCGAACTGATCATGGCGCGCATCCTCGTGGTGACACCGCAACGGATCATCATCCTGTTCGAACAGCAGTCGTTGATCGAGTTGCGCTGATTCACGGCCACGCTCGCACGCGACAGCGCGCAAGCGCAGCAAAAAAACTGCGCCCCATGATGGCTGGCGCAGTTTTTCTTGCACTGTGCTGGCCCGCTGATGCGCTGAACGCCAACCCTTGCTTAATGGTTGTGCAGGAAGCTTTTCAGCTTGTCCGAGCGCGACGGCTGGCGCAGCTTGCTCATCGCTTTCGCTTCGATCTGGCGGATCCGCTCGCGCGTGACGTCGAACTGCTTGCCGACTTCTTCAAGCGTATGGTCGTTCGACATCTCGACGCCGTAACGCATGCGCAGCACCTTCGCTTCGCGCGGGGTCAGCGAATCGAGCACTTCCTTGATGACGTTGCGCATCGATGCGTGCAGCGCGGCGTCGAGCGGCGCCAGCGTCGCGTTGTCTTCAATGAAGTCGCCCAGCTGCGAATCGCCATCCTCGCCCATCGGCGTTTCCATCGAGATCGGCTCCTTGGCAATCTTCATGATTTCGCGCACTTTGTTTTCCGGCATTTCCATCTTCAGCGCCAGCGTTGCAAGATCCGGTTCGCTGCCTGTTTCCTGCATGATCTGGCGCGAAATGCGGTTCATCTTGTTGATCGTTTCGATCATGTGCACCGGCACCCGGATGGTGCGCGCCATGTCGGCGATCGAGCGCGTGATGGCCTGGCGAATCCACCAGGTCGCGTAAGTCGAAAACTTGTAGCCGCGGCGGTACTCGAACTTGTCGACCGCTTTCAGTAGACCGATATTGCCTTCCTGAATCAGGTCGAGGAACTGCAGGCCGCGGTTGATGTATTTCTTGGCGATCGAAATCACCAGACGCAAGTTGGCAACCGTCATTTCGCGCTTGGCGTGGCGCGCGCGTTTTTCGCCGGCAGCCATCTGCTTGTTGATCTTGCGCAGGTCGGCCAGCGGCAGCGCCACCCGCGCCTGCAGCGCGATCATGCGCTTCTGGTGCTCCTTGATGGCCGGCACGTTACGGCCCAGCACGGCGCTGTACGGATAGGCGCAGTCGACTTCGCGGTCGACCCACGCAAGGTCCGTCTCGCAACCCGGAAACACCTTGATGAAGTGGGCGCGCGGCATGCCGCAGCGGTCGACGCAGATCGCCAGCACCGCTTTTTCGATGTGGCGCACTTCGTCCATCTGGCCGCGCAAGGTGTCGCACAGCTTCTCGACCACTTTCGCGGTGAAACGAATGCCGAGCAGCTCGTTGGAAATGACTTCCTGCGCCTTGACATAATTTTTCGAACCGTAGCCGTCTTTCTCGAACGCCTTGGCCATCTTTTCGAACTGCGTCTCGATCAGATGGAATTTTTCCAGTGCGCCGCGCTTGAGCTGGGCCAGCTGCTCGGCCGAGAAACCGGCCGCGCCGCCATTGGCGTCGCCGTCTTCTTCCTCGGCTTCCTCGTCGTCTTCCTCGTCGTCCTCGCCCGCCGCCACATGCGGGGCCGGCGTTTGCGGCGTCGACGATTCGTTCAGGTCGACAAAACCGTCGACCACTTCATCGACCTTGATTTCGTCGCGCCTGATCTTGTGCGACAGCGCGATGATTTCGGCGATCGTCGTCGGGCAGGCCGAAATGGCTTGCACCATGTCTTTCAGGCCGCCTTCGATGCGCTTGGCGATTTCGATCTCGCCTTCGCGCGTCAGCAGCGCGACGGCGCCCATTTCACGCATGTACATGCGCACCGGGTCGGTGGTGCGACCGAAGTCGGAGTCGACCGTCGACAGCGCCGTCGCGGCGGCCGCTTCGACTTCGTCGTCGCTGGTCGCGGTCGGCACGTTGTCGGTCAGCAGCAGCGTATCGGCATCGGGGGCGCGTTCGTAGACCGCGATGCCCATGTCGTTGAAGGTGGCAATGATGCCTTCGATCGCTTCCGGATCGATGATGTTCTCGGGCAGCTGGTCGTTGATCTCGGCATGGGTCAGGTAACCGCGGTCCTTGCCCATGTTGATCAGGTTTTTGATCTGGTTGCGGCGGCGCTCGAGGTCCGCTTCCGAGGTTTTCGGGTCGCCCGCCAGCGCGCCGGCCAGGCCGATCTTGGCCTTGCGTTCGCGCGCCTTCGACACCGCTTTCAGTTCGGCGCGCTCGACCGCGTTGAGGGCGGCCACTTCGTCGTTTTCCGGCGTGAATTCGCTCGGTTTACGGCCGCGCCGGCCAGGCACCTTGACCGACGGCAGCAGGTAACCGGACGTATCGATCGCCGCCAGGGTGGCCGCGTCGGTGGTCTGGCTGACCGACTGCCCGGCGGTCTGGATCACGGTCGGCTCGACGTCGAATTTACGCGCCACGCGCGGCTTGAGCACTTTTGCCACGGCCGGCTCGTCGGCTGCTGCTTCGGGCGCTGTCGTATCAAGCGTGGCCGTATTAAGCGCGGCCGCATTCACCGCGGCCAGTTTCGAGACGCGCTTGCGCAACACCGTCGGCACCGGGACGGCCGGCGCAGGGATTGCCGCTGCGGCCAGCGCCGCTTCGCTGCCGGCTTCGGCAGCCGCGGGGATCGCCACTGCGGCGACCGAGGCCACGTCGGCGTGCGGTGCCGGCGTCGCCGCCGCGAGGCGCGAACGGGTCCTGACAACCGTCACCTTGGCCGCAGCTTCGCCCTCAAGGATGTACGACGTCGACGTTTTCGGCACGGCCAGCGGCGCGGCGGCTTTGCGCGGCGCTTTTGCGGTGGTCAAGGTCAAGGTCTTGGCGGTGCTCTTGGTCATGAAACTCTCCAATCGCGGCGGTGCGCGCCAGCGAAGTCAATAATGTGCCGGGACCCGCAGAAGCGTGCCCGATGGATGGTGGTGTTCGGAATTGTCCCTGGCAGCGGACGAGGCGGCCGAAAGTCAGGCACGACATGATGGGTCGAAGGCCATAACGGGCTGCACAATCGGGTATGCTGTGATCAAGGTGGCGCTGTGCATGGCAAAAAGGAAAAAAGCCCGATCAATAAACCGGGCTTGGATCTATTTTCCGGAGAGAATAGATAGATACAAGTACAATTATGCCTTGCTGAAAGATTCTGCGATAATTGACATAATCAATGTCGGATATAACGAAATCGTATATTCTCCGGCAAGCTTATCGACTTTCAACCCGCCGCGACATCTGCGCTGCCTCAAGCCGTGCGCAGAGCAAGAGGCGGATAGTACACGATTTCGCGTTTCTTCGCTGTCTGTCGATGCACAATGGTGTTGTCTCAACCGTAACAAAACAACACGTCTGCAAATTGCCGCAGCACATACGAAATTACCCATGCTATCCTTCCGGCTCCATCGCTTACTATGAAGTCAATGAATCCAATTAGCCCAGTCGTCGTCGAAGTCGTCGACACCCCGGCCGTCGAAGTCGCCGACACCGTTGTCGCCGAAGAAGTTGTCGCCATCCCCGCCATCGAAGTGCTCGCCAGTCCAGTTGCCGACAGTCCAGTTGTCGACAGTCCGGCTGCCATCCCGGTTGTGCGCGTCGTTACCCCGGCAATCACCGCCGCCGGCACGCCGGCGGCGCCCGCCTCGAGTGCGCGTTCGCTGCTCAAGCAACTGCAGCACCAGTTCCCGGCCTTCCGCAACTGCCTGCCGCTTGCCATCGGCATCGACAAGCAACTGCTTGCCCGTGTGCCCGGGCTCGACCGCAAGACCATGCGCGCCGCGCTCGGCATCCACACCGGCTCGCTGCGCTACCTGCGCGCGATGGAAAAAGCCACCGTGCGTTACGACCTCGACGGCGTTGCTGGCGCCGAGGTGAGCGACACCCATCGCCAGCACGCCAAGGAAGTCTTGCAGCAGCGCTTCAAAAAAGAAGCCGACCGCAAGAAGGTTGAACGTGAAGCCAGCCAGGCCGAGCGTGAAGCCGAGCGTGAAGCCGAAAAAGCTGAAGAAGCGAACCGCTTGCGCCAGGAAAAACTGCTGCAGCTGGCCACCAAGTTCTCCCGCAACGGCTAAGCCCAAGCCGCTCGATGCTGACCGACCAGGAAGAACTGCTGCCCCCTTACGATGGCATCAAACTGAGCGGCGTGCGCATGGTCAAGTCCGACAAGGACGCCGCCGAGGCCATGACCGCCCTGATGGCGATGGACGTGCTCGGCTTCGATACCGAATCGAAGCCGACGTTCCTGAAAGGCGAACTGTCGACCGGCCCGCACTTGGTGCAGCTGGCAACCGACGATTGCGCCTACCTGTTCCAGATCGGCGCCATGCCGGACGTCGAGGTGTTGAAAGCGGTGCTCGAGTCCGCTGCGATCCTGAAGGTCGGTTTCGGATTGTCGGACGACCTCAAGCGGCTGCGCGCCAAGCTCGGCATCGACACCAACAACGTGCTCGACCTGTCGACCGCGCTGCGCAAGAACGAGCGCAACACGCTGGGCGCGAAGACGGCGGTGGCGCGCTTTTTTGGCCAGAAACTGCAAAAGTCGAAGAAAATTACCACCACCAACTGGGCCTTGCCGCGCCTGTCGGAAAAGCAGATTTTGTACGCTGCCGACGATGCCCACGTGGCGCTGAAGATTTACCGGCGCTGGCGGCTGGATCGGGCGACCGAGTAGAAACGTGGCGAAATCTTCCGGGCCACAACTTTTCTAACACCTACGTCAAAAAATGGATGACGTTATCCGGTTCTTTGCAAACGAACAATATTGGCATACTTATCCGCCTCCTCCATAAGTGCATGTTTAAAATCTTTTTAGCATCTTTTTATCAGTAAAACAAGAAATGCTAGATTTACCATCTGAAGGCTGGTGTTGAGCTGTCGTTCACAGTTTTTCCACAGCCTTCTGCAT
>Ga0326734_1000393_pt1 | contig 12118 bp, 6 predicted proteins | sample 15_GP2_1315_FD_207944 | JGI IMG/M metagenome (GOLD analysis project Ga0326734, IMG submission 207944) | Glacier ice microbial communities from Ngari, Tibet, China - 15_GP2_131.5 | ecosystem: Environmental > Aquatic > Freshwater > Ice > Glacier | place: China: Ngari, Tibet | collected 2018-07-18 | reverse complement strand
TGCACGACTTGGGGGGCGGCTTGTCGCGCATCGTGCTGAGCGACTGGGATGCTGCGGCCTCCGTGCCACGCGCCGAAGTGCTGCGCCTGGACAGTGGCGGCCTGCGGCGCATTGCCCTGTTGTCCGCATGAGCCCGGCGGCATGTTGAACTGGCTGCGCCGGCTGGCAGGCGCGTGGGGCCTGCCAGGCGCCCGCCCGCAGGCGATTCCCGAAGCGCTGTGGCAGGGCACCCTGCAGCGCTATTTCTTTTTGGCGCGGTTGCCTGCCGCTGACCGGCAGGCGCTGCGCTTGCTGGTGGGGCGCTTCCTGCTGCGCAAGGAATTCACCGGCGCGCATGACTTGCCAGTGACCGACGCCATGGCCGTGGCCATTGCCGCGCAGGCCTGCCTGCCGGTACTGCGCCTGGGCCTCGGCTGGTACGACGATTTCACCGGCATCGTCGTGCATCCCGGCGCCATGCTCGCGCGGCGCCAATCCACCGACCCTGCCGGCGTGGTCCACCATTACCAGGAAGCGCTGCTGGGCGAAGCCATGCAGGGCGGCCCGGTCACCCTGAGCTGGCAGGATGTGGCCGCCTCCGGCGCTTCTGCCGAACACGGCCACAACGTTGTGATCCACGAATTTATCCACAAGATCGACATGCGGGACGGCGCCGCCGACGGCTGCCCGCCCCTGCCCTCACGCGCCGCCCAGGCGCGTTGGCAGGCCGTGATGCAGCCCGCCTACGACGATTTTTGCGAGCGCGTGGCCATGGCCGAACGCTTTGGCGCCGAGCCGCCCTGGCTGGATGCCTATGGCGCCACCGCGCCAGCTGAATTTTTCGCAGTCGCTTGCGAAGCCTATTTTGTGAACCGCGAACGGTTCACTGAAGACTTTTCGCCGCTGACCAGCCTGTTTGACGAGTTTTTCAAGAAAAACTGAGCTTTTGCGCAGTAAGAATACGCATACACCGCTATACATTAAATAGCAAAACAGTTCGTTGCCGAGGGCCCGCCTTGCCGTCCATCACGCCATGCGTGATGCCGCCTGCTCAGCCCGAGGCAACCTGATCGGCAGCCGCTGCCGCTGCAGTGGCCCCCGCAACCGCCGCCAACGCCTTTTTGGAAGGCAGCGCCGGCTTTTGCAAAATCAGTTGCGGTTTGCCAGCGACCAGCCCAAACTCCCGGCCCATCCGGCCAGCAAGGCCCGCCCCGCAGGCCGGCGCAAAGCCTGCAACCGCAAGGGCCGTTCGGCCTCGACGGGGAGAAATCGCGAGCGGCCTCTACCCCGCTTGCCCAGCAGGCGGGGAAGTGAAGACCGTTCAGCGCTTGAGCAGGGCCTTGAGCGCGTTTTGCAGGCGCCGGGCATTGCCGGCATCAAACTCGGCGGCCAGCACCTTGGCGGCGTCTTCGCCCCATGTTTCAGCGGGCGCGGGCGCGTTGCGCCGGGTCAGCAGTTGCAATTGCAGCATGCGGCGGGCGCTGATGTGCTCTGCCGGCGTGGGCAGTTCAGCGGCCATTTCCAGGCGCAGCAAGGCTTCTGGCGCCTCCTTGCCTGCCGGTGCGCTCACCGCCTGCACCCAGGCACTGCGCACGGCGGGCGCCACCAGCTTGCCCAACTCCTGCGCGGCAGGCACTTGCTCGGGGTCGCGCTTTTCCCAGGCGGTCAGCAAGTTGGTCAACACTTCGCCGTGCGCTTGCATGGCGAGCTTTTTCAGCGCGTGGTTAGCGGCTTCAAAGGCTTCTCGCTGGGCGCGAAAGGCAGCATCGCCCAGACGCGGGCCGCGCTCTTCAAAGGCCGGACGGCCTTCAAAACGCTCAGGCCGGCCTTCGCGCTCGGGGCGGTAAGGCTCAAACTTGTTGTCGGTGCTCTGGCGCGGGCCGCTGGGCTTCCCACCCGGGCGCGCATCTTTGCGGTCGCCAAACTTGCCGCCACGGCCGGCAGCGCCGGCTGGCTCGGCCTTGCGCATGCCGGGACGGTCGTCGCCGCGCATGGCAACGATAGGCTTGGCAGCCGGCTTGGGCGCTGGCGCAGGCTCGGCGGGTTCGCTGGCAGGCTGCGCGGATTCAGAAAACCCGGTTTCCAGCGCTTCGGCGGTCGGATTGCCATCCGCATCGACAGCCGCCGGGATTGCTATGCTTTCTGTAGCTGCCTGTGCAGACAGATCCTGCGCAGAAGGCTCATTTTGTTCAGAAACCGACGATTCCCTGCTGCTGGCGGCAGCATCGGCCACGTCGGCGGCGGTCTTGGCATCGACAGCGGCAGCGGCCACCTGCCCGCGCACGGCGGCCTCGAGGGCTTTGGCCGCGGCATGGATTTTCTGCGCATCGCCGCTGGCAGTGGCCAGTTCGACAGCCTTGGCAGCGTCCAGCACATGGCGGTCGTGCTCGCCCAGTGCAGTCGCGGCTTTTTCACGCTCGACCGTCTTGCGCTGGAAGGCGTCGTCAATCGGCTTGCGAAACGCATCCCAGAGCTTTTGCTCTTGCTTACGCTCGATAGGCACGCTTTGCGCTTCATGCTGCCAGTGCTGCTGCAGCGACTTGACGGCATCGATGCGCAGCTGCGGCTCGGCACCCAGCAATTGCGCTTCCTCAATCATGGCTTTGCGGCGTGCCAGGCTGGCCTGGCGGGCAGCGGTCAGGCCGGCATCGGCCTGGTCCATGGCGGCTTTCCAGACCGGCTGGATTTCAGCAAATGCCTTGTCGCCCAGGTGGCCGGCTTCGCGCCACTTGTCCACAAAGCCGTTCAGGCTGCGGATGTGGTGTTTCCAATCGGTGTTGTCCTTGTGGGCTTCAGCCCAGGCAAGCACTTCGTCAATCAGGGCCTGGCGCTGGGCCTTGTGGGCATCGGCCTGTTCCTTGACTTTTTCCAGCCAGGCTTCGACGACCTTGTGCGCCTCGTTGCAGGCGTCGTCAAAACGCTTCCACAGCGCATGGTTGGGCGTGCCGCCCTGGTCGCTGGTCTTCCACTGGTCGCGCATGTTGCGCAGTGCGTCCTGCTGCTTGCGCCCGCCCAGGGGCTTGAGCACAAGCGCCTCGGCCTTGACAACCAGTTCTTCGCGAATCTGGTCGGCACGCCAGCGCTGCCAGCCTTCGAGTTCGCCAGCGGCGGTCAGCGCGGCATGCGCGGCGGCTTCAAGCTGGTTGTCGATGTTGCGGATGTTTTCTTTCAGCACCTGGCGCAGTTCGGCGGCCACCTTGGGGGTAGACTTGCCGTGGCCCTCGGTCACTTCATGCTCCAGCCTGGCCAGCGCTTCTTTCACGATGGCAGCAGATTTGGCCCGCAGTTCGTTCAGCGCTGCCGGGTCCATCCTGGTTTTGGGTGGGCGGGCCGGCTGGCTGGCATCGGCACCCGCCTGGTGTTCGGACTTGGAAGTCGGCAAGCCGCGTCCGGCGCGCAGCTCGTCGGCCCAGACCGGTACCGCAGGCAAAGGCGCGGCCGTGTCTTCGGCGGCTTTGACCGCCACCGCCAGGGCGCTCCGAAAAGCATCCCAAACGGCCAGCAGCTGCCCGCGCGAGGCGTCCAGCAAGGGCGGGAATTTGGCATCGACGCTGGCCCAGTTGGTGTCTTGCGTCAGTTCGTCGGCTTGCGACTGCCAGTGAATCACGTCAATGCTCAGCGTCTCGAGCACGGCCTGGGCATCGCGCCACGGCTTGATCGACAGCACTTCAATGCGCTGGGCAATCAACACGGCGGCTTCGCGCTGCACCTGGGTGCGGTGCTGCAGGTCTTCAATCGTCTTGACGCGTTCGGCCAGCTGCACCTTCAGGCCGGCCAGCGGCTCTTTGGACAAGGGCGCGCCGGCCTTGGCGGCGTCACGCTGCCAGGCCAGTGCATTGGCCAGATTGAGCTTGGGCAGGGCCAGCAGCGCCTGGGCTTTTTCGGCCCATTCGGCTGCCACGGCCTCCTGGCCTTTGCTGCGCCGGGCTTCATCGAGTTTTTCCTTCAGCGGCTTGGCCGCACCCTTGTCGCGGTTGGCCAGGTCTTTGTACACCTCGGCCATCTGCTCGACGCTGGGATCACTGGCCAGCCATTGGCGAATGCGCGAGGCGCGCTCACTGGAAGTGGAAGCAGAAAAAGCGCCGCCCGTCAGGCCGTCGAGCGGATGGGCTTCGGCACTTTTGGCAGAACCGGACTTCACGGCAGCAGCCGGTGTGGTTTCAGCTTTGGAGGATTTGGACAAGGGAAAGCGCAGCATAGTAAACAATCGTTTCGGAAAAAAAGCCGACAGCAACAGCACCGCACATTCAAAAGCCCCGTCTGGCATGCCTGCCGGCACTTAGCGATCAGTCAAGGGGCGAAGAACAGGAAGCTCTGTCAGCGAGGAAAATTTTGGTTGGCGGCTTGCAAAGCCTTGGTACCCGCAGCCTTAGAAATTAAAGCAATCCGGCTATTTTCGCTGTTTTTAAGGCATTGCCAAATTAAGTTCAGCATGTGGGCTCCATTTTGCATCTGCCGGCACCATTTTGGTGGCCCCCACAAACAGGCGACTGGACGGCAAATCGCGGGAAACCAGGTAATCCTTGACCGCCAACCCGCGTTTGGCAGCAAGTTCCTGCAATGCCTGCGGGCTGGCCGAAATGGCGGCCAGCAGCAGATTTTCCATCTCGGCGACCGGCAGGTCTTTGCGCAAGCCGATCAGGTTGCGCGGCTTGGCAAAGTCGGCGCGGCCGTAAACCGCCTTGAGCAGCGCAGGATATTCCTCAGGGCTGACAGGCGTTTGCGCTGCGGTGGCGTCATCTTCGCCCTGCCCTTGCCTGGCCAACTGGCGGCGTTTTTCGGCACGCACCTGCGCGGCCAGCTGCTCGCGCTGGTAGCCGCCGCGTTCGGCCTCCAGGCTGCTGACGCCTACGACGGTCAGCACCAGCGCCGGCCTGTCGCTCAGTGCCTTGGCCACTTTGTCGAGTGCGGCGCGAGCCTCTGTCGTCAGCTGCGTACTGCCGGGCGCAAAACCGACCCGGCCCAGCTCGTCACCGCTGCCGCCGCCCAGCGCATGGCTGAGCAGGCTGAACGGCGCGGTGACGGCCTTGACGATCACATTCAAAATCACCTTGACAATGACCGGTCCCAGGCTGAACTGCGGGTCGTTCAGCGAGCCGCTGATGGGCAGGTCCAGGTCAATCACGCCGTTGCGGTCGGCCAGCAAGGCCACGGCCAGCTTGACCGGCAAGCTGGCCGCCGCCCCTTCCACCTTGTCGCCAAAGCTGAGCTGGTTCAGCACCAGCTTGTTTTTGGCGGTCAGCTGGCCGTTGGGCTGCACCACATAGTTCACATCCACGCTGAGCTTGCCGCGCTGAATGCCGTAGCCGGCGTACTTGATGGCATATGGCGACAGCGGCGGCAAGTCCAGGTCGCGCACCTTGCCTGTGATGTCGAGCGCCAGCGGCTTGGCCAGCGGGTTGAGCTTGCCCAAAATTTCAAGCGACGCCGTGCCTTCGGCCTTGCCGCGCAGCTCCAGGTCGGCCATGGAGGACGCGGCGTCTGTGCCGAGGGCCAGGGACGAAAACGCGCTGAGCTTGCCGGTCAGCTCGCTCAGGTCAGCCGAATAATTGGGTTTGACGAAGCGGTCTGAGAACGCCACCTTGCCGTTGGTCAAGCTGATGGGACCGACGTTGATGATGGCTTCCAGTCCGTCCGGGGCAAGCTGCGCGGGTGCTGCGGCGGCGCTGCCAGCCCCCAGCGGGTTTTGCAAGGTTTTTACCCTGTTCTCGCTTGTTACGTCTGCATTTGGCGCTATTGTTTTGGGGTCGTTTTTGACTTCGGCTGGCCCGGCCAAGGCAGCGGCAGCCGCTGGTGGTTTGAGCAAGTCCTGCAAGTTGATGCGGCCTATGGGCAAAACAATGACGCGGGCAAAAAAGTCGCTCAAAACGGTTTGCCTGACGTCAACCCGCGTGGCCTTGCCGGGAGAAATCACCACACTCAAGCCCTCCAGATTCAACGCTTTCCAGGCCAGCAGGTCTTCTGCCGGCGCCACGGAGTTGGCCCTGAACGATTCCAGCGCGGCATCGCCCAGCCACTGGACCTGCGGGCCGGCGGCAGTTTGCAGGTAGGCCACGCGGCCCTTGAAGCTGGTGTCGGCGCGCAGCAGTTCTATGTTGATGTTGTCGCCAAAATACGGCTCGAACGCCTGAAGCGGCAGGCGCTCGGCGGACAACTGCCCGTTCAACTGCAGCGGCGCAGCGCCCGCGCTGCCCTTGAAATCAAACTTGCCGGGCGGGAAACTGCCGCTGGCCAGGCGCAACGACGCCGACAGGGGCACCGGCTTGGCGGCCTGCCTCTTGCCAGGGGGACTGTCGTCCAGCAGCAGCCCGCCCAGCTGGGCATTCAGGGCAGTTACCTCGAAAGCGACGGGCCTGGCGCCGGCCTTGTCTGAAAACGACACCGCGCCGCCCGACAGCAGCACCTCGTCAATGGCCACTTTCCAAGCTGGCACAGCTTGGGGTGACGGGTCAGGCGCGGCCTTGCCCCGGCTGACCAGCCAGCGCTCATGCATCCAGTTGTTTTTCGCGTCGCGTTCAACCCGTGCCCTGGGCTGGTTAATCTGCATCTTGGCAGCCCTGAAGGTCTGGCCGGGCACATCAACCTCGACCTGCGTCAGTTCTGCCCGCTGCAGCGACGCCAGCGCCTTGCCGCCTTGCGCAAGCTGCATGCCACTGACCGCAATGGCCGGCGTGGTGATGCGCAAGCGCTGCGGCTGGCCTGCGGCAGCTTGCCAGTTCACACCCAGCTGGGTATCGAGCCGGCCATCAAGGGTAGGCAGTAAAAACTGGCCCACGTACGGCGCGGCCATGGAAAGTGGCCAGCCGGCCACAGTGGCCGTCATATCGGCAGCCTGGTCCGTGGCCGTACCCTTGAAGTCAATGTGCGCCGGCTTGGCCAGTGCGGCGCCTGCCAAGCCGGCAGCGTCCAAACCAACCGATCCTTCAAACCGCAGGGGAGCTGCTGCGGTGAAGGGATAGGCAATGGCAGCAGCATTGACGCTTAGCCCCACCAGCCGTACTTGTGCGGGCGACGGCAGGGTTTGGTCCAGCCATTTCAGTTGGCCGCCGCTGATGTTCAGTGTGCCAACTTGTACCTTCCAGGGCGTGGCTACATCGCTTTTCGCATTGATGTCAATTTGCACGTTTGCGCTTTGCTGATCTGCACCAACAGCTATATTTTTTGTAGCAACTTGCGCAGTAGGCATCAGGTTGAGCCGTCCGGCCTTATCGCGCGTCAGTGACAGCTCAGGAGCGCTTAGCGCAACGCTGGTCAGCTTGACCAGTCGCTCCAGTGGCCGCACATCGTCCATCAGGATATGCAGGCGCTCGAACGCCAGCACTTCAGCGTTGCCGCCAACTGCGGCCATGGGCGAATTCGCTTTGAGCAGCCGCACCTTGTTGGCCGTTACCGTACCCGAAATCCGCACCACGGGCGCGCCGGTTTGCTCGAACGCAACCTTGACATCGGCCTGAAGCAATGCGCCCTGCGGCCTGAACGGCAGGTTGGAGGGCCAGTAGGACAGATAGGGTTTCAGGTCAAAATCGCGCAGCACAACGGTGGCGTCGGCCTGATGGGTTTGCGCAAAGGGGGTTCCAACGGCAGCGGTGTCAAACCTGCTGCCATTGAGATTGAAGGCCAGGCGCGGCGCAATTTTGATGTCGCGCTTGGACGGCAGGTTGCTTAAAAACGGCACGGCCAGTTGAAGATCGCTCAAGACATGGTTACTTTGATGGAACGCGTCGGCCAACTCGACGCGGCCATCGTTCAGCCGCAAGTTGTACAGCGCAAAGTGGGGTGTCTTGCTGGCGGGCGCTGTGTCGGCAGTCTGAAAGCGCGCCAAGATGTCATCCATGTCATAACGCCCGTCACCCAGATGGGTCAATGAAACCACCGGCTCGTCGACTTCGATCGCATCGACCACGGGCGCCAGCTGCAGCAATGACGACAGTTCTGCATCTATATAGAGACGTTTGATTTTTAGCTGGGGAAGCTGGGACGTTGCCTGTGGATTTTCAGCGGCGGCCGGGCCTGCTTTGGCAAGCGCCAGGTCGTGCAGCGTCAGCTCCAGCGACCAGGGTTTGAAATCTACTGCACCAATGGTCAGCGCGCGCCCCAATTTTTCCGTACCGATCTTTGCAAGTTGCCACTTCAGCAGGGCAGGCACTCCCGCGTAGGCCAGCGCACAAAACACAAGCCATACGCCAATGCCCCACGCCACGCGACGCAGCCAGGGCGACCGATGCCAGAAGTAATTCGACGCCTTGGAAAAATCGATGGCAGTAGGAGAGAGGTTGTCGTTCTTCATGGCCTGGTTTGGAAGCGCTGTTGCACTGTAAACCTTGCATTCCGGATTCAATGACCTTTTAAAAAACAAGCCCGCTTATATGCGAAAAACCCCGGTCAGCACAGCAGACCGGGGTTGATGGCGAGCATGACGCCCATGCCATCTGGCTTCGCAAAAGGAGAGATGAATCGTCTCGCAGTGCGATGAAAGCAAGTGATTGCTTCCAGTTTTTACCGGGACTGGTTACCCGGTTGATGTCCGAAAAAAAACGGACAACTGCAGGTTAAACCCCTGGCGTCCTGCTGACAAGCAGGATTTATCAATCAATGCAAAAACCTTGATTGACAATTTCTTGTTCGTTTTGAAGGCCAACTGCAAGCCCAAAACACATGAACTTCCCGTTGTTTATGGCAAACGTTACCTAAAGCAAGCTTAGAAAACAAAAAAGCCTTAGGTTCAAAAATCCGGAAATTTTAAGCTTAAACCGCTATTTTAATAGATTTAAAGCATAAAGAACCAGTTCTTTATTATTGACAGGTTATTTGGCAGACCTTTAGAATGCCCTCAACCCCTCCAAGTTCGGGGATAACCCTAACCTCTGCCCATCCTGGCAGCTTCCTCACAGGTCAACAACCACCTGACATATCGGTGGTTCGATGTCGACCGCATCAAAGCGTGTAAAAACCCACAGGGTTCTTGCGCGCAAAGAAAGGAGTGCTCATGACAGCGCTAGTGAACAACCGTCTTGATTTCACCCTCAAGGCTTATTTGAAAACGGTGCAACGTAACCTTGGAACAGTTGCTGACGACATTGCCCGCGGATTTTTCGTCATTTCCCACAGTAGTTTTGCGCTTTTAGGCCTGCTGGTTGCTTTTGGTTTGATAACGCTGGTGGCCCGGCCTGACCTGCGTGATGCAGGTGAAGTCAAGCTCATGGCCTGGCTGCAGGACAGGCGCGTTGCTGCCGTTTTGCCTGAACAAAACTTTCTCGTCAGCGAAGCCGCACCTGAACAACGCCAGGTCGCAGAAAAACCCAAAGCACTTTCCAGCCAGCAGGCGGCAGTGGCTTTGTGGATCAGCAAAAAATATTCCGTTGCCCAGGAACCCGTTGGCGCACTGGTGGCTGAAGCCTTTGAAATAGGGCAAAACGTCAAGCTTGACCCCACACTGATTCTGGCCATCATGGCGATTGAATCGGGCTTCAATCCATTTGCCCAGAGCCCGGTGGGCGCCCAAGGCCTGATGCAGGTCATGACGCAAGTGCATCATGACAAGTACGCAAAAATTGGTGGCCGGCTGGCAGCTTTTGACCCAGTGGCAAATTTGCGCGTTGGGGTCAAGGTACTGCAAGAATGCATCACCCGCGCCGGGTCTGTGGAAGGTGGTCTTAAATACTATGTTGGCGCTGCCAACCTGGAAAGCGATGGGGGCTACACCAGCAAGGTAATGGCTGAACGCGCCCGCTTGCTGGATGTAGTGGACGGAAAACGTCCTTCCGTTCCCCGGCTCGCAGTACCTTCGCCCACTTTGCGAGGCGTGCCGGTGAATGCATTTACCGAGCCGCTTGACAAGAAAAAACTTGACCAGGAAGTTGCGCAACTGGGTTCTCACTGAGAAAATTCTGGCACCAAGCCCCCTAAGCTACACTAGCGCGGTGCGCAACTGGCGATAGGCATTCGGGCTGAAATCCTTGATGCGGACGTGGGACACCACGGGGAAGCGCACCGTTTTTAGGTCATCTGGTCAAAAAGCGTTCAGCCGTTCGCCTGGGCAGCCCTTGCTTTCATTTCCCCGCCGAAGGGCCAATGAACAAGGAACCAAAGTCTTGAAGGACTGCCATGTACGACCGCAATTTTCTGATTGAACAGACCGACCCTGAAATTTTTGCTGCTATTGAGGCTGAAAACGCCCGTCAAGAGCAACACATTGAGTTGATTGCCAGCGAAAACTATGCCTCGCCCGCCGTCATGGCCGCGCAAGGTTCGCAGCTCACCAACAAATACGCTGAAGGCTATCCCGGCCGTCGTTACTACGGTGGTTGTGAGCACGTGGACGTGGCAGAGCAACTTGCCATCGACCGTGTCAAACAAATTTTTGGCGCCGATGCGGCCAACGTGCAGCCCCATTGCGGCGCCTCTGCCAACGAAGCGGTTTTTTTGGCGTTTCTCAAGCCTGGCGACACCATCATGGGCATGAGTTTGGCCGAAGGCGGCCACTTGACGCACGGCATGGCGCTCAACATAAGCGGCAAGTGGTTCAACGTCGTGTCCTACGGCCTGAATGACCAAGAAGAAATTGACTACGATGCCATGGAGCGAAAAGCCCATGAAGCCCGTCCAAAACTAATCATCGCCGGTGCTAGTGCTTATTCACTTGCTATTGATTTTGAGCGTTTTGCCAAAGTTGCCAAAGATGTTGGCGCTATTTTCATGGTGGACATGGCGCATTACGCCGGCTTGATCGCTGCAGGTATTTACCCCAACCCGGTGCCGCATGCCGATGTAGTCACATCAACCACCCACAAAAGCTTGCGCGGTCCGCGCGGTGGCATCATCTTGATGAAGGCCCAGCACGAAAAAGCCATCAACAGCGCGATTTTCCCAGGCCTTCAAGGTGGCCCGCTGATGCATGTGATAGCGGCAAAAGCCATTGCCTTCAAGGAGGCGCTGTCGCCAGAATTCAAGATTTACCAGCAGCAAGTGCTGAAGAATGCGCAAATCGTGGCAGACACGCTGACGCAGCGCGGCTTGCGCATTGTCAGTGGCCGCACCGAAAGCCATGTCATGCTGGTCGATTTGCGTGCGAAGGGCATCACCGGCAAGGAAGCCGAGGCGGTGCTGGGCAGTGCCCACATGACGATCAACAAGAACGCCATTCCCAACGACCCAGAAAAGCCAATGGTCACCAGCGGCGTACGCATCGGCACCCCGGCCATGACGACGCGCGGCTTCAAGGACGAGGAAGCGCGCATGACAGCCCAGCTGATTGCAGACGTGCTCGACGATCCGCGCAATCCGGCCAACATCGAGGCGGTTCGCGCCAAAGTACATGCCCTCACCAGCCGGTTTCCGGTGTACGGCTGAACGCCATGAAAGGCACAGAAGCTATTGAATCGATAGCTGCTTGTGCCCGTGTTGGTTGCGCAAACAGCAAAAATCGCTTGAAAAATTGCTGGAAGGACTTATGAAATGTCCTTTTTGCAGCCACCTCGAAACCCAGGTCGTTGACACCCGGGTTTCAGAAGATGCCGAATTCATACGCCGCCGCCGCCAATGCGGGGCATGCGAAAAGCGCTTCACTACCTATGAGCGCGCTGACGTCAACTTTCCGTCGATCGTCAAAAAAGACGGCCGCCGCACGGACTACCAGCGCAGCAAAATTTTCGGATCAATGACCCTGGCTTTGCGCAAACGGCCGGTCAGCACTGTGCAGATTGACGAGGCGATTGAGAAAATTGAGGAAAAGCTGCTGAGCCTAGGCCTGCGTGAGGTGGCTTCCAACCGTCTGGGCGAGTTGGTCATGCTGGAGCTGAAAAAGCTCGACAAGATCGCTTATGTCAGGTTTGCCAGCGTGTACCGGAGCTTTGAAGACATTGACGAGTTCAAGACGCTGGTGGATGAGGTGGGGCGTTAGCTTCGGTTGTTTGATTCAAAATGAAGGGGCAATTGAGGGTTTTGTTACCCTCAACCGACCTAAAACGTCCTAATGCCAAGCCTGACATGCCCTGAAGAGTTGCCATGCGCCTCAGAACGTGTTCAAAGTCTTTTGAGCAGTAGAGCCAGGAATGCCAGATGGATGAACTGCAAGCTGGTATTGAGCCAGCGCTCGCAGTTCTTCCACAACCGTCGGTTCTTCTCCAGCCATGCAAAGCTG
>Ga0326734_1000392_pt1 | contig 12133 bp, 15 predicted proteins | sample 15_GP2_1315_FD_207944 | JGI IMG/M metagenome (GOLD analysis project Ga0326734, IMG submission 207944) | Glacier ice microbial communities from Ngari, Tibet, China - 15_GP2_131.5 | ecosystem: Environmental > Aquatic > Freshwater > Ice > Glacier | place: China: Ngari, Tibet | collected 2018-07-18 | reverse complement strand
CTACCTGGCGCGGTTCCTGCCTGGGTTCAAGCGGCAACCTATGGATGTGCGCCTGGCGCTGTGCGGCATGATCTACGAGGCACCAACCCGCTACCGGGCGCACTCGCACCATGAGGGCTATTCACGGTTCACCTGGCAAGAGCTGGAGCAGTCATTCGGGCGAAGTGGTTTCAAGGCCATCAACGAGAGCCTGGGCCTGTTTGAGTATTTGGAAGACTGGTCTAAGGTCGAGGGCCGCACCAAGCCATACATGCTGACCGAGCAGGTTTCCACCATTCGGGAAAACTTCCTAAAGGGTTGTTTCAGGCGGCGAGCCACCAAGCTGCTGACCCAAGATGGCAAGTATCTGCAAACCCTCCCGGCCAGTGCAATGGCGGCCAAGAACAAGGACGGGCAGAACCGGCGCGGGTTTCAGGGTCTGCCTGTCACCACGCTGGTGCCGGTCAACCTGGTGCAGGTCAAGAAGTTGATGGTCAACATTGAAGCCCGATTACTCGCGCATGAGTCCGGGTTCGTGCAAGGTGAAATATTCTCTGAGGTGCCAAACATCAGGTTTCTGAAGGCACTCCACCAAGATGCTGCAATGGTTGTCAGTAAGGCGCGGCATGTGGGCTGGCTGGGCAATGTGTTGCACCGCTATTGTGAGATCGAGAGTGGCCGGGTCTATGCCGAGGGAGTGGGCAACCTTCAGAACTGCTATCGGGTACTGAGAGAGGCGGCAATGGCTGGCCTGTACGACATTGATATTGAGAACTGTCACTATTCCATCCTGGCGCAAATGGCGGCATCACACGGCTACCAATGCACCGAGGTGCTGGCCTACCTGGCCAACAAGAAACAGGTTCGGGAGTCACTGGCGGCTGAGTTCGGCATATCTGTGCGGCAAGCCAAGGATGCCCTGATTGCCCTGATCTACGGGGCGAAGTTTTCAGTCCGGGCCACCGATGCCCTGCCCAAGATATTCAACAATACCGAGCTGGCAAAGAAGATTTACCTTCACCCAAAGTTCCTGGCACTGAGAAACGATATTGCAGGGGCAAGGGCGGTCGTGTTGAAAGCGCAGACAGTCACCCTCCGCACCATCAAGAATTGTCGCGGCCTGACCATGCGCCTGGACGGATCAAACGAGCGGCAACAACTGGCACACCTGCTGCAAGGAGTCGAGGCCGCGGCGCTGGAGACGGCCTATCGCCTGTATCCCAAGGAGATCGTTCTACTCCAACATGATGGCTTTGCGGCCACCTGCCAACTAGACACCAAGCGCATCGAAGCGGCCATTTTGGAGGCCACCGGCTACCGGCTGGAGGTCGAGCAGAAAGCCATTCAGGTGAACCTGAGCGAAGCTTTTGATGACCACCCGGACGACACAAATAATCAAATCGGAAAAGCGCAGTTTCTCCAATGAAAAAACCCTGTTTTTACCCTCCCATTTGCTAGTTAATACACCTATGCCCTTGTCTCCTCCCTGCCTGCCTCATCCCTGCCTTCCTCATCCCTGCCTACCTGTCCTGAGACACATCTCGGCACCTCATCGCACGACGGTCAAACTTGAAAACGAGTTTTGGGCGGCAATCGACCGGCTGGCAGAGAAAACGGGTCGCACCTGGAGCGAGTGGGTCGCCACTGAGCTGACCGGCAAGCCTGTGAGCATCGGCGCGGCGAGCTGGCTACGGGTTCAGTGCCTCATTCACTTAACCCAAGGAGCATGAGCATGGTGACGAAAAAAACGACTGCCAAAAAGGCGCTGGCGGCAACACCGGCAAAGCAGGTCACACCTGTGGCAGACAAACCGAGGCTGTCAAAGCCACATGAGATAGTCCTATCTACCGTGACACAAAATGCCGTTGGCATCCTGTCCTGGAGCAAGTTCGCAGGTGAAGCCGACTTGCAAGAGCTGTGCACCGACCTGGACAAGCGGATAGACAAGATCAAGGACGGGGACATGAGTTCGGTCGAGGCCATGCTATTTGGGCAGGCCAAGGTTTTGGAAACCATGTTCACCAGTCTGGCAAGACGGGCGGCCAACAATGATGGCCTGAAGCAGTTTCAAGTCAATCTGACCCTGGCACTCAAGGCGCAGGCGCAATGCCGGTCAACCTTGGAAGCGCTGGCCGAAATCAAGAACCCGCGTCCTGTCCAATTCGTGAAGCAGGCCAACATGACCACCGGGCCGCAACAGGTGAACAATGCCTATGCCAGTACACCATCGCATAGTGGCATACAGTCACGCACGGGAAATATTCAGAGTGAGCAAAACAAACTATTGGAGGCAGATCATGGCAACTACCTGGACACCAGAGCGCAGGGCGCGGCAGGCCGAGTTAATCCGCACATGGCAACCGTGGGCTAAGTCCACCGGGCCGAGGTCGCCTGAAGGCAGGCAGCGGGTTAGCAGGAATGCCTGGACAGGCGGCCACCGGGCGCAACTGCGGGAGCTGACCAAGATGGTCAATGAGCAGGTGAGGCAGGCGCGGTACATGGTGGACACCATCCGGTGCTGAGAAACAGGACAAGTCCCATTTTCAAAATCACTGAAAGGTAAGCAATGGGTAAAAAAATGCGGCTGGCCTCCCCCTTGAGGATCCAAGCCAAAGAGGCTTTGCGCAAGCGAGTGCTTCAGCTTGAGGATGAGGTGAGCAAGCTGCCTCAGGTGCATTGCCCCATCCGGCACTACTTCTCACCCGGAATCTATGCCCGCGAGATGACAGTCCCGGCAGGCACAGTGGTGACCGGCGCGGTTCACAAGACCGAGCACTTCATCGTCATCTCCAAGGGACGGGTGCTGATGGCCTCCGACTTCGGGGCGCAAGAGTTCGCCGCTCCGCACATGCTGCGCTGCATGCCGGGCATGAAGAACGCCTTCTGCACCCTGGATGACACTGTCTGGACCAACTTTCTGAGCAACCCGACCAACGAGCGGGACACCGACAAGCTGGTCGAGATTTTCAGCGAGTCCACTGCGGCTGAATTGCTGGGCGGGTCCCAGAACCGGCAGCTCCTGGAGAACAAGAGGCAGGAGGCTGAAGCGGCAGGTCAGATTTCTGCCGCGCCGACATGACCGAGCAGCTGCCCCCCGGCCTTGTCTTAGAGGACTACGAGCGCTTCCTGGCTGAATACGGCTTCACCGAGGCGTTTGTGCGCAGGCTGGTTGATGACATGTCCGACCACACCGAGATGCCGCCAGGCCCCTATAAGTTCACACTGGCATCCTCACCCATCCAGGGGTGCGGGCTTTTCGCCGTGGCTGCCATTGGTACTGGGGAAGTGTTCGCGCCCGCTAGGATCGGCACAGGGCGAACCGTCGCAGGCAGGCGTACTAACCACTCGCCGCTGCCAAACTGCCGATTTGAGCCCACCCCCGGTGGCCTGGTGATGGTGAGCCGCCGAGCAATTGAGCCGGGCGAAGAGCTAACCGTGGATTACCGCCAGGTGGGCAGCATAAATGGGTGGATGCCTGCGCCGAGCCGCTCTGAAAGCCTGGCCACCCTCCGGTGGCGAGCGCTGAAGCTGCAGCACCTTGGAAACCCTTGGGCGAGGTGGGCGGGTCTTACTGACGCCCATCTACTGCTGGTGTTGGATGGCGCCTTTGCCAGACACAGGCATTTGCCTTCGGTCGATGGCGAATGGCCCCAAACAGGTGAACAACGGTCTTTCCCGACTGGTGAAAGCTGAAATCAGGCAATCGCAGGTGATGGTCGCAAGTTGCAACGCCCGAAACTGTAACCAGCCCAGGCATGGACTGATTTATTGGCAGATGTTTTGCCACCGACCGTTGACTTGTTTGTACTCACACCTTGTCGTGCCAAGTGGGGGTAACTCCAATGACGGAAGTGGCTTAAGTTGCATGCTCGGAAGAGGCTGCAATGGCGGCAGGTTTATGCCAGGCAAATCCAGACTGTTATTGCAAATTTGTTTAACTCGACAGTTCTGGCCGTAATCATCACAGACTTGAGCTTGTCGACACTGAGCGATAGCAGATGTTGCGAACGCGCCAAAAAGTGAGCATACGACCGCAATAGCAATTTTTTTCATGGCAATTTCCTGTTGTGGGACAAGCGTCAGGTGAAGCGATTTACATCCTATCCATATTGATGCCGTAGGGGGACTAAAAAGTCTGGCGCTTGTTGTGTTGGAAACCACACCGTATCTCACGCGCAGAATAAATCCCCCATGCGAATCAAATTCAAATCAATGGCCACTTCCCTGGCGCTGTGCCTGGCACTCCAAGCCCATGCCGACACCCTGCTGGGCAAGGTCATCAATGTGGCCGATGGTGACACTATCACGGTGCTGGACGACACACACACCCAGCACAAGATCAGGCTGACCGGCATTGATGCGCCTGAAAAGCGGCAAGCATTCGGCAATGTCTCCAAGCAGAGCCTGGCCGATATGGTCGCCGGTCAATCTGTGACGGTTGAGTGGGTCAAGACTGATCGATACGGGCGCAAGCTGGGCAAGGTGCTGCTGGCCGGTTTGGATTGCAACCTGGTGCAGGTCAAGCGCGGTCTGGCCTGGCACTACAAGCAGTATCAAAAAGAGCAGTTACCCACTGACCAACAGAGCTATGCAGCGGCTGAAATCGAGGCCAGATCGGCGAAGCTGGGCCTATGGCGTGATGCTGACCCAATGCCTCCCTGGGAGTTTAGGCACAAGCCATGATGCGCCGAGGGATGGTGTACCGGCCAATGGCATATATGCCTGAGCGGTACATTGGTTGCACCATCGACCGCATGGGTATCGGCAGAAGGCACGCTGTTGCAATACTTATCGCCGCTGGGGTGCGTTTAATAATATCGTTGCAAGATGCTACTGGCTTGATTCAAAAAGAGGTGCCTGCAAAGCACCTCGTATGGCTTACAAAATTTGGGTTCCTTGCAGGTTTTTAGCTCGGATCTAGGGCAGCAACGACCGGAACGTGACACTGTTGTTGAATTTTCATGATGCCTGGTTGTCTGTAACTTTGCGTCTCAGACGAACCACATCTTGGGCATTTCTGATCTTCTTTACTCGATTCCCATTCATTACCACAAGCTTCACAAACATGGTTGTATCCAGCCATTACATCCCCCTTGAGTTTTTGAAAAAATAATACTAACTTCTTTGGCGAAGAATTCTAGGGTCGGCCCATCAGAACAAGAAATTTTTATTCCTTGTTGTCAGGTTTGCATATGTATGCAATCATTTAATCGCATACAATAACAGTAAGACCAAACAAGCCGAAAGCGCAAGATGGCAAAACACCTGACACCACAAACCATTGATGCCCTGATAAATCAGGCGCTGGCCATTGAAGACGAACAAGCGCAAGAAGCTGGCGCTCTGGGGTTCATGGCTAGAGCAATGGTGCAGGCCACACTGCCACACAGCAAGGTCGCAGGAAACGAGTTCACCCGGGTCAATGGCAGCTACTCACTGTCCATCATGGCCCCGAGCGCCATCGGTCTGCCCTATGGCACTATCCCCCGTCTGCTACTGGCCTGGTTGACCACTGAGGCAGTCAAAACCAAAAGCCGAGAGCTGGAGTTAGGGGATAGTCTGAGCGGCTTTATGGCCGAGCTGGACATGATGCCAACAGGCGGCAGGTGGGGCAGCATCACCCGGCTGAAAGATCAATCACGGCGGCTATTTTCAAGTTCAATCACGGCGGTCTATGAGAACGGGCCTGGGTTCGCTGTCATCAATCAGGTCGTGGCTGACAAGGCGCAATTCTGGTGGGACAACAAACGCCCTGAGCAGGCAGGTCTGTGGAAGTCCACTGTCACCCTGTCTGAAAACTTTTTCAATGAGGTTATTGACCGGCCTGTGCCGATCGACATGAGGGCTATCAGGGCGCTGAAGAAGTCACCCCTGGCGCTGGACATTTATTCCTGGTTGACCTATCGGGCCAGTTACCTGAAGCGGCCGACAGTCATCCCCTGGTCATCGCTGGCGCTGCAATTCGGGAGCAACTATGCAGAGCTGAGAAACTTCAAAACTGCTTTCATGGCAGAGCTGAAAAAAGTTGTCCTGGTTTATGGGCGGGTGCAGGTCGAGGCCACTGAGCATGGTCTGATCGTCAAGCCATCCCTGACCCATATCAGCAAGAAGGGCAGCGCATGAGTTCGCATAAATGGTCGCGCACCTGGTCGAAAGTTATCCCCAAAAAGCTGTGGATTGCCCAAGTTGTCCACGCATTAACGGTAGCGGCTGGAATGGTTGTCCACGCATTAACGGTAGCAAGTTCGCGCATTAACGGTAGCAACACTAATAAAGAGCCTGTATTCACCTGTAATAAATTACACCTGTAGTTAGAGCTGCGCCTATTGGGGATAAGTCTGCGACTTACCCACCAACCGGCTTGCACCTGCTACCAACAGCCATTTGAATGAAAGCCAAGGAAACCGAAATGCGGACATCCATCATCAAGAAAAAACTACTGCTCGCGCTGCTGCTCGCCACTAGCTCTGCTTGGGCTGGGTGGGTGCAGGTGGGACAGGTCGACAGTAGCGACTTCTACATTGACCCAGAAACCATCCGCAAGGACGGCAACCTTGTCAAAGTTTGGCAGATGTCAGACCTGAAAAAGCAAACCAAGGAAGGTGTATTGTCCCGCCGGGGGAGGTTCGAATACGACTGCAAACAAGAACGCTTTCGGACTCTGTCAATCACCACACACTCAGAGCCTATGGCTGGTGGAGAGACCCTAGATAGCCTCACGCCAAATGGCAACTGGCTTGACATACCCCCGAGCTCTGCTGTCGCAGCCATACTAAAAATAGTCTGCCGCTAACCATGCCAAAAGTCATCGGGGTCATTCAAGTCAAGGGAGGCGCTGGCCGGTCAACCGTGTCCACCAACCTGGCGGGGGAGTTGTCCAAGCAGGGCAAGACTGTGCTGATCGACTGCGACATGCCGCAAGGCACAAGTGCGAGCTGGTTTGCAGTTCGGCAACAGATCGAGACAAAACAAAGTCAGTTATTCAGTGAAAACCTTACTGCAGACACCGCCGCCAACCACCGGGAGCTGGTCGCCAAGGTGGAACAGTACCAAGACGCCGACTTCATTGTGTTGGACGGGCCGCCACGGATTGCAGAACTAACAAGGGCCATCCTGGTATTGGCTGACTTGTGTTTGGTCCCTGTAGGCGCCTCAGCGGCCGAAATCTGGGCCACCAGTGACTTGCTGGCGCTGGTCGAAGAAGCCAAAAAGGTAAAGCCGGTCAAGGTAAGGATGATCTGGACCCGTCACCGGCCACACACCAAGCTGGCGCAAGAGTTGTCTGAGCTGGCCGCCAAGGAGTTGAACCTGAGCGCGCTGACCACTTCGCTGGGGATGCGGGTTTCGTACATGCAGGCGCTGGGCGAGGGTCTGACAGTGGCCGAGCTGTCCGAGCCAAGCGCCAAGGCTGAGGTTAAAAGCCTGGCCGATGAAGTCAGAACACTATTGAGGAAGAAAAGATGAGTAAACCAACCACTTTGGCCAAGCCGACGCTGGCCAATAAATCCAAGTCGGAGGCCGCTTTGGAGTTCGCAGAGGCTGGCGCGCCGGATCAGAAAACGAGCGTGAAGCAGGCGGCAGGGGAAAGGCGGGTTTTTTACGCGCCAGAAGGCTACCGACGATTGACCATCAACCTGGACGAAGACCTGCACAAGAAACTCAGGCTGAAGGCCGTGGAGCAGGATTGCACTGTTACCGACATCATTGTCGAGCTGGTAAAGAAAGAGCTGGCTGGTTAGTTTGGTGCCGCGCGCGCCATGTTTGGCACCGCGTCTTGTTTAGCGGCGCGCCATGTTTGGTGCCGCGCGCTGATGTAGAAGGCTAAAAACGCTATGTAATTCATAGCTAACTATCCAAGCCAGTGCTCAAGAATCCAGTGACCTAAGATTATGGCTCTAATCTTAGGGCATACTCATTTCTCACCCTGCGTCCATTACGACGCTGAAATTCCGGCAAGCCCTGCGCCGGTTAATGCAGGGCAAAAGACGGCAGACAGGATGTTACTAGCACCCTGCCCGCCTGACCACAAATGATCGCGAAAGGATCAAACATGGCTAACGAAATTATCCCAAAGTCCGCAAAGCAGATCCAACAACTGGAAAACCTGTACGAGCGCGCCATCAGCTTGGTCGATGAGGTGGACGGCATGGCAAGCATGACCTACTCAGTCGCCTCAGCCGGGCGGGCTTTCTGTGGCGAGGATCAGCCTTCAGAGCAAAACATCTTTTCTGTCATCGAGCTGCTTACTCAAGACACCAAATTGACCAGCGCGCTTCGCGGACTGATTGAAGAACTTGCTCGGGCCGCAGGGCTAGAAATTGCGTGCGAGGTCACCAATGGCTGCTAAAAGCTCAACCCCAGCTAAATACAAACCCGGGTTCGTCTTGGGTTGCAACGGCACCATAAATACAGGCATAGACGTTATGTCTGAAAAGATTCCGCAGCTTCACGCATTGCTTACTGTACTGACTGACAGCGAATGGAGCTGGAACGAAGAAATTAAGACGCAATTGATTCACCTTGCTAAAGGCGTTGCGAATGAAATCCATGAAGCGCATGAGGAGGAGCTTTACTTTGGAGCGGCAAAGCTACTCGCCCAAGGTGCAGGGGTCGACGCAGTAGAGGGAGGCAAATAATCATGGCGACACCTTCTAAAACATTGGCCAAGCGCCCAACTTTTGGGCCGAATGGCATGTACACCTTGACGGATGGAACGAAAACCACCGATGTATATGAGCACTTGAACAATCGCACAAGTCAACTGACTTCGCTGCTCGACAGCGTAGGGGGCGAAGGTTACGAAGACTTCAAAGGGCTAAATGAGTCCACCCAAGGGAACTATCTTTGGTTGTGCGCTGATCTGGCAAGGGAGTGCGCACAGCTAACCGAGGCAATAGGGTCAGCCATTTACAAAAAGGCCGACACGATTTAAGGCAGCGCCGCGCCTTCGGGCGTGGCATGAAGCACTGGTCATACCTCAAGGTTTGAAAACAATCAAACTGATTCAAAGCCCGCCAAGTGCGGGTTTTCTTTTGCTCAATTTTAATTTATATGCAACTATGTCAATAGGTCATTGCATAAGTATGTGATAACATAGTATCCAGTTAAAAGGAAAACAGTTCCATGAAACAAGCCATCGGTTACATCAGGGTCAGCACCGAAAAACAAGCGAATGAGGGCGTGAGCCTAGAGGCGCAAGAAGCCAAGATCGTGAGCTGGTGCAAAGCCAATGATTACGAGCTGGTGAAGGTTTATGTCGATGCTGGCATCAGCGGCAAGCGCATGGACACCCGCAAGGAGCTACTGGCCGCGCTGGCATCCCTCAAGAAGGGCATGGCACTGGTGAGCTACTCACTGTCCCGGCTGGCGCGGTCGACCAAGGATGCCCTGGCCATCGGTGAAGCGGTCGCAAAGAAGAAGGCCGACATGGTTTCTCTTACTGAGCAGATCGACACCACCACGGCGGCCGGGAAGATGATGTTTCAAATGTTGTCAGTCCTGGCCGAGTTCGAGCGCAACCTGGTTGCCGAGCGCACTACCAATGCCCTGCAACACAAGAAGCGCACCGGCCAAAAGTACACCAACCAGACACCCTATGGCTTTGAAGCTATTGAGGGTCGCCTGGTGCAAGTCCAACAGGAAGCCGAGGTCGTGGCCGAGATTCAGGCATCGCGCACCGGCGGCAACACCCTGCAATTCATTGCCGACAGTTTGAACACTCGCGGCATTCCCACCAAGACCGGCAAGCAGTGGGCACCGGCCACCATTCACCTGCTGCTGAAAAGGAGTTCGCTTGTCAATTCAATCTGAGCTGAAAGACCTTTTCCCTCCCAACATCATCAGGCAGTCCAAGCGGCTGAAGCCTGAGTGGGTTGATGCCCTGGCAGTCAATAAGGCGGCCGGGGCATTGTTGCGTCTGAAGGGCAAACCGTCTGAGCAGGTCGCACTGGTAAACACCATGCAACCCAGTACAGCGGCGGCATTGTGTCGCTGGCTGAAAGACCCTGTTTTCTGGAATCTGGTGGCAGGCATTACTACGCACTGACATGGCCAAGAAGCAAAAACAGGACAAGACCCATTTCTTCTTGTCTATTAATTTGATACAGGTGGCGAAGGAAAACGACCTTCTTTATGACGAGTTCGGTCTAGCCAATTCTGATGACGTTGACCTGGCAATCTCTATTAGAGACAAGGGCATCCAAGAGCCTTTGGTAGTAACCGCTGATTGGGTGCTGCTGAGTGGCCACCGCAGGCTTGCATCAGCCAAGGCCATTGGATTGGAGGAGGTGCCTGTCCGTCAACTGGAAGTCAACTTCTATGAACTGGGAGAAAAGGAGCGGGTGGATTACCTGCGGCTTTTCAATCAACAGCGCGAGAAGTCACCAGGCGAGAAGCTGCGGGAGAAGATGCTGGACATTGACCCAGCCAAGGCCCACACCGATCTGAAGCGGCGCAGGCTGAACATCATGACCAAGGCAGACATGCCCGCCACCAACGTCAGGATGGGTGCTAAGAAGGTTCGGGCGGCAATCACCACCATGCAGTTTTTGGCCAAGGCCCAGCAAGTTATTGAAGAAAACAGACCCTATTGGCCGCTGACAGTTCGGCGTGTGCATTACCTGCTTTTGAATGACCCGCCACTGAAGCACGACAAAAAGCCCGATTCCAAGTATGTGAACGACAAGGCTTCATACAAGGCACTGACTGGCCTATTGATTCGCGCGCGCCTGAGTGGTGATGTGCCCATGCAGTCCATTGAAGATTCAACCAGGCCAATCCAAGAGGGTGGCGGCTTCAGCACCTTTGAGGAGTTTGTGTCGGCTGAGATGGATGATTTTCTGATGCGCTACTCCCGCAACCTGATGCAGGGCCAACCACATCATGTGGAGATCATGCTGGAGAAGAATGCGCTGCGCACTGTCATTGAGTCAGTGGCGAAAGAATATTGCATCCCTTGCACAACAGGGCGCGGGTTTTCTTCACTGTCACCCAGGCATGACCTGGCCAAAAGGTTCAGGCGCTCTGGCAAGTCTGGATTGGTGCTGCTGATGCTCACAGACTTTGACCCTGATGGCGATGAGATTGCAGCATCCTTTGCAAGGTCACTGCGGGATGACTTCGGCATTTCCAGCATCAAGGCCATCAAGGTGGCGCTGACTGCCGAGGATGTGGCGCAGTACGACCTGCCCAGCGACATGGATGCCAAGGTCACCAGCCCGAACTATCAGAAGTTTCTGAACAGGTATCGCAGCACCAAAGTGGTGGAGCTGGATGCGGCACCAGTCACCCTGTTGCAGTCCAAGCTGCGGGAGGCCATCGAGTCAGTGATTGATCGAGCTGAGTTCAATGCCCAAGTGGAGATGGAGAAGCAAGACAGTGCCCACATCGAGGCGCACCGGCAAGTTGTGTTTGAGGCCATCAATGGCAGGGCCGCAACCTGATAAAGCGCACATAGTTGCATACGTATTTCAACAGCAAAGTTTTAACAATCGACCGTTCGTTAAAAAGGAAAGAGGCAAAAAATGGCTTTTGTAGTCAAACCCAAAGCGGCAACCCCGGCGGCATCCGTCAAGGATGGGACCTACCCGGCAGCGGTCACTGGCATCAAGCAGTTTGTGAACACCTATGGCGAGCGCATCGGTTTCGAGTTCACCATCTTGTCCGGCCCATTCAAGGGTGAAAAGGTGCTGCGGTCAACTGCGCCCCAACTTACCCGGCAGTCCAAGCTGGCCGAAGTGATCGAGGGCATCACCGGGCGCGAGCTGACCGACAAGGAACTGCAAGGCGGCTTTGACCTAGATGAACTGCTGGACGCGGCTTGCAACATCCTGGTGCTGCAATCCCGAAGCAAGACCGGCGCGGTTTACAGCAATGTCGAGCGGGTTTTCAACACCTGATCTAAAAGAACATCAACCAAAAGGCCAACAGTGCCAAGGGGGAAAAGATGGGAAAGAAGAAAAAGAAACCACGGTCAAAAGCAGTATTCCATGCCCACCGCTATGAACAGTTCGACGAGGCTTTTTTGCGCTACCTGGCGCGGTTCCTGCCTGGGTTCAAGCGGCAACCTATGGATGTGCGCCTGGCGCTGTGCGGCATGATCTACGAGGCACCAACCCGCTACCGGGCGCACTCGCACCATGAGGGCTATTCACGG
>Ga0326734_1000391_pt1 | contig 12143 bp, 11 predicted proteins | sample 15_GP2_1315_FD_207944 | JGI IMG/M metagenome (GOLD analysis project Ga0326734, IMG submission 207944) | Glacier ice microbial communities from Ngari, Tibet, China - 15_GP2_131.5 | ecosystem: Environmental > Aquatic > Freshwater > Ice > Glacier | place: China: Ngari, Tibet | collected 2018-07-18 | reverse complement strand
GGCCACGACCACGGACGGGGGTTGAGCTGCTTGAGCAGCATGCCGCCCAGCAGGGCCGACAGCGGGGCCGAACCGCCAAAATTGGCCGCCAGGGCAGCGCCAGCCGCAATCAGCGACAGCAGCAAGATGGCGGTATTTTCACTGGTCGGGCTCATCACCCGCAAGGCCGCGCGCAGCACCAGTGCCAGCACCGCGCCCACCACCACCGACAATCCCAGCACCACCAGCACCGGCAGCAGCGTGTTGGACAAGCCGGCTTCGCCCCGGGGCAGCATGCCGGCCCGGGCGCTGCACAACGTGAGCGCATACAAAGTGCTCAGGGTGGACAGCACCAGCGCCCGCTCGGTGACCGGCCCGGCGGCGCGGGTGTCTATGGCCACGCGCGACAGCACCGCCGGCGAAGCGGCCATGGCCACCAGCGCCAGCGACTCGGCAATGACGCCCGGCATGCCCATCAGGCTGAGCAGCCAGCGCACGCCGAAAAAGGTCAGGGTTGACTCGGCCACGCTTTGCACCAGCACCATCGGGTTGTGGCGAAACCAGCGCAGCGAAATGCGTCCGCCGGCTTCAAACAGCACCACCGCCACGCCCAGCTCCAGCAAAAACAGGCCGGTTCCCTGGAGGGGCCAGGCGGCATCGCTAAAGCCAGCCAGGCCGGCGAAAGCGCCAATCGCTGAATAACCGATGACCTTGGGCAGGCCGGCATAACGGTTGACCAGATGACCTGCGGCGGCGGCCAAAGCCAGCAAAATGGACCACTGCACGGTGGGCAGGCCGGCCGATGGCTTGATCCATTCGGCCCAGATGGCCATGAGTTCATTCATGCGGCGATGTCTCCACGCAAGGGTTGGCGGCGGAACTGTCTAGCAAGGACAGCAAGCCTGGCGACAGGGTCTGCCCTGGACAGGCCCAAGGCCGGTTTGTTAACCGGTGCGTGCCAAAGGGAAACAAAAAGTAGGCTTGAATTTACCGTCTTTTTCGAATTTTCGTGTAGGACAAACCCGAAAATCCTGAGGTTTCAAGTCAGCGAGGTACGAAAAAGCTCAACGGGTGGCTGCGCCAGCGGGTCCAGATGGCCGCCCGAATGCGCGCACGGTCCAGCTTGCTGACGTTGTGCGCCTGCAGCGCCAGGCGAAAGGCAAAGTAAAAGCTCACGCCCAGGTTGAGCGCGCCAATCAGCGGGATGGCGGCGATGCTCCACCAGATGGCTGCCTGGTGAAAAGCATCCAGCCCCAATGAAGCCCCGGCGGCGGCCAGCTGGCCGGCCGACAGGGTGACATGGCGCAACTCCAGTTCAAGGCCAAAAAATCCGGTGAACGCCGGAATCAGCCCGAGCATGAACCCCAATGAAATGTTGGAGGCAAACCCCGAGATGTGTTCACGCATGAAAATCGACCAGCGCGCCGCGCGTTCATTGCCCAGCACGGCGGTAAAACGCGGGTTGTGCCGCATGGCGGAGTCCAGGCGGTGCAGCACAAAGCCGTTTTCAACCCAGCCGGCAATCATGCTCGACGAGAACAGCACCACGCCGGTGAAGGCCGCCCACAGCAGCGTCGGTCCCAGCAGCGTGAGCGATTCCAGCACATGCCGGGCGTTGTCCGGGCCGATCATCGGACGGCCCAGCGCCAGCTCGATCACCACACTGACCAGCAGCACGGCCGGCACCACCATGAAGACGTTGCCGAACACCGCCGCCACCTGCGAGCGCACCAGATGCGTGACTTCATCGACGAAGTCTTCCAGCGTCGTGGTGGACTCGTCCGACTCGATGTCCTTGAGCTTAGCCGCCATGGCAGGCGCCGTCATGGCCGGCTGCTTGGTGGCCAGCGTGAAATGCAGCAACTGAATCAGGATGAACGAGCCCGCATAGGCCAGGCTGGCCCAGAAACCGCTCCAGAACGCCGACAGGCCAATGCCGACCACCATGAACTTGAGCAGCGTCGTCAGGCCGGTGATGGCGCCGCCGCCCATGGCCTTGCCGAGCATTTCCCGGTAGTCGGCACGGTTGCGGGTGATGTAATGCTCGCCGGTTTCAGCGCTGCGCTCGGCCATCTTGGCCGACAGCAGCGTGGAGTTGGCGCTGATCAACGCCCCGATGCTCTTGCTTTCCTGGGCGATGGTGGCGCGGCGCACCAGCAGCTTGAGCGCGGCCATGGCGGGCTTGGGCGACAGCAGGGCTTCAAGCAATTCGCGCTGGCGCAGCATGCGGGCGCGCAACTGGCGCAGCCGGAACACCATGCCCAGGGAAATGCCGTTTTCTTCCAGGTGGGCGTAAATGCTGTTGACGGCCTGCCGGCAGGCATCCAGACGCTCGCGGTACTGCCTGACAGCCGATTGCAAGGCGGCATCGTCCTGCTCGGGCTGGAAAAAAGCCGTTCGCAATTCCTCGATATCGGCCGGCAAGGCATGAAAGGCCCGGGCATGAGGGCTGTCCCGGTTCATGCGCAGCCGCAATTCAGGCGCAAAGCCGGTCGCCCGGATTTGCGCCGTGCAGTAGGTCAGCGCATCCATCAGGCTGTAATACCAGTCCTGGGTATGGCGCGCAGGGTGGGCCGACAGCAGCGCGGTCAGCTGGTCGATCTGGGATTCTTTCAGCGCATTCATCCACTGGGCATCAAAGCGCGTGGGCGCCAGCAGGGGAAAAAGCTCGGCCGCGTCCAGGGTCTCGGGTGTGCCCGGCAACAGTTTTCGGCGCAGCCGCTCGGCCAGTTCGCTGGCAAAGGCCGTGCGCGGCGCAAAACCAAAATCGGCCAGCAAGGGCGTGATGTCAACGGTTTGCAGCAGGGTTTCCCACCACGCCTGCAGGCGCGCCTGAAGTTCGGGCTGCTGCTGCACGGCGTCAATGAAGGACTGCACCCGCGCCACGGCGGCCTGGGTCGAGGTCTTGTCGCCGCGAATCCACTGGAACAGCTTGATCAGCCAGACATGCCGCTCGGCCAGGCTGGCGTCCGGGTCCAGTGCCCGGAGCAATTGCGCCAGGTCTTTCATGGCTGGCCCCGCTGCCACGCGCTCAATGCAGCACGCGCCCTGAAGGGCTGTTGCCGTTCATGGCTTCCAGGACAAACAGCGGAATCAGGACCTCGAAGCGCTCGCCGTCTTCGGCCACGCAAAAGTAGCTGCCGTGCATGGTGCCGCTGGGCGTTCGCAGCCGCGAGCCGCTGGTGTACTGAAACGATTCGCCGGGCTTGAGGAAAGGCTGCTGGCCCACCACGCCCAGTCCCTTGACCTCCTCGTTCAGGCCGCTGGCGTCGCTGATGACCCAGTGCCGCGAAATCAGCTGCGCCCCCACCTCGCCCGTGTTGGTGACGGTGACGGTGTACGAAAAGCCATAGATGTCCTGGTCTGGCGCCGACTGTTCGGGCAGGTACCGGGGAGAGACTTGGCAGGAAAATTGGTATTTGGGCATGGCAGGGCAGGCAGGAAAATCAGTTGGGCGTGATGTTAACCGCCCCGGACTTGCGCCGTCAGGCTGCCTGACGCCACGCACGCTTGCTGCGACAATCCTGCGCATGTCCCAAACCCTGCCCACTTTTCGCATTGCCCCGTCCCTGTTGTCCGCTGATTTCGCCTGCCTGGGCGACGAGCTCAAAGCCGTCATTGCTGGCGGCGCCGACTGGATCCACTTTGACGTGATGGACAACCACTACGTGCCCAACCTGACCTTCGGGCCGATGGTCTGCCAGGCGCTCAAACCGCATTGCGTGCGCGCCGATGGCTCGGCCGTGCCCATCGACGTGCATTTGATGGTGCAGCCGGTGGACAACCTGGCCGCCGCCTTTGCCGACGCGGGCGCCGACCTGATCAGCTTTCACCCTGAGGCGTCCCCCCATGTGCACCGCAGCGTGCAGGCCATTCGCGCCAAGGGCTGCAAGGCCGGGCTGGTGTTTAACCCGGCCACGCCGCTGGACGTGCTGGATTGGGTGATCGAAGACATCGACCTGATCCTGATCATGAGCGTCAACCCCGGCTTTGGCGGCCAGAGCTTCATCGACTCCGCCCTGCGCAAGATCGAGCAGGCCAGAAAGCGCATCGACGCCTCGGGCAAGGACATCCGCCTGGAAGTCGATGGCGGCATCAAGATTGACAACATCCGCCGCGTGGCCGATGCCGGCGCCGACACCTTTGTGGCCGGCAGCGCCATTTTCGGCAAGCCCGACTACCGGGCGGTGATGGACGCGATGCGCCGGGAACTGCTGGCCTGACGGTGCGCCCGAACCCTCCGATGACCCTGCATTCCAGTCTTTACGACGCGGCCATTGTCGACCTGGACGGCACGATGGTCGACACCCTCGGCGATTTCGTCATGGCGCTCAACCTGATGCTGGGCGACGTGCTGCCGGACCTGCCCGGCCCCCCGGCCCTGGAGGCGGCCGCCGTGCGCCACAGGGTGGGGAAAGGCTCCGAGCACCTGGTCAAATCAGTGCTGAACCATGTCTTTGCGCAATCAGGGTATGCAGGCACAGCTATTGATTCAATAGCGACCTATGGCCGGGCCTGTGCCAGCTACCAGCAACACTACGCAGCCATCAATGGCGCGCATTCAGTGGTTTACCCTGGCGTGCTGGAAGGATTGGACCGTTTGCAGCAAAGCGGCTTGAAACTGGTTTGCCTGACCAACAAGCCGCTGTCCTTTGCGCGTACCTTGCTCAGGCTCAAGAAACTGGACGGGTATTTTTGTGAAGTCTTTGGCGGCGATTCGTTCGAGCGCAAGAAGCCCGATCCGCTGCCGCTGCTGAAAGCTTGCGAGTTTATGGGAACTCTGCCGGCCCGCACGCTGGTGATTGGCGATTCGAGCAACGACGCCCGGGCGGCACGCGCTGCAGGCTGTCCGGTGCTGCTGGTGACCTATGGCTACAACCATGGCGAGCCTGCGCGCAGCGTGGACGCCGATGGCTTCATGGACTCGCTGTCCGAGCTGCGCTGATGCCATTGCAAGTGTCGGCAAAGCTGGTCTAGGCCGGCAGGCTGCCGTTTGCTACACTTTGGCCAGCATGTCCATCCAACACATCGTTCAAACAGCTGGTACCAGCCGGGGAGCCTGGCTTTGGCGCCCCTGTCATTCCCAACACGCCTGAAGCGCGCATGGCGCACCGGCTTGCGTCCCATGGCTTTTCAGCCGGCCTGTTTATCCTGAAACAATGCGCATGTACCCCGCGCAGGCATTTTCCACCCCGGATTTCGGGACATTTTGAATGATGGAAGACCGCGTTTTTTAAAGGCGCTGCGCTTTTCCGGAAAAGGACTCACCGTGATGACCGAACTAGAATTCAAAAGCCTTGCTGCACAAGGCTACAACCGCATCCCGCTGATGCTCGAAGCCTTCGCCGACCTGGAAACCCCGCTGTCGCTGTACCTCAAGCTGGCCCACGCCAAAGACGGCGGCAAGTTCAGCTTTTTGCTGGAGTCGGTGGTGGGCGGCGAGCGTTTTGGCCGCTACAGCTTTATCGGCCTGCCGGCCCGCACCCTGCTGCGCGCCTCGGGCTTCGGCGCCGGCTGCGTGACCGAGGTGGTCACCGACGGCCGTGTGGTCGAAACCTCGAAAGTCAATCCGCTGGATTTCATCAGCGACTACCAAAAGCGCTTCAAGGTGGCGCTACGGCCCGGCCTGCCGCGCTTTTGCGGCGGCCTGGCGGGCTATTTCGGCTATGACGCGGTGCGCTACATCGAGAAAAAGCTGGAAAATTCGTGTCCGCCCGACACCCTGGGCTGCCCCGACATCCTGCTGCTGCAGTGCGAGGAACTGGCGGTCATCGACAACCTCTCGGGCAAGCTCTACCTGATCGTCTACGCCGACCCGGCCCGGCCCGAAGCTTACGCCAGCACCAAGAAACGCCTGCGCGAACTCAAGGAGCAGCTCAAGTATTCGGTCAGCGCGCCTGTCGTCAAGCCGAGCCAAGGCTATCCGGCTGAGCGCGAATTCGCCAAAGCCGACTACATTGCCGCCGTCGAGCGCGCCAAAAGGCTGATCGAGGACGGCGACTTCATGCAGGTGCAGGTCGGCCAGCGCATCAAGAAGCGCTACACCGAGTCGCCGCTGTCGCTGTACCGGGCGCTGCGTTCGCTCAACCCGTCGCCTTACATGTACTACTACCATTTTGGCGACTTCCACGTGGTGGGCGCCTCGCCCGAGATCCTGGTGCGCCAGGAGCAGGTGGAGCATGGCCGGAAAATAACCATTCGCCCGCTGGCCGGCACCCGCCCGCGCGGCGCGTCGCTGGAAGCCGACAAGGCGGCTGAACAGGCGCTGGTCAACGACCCGAAAGAGCGCGCCGAGCACGTCATGCTGATCGACCTGGCACGCAACGACATCGGCCGCATCGCCCAGACCGGCACGGTGCAGGTGACCGAAGCCTTTGCCGTCGAGCGCTACAGCCACGTGATGCACATCGTCAGCAATGTCGAGGGCATTTTGAACGAAGGCATGACCAGCATGGACGTGCTCAAGGCGACTTTTCCGGCCGGCACGCTAACCGGCGCGCCCAAGGTGCACGCCATGGAAATGATCGACCGGCTCGAACCCACCAAGCGCGGCCTGTACGGCGGCGCCTGCGGCTACCTGAGCTATGCCGGCGACATGGACGTGGCGATCGCCATTCGCACCGGCATCATCAAGGACCAGGTGCTGTATGTGCAGGCGGCGGCCGGCGTGGTGGCCGACTCCGTGCCCGAACTGGAATGGCAGGAAACCGAGGCCAAGGCCCGCGCGTTGCTGCGGGCCAGCGAGCTGGTGGAAGAAGGGCTGGAATAACCCATGACTCTACTTCACAAGGTGGAACATTGCCGCACGATGGCCGAGGTGCGCCACCACATCGACGGGCTCGACACGCGCATTGTGGCGCTGATTGCCGAGCGTAGCGGCTATGTTGCCCAAGCTGCGCGCATCAAACAAAACGAAAATCAAGTGTATGACCAGGCGCGCATCGACTTCATTGTGGAGCGAGTCAAAGTGATGGCCGCCAAGCAGGGCGCACCTGAAACCGTTATCGAAGCGGTCTATCGCGCGATGATTGACGCATTCATCGAATTTGAGCGCGGCGAATTCAAGCGCCTGCATCTGCAACCGTTCCAGGAAGGCTGAGCCATGTCACGCATGAAACTTTTGATGATCGACAACTACGACAGCTTCACCTACAACATCGTCCAGTATTTCGGTGAACTGGGGGCCGAGGTCGAGGTGTTTCGCAACGACGAGATCACCGTGGCCGGTATTGCCGCCCGCGCGCCCGATCTGCTGGTGGTGTCGCCCGGCCCGTGCTCGCCGCTTGAAGCCGGGATTTCGGTCAAGGCCATCCAGCACTTTGCTGGCAAGCTGCCCATTTTGGGCGTCTGCCTGGGCCACCAGGCCATCGGTGCGGCTTTTGGCGGCCAGATCATCCGGGCGCAGGCGCTGATGCACGGCAAGACCAGCGTCATCACCACCACGCAGCAGGGCGTGTTTGCCGGCCTGCCCGAGCAATTCACCGTGAACCGCTACCACTCCCTGGCGATTGAGAAACCATCTTGCCCCGCTGCGCTTGAAATCACCGCCTGGACCGACGACGGCGAGATCATGGGCGTGCGGCACAAGGCGTTGCCGATTCAGGGCGTGCAGTTTCACCCGGAATCCATCCTGACCGAACACGGCCATGCCATGTTGAAAAACTTCCTGGAGCAGCGCGCATGATTTATGCTACTGAATTAATAGCTGTTGATGTCTGCGCAGAATGCGCAAAAGGCTGAAATGACTCAAAAAATCGTTGATCTGCGCAGTGACACGGTCACGCAGCCGACCGCCGCCATGCGCGCCGCCATGCAGGCCGCTCCGCTGGGCGACGATGTATTTAGCGGCGACCCCAGCGTCAATGGCTTGCAGGAAAAAATCGCGGCCCTGCTGGGTTTCGAAGCCGCGCTGTTCGTGCCTACAGGCACGCAAAGCAACCTGTGCGCCATCCTCGCGCACTGCAACCGTGGTGACGAATACCTCGTCGGCCAGCATGCGCACTGCTACCGCTGGGAAGGCGGCGGCGCCGCTGTGTTTGGCAGCGTACAGCCGCAACCTTTGAGCCATCAGCCCGACGGCACGCTGGCCTTGGCCGACATTGAAGCCGCTATCAAGCCTGACGACGCCCATTTCGCCCGCAGCCGCTTGCTGGCGCTGGAAAACACGCTGGGCGGCAAGCTGCTGCCGTTGGCGTATGTGCAGCAGGCCACGCAGCTGGCTGAAAAGCACGGACTGGCTCGCCACCTCGACGGCGCGCGGCTGTTCAATGCAGCCGTGGCGCAGGTGGCGCACAGCGGCGGTGATGCGCTTACCGAGGCTCGGCGCATCGCGGGCTGCTTTGACAGTGTTTCTGTTTGCTTCAGCAAGGGCCTGGGCGCGCCAGTCGGCTCGGCGCTGTGCGGCTCGCGTGATTTTATTGCCCGTGCCCACCGCATCCGCAAGATGGCCGGCGGCGGCATGCGCCAGGCGGGCCTGCTGGCCGCCGCCGCGTCGCATGCGCTGGACCACCATGTCGAGCGGTTGGCGCAAGACCATGCGCTAGCCCGGCGCCTGGCTGATGGGCTGACGGGCATCGACGGCCTGCAGGTTGAACTGCCCCAGACCAACATCGTGTTCGTGGACTTGACAGGCGCTGCCAAAGAGCGTTCCGCCGAGCTGCTCCAGCACCTGGCTGCCAACGGCATTCACGCCACAGGCCTCTACCGCCTGCGCTTTGTCACGCACCTCGATGTCGATGCCGAAGGTGTTGACCGCGCGGTGGCGGTGATTCGCCAGTTTTTCAAGGCTTAGTCGTTCGCGTCTCCAGCCCTTTACTCCAAACCCCACCCATGCCCAACAGCCATCAGATCACCGCCAGCGAAGCGCTGCAGCGCACCATCGAGCACCGCGAAATTTTTCATGACGAAATGCTGCACATCATGCGGCTCATCATGCGTGGCGAGATGTCGCCGCTGATGATGGCCGCGCTGATCACCGGCCTGCGAGTCAAGAAGGAAACCATCGGCGAAATCACCGCCGCCGCGCAGGTGATGCGCGAGTTCTCGACCAAGGTGCACGTGGCGGACAAAACGCATCTGGTCGACATCGTCGGCACCGGCGGCGATGGCTCGCACACCTTCAACATCTCCACCTGCGCCATGTTCGTGGCCGCCGCCGCCGGTGCCCGTGTCAGCAAGCATGGCGGGCGCAGCGTCAGCAGCAAGTCGGGCAGCGCCGACGTGGTGGAGTCGCTGGGCATCCGGCTGGATTTGTCGCCCGAAGCCATTGCCCGGTGCATTGAAGCCGTGGGCGTTGGTTTCATGTTTGCGCCCAACCACCACCCGGCGATGAAAAACGTCGCCCCGGTGCGCAAGGAATTGGGCATCCGGACCATCTTCAATATCCTGGGCCCGCTGACCAATCCGGCCGGCGCGCCTAACATCCTGATGGGGGTGTTTCATCCTGATCTGGTCGGCATCCAGGTCCGCGCGCTGCAGCGCCTGGGCGCCGAGCATGCGCTGGTGGTCTACGGCAAGGACGGCATGGACGAGGTCAGCCTGGGCGCAGCCACCGTGGTGGGCGAACTGAAGAATGGCGAGATCACCGAATACGAAATCCACCCCGAAGATTTCGGCATGGCGATGTCGGGCAACCGCGCACTGCGGGTGGAAACGCCCGAGCAGTCCCGGGCCATGCTGCTGGGCGTGCTCGACAACCAGCCGGGCGCGCCGCGCGATATCGTAATCCTCAACGCCGGCGCCGCGCTCTATGCCGCCAATGTGGTAAATTCAATGAAGGACGGCGTGGTGAGTGCTCAACATGCTATTGAATCGGGAGCGGCGAAAGCCAAACTGGTCAAGCTTGTTGACTTCAGCCAGTCTGCCGAAACCTGATCACCCCCTTGCGGGACAGCCCAAGCCGTTGTTCCTGTTGACCGAACTGGAATCCCATGAGCGACATCCTGAACAAGATCATTGCTGTCAAGCACGAAGAAATCAAAGACGCCCTCAACCGCAAGCCGCTGGCTGCAATGCGCAAGGACGCCGAGTCGCGCGTCCTGACACGGGATTTCACGGGCGCCCTGCGTGCCAGGATCGCGTCGGGAAAACCCGCCGTGATTGCCGAAATCAAGAAAGCCAGCCCGTCCAAGGGCGTGCTGCGCGCCGACTTCATTCCTGCTGACATTGCTCAGAGCTATGCTGAATTTGGCGCAGCCTGCCTGTCGGTACTGACCGATCAGCAGTTCTTTCAGGGCAGCATCGACCACCTGAAGCAGGCCAGGGCTTCATGCGGCCTGCCGGTGCTGCGCAAGGATTTCATCATTGACGCCTACCAGGTCTATGAATCCCGCGTCATGGGCGCCGACTGCATTTTGCTAATCGCCGCCTGCCTGGACGATGCGAAGATGAAGGCATTTGAAGCACTGGCCCAGTCGCTCGACATGGCGGTGCTGGTCGAAGTGCATGACGAGGCAGAACTTGAGCGCGCGCTCCAACTCAGGACCCCCTTGATCGGCATCAATAACCGCAATCTGAATACCTTCGAGGTTTCGCTGGAGACTACCTTGGCGCTGATGGGCAAGGTGCCGGCCGGGCGAATGGTAGTGAGCGAGTCGGGCATTTCAACCCTGGATGACGTAAAACGCCTGCGGGATGCCAAAATCAACGCTTTTTTGGTCGGCGAAACCTTCATGCGCGCCGATGAGCCGGGCGCGGCACTGGTGGAGCTTTTTGGCGACTGACAAAAGGGGATCGTGATGGCGCAAGAGCATTTTTCCGAGCAGTCTGAAAGTGCAGAGCCCAGCCAACTGGTCAGTGCTGACCCGCTGGTCTGGCCGGTTGCTGCTGATTGGCAGGCGGTGGTGGATGGGTTTTTTGGCGGTTTGACCGGCCAAACGCTGCTGGCGTTTCTGCGCGCAAGGCTGGAAGCCGGTGCGGTTATTTTTCCGCCTCAACCCCTGCGCGCACTGGAATTAACACCGGCTGCACAGGTGCGGGTGGTTATATTGGGCCAGGATCCTTACCACGGGCGCGGACAGGCCGAGGGGCTGGCGTTTTCAGTGGCTCCCGGCGTGGCCTTGCCGCCTTCGCTGCGCAATATCTTCAAGGAATTGCAGCGAGACCTGGGCACGCCGCCGCCCAAGTTTCCAGTGCCCGGCGGCAGCCTCGCCAACTGGGCCACCCACGGGGTGCTGCTGCTCAATACGTGCTTGACGGTGGAGGAGGGCAGTGCAGCCAGCCATGCGGGCAAAGGTTGGGAAATGCTGACCGACGACGTGATCCGCCAGGTGTCGGCGGGTGACCACCCGGTGGTATTCATGCTCTGGGGTGCCCATGCGCAATCCAAGCGTGCACTGATCGATGGCACCCGTCACAAGGTGCTGCTGGCCAATCATCCGTCGCCCCTGTCGGCTGTTCGCCCGCCCCTGCCTTTTATCGGTTGCGGCCATTTTTCGCAGGCGCGCGAATGGCGGAACACCCATTCAAGAAACCTGAAAGAATGAAATCACTTTTCTGGGCTTTGCGGAAAAAAGATGGCATAATCCGTGATTCGCTTGAAGGATGGGTGTCCGAGTGGTTAAAGGAGGCAGACTGTAAATCTGTTCGCTAACGCGTACGCTGGTTCGAATCCAGCCCCATCCACCAGTCAATAGGCAGTGATTTGCTTATTTATGGTTGATTTTGGCGAATAAATATTGCAATGCCGGGGTTTTCTGTCGGCTTTGGTTGCTAGTGTTGGTTGAGTGTGAGTTGATCTGGCGGGGCTGTGCGGGAGTAGTTCAATGGTAGAACCCTAGCCTTCCAAGCTAATGACGCGGGTCCGATTCCCGTCTCCCGCTCCAGAATTGCAAAATATTCTGGGGTTCTGCTGGTCGTTTTGTGGTTGTCTATTGCAAGAAATTTTGAATTTAGCCCATTTGGCTCAGTGGCAGAGCACTCCCTTGGTAAGGGAGAGGTCCCGGGTCCGATTCCCGGAATGGGCACCATTTTGAGTTGGTTGCAATGTTTCGTATTGCAGCCAACGACGGTTTGTTGAGTAGTTTTGTAACTTTTCGGAGTTTGAAATGGGCAAAGAGAAATTTTCGCGGACCAAGCCGCACGTGAACGTGGGCACCATCGGCCACGTTGACCATGGCAAAACCACGCTGACGGCGGCCATTGCCACCGTGCTGGCGGCCAAGTTC
>Ga0326734_1000390_pt1 | contig 12177 bp, 9 predicted proteins | sample 15_GP2_1315_FD_207944 | JGI IMG/M metagenome (GOLD analysis project Ga0326734, IMG submission 207944) | Glacier ice microbial communities from Ngari, Tibet, China - 15_GP2_131.5 | ecosystem: Environmental > Aquatic > Freshwater > Ice > Glacier | place: China: Ngari, Tibet | collected 2018-07-18 | reverse complement strand
GGGAAATTGCCGGATCAGCCGCAAGGGGCCGGGATTACGACGAAGGGCAATTGCCAAGGGAGCGCAGCGCGCCCCCTTGGCAAAGGTCATCATGTTGCAGTTGAGTTGCAATTAAGTTGCAATTAAGGCTGCAGCGTGGCTGCCGATTGCACCAGCAGCGTGTCGACGCCGTACAGCGTGGCCAGGCTCTGGAGGCTGACCGGCAAATTGATGAACGAGACGGTCACGCCGGCCTTGCGGGCCTGGCGCTGCAGTTCGAGCAGCACCGCCACGCCGGACGAATCGGCCAGCTTGACGGACGCCAGGTCGAACACGGTCTGGCCGGCGCGCAGCGCGGCCAGACCGCGCTCGAGGGCGCCGCGCGCCGTCAGGAACGTCAGCAGTTCCAGCGGCATCTGGGAAGGGGTTTCGGTCATCGCGATGCGGGCGGCTCAGGCTTACTTGCCGGCTTTGACCGGCTTGTTGGCCAGTTGCTGGTTGCGCTCCGCCAGCTTTTTGATCAGGCCGTCGATGCCGCCCTTGCCGATTTCGCTGGCGAACGTGCCTTTATAGGTTTCCACCAGCCAAGCGCCGAGCACGTTGATGTCGAAAATCTTCCAGCCCGATGGGCCCTTGGCCAGCCGGTAGTTCAGCTGGATCGGCTCGCCGCGCTGGACGTTGACCTGGGACCGCACTTCCACTTCGGTGTCGGCCGGGTCGGCGCGCATCGGCTTGAAGTCGACGGTTTCGTCCTTGATCTGCGACAGCGCACCCGAGTAGGTGTGAATCAGGAGCGTGCGGAACTCGTTCGACAGCGCGGTTTTCTGCGCCGGCGTGGCGTCGCGCCAGAAGCGGCCGGCGGCCAGCGCCGTCATGCGCTGGAAGTCGACATACGGCAGTATCTTGGCGTCGACCAGATCGGTGACCTTGCCAACGTTGCCGGCCTGGATGTCCTTGTCGGCCTTGGCGGTGTTGATCACTTCGTTGCTGATGCGCTTGATCAGGACGTCGGGCGCTTCGTTGCCGACCGGCGTTGGTGCTGCCACCGCGAAGGCGGTCAATGCAATGGCGCTCATTGCGATAAGGTGTTTGATCAGTTTCATAAGCCCTCTTTCGAGTTTACAGGTGATGACGGGTGAATGCCAAGCTGCGCACCGCGCTCGATGGCGGTGACAGTATCGGGTTAACTACTTCAACGCCGGTTTGGATGACACGGCCAGCGCCGCAGGCGGCAGGTTTTCGGCCGGCGCGGCGTCGGTCGGACCGGGATCGTCCGTATACGCGGCGCGGATGCGCTTGGCGTCGGACTGCACTGGTGCCGAAGTTGACGCCTCAGGGCTGGCGCCCGGATCATCCGGATAAGCGGCCATGATGCTGCTCCCATTGGCCGGCGCGTCGTCCTGCCTGGTTTCTTTCCTGAACCTGATTTTCTGCTCGCCGTTGTCGGTGATGCGGCTCTGGCGGCGTTGCAAAAAGCCGTCGCGGATGAATTCGTAGCGGTCGAGCGCGGCTTCTTCCATCAGGTTCGACGCCTCCAGCACGGCGGCGCGCTGGTCGACTGCGCGCACGGCGGTGCCGAAGTTACGCCAGCCCACCGGTTGCTTGTACGCCCACGGATCGGCGGCGATGTCGATCGGAATGACGACGGCGTCGCGCACCGTCGACGGCCCCAGCAGCGGCAACATCAGGTAAGGACCGGAAGCGACGCCCCAGGCGCCCAAAGTCTGGCCGAAATCTTCGTTGTGCTTGGGCAGGCCGGCTTCGGAGCCGATGTCGAGCAGGCCGGCAAGACCGAACGTCGAATTGAGCGAAAACCGGGTCAGGTCCGACAGGCCGGCGGCGCCCTTGCCCTGCATCAGGTTGTTGGCGCCGCTCCACAGGTCCGACAGGTTGCCGAAAAAGTTCGATATGCCGGTCTGCACGAACGTCGGCAACACCTGCTTGTAGGCGGAGGCGGCCGGCTTGAGGGCGACCCGGTCGACTGCATCGTTGAAGGCGAACATCTGGCGGTTGAATTTCTCGTACGGGTCGCGCGGGTTGGCGCCGGCGGTGCCGGCAGTGCCGCGGGCGCCGGTGGCGCAGCCGGCCAGCGTGGCCGCCACCCCCAGCGCCAGCGCAAGGCGCTGCCAGGAAGTTGGCAAAAAATGCGATCTCGTGGTCATTTCGAAGCGTCCTTTCCGTCTGCAGCCTTGCTGTAGATAAACTGATTGATCAAGTCTTCGAGCACGGTGGCCGAAGACGTGCGTGAAATCCGGTCGCCGGCAGCCAGATTGACCGTGTCGCCGCCGGGCGAAATGCCGATGTACTGCTCGCCCAGCAAGCCGGCGGTCAGGATCTGCAGCGAACTATCTTTGGGGAACTTGTAACCGGCGTCCATTTCGAGCGTCACCACGGCCTGGAACTGCTTGTCGTCGAAGCGGATATTGCCGACCCGGCCGACGACCACGCCAGCGCTTTTCACCGGCGCCTGCGGCTTGAGGCCGCCAATGTTGTCGAACTTGCCGGTGATGGCGTAGGTCTTGCCAAACGACAGCGTGCTCATGTTGCCGGCCTTGAGCGCCAGGAACAGCAATGCCGCCAGTCCCAGCAGCACGAACAGGCCAACCCAGACGTCGATCATTTTACGGTGCATAATTATTTCCTAACACTTGTTATTCGCTCGGGCAATACTGCCGGATTCAGCTTAGTTGTTAAAATTTGTTGTTAACATTTTTTATTGAAATTACTTGTTGAACATCAGCGCGGTCATCACGAAATCGAGCCCCCACACCATCAGCGAAGCGATCACCACGGTACGGGTGGTGGCGCGCGAGACGTCTTCCGGCGTCGGGTCGGCGTGGTAGCCCTGGAACAGCGCGGTGAACGTGACGGCAATACCGAACACGAAACTTTTAAGGACGCCATTGAGGACGTCGGCGCGCACATCGACGTTGGCCTGCATCTGCGACCAGAACGCGCCTTCGTCGACGCCGATCAGTTGCACGCCGACCAGGTAGCCGCCCAGCACGCCGACGGCGCTGAAGATGGTTCCCAGCACCGGCATGGCGATCACGCCAGCCCAGAACCGCGGCGCCAGCACGCGCTGGATCGGGTTAATGGCCATCATTTCCATCGCCGACAATTGCTCCCCGGCCTTCATCAGGCCGATCTGGGCGGTCAGCGAGGTGCCGGCGCGGCCGGCGAACAGCAACGCGGTGACGACCGGCCCCAGTTCCCGCACCAGTGCCAGTGCGACAACCTGGCCGAGCTTTTGTTCGGCACCGTAGGGCGTGAGCGTGATGTAACCCTGCAGGCCCAGCACCATGCCGACGAACAGGCCCGAGACGATGATGATCACCAGCGAATGATTGCCGATGAAGTGAATCTGTTCGGAGATCAGGCTTGGCCGGCGCATCGCGCCGGGCGACACTTGCAGCAGGCCGAAAAACGAGCGGGTGGCAAAGCCGATGCTCGACAGGGTATCAAGCACGACGCGGCCGATGGCGGCAAGCGGGTTGCCGATCATGCCCGCGCTCCCAGGCCGAGGTCGTCCGCCAGCGCCTTGCCCGGATAGTCGAACGGCACCGGGCCGTCCGCCTCGGCGTTGACGAACTGTTTGACGTACGGGTCAAGCGACACCCGCAATTCGGCCGGCGTGCCTTGCGCGACGATTTTACCGGCCGACATGAAGTAGACGAAATCGGCAATCGAAAAACACTCGTGCACATCGTGCGAGACGAGGATCGAGGTCGAGCCGAGCGCGTCGTTCAGTTTGCGGATCAGGTTGGCGGTGACGCCCATCGAAATCGGGTCGAGGCCGGCGAACGGCTCGTCGTACATGATCAGTTCCGGGTCGAGCGCGATGGCGCGCGCCACGGCGACGCGGCGCGCCATGCCGCCCGAAATCTCGGCCGGCTTGAGCCGGTGCGCATTGCGCAGGCCGACGGCGTTCAATTTCAGCAGCACCAGGTCGCGGATCAGCTCTTCGGGCAGGTCGGTGTGTTCGCGCAGCGGAAAGGCGACGTTGTCGAACACCGTCAAATCGGTAAACAGCGCGCCGAACTGGAACAGCATGCCCATTTTGCGGCGCAGGCGGTACAGGCCGTCGGTGTCGAGCTGGTGCACGACTTCGCCGCCGACCTTGACTTCGCCCTTGTTTGGCCGGATCTGGCCGCCGATCAGGCGCAGCACCGTCGTCTTGCCGCAGCCAGAACCGCCCATGACGGCCACGACCTTACCGCGCGGGAAGTCCATGCGCAGATTCGACAGGATGACGCGCTCTCCGTACGCAAACTGCAGATCGCGGATTTCGACAAGATTGGACACGGGGCTATTCGGTGTTTGGGATTGCCGTATTGTAGTGCAGAAAGGTCAATCCTTGCTGGCGCACGGACGTTTCGGCGCAGGCGTGCGCGCCAAGAAAACAACACTACTGAACGGCGGGTCAGATATTTCCTGCCGTAAGCTGTTGTTTTTGCTGGAATTTGGAAAGTGCGGGCCCATGAAAAAAGTTGCCGAATAAAAATACACGCATGTATGTAAATGGCATGGATCGGGCTGGCGGTGGCCGGCTCAACGAAGCGAATCTGACCGCCTGTCACCGTCCCCGCAGCAGTTATCGCCCCGGAGACGGCGCCGACATTCGGCCCCCCCCCCGGGCGCTGGCGCTGTTAGCGTGGCAGCACCGACGAGCCCATCAAAAACTCGTCGACCGCACGGGCGCACTGGCGCCCTTCGCGGATCGCCCACACCACCAGCGACTGGCCGCGCCGCATGTCGCCGGCGGCGAACACTTTCGGCACCGACGTGGCGTAGCAGCCTTCGCCGTCGGTGGTGGCGCGGGCGTTGCCGCGGGCGTCTTTGTCGACGCCGAAGGCGTCCAGCACCTGCTGCACCGGCGACACGAAACCCATCGCCAGCAGCACCAGGTCGGCCTTCATGTCGAATTCGGAGTCCGGCACTTCGACCATCTTGCCGTCTTTCCATTCAACCTTGCAGGCGATCAGCTTGTCGACCTTGCCGCCCTTGCCTTCGAAGCGCTTGGTGGCGACCGCCCAGTCGCGCGCGCAGCCTTCTTCGTGCGACGACGAGGTGCGCAGCTTGGTCGGCCAGTATGGCCACACCAGCGGCTTGTCTTCCTGCTCGGGCGGCTGCGGCATCAGTTCGAATTGCGCCACCGACGCGGCGCCGTGGCGGTTCGAGGTGCCGACGCAGTCGGAACCGGTGTCGCCGCCGCCGATGACGACAACGTGCTTGCCGCTGGCCTTGATCTGGTCCTTGAGTTTGTCGCCGGCGTTGATCTTGTTTTGCAGCGGTAAAAAATCCATCGCGAAATGCACGCCTTTCAGCTCGCGCCCGGGCACCGGCAAGTCGCGCGGCTGCTCGGCGCCGCCGGCGATGATGACGGCGTCAAATTCTTTTTCGAGGTCTTCGGGAAAAATCGTTTCCTTGGCCCAGTTGTTGACCGACGCGGGAAAATCCTTGCCGACCAGCACGCTGGTACGAAATACCACGCCTTCCGCTTCCATCTGTTTGATGCGCAAGTCGATGTGCGACTTTTCCATCTTGAAGTCGGGAATGCCGTAGCGCAGCAAGCCACCGAGACGGTCGCTTTTTTCGAACACGGTGACGGCGTGGCCGACGCGCGCCAGTTGCTGGGCGGCGGCCAGGCCGGCGGGGCCGGAACCGACCACCGCGACCTTCTTGCCGGTCAGGCTTGCAGGCGGCTGCGGCACCACCCAGCCATGTTCCCAGCCGGTGTCGATGATCTTGTGCTCGATCGACTTGATGCCGACCGGGTCGCTGTTGATGCCCAGGGTGCAGGCCGACTCGCACGGCGCCGGGCAGACGCGGCCGGTGAACTCGGGAAAGTTGTTGGTCGAGTGCAGGTTGTCCAGCGCGGCGCGGTAATTATTGTGATACACAAGGTCGTTCCAGTCCGGAATGACGTTGTTGACCGGGCAGCCGGTGTTGCAAAACGGAATGCCGCAATCCATGCAGCGCGCCGCCTGCAGTTTCGCTTGCGGATCGGACAGGTGCAGCACGAACTCCTGATAGTTCTTGACGCGCGCCGGCGCCGGAAGATACTCCTCGTCCTGGCGCTTGAATTCCATGAAACCGGTGATTTTACCCACGATACATCCTCTTGTTAGTGTGCTGCATTGGCTTGGGGCGTCGACTTCAGGCAGCGATCTGCTCGGCCGCTTCTTCCATGCTGCTGTTGTGCATTTCTTCCAGCGCCCGCTTGTAGTCGGTCGGGAACACCTTGACGAACTTGCCACGCCCTTCGGTCCAGTTGTCGAGCAAAAAGCGCGCCCGCGTGCTGCCGGTGTGCTTGAAGTGGCGCTCGATCAGCCGCTTGAGGATGACCTCGTCCGCTTCGCGCCCGCTGTCGCGGCTCTGGCTGTGCCAGCCGGACACGTCGCCCTGGTCCTGGGCGCTGTGCACGCGCTCGAGGTTGACCATCGTCGTGTTGCAGCGCTTCTCGAAGTCGCCGGCCGGATCGTACACGTAGGCAACGCCGCCCGACATGCCGGCGGCAAAATTGCGCCCGGTCGCGCCCAGCACCACCACGGTGCCGCCGGTCATGTATTCGCACCCATGGTCGCCGCAGCCTTCGACAACCGTCGTCGCGCCGGAATTACGCACCGCAAAACGTTCGCCGGCGACGCCATTGAAAAACGCTTCGCCCGAAATGGCACCGTACAGCACCGTGTTGCCGACGATGATGTTGTCCACCGCCCAGCCGCGGAACTCGGTATTCGGCCGCACGATGATGCGCCCGCCCGACAAACCCTTGCCGACGTAATCGTTGCCTTCGCCAACCAGGTCGATGGTGATGCCGGCGGCCAGGAAAGCGGCGGCCGACTGGCCCGCCGTGCCTTGCAGCTGGATGTGAATGGTGTCGTCCGGCAAGCCGGCGTGGCCGTAGCGCTGGGCCACTTCGCCCGACAGCATGGTGCCGACGGTGCGGTTGACGTTGCGCACCGGCGAAATGAAGGACACGCGCTCGCCTTTTTCCAGCGCCGCCCGGGCTTGCGCGATCAGCTTGTGATCGAGCGCCTTGTCGAGGCCGTGTTCCTGGTTCTCGGTGTGGTAGACCGACGAGTCGCCTGGCGGCTTGGGCTGGTAGAAGATGGCCGAAAAATCGAGGCCGCTGGCCTTCCAGTGGGTGATCGCCTTCGACTTGTCGAGCAGGTCGGCGCGGCCGATCAGTTCGTCGTAGGTGCGGATGCCCAGTTGCGCCATCAACTGGCGCGCTTCTTCGGCGACAAAGAAGAAATAGTTGACGACGTACTCGGGCTTGCCGGCAAATTTTGCGCGCAGCACCGGGTCTTGCGTCGCCACGCCGACCGGGCAGGTGTTCAAATGGCACTTGCGCATCATGATGCAGCCTTCGACCACCAGCGGCGCGGTGGCGAAACCGATTTCGTCGGCGCCCAGCATGGCGGCGATGACGACGTCGCGGCCGGTTTTCATCTGGCCGTCGGCCTGCACTCGGATGCGGCTGCGCAGACCGTTCAATACCAGCGTCTGTTGCGTTTCCGCCAGGCCCAGTTCCCACGGCGTGCCGGCGTGCTTGACCGACGACAGCGGCGAGGCGCCCGTGCCGCCGTCGGTGCCGGCCACCACCACGTGATCGGCTTTGGCCTTGGTGACGCCGGCGGCAACCGTGCCGATGCCCACTTCCGACACCAGCTTGACCGAAATCGAAGCGCGCGGGTTGGCATTTTTCAGGTCGTGGATCAGCTGGGCCAGGTCCTCGATCGAATAGATGTCGTGGTGCGGCGGCGGCGAAATGAGGCCGACGCCAGGCACCGAAAAGCGCAGGCTGGCGATGTATTCCGATACTTTATGGCCTGGCAACTGGCCGCCTTCGCCGGGTTTCGCGCCCTGCGCCATCTTGATCTGGATCTGGTCGGCCGAGTTCAAGTAGTCGGCGGTGACGCCGAAACGCCCCGACGCCACCTGCTTGATGCGCGAGCGCAGCGAGTCGCCGTCCTGCAACGGAATGTCGACGACGACGTTGGAGGCGCCGATCACCGACGCCATGGTCTGGCCCTGGCGGATCGGGATGCCCTTCAGTTCCTGGCGGTAGCGCGCCGGATCTTCGCCGCCTTCGCCGGTGTTCGACTTGCCGCCGATGCGGTTCATGGCGATCGCCAGCGTGGCGTGCGCTTCGGTCGAGATCGAGCCGAGCGACATGGCGCCGGTGACGAAGCGTTTGACGATTTCCTTGGCCGGCTCAACTTCGTCGATCGCAATCGCGCGGCGCGGGTCGAGCTTGAATTCGAACAGGCCGCGCAAGGTCAGGTGGCGGCGGCTCTGGTCGTTGATCAGCTGAGCGTATTCCTTGTAGCTGGAAAAATTGTTGGCGCGCGTGGCGTGCTGCAGCTTGGCGATCGCGTCCGGCGTCCACATGTGCTCTTCGCCCCGCACGCGGAACGCGTACTCGCCACCGGCGTCGAGCGACTCGGCCAGGATCGGGTCGTTGCCGAACGCCAGGCTGTGCAGGCGCAGCGCCTCGTCGGCCACTTCAAACAAGCCGATGCCTTCGACCGCCGACGAGGTGCCCTTGAAGTACTTGTCGACCAGCGATTTGTTCAGGCCGATGACTTCGAAAATCTGCGCGCCGCAATACGACATGTAGGTCGAGATGCCCATCTTCGACATCACCTTCAGCAAGCCCTTGCCGATCGCCTTGGTGTAGTTGTACATCGCCGTCTCGCCGGACAGGTTGGCGCCCAGGCTGTGCGCCAGTTCGACCAGCGTTTCCATCGCCAGGTACGGGTGGACGGCTTCGGCGCCGTAGCCGGCCAGCAGGGCGAAGTGGTGGGTTTCGCGCGCCGAACCGGTTTCGACGACCAGGCCGGTGGAGGCGCGCAAGCCGCGCCCGACCAGGTGCTGGTGGATGGTCGAGGTGGCCAGCAGCGCGGGAATGGCGACCTGGTCGCTCGACACGTTACGGTCGGACACGATCAGGATGTTGTGACCCGACTTGACGGCGTCGACCGCTTCGGCGCACAGCGAGGCGAGCGACGCTTCAATGCCCTCTTTGCCCCAGGCAACCGGGTAGCAGATGTTCAATTCGTACGATTTGAACTTGCCGCCGGTGTGGGCGCTGATGACGCGCAAGCGCGCCATGTCGTCGAAGCCGAGCACCGGCTGCGACACTTCCAGGCGCATCGGCGGGTTGACGTTGTTGGTGTCCAGCAGGTTCGGTTTCGGGCCGATGAACGACACCAGCGACATCACCATCGCTTCGCGGATCGGGTCGATCGGCGGGTTGGTGACCTGGGCGAACAGCTGCTTGAAGTAGTTGTACAGGGGTTTAAGCTTGTTCGACATCACCGCCGGCGGCGAATCGTTGCCCATCGAGCCGGTCGCTTCCTCGGCCAGCAAGGCCATCGGCGCCATCAAGAATTTCAAGTCTTCCTGAGTGTAGCCGAACGCCTGCTGGCGGTCGAGCACGCTGGCGGCGGTCTTTTCGCCCTGCGCCGGCGCGCCATCCTTGGCGCGGTTGTGGCCGAGCTGGCTCTGACTCAGCTTGATTTCGTTGAGCTTGATGCGCACCGAGTTGATCCACGCCTTGTACGGCTTGGCGTTGGCGTAGGTGTCCTTCAATTCCTTGTCGTCGATGATGCGGCCGGCTTCAAGGTCGATCAGGAACATCTTGCCCGGCTGCAGGCGCCATTTCTGGATGATTTTTGATTCCGGGATCGGCAGCACGCCGGACTCCGACGCCATCACCACCAAATCGTCGTCGGTGACGATGTAGCGCGCCGGGCGCAAGCCGTTGCGGTCGAGCGTGCCGCCGATGTGGCGCCCGTCGGTGAACGCCATCGCGGCCGGGCCGTCCCACGGCTCCATCATCGCCGCGTGGTATTCGTAGAAGGCGCGGCGGTTGTCGTCCATCGTGCCGTGGTTTTCCCACGCTTCCGGGATCATCATCATCATCGCCTGGGCGATCGGATAGCCGGCCATGATCAGCAATTCGAGCGCATTGTCGAAGCAGGCGGTGTCGGACTGGCCTTCATAGATCAGCGGGAACAGCTTTTGCAGGTCCTCGCCCAGCACGGCCGACTTCATCACGCCTTCGCGCGCGCGCATCCAGTTGAAGTTGCCCTTGACGGTGTTGATCTCGCCGTTGTGGGCGATCAGGCGGTACGGGTGGGCCAGCGGCCACTCGGGGAAGGTATTGGTGGAAAAACGCTGGTGCACCAGCGCCAGCGCCGAGATGCAGCGCGGGTCCTGCAAGTCTTTGTAGTAGACGCCGACCTGGTCGGCCAGCAGCAGGCCCTTGTAGACGATGGTGCGGGCCGACATCGACGGCACGAAAAATTCTTTTCCGTGCAGCAGTTTCAAGGCCTGGATTGCGTGGCCGGACGATTTGCGGATCACGTACAGTTTGCGCTCGAGCGCGTCGGTAACCATGATGTCCGGGCCGCGGCCGATGAAAATCTGGCGGATCACCGGTTCTTTCGCGCGCACGGTGGGCGACATCGGCATGGTTTCGTCGAGCGGCACGTTGCGCCAGCCCAGCACGACCTGGCCTTCGATGCGCGCGGCGCGCTCGATTTCCTGTTCGCAGGCGATGCGCGAGGCGTTTTCCTTCGGCAAAAACACCATGCCGACGCCGTATTCGCCGGGCGGCGGCAGTTCGATGCCAAGCCGCGCCATCTCGTCGCGGTAGAACTGGTCGGGAATCTGGATCAGGATGCCGGCGCCGTCGCCCATCAGCGCGTCGGCCCCGACCGCGCCACGGTGATCGAGGTTTTTCAGGATCAACAGGCCCTGTTCGATGATGGAATGGCTCTTGTTGCCCTTGATGTGGGCGATGAAACCGACGCCGCAGGCATCGTGTTCATTGGAAGGATCGTACAAACCTTGGGCAATCATGCGCATTCTCCACAGCTATTATTCAGGTGAGGATAGAGGGTAGTGCAATGCAACAGAAATTTCAATCAAAACAATCAGGGTCGGAGTCGAATTGATTGGTACATTGTTGCACCAATCAATTAATGGGGACAGTGTCAATGCCCGATTGCATTGCCCTGGCAGGCGAGCCGGAGCGCATGGACGATCAGGCCGGCTCAGCTTATCTCAGCTGGTTCCGGTTTTTGTTACCGGCAACTTGACCTTGAACGGCCGCCCGCGCTTGGCCGGCAACACCTGGCGCTGCGCCTGTTTTTCAAGGCCGGCCTTGAAGGCGTCCGAGCCGAGCGGCCAGCCCTTCAATACCGCGTTGTCGATCACCGCCAGCTGCGACGCCGTCAGCGCGCGTTCGGCCAGCTGTTTGTACAGCGCCTCGCGCTGGAATGGCGTATTGCCCAGCGCCCAGTACACCCCATGATCGGTCAGCGCCGCATCCGCACTGACTCCGGCATGGTGGGCGTGGCTCGACCATGGATAGGCCAGCGCCTCCGCCGCCAGCTGGGCGCGCACCGGGGCCAGCTCGATGTACAGGCTGCACTGCAGGGCGTATGCCGCCGCATCGATCACCGACGTCTTGAAACGCCCTTGGAACAGGCTGCCGGAGCGCGCATACTTGGCATTATACCAAGGCACATAATGGCGGCCGACCCGCTGCATGGTGCGCGCCAGGCCCTCCTCGTCGTTCGGCGTGGCCAGCAGTTGCAGCTGGGTCGGCATCAAGGCGTAGGCGTGCAGCGCGACCTTGTAGTGCCGGGCACTCTCGCGCAGCCAGCCAAGCAAGCGCTGGTAATCCTCGGGCGCGCGAAAGATCGGCTGGCGGTCGCATCCGTGCTGGACGATATGGTGGGGCTGGTGGGGAACGATGAGTCGGGGCAGGCGGGCCATGGCGGTGCACGCTAAGCGCAGAAGTGGGAAGTGGGAAGTGGGAAGTAGAAAGCAGGAAGTGCGGTGGCAAGTGGAACACAAGGCACGGTTCATTCTACCGGACACCCGCTCAAGCTGTCCCTGTCGACTTTCACACGCACAGCAACGGCGCACGCCGGCTACGACAGCGTAAACCCGGCCGACAGGCTGTACCCCTCGCCATAGGCGCTGCGCAGCGGCAGGTTCTGGCCGAGGCCGCTGCGCGCTTTCTTGCGCAATCGGTACACCAGCATGTCGACGCGGCGGCTGGCGTCCGGATCGTCGTCGCCCATGCCGGCGACGATCATCTGGCGCGGCACCGGACGGGTGTTGATGGTCAGCAGGTGGAGGAAATTGCACTCTTTCTCGGTGAGGTCGATC
>Ga0326734_1000389_pt1 | contig 12208 bp, 14 predicted proteins | sample 15_GP2_1315_FD_207944 | JGI IMG/M metagenome (GOLD analysis project Ga0326734, IMG submission 207944) | Glacier ice microbial communities from Ngari, Tibet, China - 15_GP2_131.5 | ecosystem: Environmental > Aquatic > Freshwater > Ice > Glacier | place: China: Ngari, Tibet | collected 2018-07-18 | reverse complement strand
ACCGTATGTGTTGCGGAACATCATGTCAGCCATGGCGAAGGTGGTTACAATGAGGTTCGAAGCAGTGTCGCGAGACATGTTAGCACGTTCACCAATAGCTGCAAGGTCATCCTCATCGAAATCCACACCAGTCTTGCAAATAGTATCAAGAGTCTCGGAGATGTTCAATCCTGGGTCGCCCCATTCATCAACTGCTTGCTCTTGGTACACTGGCTTAACGTTGTACAACTTCTCGATTAGACCACCACGTGACCATACGCGATGTGCACCATGCTTAGCAAAGTCAACCATCTTCTCATCTGCTTGCTTGTTCGATGCTGAGCAGAAGATTACGCGATGACCTTGTGCCAATGCTTCTTCGACCAGGATTGTCGACTTACCATAACCCTCAGCAGTACGCAGCACACCGCATGAAGTCCTTGAAGACATGAATGAGCTGAAGAACTCTTTGACGCGGCGCTTACGGGTGTCAGATGGTGTGCACTCGCTGAACTTACGATCAGGATTGATGGTGTTCATCGAGATAACTGCACGAGCTTCTTCCAACTCGGTTTCTTCAGCTTCCAGCTTTGGGGTTGGAGCCTTCTTGACCAGTTCAAGGGTCTCTTCTTTCTCAGTTGGCTCCCAACCTGGGAACTCTTCACGGATACGCTTCATCAGTGGGCGAATACCTGATGGCGAGCCTTGACGCGTGAACCATGCCCACAGGGTTACACACTCTGCACGAGCTGATGCCCAGCTGAGGTGTTGGAAGTCTGACAGGCCGAATCCTGCGTTGTACAGACGGCCGCCAAGTGCTTTCCAATCTTCATGGGTGTCGAAGTGGCATTTAGCTACCTGTGCCAGCACTTCATCCTTGAATTCTTCATCGAAATCAGATGCTTGTTGCTCGATTGGAGCATTGTAGACGATTGGGTTCAGTGCCATCAGGTCGAAGTCATCGCCATCTTCTGACCATGTGAGTGTCGGACGACCACCTGGTGTAGCAGGTGCGAAGAACAGGTGAGCGATCGAGAAACCCGATTGGTCTGCTTCTGGGAACAGTTCAATCATAGCTTTGCGACGAGCTGACCAATCTGCAACAGTGCATTCCTCTTTGAGTGGGATGATGACGCGGAACTTCTCGGTCTGTCCATCCTTCAAGTGGCTGTATGAGGTGTAGCCAATGTGCTTCAATCCTGAGATGTTGGCACGAACTTCAGCAATCGTTGCACCACCATCGAAGTCCAACACGAGACAGTTGATTGATTCGATGTTTCCACCAACACGACCAACTGTGCCTGGGATTGGTTCTTTCTTTGGGTTGTTTGATGGAATAGCTTCGCCAACTGGCTTGAACGTAGCAGCTATGAAGCCAACTTCGTTCTTAGTCTCAGTAACACGGTGTTCCTTGAGCAGGTCAATCATCTCTGACCATGTGTAGTCATCGAACATCTCGACTTTGTTGTCGAAAGCGTTCTTGATGAACGTGAGACGGAAGGTTCGTTCACAGTTCTGTTCGCTCGGTGCGGTGTTTTTGCTATATAATTTCATCTGTTGCTCATTTCATAACAGTTGTGTAGTTGAAAGGGTTCACGTATTCGATGGCGTCGATAAGCGCGTGAACCTGTTTCTCTGGAAGGTCAACTAACCAAATAATCCTCTTTTGGTTAATCTCATATCCGAAATCCCGTTCTAGCATCTCGGTGTATTCATCTGACTCCAGCCAGATGTAGTCGTAGTGGTGTCTGAAGTTTCTCACTTTTGCTCACCTTTCATTTCTTGGAACAGTCGTTCCTTAGCTTCGCGGTGTGCGTGGTTCGCAGCTGATGTAACCACCTTGATGTACGACTCAGAGAAAATCCCTGCGTCTACCAGTGCTTGGAAAGCTTCGCGGAAGTCTTCAGCCAGTTTCATGTCGTGTTCTGCTTTGTAAGTCATGTAGTGCTCCTTGAGTAGTTGTGTTCAAGCTTTTTGCTTGTCCTAAATCTATATATGGCATATACCAGTATTCTGTGTATAAATGAATTCGCGTTCAACCTGCACTCATCTCGCGGTCTCAAAATTGCAAGAACATAGTGTGTCATTACCTAGAGAGAGATAGGTCAATGTAAAACTATGTTCTTGCAATTAACACATGATTGGTTGGTAGTCGGTGATGGTCGCGGATAGTCAACAAACGAAGTAATAGAGCATTAGCTGACAAATAAGGAATACGTCTCGCGCGAAGATGTCAGATGGTATGATAGTTTGTTAATGGGTGCGGATGGTTCATGCATGTCTGCGTGATGGATCTTGAAAAGCGCTGTTGGTCTCACGCTCTTGTGATAAAGCGCTAAAAACGCTCAAAACCATCGCCTGTCTAAGGCCCTCATCAGTACATGACAGAAATTTGTCCCTATGTGCTCATTACACCCTGTTTCGTGCATCCAAAGCGCTCAAAGCGACTCACTTCTCACACATGAAAAGCAAACAATTTCGCGAAAGCGTCCACGAACATCATTCCTCCTTGAAAGCAGAGGAAAGCGTGAACCCAACAACCGCTTTGTCAACCTCCGCAACAATCATCCAACAGTAAACACAGTCCCGGCAAATGGTCTCCAACAATAGGTCAGCCTCCAACCATCCCCACGCAGGGCGTCTCACATGGTCTAAGGCTCACCAATACTCCACGCTCTCCCAATACTCATGACAGTAGCAAATGGCCCAATGGTAAATGATGGTCCGAGGAAAACTATCTGAATAGTTTTGTATGGTCATATGGTCATGACGCTTTGAGAGCGTCGAGCTTAGGATCGTTGGTACCATTAGACCATCACCTCATTCTTCATGGGTCAGGTATTTCCTGATGGTCATCGATGGTTCGTTCATATGCTGGGATTATTTTTATTTTTGCTGGGTATTTTAGGGGTGCCTGATTGTTGGGGCCAGGGCGAATAGGAAACAAAAGAGGAAGCAGCGGCCTCCACAAAGCTTGCGCGGCCCTCCGGGTACTTCTGCTCATTTTTGGGTTTTACATAAGTGCTTACATAAACCTGTATATAGATTATGCACACAGGAAAGCGTGAGACCAAAAGCCGCTTGAACAAGCTACCCAACTTCTCAAATCACCCGACCGTTTGCCAACCATCCGCACCAACCATTAAGGAATAAATCATGACCGAATACAACACAATGCCACCAATCTACTACTGCAAGAATGTTCCACAACTGTTTACTCGCCTTGCAACTGACCAGAACTCGAACAAACAAATTATGACCCATACCGAAATAATCGACCCAGCACTCATAGCGTTTGCCCAAATGGTCCTTCGCGCAGCACCAACCATTAAAGGAATAAATCATGACTATCAAATTTGATTCTGGGTTCGACCCAGCTACCGGCGACATCGACGCGCACTACACACTGGTTTACAGCCGTATCCTTCAGACCAATAGCATCCTTGCTGGATGGATGACAGAGTTTATGAAGCTTCAAGAGGTGGAACGCAACAAAGCCAAGCACAAGTCACGCGAATCCCGCCGCGTCGAAGACAGTGACTCTTGCGACGGTTGTGTGCTGTGATGGTTATCAACTCCCGCACGTCTCAGGACGAAAAACGAAAATGGGCAGAACGAGTCATCAATGCCAAATGGTATGACGATCAGGAACAACCAACAGCTGAACAAATCCAAGAAGCTGAACAAATCCAAGAAGCAGAAGCAATTCTAAATAACCAATCACCAACAAACTAAGGAACACATCATGTATATCGGAACATTTTTCACAGGCTTCATCTGGGCAATCTTCGGCGCTTTTCTCATGTACTTCTACATGAAGAACAAGACGTCCAAAAATCCTGACAGTTACCTCGACGAGGTCGAAAACCTCAAGAAGTACCTCGAAGCACTGGTTGATGCGAAATTCCATCAGCAAACAATCACACCTGTGTTCCTGCAGGCTGTACCACCAACAGTTGAACATGTCGAAACCTTGAAGGTAGAAGCAGAAAATGTTGAGCTGATGAACCGTCGTGCAGAAGACACCTCGACCACTGCCGGTGCAAAAACATTCGGATTTGGTCATGAACTCAACCTGGATGACAAGGAGCCAAAATGAACGAACGTTTCAATACACTCATCGACATGCAGCAGAAGCTGAACGAAGCAGGTCTCGTCAATGAAGACCTGAACAAGCTCATCTTCCAGGACATTCTTCGCGAATGCGAACTGCTCTTGAAGATTACCGAGAAGCAGTACAAAGAGCAGCTGGAAGTGCTTCGCACTGAACGTCGTGTAGCACGCGAGGCATTGGAAGCTTCAAAGCCGAAACCAGTTGACCCAGAAGTTGAAGCACGTCGTCTGGAATCAATCAAAGCCCGCATGGCAGCTCAACGACCAGTAGAACCAACCCCGGTAGTCACATCGATGAATGCCAACGTTCTCGGCGATCTGTAATGTCTTATAAGATTGACGGTCTTGAAATTTACTACATTGATGAAGATTACTCAGACAACATCGAAGTGATTCACCACGGTGTATGGAACGGGCCGCAGAATCCAGAAATCGAAGCCAGACGTATCCAAGGGTTGAAAGACTCTTGGAACAACAAGGTTCGTCGGGAAGAACAAGCAGAACGAATGAGACTAACACGACCTACGATGCGGCAAGTTAAGCCGCACCAAAACGGCATAACTGATCAACACAGAGCTAACATGTCCAAGGCACAGATGGGCAATTCGAACGCAAGGAAAAAGAAATGAACGAAAATCTAGATGCAACTAACGTTGGCCGACTTGTTACTAAGCACTTCGCTGAGATGAGCGACACTGACCAGAACCACATTGTGGCTTCAATCAAGCGCGCAGAACGAAAGCTTATTCTTCGGGGTTTGCGAGAGCTTCCTTTGCCTTCTTCTTCCGCGTTGGGTACGTGTACAAGCCCCATTCGTGGTCGTGATCAAGCCGATACGGCAGCGCCTGCTCAAGATGGAACAGAGCTTCATACCAAGTGACATCTGGAGCTTTGCCTTCAGCTTTCAACTTGCGGTACTCGAGGCGTTCTTTCCACCACGGCAACAGCTCTAAGAACTGAAGCTCTTGGGAATCTTCCCAGACAGTCAGTTCTGCTTCAATCTGTTTCAGCTGAGCTACAAGCTCCATACCACGTTGATAAGTGGCGACAGGATTATACAGCAGCGTTGATGGCAACCCCAGGATGCGCAGGTTTTGCCTGTCGCGACCAGTTACTAGATTTTTGGCAGCTGGGTTTGGCTTACCGTCCTTACGTTTACCTGAGGTCATAGTAGTTCTCATTAAATATTCAATTACCCTATTTACAAGGAGCAGCCATGAGCGATCAACTGCCAGTACCACTTTCCCCAGATGACGAAGAAGCACAAGCCAAACTTGACATGATGTCAGGTAAAGAAGGACTTGAAATCTTCTGCTCTGAACTTCGAGAACTCGGCGTCAATCTTCCAGCACGTGAAGTTTGGAAGTATGCAAAGCGAAAAGACATCGAAGCATCAATTCACGCTACATTCTCACTGCTTGGCGGTATTCCAGGCATGGCACTCTGGGCACACAAAAACCCAAACCTCTTCTACCCATCCTACATGAAGCTTGCACCTGCAGAATCCCTGCTTGGTGGTGGCGGAAACATCTTCATCAACACCTCAGTTCCTGAGTCGGATTTGGACTCGATTGAGATTGATGCGAAGACCGGCAAGATTAAGGGGTTCAGCGATGTCTGAAGTCGGAACCACAGTCAGTGTCAATTATGAGGTTCGCGAAGCGTTTCGCCCATTCCACTCGAGGAAACAACGACGTGCCATATTCGTAGCACACAGGCGCGCAGGAAAAACGGTTGCAACTGTTAATGATCTGGTTGCAAAGGCACTCCGTTGTAAGAAACCAAAAGGATTCTTTGCATACATCGCACCGTTCATGAGTCAGGCAGTTCAAACTGCTTGGGAATACCTACAATCTGCTGTCAAGGATATTCCAGGACACAAAGTTGACATGACTCTCAAGTTAGTCAAGATTCCTTCATTGCACGGCACGATGGCAACTGTTCGTCTGTTCGGTGCTGACAACCCAAACTCACTTCGTGGTTTGTATTTCGATGGCGTTGTTCTGGACGAAGTTGCTGACATGAAGAAATCTGTCTGGTCTGAAGTAATTCAACCAGCATTGATGGACCGCATGGGTTGGGCTGTGTTTATTGGAACACCAAAAGGCAAGAACTTCTTTTATGACCTGTACGAGCAAGCCAAAGCTAATCCTGAGGTGTGGTTCGCCCAAGTTTTGAAAGCAAGCCAATCGAATCTGTTGCCTCAAGAAGTTCTTGACGAGTATCGCAACACAGTAGACGACGAAACTTATGACCAGGAAATGGAATGCTCGTTCACTGCTGGTATTAAGGGTGCATACTGGGCAAACCTCATCAACGAACTTGAAGCAGAAGGTCGACTAAACGCTTTCGACCACATCAAAGCTGCTCCAGTACACGTTGTTCTTGACTTGGGATTCACTGACGCGACTGCTGCTTGGTTCTACCAAGTCATCAACGGCGAAATCTGTGTAATCGACCATGACGAATGGAACGAAATCAAGATCGACGACGTTGTCGACGACATCATTGCAAAGGGTTACAAAATGGGTGACTACTGGCTGCCACATGATGCGAAAAACAAGTCATGGCAAACTGGTAAGTCGGGTATCGAACTCTTGATGGCACGTGGAATCAAGCCAAAAGCTGTTCCAGAACTTTCTGTGACCGACGGTATTGCAGCTGTGCGTCAAACTCTTCCAAAGGTTCGTTTCCATGGTATCAAGTGCTACCAAGGACTTGAGGCACTCAAGAACTACAAGAAGAAAGAGCTTGAAGGCGGTGGTTTCAGCAAATCACCTGTCCACGATTGGGCTTCGCACAGCGCAGATGCGTTCCGTTACCTCTGTCTGACCATCACGGACCGTCAGCTCGCGGACTCGTGTAAGAAAATGCAGCCAATTGTCACTACGTTGCAGGCTAGAGAGGACTGGTTGGCGTCAACATCGCTAAATACCCCGGAGCGTAAGGGACTCACACTTGATGAGATTTTTGCCAAGCAATCCCCGCGTAGTTCCTACACCCGAATCTAAGAGGTTATTATGGCGTCATACGACACTGACAAAGACAGTAAGAAGAAATCGATCGACACAGAAGACGCCGAATACGGTGGTGGCAAAGACAAAGCTGACCAACAGCGCCACTGGATGAACCAAATCTCATCCGCGAAGAAAGAAATCGAACCATGGCATGACCGCGGACAGAAGATTTGCGACATCTACCTTGACAAGCGCGGACAGCGCAACAAGCGCCGCAAGTTCAACCTCTTCACAGCAAACACCAACAATCTGCTTTCGTCTCTGTTTGGTCGCATCCCGAAGCCAGACATCGCACGTCGTTTCAAGGACCCTAACGACCATGCAGGTCGTGTAGCATCCAACATTCTGCAACGTGGCATCGAAGGCGAACTCGCAAACGACGGTTACTTCACATCGACAGCGAAGAACATCATCAAGGACAAATTGATTCCTGGCGCTGGCTTTGCATGGGTTCGTTACACGAACGATGTATCGAAGGCAAACAACGATGATGATGACCAGCCGATTTCGATTACGGACAACGTCGATGACGAAGCTGCAGAAGTTGATGACAGCACACCAATCATTTCTAATGAGCGCACACCTGTTGAGCACGTCAATTGGAAAGATTTCCTGTATTCCCCAGCTCGTACATGGAACGAAGTAACCTGGGTAGCACGTCGTGCGTACCTGGACAAGAATGAATTCAGTGAGCGTTTCCCGAAGCACAAGGAACTCGTCGAGCACGAAACACTTGATGACATGATCAAAGCGCGCGACGACGAAGATATGGTCAAGGAATCTGAAGTTGAAGTTTGGGAAATCTGGTGCAAGAACAACAAGCAGGTTTACTTCTTCACTGAAGGCGCATCCGAAATCCTGGAATGCAAGGATGACCCGTATGGTCTGCCACACTTCTTCCCATGCCCTAAGCCGTTGTTTGCAAACGTAAACACATCGAAGCTGATGCCGACTCCTGACTACGCAATGGTACAGGACCAGTACGAGCAGCTGAACGAATTGAACGAACGTCGTTCTTCGCTTATCTCAGCATGTAAGGTTGCTGGTTCATACGACGCTGAATACCCAGAACTCAAAGACATCTTTGAAGGTCCTGAGAATCGTCTGGTGCCAATCAAGGACTGGGCTAACTTCGCAGGCGACAAAGGCGGTTTGCGTGGAGTAATCCAGTTTGTTGACATCAACCAAATCTCTGTTGTCATTCAGCAGATTGACATGGCGATGAACAACATCAAGCAACAGATTGAAGAATTGACCGGCATCTCGGACATCATCCGTGGTTCGACCTCAGCATACGAAACTCTCGGTGCGCAGCAGATGAAGGGACAGTACGCATCGATGCGCTTCAACTCGCAGCAAACTGAAGTAGCAGAATTCTTCAGCGAACTCCTGAACATCAAAGCTTTCCTGATGGCCAAGTTCTACGACGAAAAGACATTGCTTCGCCAAGCTGGCATGATGCCTACTGAATACTCACCTCCGCATGCGGACATGATGTACTTCGAGGCAGCACTTGCTTTGCTCAAGGATGAACTGCTTACAAACATCAACGTTCTCGTTTCTGTCGACTCACTGAGCGCAGGTAACGATGCAACTGTTATGCAGCAGAAGAACGAAGTCATGACTTCGCTGGCTGGTTTGATTGCTCAAGCGTTCCCAGTTATTCAAGCAATGCCTGATTCGAAAGAAATGTTCTTGCACCTCATCAAGGCACAAGTTGCTGGTATGCCAGGAGCAAAAGACCTCGAAGGCGTTATTGACCAACAACTGACTCGTCTGCTTATGCCGCAGGAACCAGAAGGACCAGATCCAGCACAAGCTGCTCAGCAGGCTCAAATAGAACAGGCTCAGCAAGCACAGATGATGGCTGCTCAAGAGAAGCAAGCTGAAATGCAACAAGCTGCAGCACTTGAACAAGCGAAGATGGAACAAGCAATGCAAATTGAGACGACTAAAGGCCAAGCTGCAATCCAAATGAAGCAGATGGAAATCGACCGCGACATGCAGATTGCTCAAATGAAGACTCAGTACGAAACTGACCTCCAGACTGCTAAGCTGCAGATGGAAGCTCAGAAGATTGCACTCGACGAGAAGAAGTCAGTTATTGACGAGCGCAAGATGGTCATCGAAGAACAGAAGGCTGTTCATGAACTTGGTGGATTTGCTGATACTACATCGTTTGAAGGTGGTTCAGGAGACGCAACTAAGGTCACTTCACGCGACATGATGATGCAGTTCATGCAACAGTCGCAAGAACAGATGATGATGTTCATGGCAGCACAACAAGAACAAATGGCATCGACGCTTGCAGCGCTTGCTATACCAGAAGAACCACTGCAGATTGTGGTACAACGTGACGCCAACGGTCGTATGACCGGCGCAACAGAAATTTAATCAAGGAGCATTCTATGCCATTCGCAACATCTACCATCAACAAATTCCTGGACGCCGCTCACGGAAAAGCAACATACACCGCGCCAACCAACGTTTTCGTGGGTCTTTCCACGACTACGCCAACTGCTGCTGGTGCCAACGTGACTGAACCAGTCGGCAACGGTTATGCTCGTGTTTCAGTACCAGCTGCATCGTTTGGAGTAGCTTCGGCTGGTTCGATCACAAACAGCGCGCTCATCCAGTTTGCCACGGCATCTGGCACTGGCTGGGGTTCAATCACCCACGTAGTTGTTTACGATGCATTGACCGTTGGCACCATGTTGTGGTTCGACGACATCACTGCTCAAACAGTTGGTTCTGGTGTTGCACCGAAAATTGAAATCGGACAAGCTACAAGCTCGCTGGTATAATGATGTCTGACCCGTGCAAAATCCCACCACCGAGAGGACCGTTGATTCCTCCGCTGTCTTGTCTTCGCCGACAAGCAGGTGGCGGGCGCGTAACCGGGTCACATCGTATGGGCGGCAACATTATGTCGTACACGCTTTACAATCCTACACCGATTGCAAAGCCTGTGCCGACACCTGTTCCACCACCAACACCGCCAGTTCCTGTTGTGCCACCTATTCCAACCCCAGTGCCTGCGCCAGTATGGCCGCCAAAACCGAGACCAAATATGATTCAATACACACGTCTGATGGAAGCCTACCAAGCAGATCAAGAACTGCCAACGTTGACTACATCCGAATATGCAACACTAATCTCGGAGGTTAATCAGCACCCTGAAATCTCCGAATTCGACAAAACCGAAATGCTAGACATGGGTCGGTTCTTCGGCCGCGGCTTCGCAGTCGACTACAACAAGGAATAAGACATGGCTGACAATGTAAATATTAAAGACTTCGCGGGAATGGTGGCAACAGTTCTTACTGACGAAGTTATTGGCTCAGCATTCGGCGCTGGACAAGTTCAAGTTTTCAAACAGATGGACGGAACTGCCGGTGGAACTAACCTCGCAATTGTAAATGCTGCAGGTGCTGCGTTGTCTGCTACAGCGGATGGTGCAGGTGCGTTGATTAACTCGCTGACTGCCGGTGCAGGACAAAACGGTCTTATGACTGCGCTGGGTGCAACGAACTTCGTTTCAAGTGCTGGTAACTCAACCACTGCGCAGCTTCTTGGTGGTGCTACGTTCACAGGAACAATCGAGTCCATCTTCAACCAGCAAGACATCTCCCTTCTCCTGACCTCTGACCAGTCAGGTACATTGATTATGCGTCAATACATCGACTCAGGTGGAACTCGTGTGACTTCTACTTGGACATTCTTTGTTGTTGCTGGTGTACCATACTCGAGGTCCTTCGTCGGAAACGGTAACTTCTTCAACTTGACGTTCCAAAATACTGCCGCGACTCTTACCACCACGCTCAACATCAACACCGCTTATGGTACGTTGTCATCTTCAACGAACCAAGGTAACCATCCTGTGTCGCTGGCTGAGAGCTCAGTTGTAAGCGTTGTCAACAGCTCTGTTACCAATCTAGCCGCTGCCGCTGTGTTTACTGGCGCTGCTGAAGACATTTTGGAATATGCTGAAGTTCGCGTGTTCGTTTACTCGAGCCATGCATCTGCAGTTGACGGCCTGTCTTTGCAACAATCGGTTGACGGCACAACGTGGTTCCAAACTGACACGTGGACAATCGGTGCAGCAACTGCCAAGACGTTTGGTATTGGTGCGTCTGCAAGGTATTTCCGTGTGGTTTACACCAACGGCGCGACTGCAACTACCACTCTTCAACTGCAAACAATCTTCCACAAGCACGCAACGAAGCCAACGGCCCAGCGTCCTTCAGATGGTTACACCAACGAATTTGACGGCGAACAACAAATCTCGTACCAGATGGTTTACAACGGCACGACTTGGGACCGTCAACTAGGTTCTGCTGGTTCAATGAACGTTCGCCAACCAGATGCAACTGCTTCTGCCTCCCTTGCTGCAGCTGCCGCTACCGCTACTCTGGCTGTAAATGGTGCTTCTGGAACTGCAATTCAAATCACCGGAACTTTCGTCGCAACTCTTCAGTTTGAAGGTACTGTCGACGGCACCAACTGGGTCTCGCTGTTCTCGACGCCTAACGGTACTGCCACTACTGTAACCTCTGCAACTGCTGTAGGTATGTGGCTCGCCAAATCAGGTGGTTTCAGCCAAATTCGTGTTCGTGCTTCAGCATACACCTCTGGTACTGCTGTTGTAACAATTCGCGCTGGTCAAGGTACTGGTAACGTGACCATCGACACACCAGTTCGACTCAACCAGACACGTGCTTTGTCCGACAGCCAAGGTACAACTTGCACGACTGTAGCCGCTACTTCTGTTCTGGCAGCGGGTGGTGCTGGTGTATTCCACGACCTTGCAAACATTACAATCATCAACGGTGCTGCGACTGCAACTGTTGCAACTCTGTCGGATGGTACGAAGACTTATCTGTACCCGCTTGCAGCTGCAATCGGATCTGGTTGTGTTATTTCGCTACCTACACCACGTAAGGCAACCACCGCAAACGTGGCATGGACGGTAGCTCTGTCGGTTGCATCGACGGTTCAGGTTCATCTTGACTACGTAAAGAACAGCTAATATGACAATCGGAATCGTAGCCTTGATGGTGTCAGGTGCAGATGTAGCGACAACAACGAACAACATCGTG
>Ga0326734_1000388_pt1 | contig 12210 bp, 10 predicted proteins | sample 15_GP2_1315_FD_207944 | JGI IMG/M metagenome (GOLD analysis project Ga0326734, IMG submission 207944) | Glacier ice microbial communities from Ngari, Tibet, China - 15_GP2_131.5 | ecosystem: Environmental > Aquatic > Freshwater > Ice > Glacier | place: China: Ngari, Tibet | collected 2018-07-18 | reverse complement strand
TTAAGCTTCAGGCATGAAACCAGGGACAATGATTATTAATCGTCAGTCGGGATGACGATTTTTGTCAATCGAGCGCCGTAAATTGTCACCCTTGCCGCCGTTTCGGCAAAATGTGGCAAAGCACGCCAGCACTGCCGGTCTTCTCTCTGTAGTGCAGACGACCAACGGGGAGCGTTGCCGCTCCCCGTTGGGTGTAAATCACTACTGCCAGGTTTATTGACCCGCGTGCGTGCTTGAAATTACAGCATCGCCTTCAGCAGGCGCGCCATTTCGGACGGGTTCTTGGTCGCCTTGATGCCGCACGCTTCCATGATGTCAAGCTTCGCTTGCGCGGTGTCGGCGCCGCCCGAAATGAGCGCGCCGGCGTGGCCCATGCGCTTGCCTGGCGGCGCGGTGACGCCGGCGATGAAGCACACCACCGGTTTTTTCATGTTGTCCCTGATCCAGTAGGCGGCATTCGCCTCGTCCGGTCCGCCGATTTCGCCGATCATGATGACCGCATCGGTATCCGGATCGTCATTGAACATGCGCATGATGTCGATGTGCTTGAGGCCGTTGATCGGGTCGCCGCCGATGCCCACTGCCGACGATTGGCCAAGGCCGAGCGCGGTCAACTGGCCGACTGCTTCGTACGTCAACGTGCCGGAGCGCGACACCACGCCGATGCGGCCCTGGCGGTGGATGTGGCCGGGCATGATGCCGATCTTGATTTCGTCCGGTGTGATCAGGCCCGGGCAATTCGGTCCCAGCAGCAGGGTCTTCGAGCCGGCTTTCGCCATGCGGTCCTTCAGCGCCATCATGTCGCGCACTGGAATGCCTTCGGTGATGCAGATGGCCAGATCGAGTTCGGCTTCGACCGCTTCCCAGATCGCCGCGGCGGCGCCGGCCGGCGGCACGTAGATCACCGACACGTTGGCGCCGGTTTCTTTTTTCGCTTCGGCGACGGTGGCGAAAATCGGAATGCCTTCGAAGTTGTCGCCGGCCTTTTTCGGGTTGACGCCGGCAACAAAACATTCCCGGCCGTTGGCGTAATCGCGGCAGCCGCGGGTATGGAACTGACCGGTCTTGCCGGTGATTCCTTGGGTAACTACTTTTGTATCTTTATTGATCAGGATCGACATGTTGTTTCCTTCGAATTAGGCTTGACCAGCGGCAGCGGCGACAACGGCTTTCGCGGCGTCTTCCATCGTATCGGCGGCGATGATCGGCAGGCCGGAGTCGGCCAGCATCTTCTTGCCGATGTCTTCGTTGGTGCCCTTCATGCGCACCACCAGCGGCACCTGCAGCGAGACCGCTTTGGATGCCGCGATCACGCCTTCAGCGATGACGTCGCAGCGCATGATGCCGCCGAAGATGTTGACCAAGATCGCCTTCAGGCCCGGGTTTTTCAACATGATCTTGAACGCTTCCGTGACTTTCTCGGCCGTGGCGCCACCGCCGACGTCGAGGAAGTTGGCCGGCTCGCCGCCGAACAGCTTGATGGTGTCCATCGTCGCCATGGCAAGGCCGGCGCCGTTGACCAGGCAGCCGATGTTGCCGTCGAGCGAAATATAGGCGAGGTCGAACTTCGACGCTTCGACTTCGGCCGCATCTTCTTCGTCGAGGTCGCGGTAGGCGACGATTTCAGGCTGGCGGTACAGCGCGTTGGCGTCGAAGTTGAACTTGGCGTCGAGGGCGATGACACGGCCGGCGCCGTCGACGATCAGCGGGTTGATTTCGGCCAGCGACGAGTCGGTGTCCCAGTAGGCTTGGTACAGGCCTTGCAGCTGGACGCGGGCGTCGGCGATCGAACCTGCCGGCACGCCGATCCTGGTCGAGATGTCGTCGGCTTCGGCGTCGGTGAGGCCAACGGCCGGATCGATGGCGATCTGGTGAATTTTTTCCGGGTTCGAGTGTGCAACTTCCTCGATGTCCATGCCGCCTTCGGAAGACGCCATCAGCACGACGCGCTGGCTGACGCGGTCGGTAACCATCGACACGTACAGTTCCTGCTTGATGTCGGCGCCTTCTTCGATCAGGAGGCGGCGCACTTTCTGGCCTTCAGGGCCGGTCTGGTGCGTGACGAGCTGCATGCCCATGATCTCTTGGGCGAATTGCTTGACCTGCTCGAGCGACTTGGCGACTTTGACGCCGCCGCCTTTGCCGCGCCCGCCCGCATGGATCTGCGCCTTGACTACCCAGACCGGGCCGCCCAGGGTTTCGGCCGCTTTGACGGCCTCTTCCACAGACATGCACGCAATGCCGCGCGGTACCGTCACTCCGAACTTCCGGAGGATTTCTTTGCCTTGATACTCATGGATTTTCATGCTGGCTTCCCTTCTTCTGATACTGATTTGTAGAACCACGGTGGAACTGCGAATGATTGAAGCTTCAACAACAACTGCTAACTGAACTCGGTTTTCGCGACCCAGCGCGGATAATATTTCGCCACCGCCGGTCCGTTGATGCGCAGTGCATGGCAACGGTCGAGCTGGAACGGACGTTCGCTCGAGTCATCAACGTCATCGCCGTCGCGCGTCTTGATGACGTCGTTGGCATAGGCCTGCATCGCCGCGGTCGGCAAGATCAGCGACAGTTCGGTCAGGTGGGTGCAGCCGAGGACGCCGGCAAGCCGGTCCTTCAGACGTAAGCGGAAATGATTCGTCAGCGACAGGCCGATCAGGCTTTGGTAGGCGGGCGCGATGGTGTCGCAAAAGCCGGGGTAAGGCACGGCATCGGACGCCGCTTCGGCGTCGACAATGACGAGTTCGCGGTTGATGGTGAGACGCAGTTTCAGGTCGTGGATGGCATTGCCGGCGCCGCGCAGGCCCGAAGCGAGCGCGACATCGCGCGTCTTGACGTCGGTAATGCGGGCATCGAGGTCCCACAGGCCATCGTCGCGCGCGTAAGCGTCCACCTGGATGGCGCGGGTATGCCGCAAAGTGCGAGACACGGGAGAAGATAGGGGCATAGGCACCAAGGCCGGCAATGCGGCAGTAAAAGAGTGATGCAGCCGTGTTGATGCACGTCACCGCAGCTTCTACGGTGGCAACCGCTCATGCGGCGCTGCTAAGGCCCCAAAATTCTAGCACATGCGTGACTGAAGTTGCGGCAGAACATATTTTTTTAACAAATTGTCCGATATTTGCAGCCTGGGCACGTGGGGAGGCGGTGGGCGATTGCCGCGCCCGGCCTGAGCGCGTGTTTTGGGCCGGCAACGGTATGGTATTGGGTATGGTATTGCGGCGCTGGCGGCGCATGCGGCGCCAGCGCGCTTTTGCTGTTAATCGTCGTCGGGACAGCTGCCGCGCATCGCGGCGCGCACGGCGTTGTGCGAAAAGCCGCGCTGCATCAGAAAACGCATTTGCTTGGCGCGCCCGTCAGCGTCGAGGGCGACGGCGCCAAACTTGCGCTGCCATACCTCGCAGGCGCGCGCGACCTCGCTGTCGGTCAGCGAACCCTTGAGCTCCTGCAGCGCTTCGCCATTGACGCCGTGGCTTTGCAATTCAGCGACGATGCGACTGTTGCCATAGCGCGCAGAACGCCGGTGGATCAGCGATTCGGAGAACCGCTGCTGCGACAGCCAATTGTTTTTTTCGAGAAAATCGAGCAAGGCGTCGACGTCCTCGTCCTCCTGCGCATGTTTCGACAGCTTGCGCCGCAGTTCGAGCCGGCTGTGCTCGCGCATCGACAGAAAACGCAGGGCACGGCCTTTCAGGCTCAGTTGTGGCGCGGCCATCTCGTCGCGCAGCTTATTCGGCGACCGCCTTCAGCTTGGCGGCCGGCTTGACCGCCTCTTCGCCCAGGACCGGCGGCAACTCGCGCACGCCAAGCGCAACACGCACCTTGTTTTCGATCTCGCGCGCCAGTGCCGGGCGTTCGACCAGGTACGTGCGGGCGTTGTCCTTGCCCTGGCCGATGCGCTCGCCGTTGTAGCTGTACCACGAGCCGGATTTTTCGACGATTTTATTGTCGGCGCCGAGGTCGAGGATTTCGCCTTCGCGCGACGTGCCCGAACCGTACAGGATGTCGAAGTGGGCTTCCTTGAACGGCGGCGCAATCTTGTTCTTGACGACCTTGACCTTGGTTTCGTTGCCGATCACTTCGTCGCCCGACTTGATCGAGCCGGTACGGCGGATGTCGAGGCGCACCGACGCATAGAACTTGAGCGCGTTGCCGCCGGTGGTGGTCTCGGGGCTGCCGAACATGACGCCGATCTTCATGCGGATCTGGTTGATGAAAATGACCAGCGTGTTGGTGCGGTTGATCGAACCGGTCAGCTTGCGCAGCGCTTGCGACATCAGGCGCGCCTGCAGGCCGGGCAGCGAGTCGCCCATGTCGCCTTCGATCTCGGCGCGCGGCGTGAGCGCGGCCACCGAGTCGATGACGATCAGGTCGACGCTGCCCGAACGCACCAGCGCGTCGCAGATTTCAAGCGCCTGCTCGCCCGTGTCGGGCTGCGAAATGAGCAGCTCGGACAGGTTGATGCCGAGCTTTTTCGCATAGCCGACGTCGAGCGCGTGCTCGGCGTCGATGAAGGCGCAGGTGCCGCCCAGCTTTTGCATCTGTGCGATGGTCTGCAGCGTCAACGTGGTCTTGCCCGACGATTCGGGGCCGTAGATCTCGACCACGCGGCCGCGCGGCAGGCCGCCGACGCCAAGCGCGATGTCAAGGCCAAGCGAGCCGGTCGAAACGACCTGCACTTCTTCGACCGGGGCGTTGCCGTCCATGCGCATCACCGAGCCCTTGCCGAACTGCTTTTCGATCTGCGCCAAGGCCGCCGCCAACGCCTTGGTTTTTTCCGCTGCGTTCAAATTCGTTTTCTTCTCGTCCATGATTTTCTCTCAGTCTAAGATGCTAGAAAAGGCCGGGTCAATCGCTCCAGCGCACAATACATTCGATACTGTACATGCATACAGTAGTTTTTACAAGCGCTGCGTGCACCGCGCGCCAACAATATTAAAATAGCTCTGTCCTCAGCAAAAACTCGCGTTGCGCCGGCAAATGCAACACAATGAACACTTCAACATCACGAATTGCCCGCCATGCGTATATTACTAGCTGAAGATGATAGCGTGCTTGCCGATGGTCTGACGCGCTCCTTGCGCCAATCGGGCTACGCAATCGACTGCGTCAAGAACGGCCAGGAGGCGGACACGGCGCTGTCGACGCAGGAATTCGACCTGCTCATTCTCGACCTCGGCTTGCCGAAGATGAGCGGGCTGGAAGTGCTGCGCCGCCTGCGCGCCCGCTCGTCGCTGCTGCCGGTGCTGATCCTGACGGCGGCCGACTCGATCGAGCAGCGCGTCAATGGCCTCGACCTCGGCGCCGACGACTACATGGCCAAGCCGTTCGCACTGTCGGAACTGGAAGCGCGGGTGCGCGCGCTGACCCGGCGCGGCGCCGGCGGCGGCCCCACCGTGGTGCGCCACGGTCCGCTGGTGTACGACCAGGTCGGGCGCAGCGCGTACATCAACGACCAGATGCTCGATTTGTCGGCGCGCGAACTTGGCCTGCTCGAAGTGCTGCTGGCGCGCACCGGCCGGCTGGTGTCGAAGGAGCAGCTGGTCGACCATCTGTGCGAGTGGGGCGAGGAAGTGTCGAACAACGCCATCGAGGTCTACGTGCACCGGCTGCGCAAGAAGATCGAAGTGGGCGGAGTGCGCATCGCCACCGTGCGCGGCCTCGGTTACTGCCTCGAACGCTTTGTTGAAGCGGCGCGGATTGCGCCTGACGCCGGCCACGCATCGAAGTGAAACCGCGCGACCCGCCGCTGGCCCACGCCGCGCTTGACAGCGCGGGCCAGCTCTACCAGCCGGCCAATCCGGAGCCGGACGAAAACATCCAGCACTCGCTGTTCGGCGAGATCCTCGACTGGATGCTGGCGCCGCTGTTGCTGCTGTGGCCAATGAGCATCGCGATCACGTACCTGGTGGCGAAATCGATCGCCAACCAGCCGTTCGACCATGCGCTCGAGGACAGCGTCACCGTGCTGGTGCAGCAGGTGGTCGACACCGACGGCAAGGTGATGTCGCGCCTGCCCGGCAGCGCGCGCGAGATCCTGCGCGCCGACGACGTCGACCATGTCTATTTCCAGATCAGCGGGCCGGGCGCCGAATACGTCGACGGCGACCGCGACCTGCCGGCGCCGAGCGAGGAAGAGCGCGAGCGCGCGCTCGGCCCGAGCGTGCGTTTTCGCGACGACAGCATGCGCGGCACCCCGGTGCGGGTCGCCTATTTGTATGTCAACCTGCGGCCGCTGGCATCGCGCGGCGACGCGCCGCGCAACGCGCTGGTGCAGGTGGCGGAGACGCTCGACAAGCGCGCCCAGCTGGCCAACGAGATCATCAAGGGCGTGATCCTGCCGCAATTCATCATCCTGCCGATCGTGCTGGCGCTGGTGTGGTTTGCGCTGGCGCGCGGCTTGTCGCCGCTGGCCCAGCTGCAGGAGCGCATCCGCGGGCGCCGGCCGGACGATTTGTCGCCGATCGATTCGCGCCAGGTGCCGGAAGAAATTTCGCCGCTGGTCGGCTCCCTCAACGACATGCTGGGGCGGCTGTCGCACACCATCGAGATGCAAAAACGCTTCATCGCCGACGCTGCCCACCAGATGAAGACGCCGCTGGCGGGCATGCGGATGCAGTCGGAACTGGCGCTGCGCCAGCGCGACCCGGACGAAATCCACTGCTCGCTGGTCCAGCTGGCCAAAAGTTCGGAGTCGGCCACCCGGCTGGTAAACCAGCTGCTGGCGCTGGCGCGGGCCGAACATCAGACGCAGGCAGGGGTGGCGTTCGAGCTGGTCGAACTGGCCGCGCTGGCGCGCGCCACGCTGCAGGACTGGGTGCAGGCCTCGTTCGCCTTGCAGATCGACCTCGGCTTCGAGCAAGCCGACGATCCAGTCGAGATTGCCGGCAATGCCATGATGCTGCGCGAACTGCTGTCGAACCTGATCGACAACGCGCTGCGCTACACGCCGGCGGGCGGCAGCGTCACGGTGCGCGTGCGGCGCGACGGCAACGCGCCGATCCTCGAAGTCGAAGACACCGGGCCGGGCATTGCACCGGCCGAGCGCAGCCGCGTGTTCGAGCGCTTCTACCGCATCCTCGGCAGCGGCGCCGCCGGCAGCGGGCTGGGGCTGGCGATCGTGCGCGAGATCGCCCACCAGCACGGCGCCGAAGTGGCGGTCTTCAACAATCCGCGCAGTCTCGCTGGCACCAGTGGCACCATCGGCACCATCGGCACCGCCAAACAGCCGCCCGGCAGCCTGTTCCGCGTCACCTTCCCGCTCCTTGACGCCGCCGATGACGATGCCGACTGACCCCCGCTCCCGCGTGCCGCCCGTGCCGCCCGCGCCTGCGCCTGCGCCCGCCGCGATGGTCCATCCGGTCACTCCGCCCAATCCGGGCGCGGCCGCCGACGACGCCGGCGCCGCCGCCCAGCGCCAGCTGGCGCAGCTGGCCGCCCGCAGCCGCCACTGGCAGCGCACCCGCCGCCTGACCTTCGGGCTGCTGGCCGTGTGGTTCGCCGCCAGTTTCTGCAGCGTGTTCTTCGCCCGCGAGCTGGCCGCCCTGTCGCTGTTCGGCTGGCCGCTGTCGTTCTACCTGGCCGCGCAAGGCGCCGCCCTGATCTACCTGGCCATCGTCGGCGCATACGCCGCCGGCATGCGCCGCGTCGACCGGCGCTACGGACGCGAACTGCAGCAGCAATTTGGGCCAGCAACGGGGCCTGAGCCGGGCATGTCGGCGCGCGGAGAGACGCCATGAGCACGGCCCGCGCGCGCTTTGCGCGCCTGGCGCGCCATTACCTGTACTTCACCGGCTGCTTCGGCGCCTTCCTGCTGGCGCTGACGTTGCTGGAAAAGGACGGCATGCCGCGCGTATGGATCGGCTACCTGTTCATGTTCGCCACCATCGTGCTGTACGCCGTCATCGGTGTGCTCAGCCGCACGTCGAACGTATCGGAATATTACGTCGCGGGGCGGCGCGTGCCGGCGCTGTTCAACGGCATGGCCACCGCCGCCGACTGGATCTCGGCGGCCAGCTTCATCAGCCTGGCCGGCGGGCTGTACCTGCACGGCTTCGACGGCCTGGCCTACATCATGGGATGGACCGGCGGCTACTGCCTGGTGGCGCTGCTGATCGCGCCTTACCTGCGCAAGTTCGCCCAGTACACCATCCCCGACTTCCTGGCCGCCCGCTACGCCGGCGGCAGCGGCGGGCGCGGCAACCCGGTGCGGCTGATGGCGGTCGGCGCCACCATCATCGTCTCGTTTACCTACGTGGTTGCGCAAATCTACGCAGTCGGGCTGATTGCCTCGCGCTTTACCGGCGTCGATTTCTCGGTCGGCATTTTTCTCGGCCTGGCGTCGATCCTGGTGTGTTCCTTCCTGGGCGGCATGCGGGCCATTACCTGGACCCAGGTGGCCCAGTACATCATCATCATGGTGGCTTTTTTGATCCCGACCATGTGGCTGTCGGCCAAGCACGTCGGCAATCCGCTGCCGCAGGTGGCGTACGGCGCCGTGCTGCCAAAATTGGCGGCGCGCGAGGCGCAGCTGGCGTCCGACCCGAAGGAGCTGGCGGTGCGCGCCATTTTCACCGAGCGCGCCGAGGCGTACGCGCAGCGCATCCGGGCGCTGCCGGCGTCGTGGGAAGCGGGCCGGCGCGAAGTCCTCGGCGAGCTTGACGCGGTACGGCTGCGCGCCGGTTCCTTGATCGACATCCGCGCCACCGAGCGCCGGGTGGCGGCCTATCCGGCCACGGCCAGCGAGGCGGCCAAGCTGTGGTCCGACCAGCAAGCGGCGAACCTGGCGCGCGCGCTGCCCCCCGAGCCGCACGCCACGCCGTTCCCCGGCCCGGACCGCGAGCAGTCCGACAGCCGCCGCAACAACTTCCTGGCGCTGGTGTTCTGCCTGATGCTGGGCACCGCGGCGCTGCCGCACATCCTGATGCGCTCCTACACCACGCCGTCGGTGCGCGAAACCCGGGTGTCGGTGTTCTGGACGCTGTTTTTCATCCTGCTGGTGTACCTCACCATTCCGGCGCTGGCAGTGCTGGTCAAGTACGACATCTACACCCACCTGGTCGGCAGCGATTTTTCGCACCTGCCGAACTGGGTGTCGTACTGGGCCAGCGTCGACAAGCTCAATCCGCTGATCGCGATCGCCGACATCAACCACGACGGCATCGTGCAGCTGGCCGAAATCGCCATCGACGGCGACGTACTGGTGCTGGCCACGCCCGAAATCGGCGGCCTGCCGTACGTGATTTCGGGGCTGGTGGCGGCCGGCGCGCTGGCCGCCGCATTGTCGACCGCCGACGGCCTGCTGCTGGCGATTTCGAACGCGCTGTCGCACGACATCTATTACAAGGTCGTCGATCCGGCCGCCTCGACCCAGAAGCGGGTGACGATCTCCAAATTGCTGCTGCTGGCGGTCGCCTTCATCGCCGCCTACGCCGCCTCGCAAAAGCCGGCCGACATCCTGTCGCTGGTCGGAGCGGCGTTTTCGCTGGCCGGTTCCGCACTGTTTCCGGCGCTGGTGATGGGGGTGTTCTGGAAGCGCGCCAACCACGCCGGCGCGCTGGCCGGCATGGTGTCGGGCTTTGGCGTGTGCATCTACTACATGTTGCACACCAATCCGGTCCTTGGCGGCAGCGTGGCCAGCCAGTGGTTTCACATCGCGCCCATTTCGGCCGGCGTATTCGGCGTGCCGGCCGGGATGGCGGTGCTGGTCGCGGTCAGCCTGATGACGCGCGCGCCGGACGCCCACAGCACCAGTTTCATCGACCATATCCGGGCGCCGGAATAGCCGCGGTGCGGCATAATTTGGAGTAATCTGGAAACAGTTTGCCAACACGCCAAGGAGATTTGCATGTCATCTGGAAAAATTCTGGTCGCCCAGGGAGGCGGCCCCACCGCCGTCATCAACCAGTCGATGGTCGGGGTGGTGCTGGAGGCGCGCCGCTTTGCGCAGGTAACCAAAGTGTATGGCGCGCTGCACGGCGTGCGCGGCATTCTTGACGAACAGTTCGTCGACTTGACGCAGGAGACCGTTGCCAACCTCGAACTGGTGGCGGCAACGCCGTCGTCGGCGCTCGGCTCGACCCGCGACAAGCCCGACATCGCCTACTGCCAGAAAATTTTCGAAGTGCTGCGCGCGCATGAAATTGAACATTTCTTCTACATCGGCGGCAACGATTCGTCCGACACGGTGCGCATCGTCAGCCTCGCAGCGCAACAGGCCGGCTATCCGCTGCGCTGCATCCACATCCCGAAAACCATCGACAACGATTTGGTCGGCAACGACCACACGCCCGGCTTCCCGTCGGCGGCACGCTTCGTCGCCCAGGCCTTCGCCGGCGCCAACCTCGACAACGCGGCCCTGCCCGGCGTGTATGTCGGCGTGGTGATGGGCCGCCACGCCGGCTTCCTGACCGCCGCCGCCGCGCTCGGCAAGAAATTTCCCGACGACGGCCCGCACCTGATCTACCTGCCCGAGCGCACCTTCGTGCTCGAGCAGTTCCTCGCCGCCGTCAAGGCGACGTATGAACGTTACGGCCGCTGCGTGATCGCCGTGTCCGAAGGCATCCACGACGCTTCCGGCGCGGCGATCGCCAGCCTGCTGTCGAAGGAAGTCGAGCGCGACGCGCACGGCAACGTCCAGTTGTCGGGCACCGGCGCGCTGGCCGATTTGCTGTGCGACGCCATCAAGGCCAAGCTCGGCATCAAGCGGGTGCGCGGCGACACCTTCGGCTACCTGCAGCGCTCGTTCATCGGCTGCGTGTCCGACGTCGACCAGCGCGAAGCGCGCGAAGTGGGAGAGAAGGCGGTGCAGTACGCCATGTGGGGCGATCGCGACGGCTCGGTGGCGATCCGCCGCAGCGGCGACTACGCGACCGAGTACGCGCTGGTGCCGCTCGACTCGGTGGCCGGCAAGACGCGCGTGATGGAAGACGTATTCATCAGCGAGAGCGGCACCGACGTCACCGACGCCTTCCGCCAGTACCTGCGCCCGCTGCTCGGCGCCGGCATGCCCGACGCGCACCGGCTGCGCGCCGCACCGGTGGCCAAAATTCTCAACAAGTAGGCCGGAGCCAGCGCACCGGGCGCCGGCCGCCGTCGATGCTCAACTGGCGATGCTGAACTGGCAACGATCAGTTGACGATGGTCTGGTGCTCGTCGCCGGCGCGGGCGCGGATGGCGCCCACCCGGAACACCGTTTCGCCGGCCGCGCTCAGCTGCGCAAAAGCGGCGTCGGCCTGATCCTGGGCCACGATGACGACCATGCCGATGCCGCAGTTGAACACGCGGTGCATCTCGGCGTCGGCCACGCCGCCGTGCTGCTGCAGCCAGTGGAACAGCGGCGGCATCGTCCATGCGGTCGAATCGAGCACCGCCGTCAGGTGCGGCTGCAGCACGCGCGGGATGTTTTCGACCAGGCCGCCGCCGGTGATGTGGACCATGCCCTTGACGTCGATCGTCTCCATCAGCGCCAGCAGCGGCTTGACGTAGATGCGGGTCGGCTCCATCAGCACGTCGGCCAGTGGACGGCCGTGAAAGTCGCCGTTCAGGTCCGGCTTGGCCACTTCGATGATCTTGCGCACCAGCGAATACCCGTTCGAATGCACGCCCGACGAGGCCAGGCCGAGCACGACGTCGCCGGCGGCGATCGTGGTGCCGTCGATGATCTTCGATTTTTCGACCGCGCCGACGGCAAACCCGGCCAGGTCGTATTCGCCGGCCGGGTACATGCTCGGCATTTCGGCCGTTTCGCCACCGATCAGCGCGCAACCGGCCTGCTCGCAGCCGCGGGCGATGCCGCCCACCACGGCGGTGGCGGTCGGCACGTCGAGCTTGCCGCAAGCGAAGTAGTCGAGGAAAAACAAGGGTTCCGCGCCCTGCACCAGGATGTCGTTGACGCTCATGGCAACCAGGTCGATGCCGACCGTGTCGTGGCGGTTCAGTTCGAACGCGAGCTTCAACTTGGTGCCGACGCCGTCGGTGCCGGACACCAGCACCGGCTCCTTGAATTTTTTACTGATCTCGAACAGGGCGCCGAAACCGCCGATCCCTTTCAGCACGCCTTCGCGCATGGTGCGTTTGGCCAGCGGCTTGATGGCCTCTACCAGGGCGTCGCCCGCATCGATATCGACACCGGCATCGCGGTAAGAAAGTGAAACATTTGAAGGTTGGCTCATGGTGTATTTGGCAGCGAAAGCGGTAAAATGGAAG
>Ga0326734_1000387_pt1 | contig 12212 bp, 9 predicted proteins | sample 15_GP2_1315_FD_207944 | JGI IMG/M metagenome (GOLD analysis project Ga0326734, IMG submission 207944) | Glacier ice microbial communities from Ngari, Tibet, China - 15_GP2_131.5 | ecosystem: Environmental > Aquatic > Freshwater > Ice > Glacier | place: China: Ngari, Tibet | collected 2018-07-18 | reverse complement strand
GTGTCATTGCCGCCGAAACCATTCGCAAGCACGCGCCGTACAGCGACACCATCACGCTGGTTGGCGATGAGCCCGAGCCGCCGTATTCGCGCATGGCGATTCCGTACTTGTTGATGGGCAACATCGAGGAGGCGGGCACGTACCTGCGCAAAACGCCATCGCATTTTGCCGGTTTAAGGATAAATCAGCTGTTTGCGCAGGCTGTGTCTGTGGATATAGCTATTAAAAGCATAGCGCTTAGTTCTGGTGAATATTTGAGCTATGACCGGCTGCTGATTGCCACCGGCTCGCGCCCTGCCCGCCCACCGATTCCGGGTATCGACAGCGCCGGCGTGCATCCGTGCTGGACGCTGGAAGATGCGCGAAAAATCATGGCGCTGGCCCAGCCCGGCGCACGGGTGCTGCAAATGGGTGCGGGTTTTATCGGCTGCATCATCATGGAAGCGCTCAAGCAGCGCGGTGTGCAGCTCAGCGTCGTCGAAATGGGCGACCGCATGGTGCCGCGCATGATGGGGCCGATGGCGGGCGGCATGATCAAAAGCTGGTGTGAAAGTCAAGGCGTGCAGGTGTTTACCGGCACACGGGTGGAAGCCATTGAGCCGGGCATGCCCCTGAAGGTGCTGCTTTCCAACGGCCAAACGGCCCTAGCCGACCTGGTCATCAGCGCCACCGGAGTCAACCCGAACATCGGCTTTCTCGAAAACTCTGGCATCACCTGTTTGCAGGGCGTGCTGACCGACGAACATCTGCAAACCAGCGCGCCGGACGTGTATGCCGCTGGCGACTGCGCCGAGGCGTTCGACAAGGTCAGCGGCACCACCATCGTCAGCGCCATTCAGCCGAATGCGGCCGAGCAGGCGCGGGTGGCGGCGCTGAACATGGTCGGGCAAACAACTGAATTGCGTGGCGTGACCCAGATCAATGTGCTCGACACCCTGGGCTTGATTTCGACCAGCTTCGGCAACTGGCAGGGCGTGCCCGGCAGCGAGCAGGCAGACCATGTGGAACTGACCGAGCGCCAGGCCGATGGCGGCAAAGGCCGGCACCTGAGCCTGCAGTTCAACGGCGATGTGCTGGTGGGCTGCAACAGCGTCGGCTGGACCGAGCATGTCGGCGTGATGCGCGGCCTGGTCGAGGGCGGCATTCACCTCGGCCCCTGGAAAGACAAGCTCAAGCAAGACCCGACCCGGCTGATGCAGGCCTACTTGGCCAGCGCCCAGGCACAGGAAGCGTGGAGCGGCGCGGGTGATGGGCGGCGTCGATGAACATTACCTTCAAGCTGTTCGCCACCCTGACTGACTATTTGCCAGTCGAAGCCCGGCGCAGCAACATCATTGCGCTTGACGTGGCGGCAGATGCGCCCATCAGCCAGATCATCGAGCCATTCGGCCTGCCGCCCAAGCTGGTGCACTTGGTGCTGGTCAACGGCCGCTACATCGAGCCTGAAAAACGCTTGACCACCACGCTAGCCGAGGGCGATGTGCTGGCCATCTGGCCGCCGATTGCCGGCGGCTAACCGCAAAGCGCTGGTGCAATCACATTACCCTGAGAATTTTGAGCGCGACATGGGTTGCACCGAAGCCGAATGGCTCGGCTGGCTGCCCGCCGCATTGGGTGACAACTCTTGGCAGCGCGACGGACCCTGCGTGCAGGCTAGCATCGGCGCAGGCCGCCTGCGTATCGACTGGCAATCCGCACCACCCCGCCTGCTGGGAAGCGCCCGCATTCCGCGCCTGCTGGTGCGCTTTGCTTTTGTCAGTCTCAACGACAACCAGCGCCATGCCTTCATGAAACGCTTTGATCTGTACATGCAGCGCGGCGGCGGCTGATTTTTATCAACCTGTCACATGGCCAATGTGCCATGATCAAAAGCTGTTTATCAAGGAGTTAGCCGTGTCCGTTCAAACCCAATACCAGCAAAAACGCATGTCAGCCGCAGAGGCAGTAGCTGTGGTCGTGAATGGCGACACGGTTGTGGTACCCACCGCCGCAGGTGAGCCGCCTGCCCTGCTGACCGCGCTTTCCAGCATGCGCCGTGAGCTTCACAACGTGAAAATTTCACAGATTTTGCCCATGCGCAAATATGCCTACTTTGACCCGGAAACTGCCGGGCATATCGAGCATGTCGCTTACTTTTTCAGCGGCGTGTCGCGGGCTGGTGGACAAGAGGGCTGGTCAGATTTCATTTCGGCCAACTTTTCCGAACTGCCTATGATGATTGACCGCCGCTTGATTCCTGCCAATGTGGTCATGTCCATCGCCTCGCCCATGGACGAGCATGGCTTTTTCTCGCTGTCGCTGGGACCTGACTACACCATGGCAGCGATTGCGCAGGCCCGGGCAGTGGTGCTGGAGGTCAATCCGAATGTGCCGTTTGCCAACGGCAACTGTCACATTCATATTTCGCAGGTCACCGCGCTGACCGAAAGCAGTGATGCCGTGCTGGAAGTCGGCTTGCCCAAGATCGGCCCGGTGCAAGAAGCCATTGGCAAGTATGTTGCCGACATGATTCCGGACGGCGCGACCTTGCAGATTGGTTATGGCGGCATTCCGGATGCGGTGGTGATGCAGCTGACGCACAAGCACGACCTGGGCGTGCACACCGAAATGATTGGCGACGGCATCATGACGCTGGTCGAGGCGGGCGTGCTCACCAACCGCAAGAAAAATTACCTGCCCGGCAAAATGGTCGGCACTTTTGCCCTGGGCTCAAAAAAGCTGTACGACTTTTTGCACCGCAATCCGGCGGTTGAAATGCACCCGGTCAATTTCACCAACGACCCTTATTTGGCCGGCCAAAATGACAACTTGCATGCGATCAATGCAACGATGCAAATCGACTTTTTGGGCCAGTGCGGCTCAGAAAGTCTAGGCTCTGCGCCCTACTCCGGCACCGGCGGACAAACCGATTTTGTGCGCGCTGCCAACCGCTCAAATGGCGGAAAAGCCTTTATCGTGCTGCCATCGACCGCCAAAATGGACACCATTTCGCGCATCGTTCCGGTGCTGTCGCCGGGCACGCATGTCAGCACCAGCAAAAACGATGTCAACTATGTCGTGACCGAATACGGCGTGGCCCAGCTGCGCGGCAAGGCAGCCCGCCAACGCTGCGAGGCGCTGATTGGAATTGCCCACCCCAACTTTCGCGCCGAGCTGCGCGATGCGGCCCGGCGCATGAAGCTGCTTTGAAAGTTGGCGAAAAAAATCGGTTATTAATCAAAACGCCCCGTGGGCCGTAGCTGCGCACGGGGCAGAATCATTTGCGAAGTTGCCGCTTGACATTGGATGACACCAAGTCAAGCGGTGACCGTATTGGATGAGACCTCAACGAATCAACTCCAGATCAGGCCAAGTCGTAGCGCCCCAGGTTCATCACCTTGGTCCAGGCAGCTACGAAGTCCTGCACAAACAACTCTTGCGAATCGCTGCAGGCATACACCTCGGCCAACGCCCGCAGTTGAGAGTTTGAACCAAACACCAGGTCGGCCACCGTGCCAGTCCACTTGATTTCACCCGATGCCCGGTCTCGTCCTTCCAGCACATGTTCAGCGGTGGTGGATTTTTGCCACTTCGTGCCCATGTCGAGCAGGTTCACGAAGAAATCGTTGGTCAACACCTCGGGCCGGTGAGTGAACACCCCATGCTGGGTTTGAGCGACATTGGCGTTGAGGACGCGCATGCCGCCAATCAGTACCGTCATTTCGGGCGCGGTCAGCGTCATCAGGTTTGCGCGATCAATCAGCAACTCGGCTGCCGGCCGTGAATGGTTCTTTTTAATGAAGTTGCGAAAGCCATCGGCAGAGGGCTCCAGCACGGCAAACGAATGCACATCGGTCTGCTCTTGCGACGCATCGGTGCGTCCCGCTGTGAACCCTACTGTTACCTCGTGACCGGCTTTTTTGGCAGCGGCTTCAACGGCTGCCGAGCCTGCCAACACAATCATGTCAGCCATCGAAATTTTCTTGTTGCCCGACTGCGCGCCGTTGAAATCTCTTTGAATGCTTCCCAGAGTCTCCAGCACCAATGCCAACTGGGCCGGCTGGTTGGCTTCCCAGTCTTTTTGTGGTGCCAAGCGAATGCGCGCTCCGTCAGCCCCGCCGCGCTTGTCGCTGCCGCGAAATGTGGCCGCCGATGCCCAAGCGGTTGAGACCAGTTGCGAAATCGAGAGGCCCGATGCAAGAACTGTCGCCTTGAGCGCAGCGATGTCCTGCTCGCCAACCAGTCCATGGTCAACCGAGGGAGTCGGGTCTTGCCACAGCAGCTGGCCTTTTGGCACCAAGGGGCCAAGGTAGCGAGTGATTGGACCCATGTCGCGGTGCGTCAGCTTGTACCAGGCCTTGGCAAAGGCGTCCGCAAACTCTTGCGGATTTTGGTGAAAATGCCGGGAAATTTTTTCGTAGGCCGGGTCCATCCGCAGTGCGATGTCGGTCGTGGCCATAAAGGGCGCATGCCGCCTTGTCGGGTCATGGGCGTCCGGCACGGTACCCGCGCCAGCGCCGTCCTTAGGCTTCCATTGGTGCGCGCCAGCTGGGCTTTTCGTCAGTTCCCATTCGTAGCCGAACAGAGTGTCGAAGTAGCTGTTGTCCCAGGTGATCGGGGTTGCCGTCCAGGCGCCTTCCAGGCCGCTGGTGATGGTATCAACGCCTTTGCCGCTGCCAAAGCTGCTGGTCCAGCCAAAGCCTTGCTCTTCGATGCTGGCACCTTCAGGCTCGGCGCCCTTGTGGTCTTCGGAGGCTGCGCCGTGGGTTTTGCCGAAGGTGTGTCCGCCAGCGCACAGCGCCACGGTTTCATAGTCATTCATTGCCATGCGGGCAAAGGTCTCGCGAATGTCGCGCGCTGCGGCGACCGGGTCGGGGTTGCCGTCCGGGCCTTGCGGGTTAACATAGATCAGGCCCATTTGCACAGCGCCCAGGGGCTGCTCAAGTTCGCGGTCGCCGGTGTAGCGCTCGTTGCCGAGCCAAGTGGCCTCAGGTCCCCAATAAATGTCCTCGCCTGGCTCCCAGACATCTTCACGGCCGCCGGCAAAACCGAAGGTCTTGAAACCCATCGAATCCATCGCGACATTGCCAGTGAGAATTATCAGGTCAGCCCAGGAAATTTTGCGTCCGTACTTCTGCTTGATCGGCCAGAGCAGGCGGCGCGCTTTGTCCAGGTTGCCGTTGTCCGGCCAGCTGTTGAGGGGCGCAAAGCGCTGGGTGCCAAAGCCGGAGCCGCCGCGCCCGTCGGCGATGCGGTAGGTGCCGGCGCTGTGCCAGGCCATGCGAACGAAAAACGGGCCATAGTGGCCGTAGTCTGCAGGCCACCAGTCCTGTGAGTCTGTCATCAATGCATGAAGGTCTTTGACCACGGCATGCAAATCAAGGCTTTTGAACTCCTCGGCATAGTTAAATGCCTTGCCCATGGGATTGGACCGCTCGGAATGCTGCTGCAAGATGTTCAGGCTCAACTGATTAGGCCACCAGTCAGCGTTTGTCCTGGCTCCGGCCACTGGGGATTTGAGAACGCTGCTTGAAAAAGGGCATTTTGTTTCGTTTGACATGGCTTTCCGATGGTTGGGCGCGATCTGATAACTGGCTCACTGTAGAGGTAAGACACTCATCCATCAACACAAGATTCTTAATCGAGTTGATAGGGATGTGCGGTATGGATGCGCGGCACGCCATGAACGCGTACAGATCAAGTTGCAAGTCGCTGCCAGCGTAGGCAGCACGCTGCCAGGCTGGGGGGGTGTGTCAAAGTCTGTGCGTGACCAGCTTGAAGTCTGGGTCTTCGGCAAATGGTTTGACCGTGTAGCCCATGCTTTTCATGAGCTTGAGCATGCCGGGGTTTTGCGTCAGCACCAGGCCTTCAATTTCGCTCAAACCTTTGTCCCTGGCCACATCCATGATGCTGAGCATCAGCCGCGAGCCCAGGCCCTTGCCGCTGAAGTCGTCAGCCACCACCAGCGCAAATTCGCAGCTCGACAGGTCGGGATTGGTGACATAGCGTGACACGCCCACAATGCGCTCGGTTTCTAAAATCTCGCCGTTGGTACCCGACCGGCGCTCTTTGAACACCGCGACCAGCGCCATTTCCCGGTCATAGTCGATCAGCGTGAAGCGGGCCAGCATGCTCGGCGGCAATTCAGTCATGGACGAGATAAAGCGGAAATAGCGATTGGCGGGCGACAGATGACTCATCAGGTTTTGCAGCATCTGGGCGTCGTCTGGATGAATGGGGCGCACGGTGTATTCACCGCCGCCGCGCATCGGCCACACCTGCTCGTAACGCGCTGGGTAAGGCAGGATTGACAGGTGGCTGTAGGTATTGGCCCGCCCGCCAATGGCTTGCGCTGCGTGGTCGATCACGATGCGCGCATCAACCGCGACTGCGCCGGATTCATCCACGATGATTGGGTTGATGTCCATCTCGCGCAGCTGAGGCAGCTCGCACACCATTTCTGAGACGCGCAGCAAAATTCGCTCCAGCGCTCCGACATCTGCCGGGCTGGCGCCGCGCCAGGCGTCCAGGGTTTCAGCCACGCGCGCGCGTCCAATCAAGTGGCGCGCCAGAAACTGATTGAGCGGTGGCAGTTCCATGGCCCGGTCGTTGATCAGCTCGATCATCGTGCCGCCTGCCCCAAAGGTAATAACCGGCCCGAACGGGTCGTCAGTCACCAGCCCGACGCACACCTCGCGGCCACGACGGGCGCGCGCCATGGTTTGCACCGTGACGCCGTTGATGCGCGCATCGGGCCGGAGCCGGGCGACGGTTTGCATCATCTGGGCAAAGGTGTCGCGCACGCTGGTGGCGTTCACAATGTTCAGCGCCACGCCCTCCACATCCGACTTGTGGCTGATGTCGGGTGAGTCGATCTTCAGCGCCACCGGAAAGCCCAGCTGCGTGGCAATCATCATCGCTTCATTGGTGGTGCGGGCCAAAATGGTTTGGGTGACTGGAATATGAAACGCCGACAGCAGCGTTTTTGACTCCATTTCCGTCAGCACCTTGCGCCGTTCGGCCAGCACGTTTTCAATGATCAGGCGGGCACCTTCAATGTCGGGCTTGGCCAGTGTGGACAGCGGCGGCGGGGTTTGCTGCAGCAGTTGCTGGTTTTTATAAAACGACGCAATATTGCCAAACGCACCAACCGCTGCTTCAGGCGTTCGAAAGCTCGGAATGGCGGCGTCGTTTAAAAGGTCGCGGCCCGCCACCACCGACGCATCGCCCATCCAGCACGCCAGCAGCGGCTTGCCGACAGCCGGCTTGACTTCTGCCATGGCCCGGGCTACCAAAGACGCATCAACGCCCTCCTTCGGCGAGAAGATCACCAGCACACCGTCAATCTGCCGGTCTTTTCCAGCCGCTTCAATGGCGGCCTTGAAATGGTCTGCTGTGGCTTCTTCCGACAAATCGATCAGGTCTGACAAGGACGCCAGCTTGGGCAGCAGCGGCTTTAAGGCCTCAGCCGACTCGACCGATAGCTTGCCAAGCTCCAGATGGATTTCATTGACCCAGTCGGCGGCCAGCACGCCGGGCCCGCCGCCATTGGTGACGATGGCCAAGCGATTGCCCACCGGGCGGTAGCGTGAAGCCAGGCATCTGGCCGCAGAAAACAACTCAACAAACGAGCGCACGCGCACAGCGCCGGCGCGGCGCAGTGCGGTGTCAAACACATCGTCGCTGCCAACGATGGCGCCGCTGTGCGTTTGCGCTGCCTCGTTGCCAGCCGGCTTGCGGCCAGCTTTCAACACCACCACCGGTTTCACATTGGCCGCTGAGCGCAAAGCACTCATAAAGCGGCGAGCGCTGGAAATTCCTTCGAGGTAGATGACGATGCTTTGGGTTTGCCGGTCGTTTGCCAAAAAATCTAGCACCTGGGCAATATCGACCGATGTGTGAGGCCCGAGTGAGACGACCGATGAAAACCCCACGCCGTTTTTGGTTGCCCAGTCCAGTATTGAGGAGGTTAGCGCGCCGGACTGAGACACCAGCGCCAGCGAGCCGGGCCGCGCCATGGGTCCGGCGGCGCTGGCATTGAGCAGCAAATGCGGGCGCTGAAAGCCCAGGCCGTTTGGTCCTAAAAGAAATACGCCTTCGCGCCGGGCGATTTTTTGCAGCTCGACAGCGCCGTCGGCGTCGATCCCGCTGGTAATCACCAGCGCCGAGCGGCAGGTCATGCGCCCGGCGATTTCCAGTGCGGCGGCGACTTCGCTTGGGGGCAGCGCAATGATCGCCAAGTCCGCGCCGGTTTGCGCCAGGTCGGCCAGGGTGCCGGTCGTGTGGACACCCAGAAACTGCAGGGTGCCGGTAAATTTTTGGGCGCGCAGGGCTTGATGCAGCACCCTGGCGCGCGGTGTCATACCGTCCGGATCATCGACCTGGCCGGCAAAGACGACGATCGATTGAGGGGAAAAAAGTGGGGTGAGGTAGTGCTTGTCCATGAATGTTTTTAATGGATGGTGGATTTAATTCGTCAGGCCGCGCCCTAACCTCTCCTGCCCTGCACTTGCACAGCCTGCGTTGCACAGACAAGCAGCAAATCAGTCGGCACCAATTAGCACCCTGACATGCGCGGCCACGCTGCGCGCCAGCGGGCTCAGCACATAGCCGCCTTCCAGGCATGAAATGACGCGGCTTTTGCAATGCTGCCGGGCGACTGCCATGATTTGCTGGGTGACCCATTCGTAGTCGGCCTCGACCAGGCCCAGGTTGCCCATGTCGTCCTCGCGGTGGGCGTCAAAGCCAGCAGAAATGTAAATCAGTTCAGGTTGAAAGGCATGCAAGGCGGGCATCCAGTGGGCGGTAACAGCTTCGCGAAATGCGTCGCTGCCTGAGCGTGAAGGCAGGCCGACATTCACCATGTTGTCCCCTTTGGCGTCATCGCCGGTGAAGGGATAAATGCCTTGCTCAAAGATCGAGCACATCAACACCCGGTCATCGCCACAAAAGATGTCTTCGCTGCCATTGCCGTGGTGCACGTCGAAATCAATCAGCGCCACACGCTGCAAGCCATGCTCGGTCAGCGCATGGCGAATGCCGACGGCCACATTGTTGAAAAAGCAAAAACCCATGGTGGCATCCCGCTGCGCATGGTGGCCAGGCGGCCGCACACAGCAAAACGCGCTGGGCGCTGCGCCGGTCATGACCAGGTCGGTCGCCAGCACCGCAGCGCCCGCTGCGCGCAAGGCAGCGGTCACGGTGAAGGGATTCATGTCGGTGTCCGGGTCAACCTTGTGATACCCCTCGGCTGGCGACGCCGCCATCAGCTCGGCCACATACAGCGATGAATGCGCATGCGCCAGCTGCCCCAGCGTGGCCAGGGGCGCGTCATAGGGGTCCATGTAGTCAAGCAGTCCCTTGGTCAGCAGCATGTCGTTGATGGCGCTCAGGCGTTCTGGGCACTCGGGATGGTGGGCGCCCATTTCATGGCGGGCGCAGTCGGCATGGGTGATGTAGGCAGGCAGCAAAATTTGTCTCCTTGAAAACGCTCTGGCAAACGCTTTGGTAAACGCTCTGACGTCTTCGGTCAGATGCACCCTGGCAAGTCTAGTCGGACCCGGTTTGCCCGTGTTGATGTAACGCAATTTTTACAGCCCGATGCCGGCGGACTCATCACGAAAAAACGCCCAGAACCGGATGGACCGGGTCTGGGCGTTTTCAGCCGTGTCGATTTAAAACGCGATGCTGGCGGCTGGGTTAGATGCGCTCAAAAATCGCGGCAATGCCCTGCCCGCCGCCGATGCACATCGTCACCAGCGCATAGCGGCCCTGCACGCGCTGCAGCTCATGCAGGGCCTTGACGGTAATCAAGGCACCGGTCGCGCCAATCGGGTGGCCCAGCGAAATGCCCGAGCCGTTGGGGTTGACCTTGGCCGGGTCCAGCCCCAAGTCGCGGCTGACCGCGCAAGCCTGGGCGGCAAAGGCTTCATTGGCTTCGATGACATCCAGATCGTTCACCGTGAGGCCGGCTTTTTTTAGCGCCATCTGGGTGGCCGGCACTGGGCCGATGCCCATGTACTTCGGATCGACGCCGGCATGCGCATAGGCCACCAGCCGGGCCAGAGGCTTCAAGCCGCGCGCTTTGGCAGCGCCAGCTTCCATCAGCACGACAGCAGCGGCGGCGTCATTGATGCCTGAGGCATTGCCAGCAGTGACCGTGCCGTTTTCCTTGATGAACACCGGTTTGAGCTTGGCCATGTCGGCCAGGGTGCAGTTAGGGCGGAAATGCTCGTCCGTGTCGTAGGCAGTCTCGCCTTTGCGGCTTTTGAGCATGACCGGGACGATTTGGTCTTTGAAATAGCCGGCCTCAATGGCTTTTTGCGCGCGGTTGTGGCTTTGCACGGCGAGCGCGTCCTGATCTTCGCGGCTGATGCCCCATTTGGCGGCAATGTTCTCGGCGGTCACGCCCATGTGAATATTTTGGAACGGGTCATGAAGCGCGCCGACGACCATGTCGATCATCTTGGTGTCGCCCATGCGGGCGCCAAAGCGGGTGGCCAGGCTGGCATAGGGGCCGCGGCTCATGTTTTCAGCGCCGCCGCCAATGGCAATGTCCGTGTCCCCCAGCAAAATCGACTGGCTGGCCGAGATGATCGCCTGCAGGCCCGAGCCGCACAGGCGGTTGACATTGAAGGCCGGCGTGCCTTCGCCACATCCACCATTGACCGCCGCCACGCGCGACAAGTACATGTCTTTTGGCTCTGTATTGACGACATGGCCAAACACCACATGGCCGACATCCTTGCCATCGACACCAGCGCGCGCCAGCGACTCGCGCACAACCAGCGCGGCCATGTCGGTCGGCGGCGTGTCCTTCAGGCTGCCGCCAAAGGTTCCAATGGCAGTGCGCACACCGCTGACAACAACAACTTCACGGGTCATGACTATCTCCTGGAATTTAAAAATGGAAAACTGGGCAGCGTAAGTGTGAACCGATTTGGCTACGTCCGGCTGACAAGCGATTAGGTACAAATCGGCGCGGCATGCCGACGGTTGCAGGCCACAAATCTGACTGCAGCGCCCAGTTTTAAGCACATAACGGCTTTTGCGCAATATCTGTATGCGTGTATTGCTATAAAAATAGGAGCAAACAGATTGATGCGAGTTTGACTGATTTCGAGCGGTTATGCCGCCAGCCGCTGTGCAGCAAACAGCACCTGGTCCACCACTGCCTGAACCTGCTCACGCTGGCCGGCATTGACCAGCCCGCCCTGGTCGTCAAACGCCGTGCCTGCATTGCCAAGCGCAAACGAGCGCGGTGCCACCCAACACCGCGAATTGAACAGAAGCGGCACCAGGTGGCTTTGCGAGCGCAGGCCGCCCATCGCGCCGGGCGAAGCGCTTAGCACGCCCACCACCTTGCCAGTGAACGATCTAAAGCCATCCTTCCAGACCGGGTCGTTTTTGACCGGACTCGATGCCCAGTCGATGGTGTTTTTTAGCAGCGCAGTGTAGCTGCCGTTGTACTCGGGCGAGCAGATGATCCAGGCCGGATGGTCATGCATCAGTTCTTTGAGCCGCATCACGTCAAGCGGCGTGCCCCGGGCTTCAAGGTCGGCGTTGTACATCGGAATATCGAAGTCCGCCAGTTCGATGTGCAGGACTTCTGCCCCACTGGCGCGGGCCAGGGTTGATGCAGCGCTGGCCAGCTTGCGGTTGAACGAATTAAGGCGAGTACTGCCGGCGAAAACGAGGAGTTTTGGAGCGGATTTTTCAAGTGTCATACACAAGGATTTCAGCACACCCAGCTGGGCAAATGAGCGCTGATCACTTATCCAGGATAAAATGTACAAAAAACTTCATTTGTACAAAATGCACATTATTCCTCTGAGTGAATTTCGCGCCAATGCATCGGCCATGATTGACCGTGTGGAGCGCGGTGAAACGGTCCGCATCCTGCGGCATGGCAAAGCTGTGGCTGAATTGGTGCCAGTTCAGGCTGACGTAGCGGCTGATATTCCCAGCTACAAGCGCCCGTTTAAACCCCTGCTGGAGTTGCCACCCGGTTATTCGGCTGTAAGGGCCTTGCTGGACGAGCGCGACAGCGCGCCGTGGTAATGAGCAGCGCGATATGAAAATTCTTTTTGACACGTCTGCCCTGCTCAAGCGCTACTTGCCTGAGAGCGGACGCGAAGCAGTTTTGGCGCTGGTCTCAAGCGCAACCCGGGCGGTAGCCGCGCCGCATTGCAAGGTCGAGCTTTATTCGGCGCTGAACCGGGTGCGCCGCGAAA
>Ga0326734_1000386_pt1 | contig 12236 bp, 13 predicted proteins | sample 15_GP2_1315_FD_207944 | JGI IMG/M metagenome (GOLD analysis project Ga0326734, IMG submission 207944) | Glacier ice microbial communities from Ngari, Tibet, China - 15_GP2_131.5 | ecosystem: Environmental > Aquatic > Freshwater > Ice > Glacier | place: China: Ngari, Tibet | collected 2018-07-18 | reverse complement strand
GGCATACAGACAGCGATTGAGCAAGCTGGTGCCACCGTGCGTTATCTGCCGCCCTATAGCCCGGACTACAACCCGATCGAGCAGGTCTTTGCCAAACTCAAAGCGATGCTGCGAAAAACCCAAGCTCGGACCGTGGACGACCTTTGGAACGCTGTGGGATCTTTGCTCGACAGGTTTGGCAGCGCTGAGTGCGAGCGCTACGTTCGCCACTGCGGCTATTGCGGGTCAGGGTGAATCCGCTCTAGTGCGCAACCGTGGGGGCCCCATTCACACCCGCCGCGCCAGTTCAGCCGCCATGCCGACGTAGCTGGCAGGGGTCATGGCGAGCAGGCGTTCTTTTTCCGCCTCGGGAATCTCCAGCGACCGGATCAGGCCATGCAGGTCTTCCGGCCTGACGGTTTTGCCGCGCGTGACTTCCTTGAGTTTTTCGTAGGCGCCTGCTACGGCGTAGCGGCGCATCACCGTCTGGATTGGCTCGGCCAGCACTTCCCAGGCGCTGTCGAGGTCGGCGGCCAGGTTTTCCTCGTTGAGTTCGAGCTTGTTCAGGCCGATGCACAGCGAGTTGTAGGCCAGCACGGCGTAACCCAGCGCCACGCCCATGTTGCGTAGCACGGTCGAGTCGGTCAGGTCGCGCTGCCAGCGGCTGACGGGCAGCTTTTCGCTCATGTGGCGCAGTAGGGCATTGGCCAGGCCCAGGTTGCCTTCGGCATTTTCAAAGTCGATCGGGTTGACCTTGTGCGGCATCGTCGACGAACCGATTTCGCCTTCCTTCAGCCGCTGCTTGAAGTAGCCGACGCTGACATAGCCCCAGATGTCGCGCGCCAGGTCGATCAGGATGGTGTTGGTGCGCGCCACGGCATCGAACAGCTCGGCCATGTAGTCGTGCGGCTCGATCTGGATGCTGTAGGGCTGGAAGGTCAGGCCCAGGCCCAGCGGCTCGGGCGTCTCGATCACATGGCGGCTGAAGGCTTCCCAGTCGAAGTCGGGCCAGGCGGCCAGGTGCGCGTTGTAGTTGCCCACGGCGCCGTTCATCTTGGCCATCAGCTTGATGCCGGCAATCTTCTCGCGGGTATGGACCAGCCGCACCACGACATTGGCGATTTCCTTGCCCACGGTGGTCGGGCTGGCGGTCTGGCCGTGCGTGCGGCTGAGCATGGGCACGTCGGCATGCGCATGCGCCATCTGGCGCAGCTTGTCGATGACTTTGTCGAGCGCCGGCAGCACGACCAGTTCGCGGCTGCTTTTCAGCTGCAGGGCGTGGCTGGTGTTGTTGATGTCTTCGCTGGTGCAGGCAAAGTGAACGAATTCGCTGGCGGCCTGCAGTTCGGGCCGGGCCTCGAACTTGGACTTGATCCAGTACTCCACCGCCTTGACGTCATGGTTGGTGGTTTTTTCAATCGTCTTGATGGCCGTTGCATCGGCTTCGCAGAAGTTCTTGACCAGGCCCAGCAGGTAGGTCCGGGCACCGGGGCTCAAGGGCTTGAATTCGGCAAATTTGGCATCGGACAAGGCGATGAACCAGGCAATTTCGACCTGCACACGGCGGTGCATGTAGCCTTGCTCGGACATCAGCGGGCGCAGGGTAGCAAGTTTGGCGGCGTAGCGGCCGTCCAGCGGCGACAGGGCGTTAATGGGTGAAAAGCTCATGGGCGTGATTGTAGGCCGGGCGGCTGTAAGAAATGCCTGGCATGCTGCACTGCAGCACAATGCATTTCAACAAGCCCGTTGTTATTGGATGCAAGGGCTTGACTCGATAGAATGCTGCTTTTAGCCCGGCCACGACAAGAACACAGCCCCATCATGAAACTCATCGGATCCGTCACCAGCCCCTATGTCCGCAAGGTGCGCATTGTCATGGCTGAAAAAAAGCTCGATTACCAGTTTGTGCTGGAAGATGTCTGGGCTGAAAAAACCGACATGGGCCTGTCCAACCCGCTGGGCAAGGTGCCGTGCCTGGTCATGGAGGCGGGCGAGGCGATTTTTGATTCACGCGTGATCGTCGAATACCTGGACACGCTGTCGCCGGTGGGCAAGCTGATCCCGGCACAGGGCCGGGAGCGCGCCGAGGTCAAGACCTGGGAGGCGCTGGCCGATGGCGTCATGGACGCCGCCCTGATGGCCCGGCTGGAAGCCACCTGGTCCGGCCGCAGTGCCGGCCAGCGCTGCGATGCCTGGATTGCGCGGCAGATGGGCAAGATCGACGCGGCTTTGCAGGCCATGAGCAAGGGGCTGGGCGACAAGCCTTACTGCAGCGGCGTGCATTTCAGCCTGGCGGACGTGGCGGTGGGTTCTGCGCTGGGGTATCTGGAGTTTCGTTTCCCCGAAGTGCAGTGGCGCAGCGCCCATCCCCAGCTGGCCAAGCTGTATGACAAGCTGGCCCTGCGGCCGAGTTTCGTGGAAACGCAGGCCGGCTGACACTGGGCCTGGACTGCGCGGCGCTACTGCCGGGCGCGTTGCTTCAACCAGCGCATCAGCCTGCCCAGCAGCGGCAGCTTTTCATACAGCTCTTCGGCGGCGTCCCAGTAGTCGCGGTGAACATCAAGCAGGCCTTCGGCATTGAAAGTCAGGTGCGAGCCGCCGCGTACGGTTTGCAACTGCCGGCGGTCAAAATTCCTGAAGCGGAATTCAAAATCCCAGGTCAAAAAACACTGCGCGCCATCGACGAGGCAGCCGGTCACCACGAAGCGGGGCTGCTCCAGTGTGTCGTACATGTGGGTAAAGATGGCCCGGATGGCGGCAATGCCGCGCACTTCGTTGAACGGGTCCTTGAAATAAGCCTGTGGCGTGTAGTACGCCGCCAGCCGGTCCAGGCTGGCCGGCGTCAGCGTTTCAAAAAAATCGACCACCCGCGCTGCTTCGGCCCGCAGGGGCCGCGTGGGTGTGGGGTTGGGGGGTGAAAAAATCATGGTCCAGGGTTTTCAGGTCTTTTACAGCGAGGTAATTTTGCGCACTGCCGCAAAACGCGCGCCGTAGGGCAGCAGGCGCAAGGCCCTCATCCAGCGCGTGAAACGCTTGGGGAAGTGGATTTCAAACTCGCCCCGGCGCCAGCCTTGCAAAACTTCCTGTGCCGCCTGTTCGGGTGTGATCAGCGCGGGCATGGTGAAGTCGTTTTGCGCCGTCAGCGGCGTCTCGACAAAGCCCGGGCACACCAGGCTCACGCCAATGCCGCCAGCCTTCAGGTCCAGGTACAGCGTTTCAGCCAGGTTGATGAGCGCCGCCTTGGTGGGGCCGTAAGCCAGGCTCTTGGGCAGGCCGGTGTAGCCGGCCACGCTGCTGATCAGGCTGATGTGGCCGGACTGCTGCGCCAGCAGGGCCGGCAGCACGGCGTCGAGCAGGTACAGCGCGCCGCGGTAGTTCACTTCGCTGTGCCTGAGCATCTCGGCCAGGTCAAAACCGGTGGCGCGCAGTTCCTTGTAATAGCCCGCGCAGTACATCACCAGGTCCAGCGGCCCGGCGGCCAGCACGGTTTGCGCGGCAGCCTTCAGCGCCAGCGGGTCGGTGACATCCAGCGCCAGGGCCACCGCGCCCGGGTGGCCTTGCACAAAGCCGTCCAGCGCCTGGGCATTGCGCGCCGAGACAAAGACACGGGCGCCTGCCGCGTGCAGCGCATGGGCCGTGGCCTGGCCAATGCCGCTGGACGCGCCGACCAGCCAGGCGGTCTTGCCGCGCCAGTCGGGAAGAAGGGGATTGAAGGGCATGGCTGGGGGACTTTGCTTGTTATTGATTTGATAGCTGTAGGTAAAGGCGCGGTATGCGCAAATCGCCTGTTTGATGCATTTTCAACGTTTCACGAACGACAGCGTGACCTCGCCCAGCTTGAAACCAAACTTGCTCATCTTCGCCTTGTTCAGCATGACCTTGTCGCTCATCAGGTACATCCAGTCGTCGAACTGCACCTCGATGATGCGGCCATCGACCGGCAGCTTGAGCGTGTAGCCCCAGCGAAAGGCGTTGCCCTTTTCCTCGCCGGCCGCCTGGCCGACCACGTCGTCGGCGGTGCCCGTGAAGCGCCCGTCGGGCTGGCGCTTGAGCGTCCAGACGCGGCGCTGCTTGGTGCCGTCGGAATAGGTGAAATCTTCATCGAGCACACCGGTCTCTGCGCCGGGCGGGCCTTGCCAGGTGCAGATCATGACGACGGTGAAGCGTTTGACGACCTTGCCCGAGCGGTCGGTGAACAGGCCGTAGGCGTCCAGCGTGCCGTTGAAGTACTGGCGCATGTCGAGCACCGGCTGTTCGGCGGCGTAGTCGGCCACTTGCGGGCCGGCGCAGCCCGACAGCATCGCGGCCGACAGCAAGAGGGCAGGCAGTGCGCCTTTGAAAAGCCAGGGGCGGGGTGGGTGGCGGCTCATGGTGTGACGCTTTCAGAGGGTTGGATGAGAAGAAACCAGGCGCTGGCCGCTGCCAGCACTTTCAAAATGCAGGGCAGCACGCAATAGGCCACGGCCAGCGCCGTGAGCGCGGCGTCGTCCCGGCTGCCGGGCGCATAGCCGAACAGGCCCAGGAGCGGCAGGGCCAGCCCGGCGGCCAGCGCCAGGTTGAGCTTGGTGGCGAAATTCCACCAGCCGAAGTAGGCGCCTTCGGCCTGGCCCGACTGCCCGTCGGCCTGGATCACGCCGGCCAGCAGCGCGCCCGGCAGCGCCAGGTCGGTGCCCAGCGCCACGCCCGACAGCGCGCAGACCAGCGCAAATGCCACGCTTTGCCCGGCGCCCAGTTGCGCCGCCCAGGCAAACACGGCAATCGCCAGCACCATGCCCGCCAGCCAGGTGCGCGCCAGTCCCAGCCGTTTGACCAGCGCCAGCCAGAGCGGAATCGACAGCGCCGCCGCCAGAAAATAACTGCCCAGAAACAGCGGCTCCAGGGCCGGGGGCGCCTGCAGCCGGTCCTGGATGAAAAACAGCACCAGTGTGGCCGGCACGGCGCTGGCAATGCCGTTCAGCATGAACACCGCCAGCAGCCGGCGAAAGGCACGCGAACGCCAGGGCCGCCACAGGGTGCCCGCCGCCGGGGCATGGCCCTGCCGCCGCGCTGCCGGTTCTGGCGCCCGGCGCCAGGCCAGCCAGCCGACCAGCAAGGCCGCGAAAAAGACAGCGGTCGTGGCAGGCAGGCCAAGCGCCACCGGCGCAATGGATGCCAACACCACACCCACCAGCCCCAGCCCTTCACGCCAGGCGACGACGCGGCTGCGCTGCGCTTCGTTGCCGCCCAGCATCGCGCCCCACGACTGGTGTGACACGCTGAGCGCGCTGTAGGCCGCATAGGTCAGCACCAGGCTGGCACCGGCCCAGTTGGCCAGCGCCCCAGGCGAGTGCCGCGCCCAGGGCGGCGGGAAAAACAGCAGCGTGAAGCCCAGCGCCAGCACCAGCGCCGCCGCAGCGCCCATCCGCAGCACCGCAGCTGCCGAGCGCGCAAAAAGCCGGTCGCTCAGGCGGCCCAGCAGCGGGTCGATCAGCGCGTCGAACAACCGGGCGCCCAGCAGGACAGCGCCGAGCATGGCCAGCGGCATGCCGAACTCCTTGGCATAGTGGTTGGGAAAAATCACGTACAGCGGCAGCGCCACGAAGGCCAGCGGCAGGCCGAGCAGGCCGTAGGTGAGGCCGTCTCTGGCAGAAAATGCCGCCGGTCTGTCGCCGGGCGGCACAGGCGCGGCCTGCACGGGCAGCACGGTGGCCTGCGTCACGGCCCGCTTCCTCCCAGCAAGGCGTCGCGCATCCGGGGCTCGGACGTGTCGGGCGAGAGCCAGATGCCGAAAAACAGCCGGGCAAAGGTGGCATCGGAAATCTCGCCGCTGGCCCGGCCGTTGACCCAGAAAGCCGCGCCTTGCCCCGGCCGGTGCACGCCCGTGATGCGGTCGCCCTTGCGCACATCGGGAATCACCCGCACCAGCGCGGCTTTCCATTGCGCCGCCTGCGCGTCGCTGACGGGCTGGCTGCGGCGCATTTCCTGGAGCGAGCGCTCGGCGATGTCGGCAGCCTGGAAGTTGCGCAGGTAAACCAGTTCCAGCGCCAGCGCTGAAGTGCCATAGCTGGCAGCGCTGAAAGGGGCGGGCGCCCAGAGCCGGGCGTCGTACACGTCGAAACCCCAGACCGTCAGCCGCGCCTTGCCGACGAGCCGGGCGCCGGGCAAGGCGTCCAATTCAGGCTGCGCACCCGGCGCGCTGGCGCGGCTGGCGGAGGTGCCGGATGCGGCCGGGCCCATGGCGGGCTGCGCCAGCGCCGCACCGGCGCACAGCAGCGCGGCCAGCCCGTGTTTCATGGCAGCCGTCAGCGTTTGCGCAGCGTGAACTGCATGACGCTGGTGTTGCCCTGCGCAAAAGCGGCCTCGCAGTAAGCCAGGTAGAACTCCCATATGCGGATGAACCTTTTGTCAAACCCAAGTTGCAGCACCCGCGCCTCCTGCGCCAGGAAGTCATCGCGCCACAGGCGCAGCGTGCGCGCGTAGTCCTGGCCGAATGAGAACTCGTCCACCACTTCAAACCCTGCGGCAGCAGCCTGCGCCCGGAATTCGCGCGGGCAGGGCAGGCAGCCGCCTGGAAAGATGTACTGCTGGATAAAGTCGGTCGAGCCGATGTAGCGGTCGAACAGCGCGTCGTCGATCACGATGGTCTGGATGCAGGCATGGCCGCCGGGCTTGAGCAGGCGCGCCACAGCCTGGAAATACGTGGGCCAGTATTCGCGGCCCACCGCCTCGACCATTTCGATCGAGCAGATCGCATCAAAGGGCGCGTCCGGCGTGGTTTTGCCAATGTCGCGGTAGTCTTGCAACCGCAAGTCTGTTTTGCCGGCAATGCCCAGGCGCGCCATGCGCTGATTGGCCCAGTCGAGCTGCTCGGTGCTCAGCGTCACCCCGACCACCGAGGCGCCAAATTCGGTCGCGGCCATTTCGGCCAGCGCGCCCCAGCCGCAGCCGATCTCCAGCACCCGGGCGCCGGGTTTGACGCGCGCCATCTTCAGGGCGCGCCGCACCTTGGCGTGCTGGCCGTCCACCATGGGGGTCTCTGGCGACTCGAAAATCGCCGACGAATAGTTCATGGTGCTGTCCAGCCACAGCGCGTAAAACGCATTGCCCAGGTCGTAGTGGGCGTGGATGTTTTTCTGGCTGTTGGCCCGGGTGTTGCGGTTGAGCAGGTGCTTGACGCGGTAGGCGAAGCGCCCCAGCCAGCTGCCGTAAATCGCGCTTTCCACTTCCTGGCGGTTGACGATCAGCAACTCCAGCAAATCGCTCAGGTGCGGCGTGGTCCAGTCGCCGGCGATATAGCTTTCTGCAAAGCCGATGTCGCCCGAACGCAGCGCGGCGCCGCATGGCGTCCAGTTGTGCAGGTGCAAACTGGCCATGGGCGCCGTGCCGGAGCCGAAGCGCTGCAGCGCCCCACTGGGCAGTTGCACCGTGAGCGTGCCGTGTTTCAGGCGCCGCAGCATTTTCAAGGCCGTGCGGGCGGCAGCCGGCGCATCCGGGGGAATGGCCTGGATGGCCGGTGCGGAAGTGGGGTACAGGGTGGTCATCGCGTCACGGTGTGGGTGGGAAGGGCAGGTTTGCTGATGAAGGGAATGCGTTTGCGCCACAGCCTGAAAGCTTGCCAGTGGATGCGCGCCATCACGCCAAGGGTCATGGCCGGGTAGCGCCACAGCGCCTTGCGCTGGCTGGCGGGGGTGAGCGGCTCCAGCGTGCCGCTGACGCTGGTTTTCAGCAGCGGTCCGGCAGCGGCGTCGTCCGGGCGGTCGTGGTAGTCGATGCAGGCAACGGTTGTGTGCACGCTGTCTTTGTCACGGTGCAGGAAGCGAAAGCGGTAGCCGCCGGCCAGCGTGCAAAAGGGCGAGACATGGAACACCTTGTCGGCGCTGAGTTCCACGCCGTACTGCGGCTCGTCGAGCAGGTAGCAGTGGCGCTCGCCAAAGGTGTTGTTCACCTCGACCACGATGGCGCGCAGGCTGGCATCCAGCCGGTGGCAGTACCAGAAGCTGACCGGCTTGAAGGTGTAGCCCAGCACGCGCGGATAGGTGTGCAGCCAGATTTCGCCCTTGGCGTCTTCAATGCCTTCGCGGAGCAGCAGGGCGTCGATCCACGTGACGGCGTTGTCGCCGCCATCGCCGTGGTCGCTGTCGAAAAAGCTCAGCGCGCTGCCGCGGTTGTGTGCCAACGCGCTGCTGCCCTGCCGGTGCAGGGTGCGCATCGGCAGCATGAGGAAATAAGTGGGGTACCGAAAGGCATGGCCCACCGGGCGCAGGCGCTTGTGCATGACCTGGCCAAACCCGATCAGCGGCTGGCTCAAGGCCGTGCAAAGGCTCATGCCGGCGCCCATGGAACCTGCTCATCAAGCAAAAGCTGCGCCGCGTGCAGTCCTGATTTCAGCCCGTCTTCATGAAAGCCGTAGCCGGTCCAGGCGCCGCAAAAATAGCTGTGCCGCTGCCCTTGCAGCCGGGGCAACTGGCGCTGCGCCTGGAGGGCGGCCAGGTCGAACACCGGATGCATGTAGTCGTATTCGCCCAGGATGTGCCGGGGCGCGATGGCTTGCACCGGGTTCAGGGACACCACCACCGGCTGGGCAAAGGGCAGCGGCTGCAGCATGTTGAGCAGGTAGTGCAGGCACACGCCGGGCGATTCGCTGCTTGTCGATGCCGCCCGTTCGTAGTTCCAGGCGGCCCAGGCGATCTTTTTTTGCGGCAGCACGCGGCTGTCGGTGTGCAGCACCGCGCGGTTGGGCTGGTAGCGGATGCCGCCCAGTGCGCTGCATTCGTCGGCGCTGGCGTCCGGCAGCAGGGCCAGCGACTGGTCCGAATGCGTGGCCAGCACCACCCTGTCGAAATGCTCGACGCCGCGCTGCGTGGCGATGCGCACGCCGCCGCGCTCAAGCGCTGCATCGCGCTCGATGCGCAGGACCGGTGTGTTCAGCCGCTTGTCGGCAATGTTGGCCGTGATTTTTTCGACATAATGCCGCGCCCCGCCCTGGACGGTCCACCACTGCGGCCGGTCGGTCACCTGGATCAGGCCATGGTTGTGGCAGAACCGGATCATCGTGGACACCGGGAACTGCAGCATCTGGTCGGTGGGACAGGACCAGATGCAGCCCATCATCGGCAAAAAATACCAGTCGCAAAATTCGGCAGAAAACCGGTGCTGGCGAAGAAAGTCGGCCAGCGGCTGCACCAGTGCGGCGTCGGCGTTCGACAGGGCCAGCGCCGTGGCGATGCGGTTGAAGCGCACGATGTCGCGCAGCATGCGCAAAAACTTCCAGCTGGCCAGGTTGCGGCGCTGGGCGAACACGCTGTTCAGGCTGGAGCCGCTCCATTCCAGCGGCCGACCGCCGCTCGCCAGAGGAACCTTGACGGAAAACGACATGTCCGACCGGGCGGTTTCCACGCCCAGTTTCGCAAACAGCGCGATCAGCTGGGGGTAGGTGCGCTCGTTGAACACCAGGAAGCCGGTGTCCACGCCCTGGCTGACCATGCCCTGCGGGCCGGGCAGTGTGACATCGACCGTGTGGGTATGGCCGCCGAAATAATGGCCGGCCTCGAACAGCGTGATGCCGGCACGGCCCTGGAGCGCATGGGCCGCCGCCAGTCCGGAAATGCCGGAGCCAACAATGGCCACCTTCAGCGGGGCAGGGCTCATGCCCCTGTCCCAGGCTTAGGCTTGAATATAAAAATGCTGCGAAGCGCTCCGGAGCGAACAAAGGAGTGAGGGAGGAGTGAAACCGCCCCGGATAAACAAACCGGCCTGGATGGCCGGAAAGGCCTCGCAACAATGAAAGGGTTGCCGACGTGTCCAGACGCTGCCGTGCAACGTACAAACTTCGGCAGTTCATGAGAGCAACTGCAGGCGGATCGAGTTCCCGCAGGCCGGCCAGGCGACCGGTAAAGTTTTGTTAAGTCCGTAGCGGCTTTGGCAAGGGTGCGGGCCGTCCTCATGGCCGGGCCAGCTGCTTTTCAATTTCAGCGACAAACTTGCTGCTGCCGGGTTCGGTCATGGAATTGAACGAAACCACCGCCGTGCCATCACGCGAGATGATGTATTTGTAGAAGTTCCAGCGCGGCGCCGTGCCGCTGGCAGCGGCCAGCTGCCGGAACAGCGGGCTGGCGTCCTTGCCGCTCACAGGGGTCTTGGTGAACATTGGAAACTTCACGCCGAACGTGCTTTGGCAAAAGTCCGCGATGTCCTTGTTGCTGCCGGATTCTTGTGAAAAATCATTCGATGGAAACCCCAGCACCACCAGGCCGCGGCCGTGGTATTTGTCATTCAGCGCTTCCAGGCCTTTGTACTGCGGGGTGAAACCGCAAAAGCTGGCGGTGTTGACCACCACGACCACCTTGCCGCTGTACTGGCACAGCGACTGCGGTTTTTCATCCTGCAAGCGCAGCACGTTGTGTTGCAAAAGCGCCGGGCAGGCCGGGCCTGCCGCAGGGGCGGCGGGCTGGGCTGCTGCCGGAAGGTTGCAAAATGCTGCGCCGGCAACCAGTGCCATGACCGCAGGCGCGAGTGAAAAAGCTTGCATGGCTTGCTCTCGTGAAAAAAGGGGGTTTCAGCCTATACGCACAAGCTCGACCAACGGATTCAAAGTTTTTTTTCTGCTGGCGCGACTCCCTTGCCATTCTGGCCTTTAGACAGTGCAAAGGCCTCCGGGGGCACAGCCTGTCACAGTTCTTTCCTGAAGTTCAATAACAATCCTGGGAGATGCAAGAGACGGGACGCGCTGGACCGCGTGCCTGCTGACCAAGGAGTTCACATGCTTTACCCTGAATTGTTCAAACAACTCGATGCGGTCTGGGAAAACAAGGTCGTCGAGCGCATCCTGCACAATCTGAGCCTTTTGCTGGAACGCCCGTTCAAGACCGTCCAGCAGCTCAACCACTACCGCAAGGAACTGGGCCGCCAGCTCGCAGCCGCCCAGGCGTCCGACACCCCCTGAAAGCCGTATGAAGCCGCCTGCCTTTTTGAGCAAGATTGTCAACCGCAACGACGCCGCCGCCCGCCTGGCCGCGTTGCCGCGCCCCGTGGTGTTCACCAATGGCGTGTTCGACGTGCTGCACTGCGGCCACGCCACCTACCTGGCGCAGGCCCGGCAACTCGGCGCCAGCCTGGTGGTAGCGCTCAACACCGACGCGTCGGCGCGCCGCCTGGGCAAGGGGCCGGAGCGGCCGCTGAACCCGCAGGACGACCGCGCTGTGCTGATGGCGGCGCTGGAATCGGTCAGCCTGGTGACCTGGTTCGACGAGGACACGCCGTTGGCGCTGATCACTGAACTCCGGCCCGACGTGCTGGTCAAGGGCGGCGACTACGACATGAACACGCTGGCCGAGACGGCGGTGGTGAAGGCTTACGGCGGCAAGGCGCTGGCGATTCCATTTGTCGAGGGGTATTCGACGACGGCGCTAGTGAAGAAGATTCGCGGGGATGTTGCGACGGGTTGAAAATTGCTATGCAATTAATAGCTAACAGTATTCGGTTTTATTGCGCAAAAGACTGATTTCTTTAAAAATTTCCCATGGCGCAGGTTCGTACGTTCGCCTCGCGCGGCAGAGCCGTTCATGTGATCAGGTTTCGCGGTCTCAAAAATCATGAGAGCATTCGACCGGCCCCAGTCATCGTTCTGACTTTCAGGCGCATCCGCGATGGCCGGCGAACAACTCACGGCGCCGCGTCCACAACCCGCACCGGCACCGCTTCCACCGGCTTCCCCCGCAGCTTCCCCGCCATGCGCCGGATGAAGTGCTCCAGGTCATCCATATAGGTAAACACCGCCGGCACCACCAGCAGACTCAGCACGGTCGAAGTGATCAAGCCGCCGATCACCGCCACCGCCATCGGCGAGCGAAAGCTGGAGTCGGCCGCGCCCAGGCCAATTGCAATCGGCAGCATGCCGGCGCCCATGGCCAGCGTGGTCATGATGATGGGCCGGGCGCGCTTGTGGCAGGCGTCCAGCAGCGCTTCCAGCCGGGTCATGCCGTGGTCGCGCCGGGCGACGATGGCGTACTCGACCAGCAGGATCGAGTTCTTGGTGGCAATGCCCATCAGCATGATCAGGCCGATCAGCGAGGGCATCGAAAAGCTCTTTTGCGCGAGCAGCAGGCCGACGAAGGCGCCGCCCAGCGACAGGGGCAGCGCCGCCAGAATCGTCACCGGGTGCAAAAAGTCCTTGAACAGCAGCACCAGCACGATGTAGATGCACAGCACGCCGGTCAGCATGGCCAGGCCAAAGCTGGCAAGCAGCTCGCCCATGACCTCGGCGTCGCCCACTTCCACCA
>Ga0326734_1000385_pt1 | contig 12272 bp, 28 predicted proteins | sample 15_GP2_1315_FD_207944 | JGI IMG/M metagenome (GOLD analysis project Ga0326734, IMG submission 207944) | Glacier ice microbial communities from Ngari, Tibet, China - 15_GP2_131.5 | ecosystem: Environmental > Aquatic > Freshwater > Ice > Glacier | place: China: Ngari, Tibet | collected 2018-07-18 | reverse complement strand
CTGGCCGACTGGCTCGCCCGGCATGGCGTGGCCACCCACACACTGCATTGAGGCCACACCATGACCACCTACCTGCTCGCCTACTGCCTGACCTCGATCCTGGTGTCCCTACTTATCGGCGCCTGCCTTTACCACATGGGAGACAAATCATGCGCCACCTGATTCTCCCCGTCGGGGTCATCACGGTCGTCTTCAGCGCCCTGTATTGGGCATTCGCGCCGGTCCTGGCCCCTGCCCTGGCCTATCTGCTCGGGGCGCTGAAATGAGCGCCCTTTGAATCTGATCAAGCGCATGAGCGTGACAAAAAAATCTTTCCATCAAGGAGTGGCAACAAAATGAAAAAAATCACAAACACCGTGAAAGCGTGGATCTCCAGCAACTACTACGGACCCGACGACGTAGCGCGCGACGGCGACAGCGCGGTCAGTAAATTGACCTACACCGAAGGCGACATGACCGGCGTCAACGGCTGGTGCCACATCGGCAGTGCCGAAATCATTGTCACCCTGTTCGATCAGGGCGTCATCATTGAAAAGAAGGTGGATTCGCTGCGCAAGGAGCTGATCAAACACCGGGCTCACTCGCATGCGCATGAGCTCCAGATGGAGGCCAAGATCCAGAAGCTGCTGGCCGTTACCTACACGCCGGAGAGTTTCGCGTGAGCGCCCTGACAGCACGGACTCTCAATATGCGCCTTGACAGTACAGCAAGGCGCTAACTTGGCTTCGAGCTGCGTATGCAGAGCACCCCACACCGCACCGCACCCGATGCGGTTTTTTTACGTCAAAAGGAGAAACCGCATGAAAACGACACTCATTAAAAATTTCGTTGGAATTTTACCCATCGAACTCAGCGCGTGGAAGCTATCCGGCCGGGAGCCTGTTGTCAGCATCAACCAGCGCGGCGGCGGGATGAGCTTTCAGCACGCCATGACGCCAGACCAGGCGCGGGAAATGGCTGCTGCGCTGGTGGCACTGGCTGACAGTTTTATCGAGGTAGCAGCATGAACACAGACAAATGCAACGACGACCAGATGTGCGTGCATCTCGAAAAACAGATTGTCCCTTTCGAAAAATCTGGATTTGTGAAGTGGGAAAAGGTCATCAATAAGCGCGTGCAGCTTTGCGGTGTTGCCTACAAAAAGACACCAAAATCCACACCTTTTTTGATTACGGTTTGCCCTTGGTGCGGCGCGCATCCGGGCTTTGAATTCCCGCTCAAAGCCGCAGGCGGTGCAGCATGAGCACCGGAAAATTTGCCCGCACGATGCAACAGGCTTTCGGGCCGTACACCAGCCACGCGCTGCACCCACTGCCAGAGCCCATCCATCCCAGCGACAAAATTGTGATGTGGGGCTGTGTTGCAGCGATTGCGTTGATGGCTGTTGCGGCGGTGATGCAATGAGCAGCATTGAAACAGGCGGGCCAGCCTTCCCAGTCCAAGACGCTAGCAAATGGCAAGCGCACGGGCTCACGCTTAGGGACTACTTTGCAGCAAAGGCAATGCAGTCTGCAATGGTTGCTTGCGACTTGCTCGCCGGGAAGCCAAATGAATTCGCTGAAATTGCCTATCAAATGGCAGACGCCATGCTGGAGGCTCGCAAATGAGCCCCGGCAACTGGGTGGCCATCATCTTGGGCATCGTGGCGCTGTGCTGGGCTGCTGGCGTCTATTTGGAGATTGCAAACCATCAGGCTGACGAAACCCGCGCCTTGGTCGACATGGAAGCCATGTTGAAAGCGGACAGCCGCAATGCCTCCGACCGGCCCAGCGTGCGGGCCATATCCGAACCCCTTTTACACCGAGAGAGAAATTTATGAGCAATCTAATCACCACACAGATCAACGAGCTTGCAACGCGGTTTGATCTCCCCCAAAGCGAAGAGCTGTATCAAGTGCTCAAGTCCACGGCGTTCAAAGGCGAGGTATCAGACGCCCAACTGAGCGCCCTGCTGATTGTGGCCGGCCAGTACAAATTGAACCCCTGGACCAAAGAAATTTATGCGTTTCCGGACAAGGGCGGCATTGTGCCCGTGGTTGGTGTAGACGGCTGGAGCCGCATCATCAACAGCAACCCGCAGTTTGACGGGATGGATTTTGAGCAGGACGCCGATTCGTGCACTTGCATCATCTACCGCAAAGACAGGGGCCACCCGATCCGCGTGACTGAATGGATGGCCGAATGCAAGCGGGCGTCAGTCGGGCCTTGGCAGTCGCACCCCTACCGGATGCTCCGGCACAAAGCCATGATCCAGTGCGCCCGCATTGCCTTTGGCTTCGGGGGCATCTATGACGCTGACGAGGCTGAGCGAATCATTGAAAACAACGCCCCACCCGCAAAGCAGATTGACCCAGCCACCGGGGAGATCACACCAAAGGCCCTCCCGGCTTATTCGGATGAAGCATTCAGCAAAAACCTGGGGTCTTGGCAGGCGCTGATTGAAGCCGGCAAGAAAACAGCCGACCAGATCATTGCCATGGTGTCCAGCAAGGCCACTTTGACCGATGACCAGATTTACATGATCCGCGCCGCCGAGGTGTCGGACGCCAACACGATTGATATGGAGCAACAAGCATGAAAACGACCATCATCACCCACCAACAGGGTTCTGACGATTGGCACCAGCACCGGGCCCGCAGCCTGAATGCCAGCGAATTGGCGGCCGTCATGGGAATGTCGGCCTACATCAGCCGGTCTGAACTGATCAAGCAAAAGGTTACGGGAATCATCCCTGAGATTGACGCACAAACCCAAAGGCGCTTTGATGCCGGGCACGAATTTGAAGCCATTGCGCGGCCCTGGGCAGAAGAGATCATCGGAAGCGATCTGTATCCCGTTGTTTTGGCTGGTGAGACCGATGGACTGAGCCTGTCGGCTTCGCTCGATGGGTTGACGATGGCATCGGATATCTCTTGGGAGCACAAGACGGGCCGGGCCGATTTGCTCACAAGTCTTGACCAAGGCGTCATCCCAGATGAATACCACCCACAGATGGAAATGGGCCTGATGCTGTCGGGCGCTGAAAAGTGCTTGTTCATGGCATCGAGTGGCGACAAGGACGCGATGCGTTGGGCGTGGTATCTGCAAAACCTTGAACTTCGCGCGAAGATCATTCCAACCTGGGCCCAATTCGCCATTGACCTCGCCGCCTATGTCCCCACCGCCACCGAAGTCAAGCCGGTAGGCCGGTCGCCTGAGACCCTGCCCGCGCTGCACATCGAAGTCACCGGCATGGTCACCGCCAGCAACCTGGCTGAATACAAAGCGCACGCCCTGGCCGTCTTTGGCTCCATCAACCGCGAGCTCGTCACAGATCAGGACTTTGCCAGCGCAGAGAGCACCGTCAAATGGTGCGGCGACATTGAAAGCCGCGTGGCCGCCGCCAAGCAACACGCCCTGGGGCAGACAGCCAGCATTGATGCGCTGTTTCGCGCCCTGGACGAAATCAGCGCCGAGGCCCGCGCGACCCGGCTGGAGTTGGACAAACTGGTGAAGAACCGCAAGGACAGCATCCGCGCCGAGATCGTGTCCAACGGCCGCAACGCCCTGGCCGATCACATGGACGCCCTGGGCGAGCGCATTGGGCGCCACCTGATGCCATCCGTACCGGTGGATTTTGCCAACGCCATCAAGGGCAAACGCACGCTGGACAGTATGCGGGACGCTGTGGCGGTCGAATTGGCCCGCGCCAAGATTGCCGCCAATGAGATTGCGGATCGAATCAGCTTCAACCTGCGCACGATTGATGCACATGCAGAGTACGCATTCCTGTTCAACGACCGGGCCAGCATTGTGCTCAAGCACCCCGAAGATTTGCAGATGCTGGTGAAAGTCCGCATTGATGAGCACAGGGTTAATGAGGCTGCCCGTCTTGAGGCCACAAAAGCCAGTGCAGAGGCGATTGCCAAAGCTCAGATTGTTGAGCCAATTCAGCTTGTAGCCCCTGTTTTTATTGTGCCTGTAGCTACTGAAAATATAGCAACAACCAGCCCATTGAGCCCCCCTACCCTGCGCCTGGGTCAAATCTGCGAGCGCCTGGGCTTCAACTTGACCGCGGATTTTATGCGCCAGTTGGGCTTTGAGCCTGCTGCCACCGACAAGGCGGCCAAGCTGTATCACGAACAGGACTTTGCCCGGATTTGCGCCGTGCTGGTGCGCCACATCCAGCAAGTCGCACGGGGAGTCGAGGCATGACCGCTGCACTGATCGGCCTGGCCTGTTTTGCTGCATGGCTCACGCACATCTTCACCTGCTTCTCGCAAGGGCTGTGGGGCTTTCTTATTGCCGGTGCGATGGTGTTCCCCATCGGCATCTTGCACGGCATCTATCTCTGGTTTAAGTAACACCATGCAACCACAAACCATCTTCGCCAGCGGCATCAACCCCTTCACCGGCCTGGGCGCACTGCCCAAAACCCAACCCGAGCCCGTCATGCAAAAACCCACCCAGCCCCACAAGACCAAACGCGCCGACGAGGACCACAGCACGCCCTACACGCCCCCGGTGGCCACACCCGCGCTGGCTGTCAAGCACCCACCCAAAAAAAAGCCGCCGGTGTATGTGATGCCGGGCGAGCTGAGCATTACCGACGACGCCCTTCCAACGGGGCGCACACTGCCAATCAACAAGTATCACGCGATGTTGTCAGAAATGAAGCCTGGCCAGTGCGTGCGCTGCCCCACAGCAAGCGTGGGCTTGGTAGCGGGCGCCATGCGCAAATTCATTGAACAGAAAAGCCTGCGGGCGCAAATCAAAAGCGTGACGCGGTTCGAGGGCGATGAAGGATTTGGCCGCGTGTGGATGCTGGCGGCTCCTGCGCAGGCTTTGAAGGCTGTGGCTTAGGGGGGAAGCCATGAGCAACCCCACCACCATCCCCGCCCTGCGCCGCAAGATAGAACGCCTTGAGGCTCAGCTCGCAAGCCTGAAGGAGTTTCTGCACCGCGACCGAAGCTCCGAATGGGAAACCAAGCTGATTAATGCAGATATGGCCGTACGCATAGCTCAGGCGCAACGAATTCTGGAAGGGAAAGATGAATGAGAAAGACAAGCACTTTCAGCCGCAAGCGCCAGGTCAGCGGACGCACCTGGAACGGCGCTGCATGGCTCAATGTATTGCAGCGCAGCACCGGCTACAGCACCGAGTCATTGCCCGGTAGCTGGATACCCGGCACGCAAGACGCCGCCGACCGGGCATTGCAGCGCGTCAAGGCTGCATTCAAATCGCTGGCGTCCGGCCAGACGCTCGCCAGTGACGACGAGCCTTTTGACCTGATCGCGCATGCTCTGGGCATAGCCTGCATCCGGGCCGGCCAGATAGCGGGCACCGCGCCCGCAGACAACATGATGTTGCCCCCACTGATTGCCGCCAACGTGGCCATGCGCAAGGTGATGACACGCCGCCGCCGATTTGGGCATTGGGAAATGCTGCCCGCCGAAGTGGAATCGGTGGATTGGGCGCTGGAGATTTACGAGACGATTTTGCTTGCAAGCAGCCCGGCGCAAATGACGCTTGCTGCTGACATGAGAATGAAGGCGATTGCAGGCGAGCCACTGGAGACATTTGCATGAGCGGCTACATGGTCAGCGTATGCGGCAGCAATGCCCCCACAAAGACGCACGGCGAGCTGTGCGACGCGATAACAGAGGCGCAGCGTCTGTCACTGCTGAGTCAAAACAAAGATCGGATTATCCATGTGGTGCAGATTGTTGCCACTTTGGAGCCCCGGTCGAGTCACGAATGGAGCAAAGCATGACGACGCTAAGACAAGCAGCCATTGCCGTTATAGAGCGCTGGGACGCGCCAATGTGGCGTGATACGCCATCAACCGCGAGATATATGAAAGACCTGCGCGAGGCTCTTGAAGCGCCGTTGCTTCATACATTCTTAAATGAGGCAAAGAAGGCTGGTATCACGCATCTTGTGCAGCCAAAGGAAGCAATGCAAATGGCGTTGGATGCGCTTCAGTCGTGCGCTGAAAACACAGAGAACCCAATGAAGACGCGGGACGCGCTAAATGCTCTGCGTGCAGTCCTTGAAGCGCCCGAGCACGAGCCGGTAGGCGTCATACGGCACTTGGACGAACTTAACGCTGAATGGACTCAACGCCTGCCTATTGGAACAAAGCTCTATGCCACCCCAGTGGAAGCACCCAACATAAAAGCACTGCAAGCAAGCGGCAAAGGCCCAGCACCATGTGCTCGTTTTTGTGAAGCGAAGCATGGGAGTCAAGTGCTACAGGAAAAGTATTACTTTATGCACGCAAACGGGAACCTTCTTAAGGTGGAGCGCGATGCACTGCTGCTGGCAAATCGAGATTTATCAAATTGGTTCGATGCGCTCAAGGCTGACCATGACGCACTGAAGGCGGCTGGGAAGATTGCTATTGAGGCCATTGAAGACGCGCTGTCGTGGGTGGAAGCGGCCCACAGGCCACCATTGTGTGACAAACATGAGATTGGCAGGATGGTAATGATTCGGCTGCACGCGCTTGCGTCCTTAAAAGATACTGCGGAACAGTTGCGCAAAGGGAGTGCGCAGTGAAAGTCTACGCATTTGAGTGGCAGGATTCCATTTATGAATCAGCTATGGCCGTCGTATCTATCCACGCCACAAAGCTCGGTGCTTTTAAAGCAATGACGAAAGCTGCAAACCATAGGTGGCGTAAAGAACGGGCGTTGATGGGGAGAGGCTGGAAACCACTTGAGTCCGAGAGATGGCGAATAGCGACTTACGAAGTTCAGGAAGGTGTGGAATGAGCACCACTGAAAACATCCTATTTTTATTCGCGGGCGTACACGGAGCCGTGCTCATTTGGCTGTGCTTTGACCGTGACGCACTGCTTGAAAGAATAATCGAACTGGAGTCGAAATGAGCCTACCGCCACTGCCCGAGTGCACTATAGCGAGGGAAGAATGCGCAGTTTCTTCAGGGGAGTACCACACCCAAGCACAGATGCAAGCCTACGGCCAGCAATGCTGGGAGGCTGCGCTTGAAGAATCTGCAATTGATACAAGCGCTCTTCTAAATTTGCGGCAAGTGGTTGACCTGCAAGCGGAAATTATTCTGGAGCGAGAAATGGACATTGGCAAGCTAGAAACTGACGCGAATAAATGGCGAGAGTTTCAAGCCGCCTTAGACCGCGGAGAAGACAGATCGTGACCCAGCCAATAATCACAGGCGTAGCAGTCATGTACGCCGGGAAGCTGCACACCTTACCAGCACCCAACAGACACCACCACATCATCCGCAGCATTGGCGGTATGAGCGGGCCGCATAAAGAGGGCTTTGTACTTGAAGATGGAACGTTTCGCGGTCGCCGGGAAGCTATGGCAATTGCTGAAAACAACGGCCAGCTCAATCGCAAGCCGGGTGCTGAGAACTATCAAGGCCCAGAGCTTTTCTCGGAGGACTTATGGTGAGCCGGCCTCTACCACTCGCCTTAGCCGGGTACGCACCAACACAAGCAGCGCACCGTGAGCTTGACGCAATCGTTGCAAAGTACGGCCAGCAATGCTGGGAGGCTGCACTGGATGCGGCTGCAAGGGTTTGTGTACCTGTACGCAGTTCGCATGAATCGGACTTTGGTGATAGCTACAACGCTGCCGCCTTCGAGTGTGAGAGAAAAATCAGGAGTTTGAAATGAGCAATGAAGAAAGCCGAAAGGCCTTTGAAGCGTGGGCAGAAGACCTGGGCACGCTCATAGTGGCTAGCCGCCAAGAACGCTACATGTCTGGGGCCACCAGACGCGCATGGACCGCTTGGCAGGCATCACGCAAACAGGCGCTAGAAGAAGCCGCGCAAGTGTCAGAGCAAGGCTTTAAATTTGCCCACAGCGGCTATGAGATAGCGGATTCGATAAGGAGACTTAAATGAGCAATGAAGAAAGCCGAAAGGCATTTGAAGTGTTTGCAATCACGGTGTACAAAAACATCAGCTTCGAAAAAGATGATGGAGAGTACCGCTACTCACTGGCAGATGTTGGCTGGAAATACTGGCAGGCATCACGCGACTTTGCAAACAAAATCAAGCAAGCGCAGACGGTGGAGCCCATAGCAAATCTTCGTAGGTGGCTAAGCGACCCCGAACTAGGCCCGCCAGAGAGGGTTATTTACGCGGTAAAGGTGTTGGACGCAGGACGGGCTCTTCCAATGGGCGAGTACGACCTCTACCTCCACCCAGCCGCACCGCCATCCAAATCATTTTCAGCAACTTATCCGCCAAACCCTGCTGCGATTTGCGACTGCGAGCACTGGCAATCCTGCGCGGAGTGCCATCCAACTGCGCACCAAGCGCCACCCACCGCGACAACCATCAAGCAACCCTTGTCAACTGAGCGGGCGGGGTTGATTGCGTGGCAGCATGATCTCGTTAAAAAATACATTTCGCTGGGCTACGAAGGCTTAGCAGAGATGTGCAAGCAAACTGCCGACATGCTGGAAGCTGATGATCAGGAAATGTCAAACTTGCTTGCAAGAATCCATAGAGATGGTGGGCACTATGAAGCAGAGCATGGCCGTCACAAATCAGTGATTGCTGCGGACTTGATTGTGGCAAAGCTAAACGCTCTATCTGATGCGCAGCAAGTAGCAGTGCCCATGACCATTGCCGATGTAGAGCAAATGCTGGGCCAATGGGACTATGAGATACACGGCGACAGAGCGCGGTACATCGTCCGCATGACAGAGCAGGCCCACGGCATTACACCCCAAGGAGACAAGACATGACACCACTACAACAAGCAGCTTATGACATTGGAGCAAAAGGCTCTGAGCCTACGGAAGAAGATCGACTGTCTTTTGAGGCATGGATGCGCGGCCACTGCTGGAAAGTGGAAGGTGATTGGAATGGGAGACAGTACGTTCACGCACATGAATCAACTGGCTTTGCGCATGGCGGGGCAATGAATACTCGCAGGCTTTGGGCTGCATGGCGTGACCGTGGAGCACTGGCAGCGCAGCAAGTAGCAATGCCTGCGGGCCATGTTCTTGTGCCGTTTGACCCGACGATAGCAATGATGGAAGCGGGGTCAATCGCCACAGATTACGACTACAGCCAAGAGCGCGTGCGAAAAGTATGGCAGCAGATGGCGTATGCAGCACCCCAAGGAGACACGAAATGACACAAAGAAAAAGAGTAGCCCAGACAGCCATAAAAAAACTCGAAAGAGTTAAATTGGAGCAAGGCGCAGAGCTTGATGGGATCATGGCGGAGGCTGTAAGAAACAGTCCGAGGGCAATAGGTTTTGTGCCAGCGAAGGTAAAGCCTGAGTTTCAATCAGAGGTAGATCAAATGGTGGCTGTCGCAGAGGCGAGGAAAGCATCAGAGGATGCGCAGAAAGTCGGTCAAATTGTCGAGCTGCGCAAGCTTATAGATGAATTGAAGTTGTCCCATTCAAAAGAGGTGCGCGACCTGCTGTTAAATAAAAAACCAAAGCCAGCAGGCACTGCGGCTGGCTTTGTGCTGGTGTCGGAAGAAACCCTGCTGGATATCAAGAAACGAGTGAATACGTTGGCAACCTTGAGCCTGAAATCAGAGCGATATAGCTTCGGTAGAGAAATAAAGCAGGACATTGCAGACATGCTTGCCGCACCCCAAGGAGACACGAAATGAAGTTACTTGACGATGATGGTGAAAACAAAGCTGTGCGCTGGTTTCTCGCTTGCTACGGTGGGGGCGGTGACAAGAGCATCGGGACGATGAAGCTCCACCTTGAAATGTCTGGGTTTGGTGGGTGCTGGCCAGAGTGGTGCAACACAGAACACCCAAGCGCCCATCTTACAAAAGGCGGCGCACAGCTATGGATTCGCCATCTGTTTAGCCTAGAGGCGCAGCAAGTAGCAGTGCCTGCTCAGGAGGCGAGAGTAAAGCCTTTGCAGTGGTCGAATGAGCAAGAACCTTGTGATGGGTGCCGATACAACCACGTTGTTGCGGACAGTGGGTTGGGTCGATTCAGTGTTGAATGGAAAGGTTGGAAAGATGATAGCTACACAGTCTATTTGGCTGGTGAGCACATCGGAGACTCAATAGATCTCGCAGGAGCAAAACTGATGGCAGAGCAATATGCGCATCGTGTTGTGCTTTCATTGCTTGCAGCACCCCAAGGAGACAAGCAATGACCAAAGCAGGCCAAGCGCCGTTTGTGCCAACGATATCAGGCTGGAGCAATGGTCTGTCACAAGACTACAGCAAAGGTCTAGGTAGATGGTTTGCAGATCGCCCCGGTGCGCGTCAGCAATTACTCGACGATGTTCTTGATGCGCAAAAGCAAGCACCACCCCAAGGAGACACGAAATGCCTCACAAGCTAAACAGCGACCGCACCGCAGCCGTGAGCCTGGATGCTGTGTGGCTACCGATTGACGAGTACACACCGCGCGGCGTCAAGCTGATGCTGATCAGTCGGGCCGCTGGTGTGGCTCAAATCGGGCTGCACCAGCGCACAGACAGTCATTACACCCATTGGCACCCATTGCCGAAATTCTTCAAAGACACAATAAAGGAGGCCGTATGACGCTGCTCACACTCGATGAAATCTGCGAAATCGTTAAACTCAGCCGAACCTATGTGCGTGACAAGTTGGTCAAGCGTGCAGACTTCCCCCGCCCCTGTGTGGCCTTGAGTCAGAAAACAAGGCTTTGGAGTAGGGGCGATGTGGACTTGTGGATTTCAAAGAGCCACACCAGCCTTTTGCGCTGATTACGCATTTTTTTACTCACGACACCCCATTTCCATTGGGGACTATGATGCCATTCCAATGAATAGGCTTATTATTTGTCGTTTTCCTGTGTGATTTTCCATCGTCCTCCATTCCCATTATTTCATTGGCGATTGGCTGGACTTGGATTGTCTGTTGTTCGCCATTGTTGTATATCATTACTCATTCTCGACGGTCGAATTACTCACGATTACACACTGGACTACTCATGGCCTATATTTCGCGCCACAAAGACAAGTGGCGGGCGCAGGTTTCAAAGGACGGCGTGCGCAAGACTGCGGTATGGGCTACCAAGCGCGAGGCCACCGCGTGGGCCAACCGGGTTGAGCTTGAGATCTCGAAAGGCGTCATATCCGCCAATTCTTACACCTTACGGGAGGCAATCGACAAGTACCTCACCACCGTGAGCACGCACAAGCGCAATGCCGTCAAGTGGGAGACGCACCGATTTGATGCCATGCTGGCCTACTTCGGGGATGTCCCATTGGGCAGGATCACCAGCGAGCACATTGGGGACTGGCGAAGCGAGCGCATCAAAACCGTGTCGGGCTCGACCATCCTGCGCGAGTCAGGGCTGTATCGAAACTTGTTCAGGGTCGCCCACCTCGAATGGCGGTGGATCACCTCGAACCCGTATGAGGGCGTCAGGTTGCCATCGGCCAATGCGCCGCGCGTCCAGGTGTGGCGGTGGCAGCAGATCAAGCGGGTGCTGCGGGCTGGCCAGAGAACAGGGGGGAAAACGCTGGAAGTTACTCAAGCATTCCACATTGCTTTACGCACGGGGATGCGGCTCAAGGAAGCCGTGATGGCCCCTGCGCACTTTGACCGCGCGCGGCGGGTGGTGGACTTACCCAGCACAAAGACAGCAGCCAAAGGCGAGATTGTTCCACTGACTAGGCAGGGTTACCGGGTGATGTGCGCCATGCCGCCCGCGTTTGACGTGTCGCCTTTCAGGGCGTCCATGTTGTTTTGCCACCTGTGCGACAAGCTGTTGATCACCGGCCTACAGTTTCGGGATGCACGGGCCACGGCGCTAACGCTGATGGCGCGGCGCATGGATGTGATGACGTTGGCGAGAATAAGCCGCCACAAAGATTTGAGACTGCTGATTTCCACGTATTACAGAGAGAGCCCCGAAGCTATCAGTCTCAGGCTGTAGCTATTTCGGCCAAGCCTCCTGCAACAAAATCACTTCACTGACCCATCGGTCAGCCGTAGCCCCCAGCTCCTGATACTCTCGCCCGCACTGATTGAGTAGCTCTGTTGCGGCAAGGCTTGTGACAACACAGGCATCGTGACCACTGCGGGCGCGGGACAGGGCAGCGTCTGATTGTGCGCGCAGCCCGTCAAGAGCATCACGGCTGGCGTCAGCATCACGGCGAAGCACAATCTCGCGTGTGCGTGCCACATTTTGCGCAGCGATAACATTGCCACTGCGCTTTTGCTCCAGAGCATGTAATTCGCGTTCCTGAACTGCTGCTGCTTCGATTGCCTGTTTTTCGTTTGCATCGTGTTTCCAATCATTGATTTGCCAGCCTGCGCCGAATGCGACGCTGGCG
>Ga0326734_1000384_pt1 | contig 12308 bp, 13 predicted proteins | sample 15_GP2_1315_FD_207944 | JGI IMG/M metagenome (GOLD analysis project Ga0326734, IMG submission 207944) | Glacier ice microbial communities from Ngari, Tibet, China - 15_GP2_131.5 | ecosystem: Environmental > Aquatic > Freshwater > Ice > Glacier | place: China: Ngari, Tibet | collected 2018-07-18 | reverse complement strand
CGGCCTTTTTGCCGGAAAACGTCACGGTGGTGTCCACGAACGGCCAGCTGGCTGAAAGCAAATCGGTCTACAAGGCCTCGCCCGAGTTTTACCAGCGGCGCAGTGGAGCCGACCCGCTCAAGCGCCTGCCTGCGGCGCTCAAGACAGTCCCCTTGGTGGTGCTGGTGAATGAAGGCTCCGCCTCCGCCAGTGAAATCGTGGCTGGGGCCCTCCAGGACTACAAGCGCGCCACCATCATGGGCACCCAGACCTTTGGCAAGGGCTCGGTCCAGACGGTGCGGCCCCTGGGTCCGGATACCGGCATCAAGCTGACCACTGCGCGCTATTACACGCCTAGCGGCAAGTCCATCCAGGCACGCGGCATTGTGCCCGACGTGATGATTGACGAAACGGCTGAAGGCAGCCCGTTTGCAGCGCTGCGCACCCGTGAGGCCGATCTGGAAAAACACCTTAACAGCGGCCAGGGTGCCGAAATCAAGGAGCCAGGCCGTGAAAAAGCCCGCGAGCTGGCCCTCAAGCGTCTGGAAGAAGAAACCAAGAAGACACCTGAACAGCGTCGCCCGCCCGAGTTGGGCAGCGACAAGGACTTCCAGCTGGCACAAGCCATCAATCAGCTCAAGGGCCGTCCGGTTCTGGTCAGCAAGACAGCCATCGTCGAGCCCAAGAACGAGAAAAAAGAGAACTAGTCGTTCAACGCGGCTGTTTAGGGCTTTCCAGTTGAGGCCAGGCCCGTCCATCCAGAGACGGGCTTTGCTTTGTCTGGTGCATAGCGGATACTTCTAAAATTTTTATTTTTTCCAGACTCCCTGCAGTCAGATTTCCCATTCCCCAAACTCATGAACGACGCACAGCTGCTTCGCTACTCCCGGCATATCCTGCTTGACGAAATAGGCATTGATGGCCAGAGCAAGCTCATGGCTTCTCATGTGCTGGTCGTTGGCGCAGGTGGACTGGGTTCGCCAGCGGTTCTTTATCTTGGAAGCGCCGGTGTCGGGCGAATCACGGTGGTGGACGATGATCGTGTCGATGCCACCAATCTTCAGCGCCAGATTGCCCACACGATGGGGCGCATTGGCGAATTCAAGTCGGAGTCGGTTGCGCAGGCTATTGCGGCTTTGAATACGGATGTGCAAGTCATTCCTGTGATGCAACGCGCCGATGACGTTTTGCTTGAAGAACTTGTATTCAAGGCAGATGTGGTGCTCGACTGTACTGACAACTTCAAGACCCGGCATGCTATCAACCGCGCTTGTGTGAAACACCGCAAGCCGCTGGTGTCAGGCGCGGCCATCCGCTTTGACGGACAGGTGTCCGTGTACGACTCACGCAGTCCTGAATCGCCCTGCTATGCGTGCATATTTCCTGAATCAGACCTGCTGGAAGAAACCCGCTGCGCTGCCATGGGCGTTTTCGCTCCGCTGGTAGGCATCGTGGGTTCCATGCAGGCAGCTGAAGCGCTGAAACTGCTGTGCGGCATTGGGCAGGCCTTGACAGGTCGGCTGCTAATGCTGGATGGCAAAGGCATGGAGTGGCACCAAATGCAACTGGTGCGTGACCAGACTTGTACCGTCTGCAGCCATATCAGCATTAACACTGACGCGACAGCTTCCGGGTAGATTCACTTCTTGCCGGTTGCAGATTTCGGCTGTGCAGCTTGGGACAGGACGGCAGCGCAATCGGCATTTTCGCCCGGACCGGTTTCAATGGTTGCCGCAAGTGCCAGCAGCGGATTGATGGCGGCCAGAACCAGCGCAATGCCAACCCGGCCTGCCAGCGCCGAAGCCTCTGGCCCTGCTGTCGTGTCGGCAAATGTGCCACTGATTCGCAGTGGCGAGCGCAAACTCAAAATACTCATGTCCTTGGGCTGCGGCTTGAACAAAATATCAAGCGTTTCTGCCGCGAGGTTGACCTGGCCTTGGCCGGTGATCACGGTGTCGCTGGTGTCCAGCACAATGGCACGGCTGGTCATCAAGCCCTGCTTGACATCGAAAGCAGCGGCTGCGCAACGCAACTGGACGGTGTCGTCACCGCGCACCAGGAACTTGATCACTTCGCCGCCATCCAGACCCATGAATTCCAGCAGGATATTGCTCATTTCACCCTTGCCCATGAGCAGGGCCACATCGCCTGATGACGACCCCAGCACTTGCGCCACTGAATTGCCACGACCCGTCAGGTTGAACCGACCACTGAACTTGCCAAATCCGGTTTTGGTGCGCTCTACCGCAGGAAAAAGCTGGTTCAGTTGCAAGGCCCGCACATCCAGCCGGGTCGTCACAGCCGCAGGCAAAACGGTAGAGTCAATGCGAATCGTGCCAGCTACTGACCCGCCGGCGACCCCGAGCGAAATGGGTTCCAGTTGCAAAATGCCATCTTTAAGAACGACATGAACCGAGCCCTTGTCCAATGGCAACACCTTGACATGCCGAATGTCGGCTGCTGAATAAGTCACATCGGCATTCATGGCATTGAGCCTAGGCACATTCAACGGGGTGCGCGGTAGAACTTTACCTGGCGCGGTTCCGTTAGGGGGGGTGGTTTTATCCGTGTTGGACTTCGCTTTCTTGTTCGGTGTCGAAACACCTACGGAATTTACAGCTTGCGTTGAACTGCCAACTGGCTCCATACCAATAACAGGCGCAAGGTCTGCAAAATCCATGACTTTTGATTGCAGCTTGCCTGTCAACAGCGGAACTTTTGAAGACTGATCGAAACTCATAGACCCGCTCAGGTCTGATTTTCCCAAAAGACCCTGAATTTGACTGACCGCCCAGATTTTGTTGTTTTTATCCAGCTTGCCACGCAGCTTGTAAGCAGGAGTAGCGGGTAGCACAACTCCAAACAAGCCATACAGATCGTCAAGATTTTTCCCTTGAAGGTCAAAATTGGCGTCAATACTGCCCAAGTTTGCAAGGTCAGCAATCGATCCTTTCGCTTTTAGACTCGTTTTTCCGGCTACCGCCTCCAATTCAACAGGAAATGGAGCCTCGGAATTCTTACTGAACTCCAGCACACCGCCGGTTCGTCCGCTGGCGGTGAATGATCCGTTATTCCAGCGCCCAGTCGCCTGGTAGCGTAAAGGCATGGTGTTGGCTGACTCAGGTACCAGAGAAAACCGGACATCAAGGTCTGCGCCCTGGGCCTTGGCCAGATAAGTCAAACTTCCCTGGTCGACAACGACAGTACCAATCTGCGGGGATGCGCCCTTGTCTGAAGTGTTGCGCGAAAATGCCCAGGTTCTTCGTCCGTCAGGCTCGATCTGCAAGCCTATCCGGGGTTCAGTCATTTTTATCCTGGGCAGCACGACTTTGCCCGCCAGCAACGGCAGCAGGCTGATGTCAAACTCTGCAGCCGTTGCCTTGAGCAGATAAGGATCCTTTGCCCATTCGGGATTTGCAATTTCAACACCATCGGCAATGACTGTCGTGGTTCGCCCCAGGCTCACCGACAAATGTCGTGTGATTTCAAATCGTCGACCAAGCTGCTCCGACACATAACGGTTGATGGGTCCACGAAGCAAATCCCAGGGGAAAAAGACAAGGCCCAATACCAAAGTTGTTGCCAGTAAAGCCAGACCAGCCAACCAACGGCGCACAACTACAGAGTTGAACAAAAAATTTTTCATGAAATGGTATTAGGAATAGCCGTTTGAAAAACGCAAGTGGCAACTCGCAAAACCCTGATGACAAGTAGCGCAAAACGTTCAGATTGACCCTCTGACTGTGAATCGAATATTCGTTTTTTGGGAGTCGGCAAATGGGATAAAAGACTGTCGGCAGCTACCTACATTCGCTGGAAACCATCGAAAAACCCCTACAAATACAGACTAACGCCACTGGCACAATCGTAATTTAATCCAAAGATACATTAGGAAACAAGACAAGCAAGCATTTCCAGCTTTTGCTTGCCGCTATTCCGGGGTTTCGCAACTCACACCGAACATCTGCTCGCCCGGCTAACTGGATATGTGCCGTGAGATTGAAAACATACATTGTTGAAGACAACGCTACCATTCGTGAAAATTTGATTGGTACGCTGGAGGAACTTGCCTGTGTCACCGCAGTAGGATCAGCCGAAACTGAAAATGAGGGCAAGGCGTGGTTGAATGCCAACCGGCAGGAGTGGGACCTTGCCATCGTTGATCTGTTTTTAAAACAGGGCAGTGGCCTGGGTGTGCTTGCAGCATGCCAAGGTCGGCCATCCAGGCAAAAAGTGGTAGTTTTGAGCAATTACGCTACGGCCGACATTCGCCAGCGCTGCGCCCAACTGGGTGTCGATGCGGTGTTTGACAAATCAAATGAAATTGATGCGCTGATAGACTATTGCCTTTTACAAAACACCAACCGGCATCAATTGAATTGACAGCATGCTGGACGCATGGAAGCTGACCTCAGCGCCCACAGCGCTTTGCCCAGTGACTGCACCACGGGAAGATTGCCCCGGAACGAACAGGAATCAATCAATCAATCAATCAATCAATCAATCAATCAATCAGAACAGGAATCAATCAATCAATCAATCAGCTTGTTTTTAAGGGCGTAATACGTCAAGTCGCTGTTAGACGCAAGACTCATCTTTTCCATGACACGGGTACGGTAGGTGCTGACCGTTTTCACACTTAAGGAAAGTGCTTTGGCAATGTCACCTGCGGTTTCGCCCTTGGCAAGTTTTAAGAAAACCTGAAACTCCCGTTCCGACAATTGCTCATGCGCGGCAACATCTTTAGGCCGGTTCAATTGCTGAGCAAGCAGTTCAGCCACGGCTGCAGTGATGTAGCGCTTTCCCAAAGAAATCACACGAATGGCATCAACGATTTCAGAAGGATCACATTCCTTGTTGAGGTAGCCGCTGGCGCCTTGACGAATCAAATTGACGGCGTAATGCTCTTCCGGATAGCCGCTTAAAATCAAAATGCCAACATCAGGCGCTTTTGCACGGATCATGGCAAGCGCGTCAATTCCACTTTGTCCTGGCATGGACAAGTCCATCACAAGAATGTCCAGTTCGACATTACGAACCAAGTCAATTGCTTCGCGACCACTTGCCGCCTCACCCACAACACGCAAGTCCACCTGGTCCGAAAAAAACTGCTTCAGTCCCGACCGCACAATGGCATGGTCATCCACAATTCCAATTTTTATCATGTCGCTATCTTTCGTTTTAAAACTTGTGCTGCCCAGCCAAATTGCCAACAGACAATGCTGAGGCACCAACAGCCCTCTTGATTATCGCTGTTCCTTATTGACGAGTTATCCCCCAAAAGTACCCAACTGGAGTTAGCCTTGAAAAAATTTGCCGCATTGAAAACGGCTGTCAGTCTGCCACTGGCCGTTTTGGCTGCTGCCTTCATGATTTTTATCAATGAAGCAAGTTTTCAGCAATCAACCAAGGCTGTCAGCACGATGGAGCAGGCTCAACAGACGCGCAGTGCCATTACCCGGCTGGTACGCCAGGTACTGGATGCAGAGACCGGGCAACGCGGCTATTTACTGACTGGTGACGCACGCTACCTGGAACCCTACAGCACAGCTGTCGGCGATATTACTGACAACCTTAACCTTTTGCAGCAAATCTTTGTTTCGCAGCCGGAGTTGATGGGCGACTTCGACACGCTTTCGCGCCATGTGTCGCGCAAGATGGCTGAAATGGACCTGAGCGTGCGCATGCGCAAAGACGGCAATGACGACGGCTGGAAGTTTGTGCTGACTACCGACGTGGGCAAGGAAGAGATGCAGGCCATCAGAAATCAATCTGACAAGCTGTCAGCCACCAGCATTCAACAAATGGAACAAGGCCAGGCGCAGGTCAGAAAAGCGCTGCAGTTGTCTCGCATCGGCATTGCCGCCACAGCATTGGTAGGACTGCTGGCTTTTTACATGTACCTGATGCAAAACAAGGCATTGCTTGTCTCTGGCCAACGAGAGCAGGAGACACTGGAACATGAGCGCGATTTACTTGAAAAACAGGTCAGGGAGCGGACCGCGAGCCTGGCAGAACTGGCCACCCATTTGCAAAATGTGCGCGAAGACGAACGCGGCCATCTGGCACGTGAACTTCATGATGAACTGGGGGCCTTGCTCACAGCAGCAAAACTTGATGTGGCCAGGCTTAAATCCCGGCTTGCCGACAACCTGCCTGAAGCGCTGGAACGGCTTGAACACCTGACCAGCACGCTCAATACCGGTATTGCCTTGAAGCGGCGGATTGTCGAGGACTTGCGCCCCTCTTCGCTTTCGCATCTAGGGCTGTTGGCATCGCTTGAAATTTTGGCGCGTGAATTCAAGGACCGGTCAGGACTTTCTATCACCACTGATCTGGAAAACGTTGAACTTTGCGGGTCCGCGCAACTAACCGTTTACCGGATGGTGCAAGAATCCCTGACCAACATTGCCAAATACGCCAATGCTACTGAAGTAGAAATCAGTGTGCATAATTTTGAAAATTTCATCACGGTGGATGTCAAGGACAATGGAAAAGGCTTTAAGCTGGAAAGCATAGGCGTTGGCAGTCATGGCTTGGCTGGCATGCGTCATAGAGTGGAAGCAGCAGGCGGAAAATTGACCGTTGCCAGCGCTGAAAGCAAAGGAACGCAGGTGGGTGCCGTGTTGCCAAAGTCGCGCTAAAGCGTCAAACAACAAAAGCCGGTGTTGTCAAGTTTCCATCTAAGCAAATTTACGTTACAAAAAGTCATCTTTTTCCTACACCCTATTAACTCAGACCCTGACAGGGGATTAAGTTGCATGCCGATGAAGAAAACTCGATTTGAAAGCGAAGCTATCCTGTGGAGTTTGAAGAAGCATCATTCAGATGCTGAACTATGAAATCAGGAACCAAGTGCTGAAGAACTCCGTCGATTTCTGAGCGAGTTGCGTCACAACCTTAACCATTGGGTTTGGCAAATCATTACGACTGCAGTGGAAATTGCAAAAGCATTTTTACCTTGTTCGCTATCATGGTCGTCACCGACTTTGTTTGAATTTGACGAAAAACGGATCAAGCAAAAGACAGCCAAGATTGTCATCACATTTAAATTTTTATTAAATCAATAAGGAAAAGATATGAACTTGAACATGTACCGCAATGCAATACCCGCCATTCAGAAAACATCAGACAACGTGATGAACTCAGTCTCCACACGTTTGGACGCAACGCGTGAACAGGCCAATCAGGCACTGGAGCGTGCTGAAAACAAGGTCCACGAACTTCGTGGTCATGTTGACCCCATGGTTGAGTTGTTGGCGTCAAAAGCACAAAAAATGGCTCGGCAAAGCTTGGACTTGGCGTCTGAAGCCAGAGAGCGTGCTGAAAAGTCCATGAAGCATGCGGCCGACGCAACGACCCGGTATGTGTCTGAGCAACCCCTGCGCTCGGTGCTGATTGCTGCCGCAGTAGGAGGGGCGATTGCACTGCTGGTTTCGACTTCCCGCAACCGCAACCGTTACTGAAATTTTCAGTCATTTTTTTCTAAAAACCGCTGACGAACCACTTCATTTGAACCTATGTTGCATCCTCTCTTCTCAACGATTGTGCAAAGGCCCGATCTGGTCATGGACCATCTGTCCGCCTACGGATCGTTGTTCCATAAGGAAGCCACCAGCGCCGGTTCAGAATTGCTGGCACGTGTTGTGGCTGCGGTTGCCGCAATTTTGACTTTTGTTGTTTTTCTAGGCCTTGCAGGTACTGCAGCCATGCTGGGGTTTATTAACAATCAGTTTCATTGGGCATTGGTACTGGTGCCTTGCTTGATCTTGGCTGTAACCGTTTTGGCTGCCATGGTTGCCATCAAACCTTCGAAAAGTGAACGCTTTCCAGAGCTGAAAGCCCAAATTGACAGTGATGCGCAGGCATTGCGGACTGTTTCCTGAGCCCTTTTTCCAAAGACCCTGGCATGGACATCACCTCTGGTATTGAACTCAGTCCGCAAGCTCGGCTAGCGATTTCCCGCAAGGCCATTTTTGCGCATATGACGCGGAATCATCGGCATGGCGCGGAACATATTGGGAATGACATGGGCGAGCCGCGTACTGCCAGTAAATCGTCGTCGAGGCTTTCTACTTTTGACAACATAAGGTATGCCGTGCACATGTGGTGGAATCGCCATCCCGCCAGTGCGGCTGTCGAACTGGCGAATCCGCTTTTGACCGGCTATGCAAGGGAAAATCCTTTCAAGTTGATGGGAATTTCGCTAGCTGTAGGTGCTGCGTTGGTGGTTGTTCGCCCTTGGCGCATGGTTTCAATAAGCACATTGTTAATCACAGCGGTGAAATCGTCGGGATTGTCGAACACGCTAATCGCGATGCTGTCTTCATTTACCCGCCATTCTGAAAACGATGATTCCAGACGCTGAAATCATGAGCGCTTCTCCAAATGAGTTTGTTTTTGGTAATTTTTCCGTCAAGTTGAATTTTTAATCTCAAGTGCTGGTCAACCGGCGTGGTGCCGCTGATTGACAGGCTTTTAAACTTTGCACCAAGTCAACTAAATTAACTCGAAGAGGAAATCCTATGAAATACGCTCGCGCAATCGCATTTGCAGCCCTGGCTGGCATCACCATTATTGGCAGCGGCTGCGCTGTAGGACGTGGCCAGCAAACTGCTGGTTCTTATGTTGACGATACAGCCATCACAACTGCTGTAAAAGCCAAATTTGCGGAAGACAAAACTGTTTCAGCAACTTCAATCAGTGTTGAAACACTCAATGGAACGGTTCAATTGTCTGGTTTTGCAAAATCTGGTGCAGAGAAAATGCAAGCTGAAAATATTGTCCGCAGTGTAAAAAATGTCAAGAACGTTCGCAACGACATAGTCGTCCGTCCTTAGCATTTTTAGTGTTTGATGCGTTGCTTTTTACGCAACGCTAAAAGGCGAAAGCGAGCAAATAGTCGTTTCGCCTTTTTTCTTTCGTTCTGATTCGAAATCGATTCAATATTGGGCAAAGCAAGGCCATATTGAATTGATTCAGAAATTAAGCCGGTCTGTCAACATTATTCAACCTTGATAATTAAACGGTTATCCACAGATCGGACACCGCTGAATCTCTTTGACATGGCGCCGGCCCTCTCCCGTACGCTTTCCGTAGGTACCGAACCATTTAGCACTACAGCCCCTGATTTCGTATCCACATTGATTTTAAGAAGTTTAATTTCTGGATCTTTGGCAAGTGCTGCTGAAATGGCAGTCGTTATTGCCATATCGTCCATTTTGCCAATGGTTTTACCAGCAACGTTTTTGACCGAATATTCTGCATTTTCTGTAGCGTTTTTCAAGGCAACTCCTGCATTGGCAAAAGTTTCTTCGGTTTTTGATTTCAGTCCTGCGCTTGAATCTTCAGTCTTCAATTTGGCTTCAGCAGCAAGCTGTTCTGTTTTGCTGATGACGGCATCAACTTGTTGACCTATAGATGCGCGCTCATCAGCCTTGTTGCAAGCGCTTATTCCTAGAACAACGAACGTTGAAACAACAACCAGTCTGATACTGTAACGATTAGACATGGTAGTAGTTTTGGTTGAGCGAGCTAATTTATTCATGATAGATCCTTTTCATTTGTTCACTCGAATCACCGATCAAGGCAGACCGGGTTGACAAGCAATGGATTGATACGTGCTGAATAAATTCAAGCTGTAACGATCCAACCCTCTAACACATCCAAATCAATAGGTAAGCCATACCAGGGAGCGCCCTGTTGCGCGCCCCAAGCGGCCTGGACAAGACACAACACTGCATCCAGGCTGTCACCGCTGGCATCATCGGCCAAGGCATCACGCTGGGCATGACTGAGCTTCAAACGCAAACTCAGCCGCGTTTGCCCATGCTCAAGCGCCATGATCAAATCCTTGCGGGCAATCAGCCGGTCCGGAGTGTGCTTGGCCTTGTTGTCGCTTTTGTAAGACCTGCTTCCCAGTATTTCGCGAGCCAGCATTCCCGGATACCCTTCCAGAGCAATGCGGCTGCAGTTGCCCGGATGCAGGCCAGGCAGGTTAACACCCGCAGACAGCAGACGCGGAACACCGGCGTGAAGCATGAACGCTACCGGTGGATTAACCCATTTCATCGACGGGCTGGAGCCTGCCGGCCGGTCTGTATGGCGATGGGCAAATTTTTTTCCTGTGGGGCGCGCATTGCAAAAAGCGGCAAAGCAATTGCGAATATCAAGCCTGCTCAGACCCGCATAGTGATGGATCAATTCAATCCATTGCACAGGCCAGCCCAGATCAACAACCAGCTCTCGTGGCAGACCGAAAGGAAAGTCAAATGCACCCACCCATTCACGGTCTTGTGCCAGCCACTTTTCAAAACTGTCGAGCGAGTCCAGCCGTTCAAGGCTTGACAGCAGAACACGTCCGTTGGCAGCGGTTCCCTGAGCGATAACAATGGACTTGCGGCGGGTTGGACTGCACGAAAAATCACATCCGATCAGAAGTCCCGAAATTGCAGGCTGCGCGCTCATTTAACAGTAACAATCACAACAGCATTGGCATTGGCACGACAGTGCCTGTTTGCCAAAACCGTTGTGATTTTTATCAAGACCGGCCAATGATGGAGGCGGTCGCCATCAACTCTTCCAAAAGCGCCATAGAAACCTTGCCGGAAGCCGCGTAAGGATCGAGTTCGGCTTTTTCAGAATACTTCAACAAAATGGAATGGTTCAGTTTTAGCAGGTTGACAGTCCCCATGGTCCATCCACCAAACCGGCGTTCTGTAATTTCTTCGTAGTCCAGCAGCACCACGTCTTTATGGCGCGGGTCTTTCTGGATATGTCCATATAGCTCGCTGACGGCCGTGCGCCCGCCTTCTATGGCTTGAAGAAAAACCCCTCCGCCATAACAAAGAATCCCGGTAATTCCCAGTGAGGGATTGAACTGGCGGGAATGCGCCAGAATGCTGGCGACCGCATCTTTGTCATTGCCGTTGTCTAAAGTACGACTCGCGTAAAGCAAACGAACCAGCATAAGAATCAGCCCTTTCTTGGAATAAGCGCAAGAAACTCACGGCGCAAAGTTGAATCTTTCAAAAATACCCCTCGCATGACCGAGTTGATCATCTTGCTGTCCATGTCCTTGACTCCGCGCCAGGCCATGCAATAGTGACTGGCTTCCATGACGATGGCCAGTCCGTCAGGCTGGGTTTTTTCCATGATCAGGTCAGCCAGTTGCACCACCGCTTCTTCCTGAATTTGCGGGCGGCCCATGATCCATTCAGCCAGCCGGGCATATTTAGACAGGCCAATGACATTGGTATGTTCATTAGGCAGGATACCAATCCATATTTTCCCGATGACCGGACAAAAATGGTGCGAGCAGGCACTGCGAATCGTGATGGGTCCAACAATCATCAACTCATTGAGATGCTCGGCATTGGGAAATTCAGTAATGGCCGGCGCTGCCACGTAGCGTCCGTTGAACACTTCATTCAAATACATCTTGGCCACGCGGCGCGCTGTGTTGCCTGTGTTGTGGTCCCCGACAGTGTCAATCACCAAGCTGTCAAGAACGGTCTGCATCTTGACTTCCACCTCGTCGAGCAGGCTTTCCATTTCACCAGGTTGGATAAAAGCAGAAATGTTGTCATTGGCGTGAAAACGCATGCGCGCCTGCACCAGGCGTTCACGTATCTTGACTGAGACAGGCGTTCCTTCGTCTGTCTCATCCTGGGGGGGCGTAGTAGTTTTCATAAGCATGATGGATATTACCAGCCCTCTTTCTATAGGGCGCCAACGCAAGTTAATAAGCCTCATATGGCTTATACGCATATTTTATAAGCATTTCAAGCTATCAATTAAATAGCGAGCAGGCTTTTAAAGAAGCCATTAAAGCCGCAGAGCTTGTTTCAGTAGCGTTGGCCCGTCAGCATCAAAGCCACGCGCATCAAGGCATAAGCGATCCAACCCCGGATACGTTGGCCCAGAGGGCGCTGGTGGTACACGGCCGGGTCGATGCGAAATCCATGGTGCGCGACCGCCTCGCGCAGGCAGTTGCCCAGTTCAGCGGCAAAGTTCGGGTCTTCAATGACCACATTGGCCTCACGGGCCAGCAGCAGGCTCAGCGGATCGAGGTTGGATGAACCGACGGTGGCCCAGTGCCCGTCAACCACAGCCACTTTGGCATGCAAAAAACTGGTCGCGTACTCATGAATTTCGACTCCGGCAGCGAGCAGTGCACCGTACACCGGTCGGGCTGCATGGTATTGCATGAAATATTCGTACCGGCCCTGCAGCAGCAAGGTCACGCGTACGCCGCGTCGGGCTGCCTTGATAAGGGCACGGCGAAGTTTCCCCCCGGGTAAAAAATACGCATTGGCGATGATGATTTC
>Ga0326734_1000383_pt1 | contig 12341 bp, 5 predicted proteins | sample 15_GP2_1315_FD_207944 | JGI IMG/M metagenome (GOLD analysis project Ga0326734, IMG submission 207944) | Glacier ice microbial communities from Ngari, Tibet, China - 15_GP2_131.5 | ecosystem: Environmental > Aquatic > Freshwater > Ice > Glacier | place: China: Ngari, Tibet | collected 2018-07-18 | reverse complement strand
TTATCAACAATATAAATCTTATTGATTTCAATGATATAATTGGAACATCAACAATTGTTCATTTAGGATTACACAAACCACAAGTACGCATACAAATAAACAGAATATCTGCTGAAGATTCAATCACAATATTAAACCCAGATAATACTGGTTACTTTAAATATATTGTAAAACCGGAAGACATAATAGAATTAAGTTTACGACAAACATTAAAAAATATTTGTACCAAAGCTACTGAACTTTCAGATAGATTTTTTGTATTTACCGAAAAAAACAATATCATTACAATAAAAAGTAACATTGAAGATTTAGATAATGAAGAATATAAAATTTCAGTATCTAAAAACTTTCGATTAATAGATAACAATCAAGTATTTTTTAAAGCTATTAAATCAACAGACATCGCATTAAGTTTGAATGTCAATTTCAATATAATTAAATTATACAAAAAACTAAAGATTGATAATATTTTTTATGATGTTATCGATACTTTTATTTTTGATGGTGAAATTATATTGCGATTAAATAAATCAATCAGTGTAAATTCATCCACATCAGCTGAGATTTATATTATTAAAAATTCGAAACTAATACAGTTGCCACAAATAACAATGTTATCTGTTAATTCGGATTTAGAAGCTTTCGAACAATATAATGTAACTGAATTTATTTCGGAACTCAGAACAAAATTTGTTGAAGGTGCTTCTAATGATTTAACTGTTGAAGTAAAAAATGCTACCATAACCGCTATAGATGATTTTGAATTACGTAATACAACATTCGACAAGTTACCATATGTAATTGAAAATAGTTTAAACGAACTTGAATTAACAAACAAAATCATACAAGATACCACAAATAATAATAATGGTATTAAAACTATGATGTTTAATTCTCCTGGAACTACTGGATATATTACGCCTAACATATTAAACATAGATAAATCATTTTACGATAAAAACGGTAATACAGACAATAATTTATTGAGTGCTGATTTATTATGTTTTCATTGGTTTCTTATTAAATCACCAACACCAAAATATTTACAAAACAATATACGTAATTTACGATATTTTACTGAATTACCGAAATTAACTAGTAAGCTTATTTTAAACGGTGATGTATATTCTAGTCAATCATTTTGTGAAACTATTTTCTTAGGTGTTAAATATCAGTTACCACAAAAATATGCTGGTTATCAATTTGCTGTTTATCTAAATTATAATGATGTTGAGTTTATCGATATTAATTATAAATTCGTTATCAACAATATTGATAAAACATTATATCTCGAAATAAATAAATATTTTGATTTCGTAGATTTATTGCGTGGTGGTGTTGAAACTAATGAGCCATTAATAGATTTAAGTTTTCTATATAATATTAGGGAATCATATAACACACAGTCAGAAAATTTATCAGGTTTTAAATCTGGTGGTCTTTTACTTGCTAACAATACAATACAAACATTATTTGATGATGTACTAACTACGGATTGGAAAATATTTGATACCAAAACAAATAACTGGTATATATGTTTAAAACGGAGTCCTGACGTTATTACATCACCATTTGATGAATTGTTTCCATCTTCAGGAAATATTGAATTTTACGTTTATTCAAGCGTAATAATTAATGGTATCAAACATACGTATGTTTCAATAACATTTACGATAAAAAATATTCGTTTTGTTAGAGGTGAATTTTTATGGTGTGAAGATTTAACTATTAAATTTTTCGATACAGAAGATATACTAATACGTAAATTAGGTATCGATTCTGAAACATTTGCTTCTATTCCGAAAGAAAATATTTTACAATCAAATAATATTAGTAATGAATTATATGGTGATTACAATGTAATCAGTACTATTATTGTAGATGCAACTCAGCAACAATTTAAATTAATCAATCACGATAAAACTTTTTCTTTCAAAGAAAATTACTTTGAATTAAATAAGCAAGTAATTTTTAATGAAGATTCAGCAATACCAAGAACAATAACCAAATCATTCTTTGTATTTCCTGAATTTTTAAAACCTGCTTGGACGTTGAATGATTTTGTATTAGAGTTTGAACAAAATAGTTTCGATAATTCAACATCAACTTCTAAAATTAGTATTTTCGATAGGAATCAAATATGGAGATTAATTCAGGATATATTAGTTGTTGATATTAAATTTAAATATGCAAGCGAATTACAAATACGTAATTCAATTAACGATTTATTTATTTCGCAATTAAAAGAGTATGCTGATTTATATTCAATACCAATAAAAAATACTTCAGAATTTATTAAGTTAAGTATTGTTGACAATGATATTAATTTAGCTATTTGGAAAGTTGAAAATCAACACAAAGCACATAAAATAAATAGACATCGTGGTCCTTATTTACCATATTTAAGAAAACTCAATAATGAACTTGAATTTCAAGCGGACATAAATTCAAATCCAAAAAATTCATTATACAATATATACGATAAGGATTTCGGAGGAACTAATATAACTGCAACAGGTTTATGGAAAGAAGTTACCGGAAATATAGTATCATCATTATTTACTAAATCATCAGAAATAATTATTGAATTACCATTTGCAGAAGAATTTAATTTACGTGATTTATTAAAATATCAAGTATCATTATCCGAAGCAATTATTGTTAATCGTAATGAAAATTATATTAGCAAAATCAATCATAACATTGATGAGTATATACTTGAATCTTACATAGATTGGCTTCTTTTAAATGTATACGAATTATCTTTAATACGTAACGAACTAAATCAAAAAATTGAATTTACAAAAAATACTAAAAATATTTATTCAATTAATATCAAACCAATAAGAACCTTTCAAACTAGATTTAATAATTTAATTTTTAGTTTTACGCGTAAATAACATTTCAAATGGCTGGTGAAATAGAAACCTTAAAGAAAATAAACTATGAAAATCTAGAGCAGATGCTTTTAGATATAAATAGGAATTTCGCTGTAATTCAAAATTCTCCATTATATAAAGGTATTCCAGGTAAAGAAGGTGATGAAGGAGATATGGGTGATCGTGGTATACGCGGTTCCAAATTTGCTTTTGTTGATTTATCGGAATTTCAATCAGAATTTCCAAATGAATTAATTGCTGGATCAAATATTACGTTAACTTATTTAAATAATAAATTATCAACATTTGGTGACAAACAAAAAGTATTAAACGCATTAGGATTAACAGAATTAGTCGATAAAGATAATATCGTATTATCAAATTCTTTAATATTATCATATAATTTCGACGCTGATGAATTTGTTTCTACAGATATTGCTTTTAATGAAGCTGTAAATTTAGCGACAACCATTGAAAAAAAGATCGAAGATTATGTTAAATATTATTTCGATAATAATCAAACTATTGATTCCCCGAATGTATTTGAATCATTTGCTTCATACGCTAAAAATTATGCCGATACCAATAATGCTTTTGTAACAACAGCATTAACAGCATCAAGCATTTACGCACCATATATTCCAGGATATAATAATAATACTGGAATTGCATTAACAGATCACAAATATTTCGGGTTCAATAACACAGAATTTCCAAAAGATAATAAGGGTACATTTGTACTTGGTTCACTTAAAAAGTATACCGAGTTATTAATGAATACTATTTTAACTGATGGTAAAGAAACATTATCTTCTGATTATGCACCTGGAGTTAATAATATTCCGAGTGCTGTATTCATGCAGGATACTTATAATGCCGGATTATTATTTGGTTATAAAGGTAAAAATAACCTTAAAAAATTTGGTAGTATTTATAAGAACGAAATTGATCAGTTAGTTATAAAATCTGATTCCGGTAAAAATCCATCAGAATATTCTGAAATTTTATTACATAAAAATTATTTAAAATATGCTAAGTTAGTTCAATTTAGTGATGATTTAGAAATCTCTCGTGATTTAAAAGCTTTTGGTGATATAAATAATAAAGGATTTAGAACCGGCAAATTCACTACTGGTGCTTTAATAGCAAATTCTTTTAATTCAAAAGTAACTGAAATAGGTGTTGGTGGTGCAGGTTCTATAAATAAAAATGTTTCTGAATTTGAAGATTTCACTCAATATCTTGATGTTGTATTAGTAACAAACACAAGCGGTAGGTTATTAAAAACATATAAAATAGAGACTAATACTCTTGATGAAGCAAACATTACTGATTTAAACAAATTATTAAATTTACCTAATAGTGCAACCAATTTATTAACAACTAAATATTTTGATTATTTAGGACGTAAAATAAATTCGATAACTAATTTTGTTAAAGATAATTATTGGAGGAAAAATCAATTTGAGACCGGAGAAATACAAACATTAAATCTTTCAACAGATTTAATTGTTGGAGAAGATGCTTCAATTTCCGGTGTTATCGATACAAATAAAACCGATAAATCAGCAACAATTACAGCTGACAACATTTTCAATAATGCAGTAAATATAACTTTCAGTAAATTTAAGAAAAAATTATTCATTACTGATGCGAATGGTTTATTACTTAAAGATTATTCTTTGGATGAAAAAGTTCTTGATCCGCTTGAATTAGTTGCTTTAGAAGATTTAGAAATATATTCTGAATCAGATAAAACCATACTTACAACAAAATATTACGCACATTTAGCTAAGAAAATAAATAACATAATTGGTCATTCAGCATCAAATTATTACACTAAAGCTGAATTTTCTGATGCAACAATACCAACATTAGTTTTAAGTAATCTTTTACGGGTTACAGGTAATGTACAATTTACTCCATTAAATGGAGAAAACTTATTTTCTATCAATAAAGATACAAAAGAAGTAACTATTGGTGGGGCTGAAACATTAGTATTAATTAAAACCAATACCCTTAAGTTAAGAAATTATGTTAAAAACGTATTAGTAACTGATGATAATGGTAATGTATTACATACTTATCATGTTGAACCACAAAATTATTTAGACGAAGAATTACTTGAAGATATTGTAATATCTGATATATTAAGTTCAGATACAAATTTAGCTAAAAGTTCAAATTTAAGTTGGTTAGCTAAAAAAATAAATAATATTGTTATTTGGGTTAAAGAATCATATTGGAATAAAACACAATTTGGTACTGGAGAAATACCTAATTTAGTTTTATCAGAACATTTACAAGTTAATGGATCAGCTTTAATAGGTAATGATGCAACAGATCCAAATTACGTATCTACTGATGATATTACCACAGTTGGTAAAATAAATAAAACTACTACATTACGAGGTAATATCATTCGATTATTTAATAGAGAAAATATTGTTGCTGTAACAAATGTTGATGGTGATATTATTTCCGAATATTCTGTTGAAGGAACTACGTTAGCACAAATAACAGAAGAAACAATAGAAAACAATCATTGGACTAACAACACACAGGATTTTGGTTCTTTACCATCATCAGATAAAAAGTTTTTAACATCTAATTTCTTTGGTTGGATTGGATTAAATTTAAAAGTAATTAGAAAAAAAATATTTGAAAGACCTACCTTTACTGAAATGAATAATGCTCTTGCTCTTGCAACTTTTGGTACTTCATTTAAAGGAGAAATACGAGATATTCATGATTTTGATGGAACATTTTTATCAAATTTTAATATTTCCGGTTTAGGGTTATCAAATAAAAAATATGTTGGTTGGGCATTAATGAATGGTAATAATGGAACACCAGATGCTCAAGGAAGAGTAAGAATAACAGTAGGTAATTTAGTTGAAACATATCTTAATTCAATTGGTGAAATTATTGAATTAAATAGTATTTTTACAGCAGAAAACAAATTTGGTTTTAGTAAAAATTATTTAACAAAATCCCAATTACCAGCAAATGTTACAATTCCAGTTCCTGGTATTAAAAACACTAACGATCAAAATTTTAATAATACAAATAATTTTGCAGCAGGAGATAGTTCAGATGCATCAAGAGCAATAACTGTTAATGCTCCTTTAGGTGGTAATGGTGCTGCTGTAAATAATATGCAACCATCTATTGCTGTTCATACAATTATGAAAATTGTTTAATGGAAAACATAAGTATTCAAAATGACGGTAAATTACACATCACAAATGATGCTGTAATTTACTTTCAAACTAAATTTGTTAGTTTCAATATTGAAAAATTCTTTATTGATGTTGAAACTAATATTGCTTTTGATATTAAATTATCTTATGCTTATGATAATCAAAATTGGAGTAGTCCGGTATCACAAGAAGAATGGATAAATATTGATAATTATTTATCTGATATATCAAATGATTTAGATTATATTTATCTATCAATTTGGTGTTCTACAATAAATAACAATATTAATTTAGCGAATGAATTTCGTCCGGTTAATAATATTGATAATACAATACCAGCATTAATAATTAATTCAATATCTTATGATGAAATAATTGTCAAAGATTATTTGATTAAAAATTATTACAGTATTGTCAATGAATTTCCTAAATGGAATTTATATGATAATCAAGAAAATAATGTGAAACGTTGGTTACAAACTTGTAATTCAACAGCATATTCTCATGGACATGTTTGTATCTACTTTAAAACGCAACCAGTAGATACCGGAACCATACATACATTTTCTAATCATTCTATTCGGAATGTTGTTTCCATTAAGAAATTAATGATAATGGATCCGAATAATGAATTACCATCAGAAAGTTTAATATATTCTGATTGGGATATGCCGTTAGAAGATGATTTTGTAATACATGTTATAAATGATTTATTTCAACAAGCATTTGGAATTAATCAAGCACCTAATACAAAAGACTATTTATTTTTTCCATTAATAAATAAATTATTTCGTGTTTCTACAGTACAACCAGCACGTAAAAGATTTATGGGTAAAATTGGTTGGTGGGAATGTTATTTAGCAAAATATGAAGAAGATGAGACCGTAACGATTTCTAACGATTTACGTCAATCAATGTCGCATTTTGATGGTGTTTCTGAATCATTAGAAGAATTTAATATAATCGAAGAATTAGAAAAATTTACTGCTGATACAGTTTTAACAGGTGAAAAAATTCGTGAAAATACAATTGACGAAAAAAACATAGCAACAGAACATTACACAAATAAATTAGTTGACTCAACAAGTTATATTGATTTAAAGGAAACAGATAATCAAAGAAAATTTATTTCAAAACGACTACAAATAATTTCAGTAAATCCAGATGATAACGCTTTTCCAGTTACAATGTATGATTGTCGTACCATTGATACAAGAGTTGTTGCATTAACATACGATTTAAAGGATTGTGTTTCAATAAATAAACATACATTAATTGTAAACGATAATTTTTCGCTAAGTTTTAATTATATTTCATTAGCAAAATTTGCAGGAGAAGTACTCGATATTATTGGTGGTATAACTATTGCTTCAAAACGTACAAAATATTTTGAGATAATTTGTCCAAGATTTCAAACAACAACTTTAATTGATTATAAATTTGAAGACAACGAATTTTATCACATAACTGTTGATTATAAAGAATCTTTAAAACAATTAGCTGTCAAAATATTTAAGTTAAAAAATAAGCAAAAAAACCTAGAATATCAAAACATATACATATTAAACAATACAGATAGCGTTCCACATAAAATGTCATTTTCCGAAATGTTTCTTTATGGTGGTAATTATTTAATTAATGAAGTTATCCTAAAAATTAACAATAACCCAATACTTTCGGATCAAGTTAATCCAGTTCTCCAAATGTTTAAGTTTGGAAATTAAATACTAAAAATAATATGGAAATATATACTTTCGGTGAATCAGGTGATTTACAAAATGAAAAAGATATGGAAGAACTTAACCAAGCCGAAAAAGATTTCGAGCAAATGGTTGATCTTCCAGGAGATGATGAAGTTTTAAAACTAACTGAATATGATGGTGGTTCAATGCTACCAAGTAATAATTTTATTGCTGCTGAATATGTAGATATAAATATTGCTACTGTTGATAAGACGCATCAAAAAACTGCTACAAGTTTCGTTAATAAAATTACGAAATTTATATTAGATTTCAAAGATACTGAGTTAACAAAAGATCATAAATCATATATTAGTGATGTTGCAAGTTTACAGTTATCAAATTTACAAGATTTATTATCATTAGTAACAATTAATAGATCAATGCTTGACAATATTGTTCGTCGAGTAAATGCTGTTCAAGCAGAAGATTATTCAATGATTAATGCTTATAATAACTTGACAAATCAACACTTAAAATTGCTAAAAGAATTACAAAATACATATAAAGGAATACCTGCAACACTTAAGAAAATGAGAACAGAAGTACTTTGTAATCAAGAATTAATTGGTGAAGCAAAACCTGAAGGTGGTGAAGAAGTTGTTACTGCTGAATTTGGAACAACCCAATTTAATAATACTAAACAATTATTAAAAACACTTCGACAAGATAATTTAGATAAATTAAATAAAGGGTAAAGACCTAAATAACTAAGTAACAACAAAAAATAAATAAAAATTAAATTATGGATATTCGATTAAAGGAGATTGCCAGTAAAGCGGCAGGTACTTATTTCATAGTTACTGACAACTCAGGAGTAGTAACTTCAGAGGCAACTTCTAATTTACGGTTGTTTTTTATTAACGTTAATAAAGGACCGGTAAATACAGTAGTTATTTTTCAACAAGGCGATGCTACCGGATTCCAATCTATTTTTGGAAAAGGAAATCGTCAAAATGAAAAACGCGGTAACTTTTCAAACAAAAGCTGTTTAGAAGCTTTGACTGCTGGGCCAATAGCGGTTATTAACTTACGTAAATTTGACGATTCAGTTGATGAAGCTGGTATTGTTGGTCTTAATCCTAACGTAACTGTTCTTGAAAAAACAGAAACCGGATATTCCAAATTATTTAATGTTAATGGTCTTTGGTCTCCGAAAGCTAAAAACATTGTTGATTTATTAACTGCTGAGCATTTATTAAATATTGGTAATGTTGGAACCAGTGATGTAACGTTTTTCGTTGTATTATCAACTCACGCTACTGAATTAACTAATGAAGGAGCACTTTCATTAAGAAACAGTACTTTAACAATTGATGATTATCCTGGTGTTGATTTCGATATGTTATTGAAAGATACTTTTGTTGATGTATATATTTTCAACAATACTTTCAATCCTGCAACTGTTGGTACAAATCAATTTTATGGTCAATTATTTGATTCAGCAGGAAACATTGAATTTGGTGATCTTGAAACTCTTTCAGCAATAAGCGAATCAGGTTTCAATCGTAGAATTACCGGTTCATTAATTCCTAATTTGAAAAATGAATTTGACGAAAATATTTCTATCGATGTATTAATGAATTCTGTTTTCCCGGAAACTGGTTTAATTTCTTACATCAATGATGATTTATTGGAACTTGTTAATGTTAACGGTATACCAACAATAAACACAAAACTTGAAGATTACTATACAGTTTCAGGTGGTTTAAAAGGTGCCGCGTTATCTTTGAAAATGTTATCTCACGTTTTAACTCCACAAGCTGTTAATCCTACGAAAGTAGTGAATTTAGCTGAAGTTATGGATGCTGATATACTTTCCCGTAATGCTGATTTTATGCTTACTGTTGAAGGGGGTATTTTTCAAGCAGGAGCTGATAATCTTTACGGAAACAAAGTATTAGCGGTTCATGAAAATGGTATCCGTATTGGTGATGAACTTATCTTTACTGATTTAACTGATTCAAAAGTAAAAAGTGTACAAGTTGTTTCAATTGAAATACTTGATGCCGCTGTTGAAACGTATCTTGATGGTATCGCTAATGGTGCATTAACATATTCTTTGGCTTTATTAACATTATCGGGTAAAGTAAATTCTTTAAGTTATTCACGTAAAAAATCATTACTTGACGCAACTGAATTAAAAGTAACTCCGTTTGCATTATCTTCATACAAAGCAAGAGATGCTCAATTCACAAATGGAACTGCTGCTCGTCAAAAAGAAATTCTTGACGTAATGTTATCTCCTGGAATTGTTAAAGGTTTAAAGAATTTTGATGGTGTTCGTTATTTAGTTGATGCTTTCAAATCTTATGTTGAAGCTTCTTACAAATCACAATTCGGTCAATTAGTACTTGAATTAGATAAAGGTAATAAATTCGTTAGATCAATATTGAACGAACCATTTATTGAAGATTTAGAAAAATCAACAAATCCATTGTTTAAACAATCACCAACAAGTATATTTGATTTATCGTTCTTACCACTTGGTGGAAACAAAAACTTCTCAACAGTATTTTTAACTAAATTTACTGCTGGAGCAGAAATGTGTTTCTTCTTTGGTCCTGGTAAATTAGATGGAAATAACTTAATGGTTCAAGCTGCTGGTGTTTCTAATGCGTTTATCAGCAAAGCATTTCCTTTCGATGTTGTTGCAAATTCAAGCGGTTATATTGATAATGTTGGTGGTATCGAATTTAATCCTGATGATACTGAAAGAGGTAACTTTGAAAAATTCCGTTGGAATCCAATAGTTAAAAACTCTGCTGGCTTTACGATATTTGGCAACTTAACTGGACAAAAAGATCGCACTGCATTGCAACAAATACATAATTCAGAATTGTTAGCATACATTAAAGAAAGTTTATTCAATCTTTCAAGAGATGAAGCTTTCAAGAAAGGTTTGTATAACGAATATTTAGCTACTGAAATTGAAGTAAGTTCTTTCTTTGAGAATCTTGTTTTGATGGGTGCAATTGCTCCTAATCCGGTAGTTATCTGTAACGCTTCAAACAATACAGCTGACATATCAAAACAAAAAATAAAATTAATTCATATCGAATATACCAACATCGATTCTCTTGATAAGGTTGTTTTCGATTTAAATTTAAACTAAGACTAAATGAAAAATTTCTCTGATGAGAATGTCCATAATTTAGAAACCAGCAAAGACCGTACTATTAATCTAGTACGGTCTAAAACTGGTTTGTCGGAGGACATTATATGTAAAATTTACGAATCTCAAAAAATTGATGGCGTTTCTGACGATGGAATTATAAATTATTTTGATGACTTAACTCAAGAGAAACAAACAATATCTGTTAAAGAATTTTTTGGTTCATTTGTAAATGGGTTATCCGGAATTGAAGGTAATTTATCAGATATTAAAAAAAGTAAAATCACTGAAGGATTATTGATAGCCCTTGATGATTTTGCCAATAGCGAAAAAAGTGCTCAAATGTTAAATTCTGTTGAATTACTTTCAGCTGTTAAACAATTATTGGAATTAAAAAATCCTGAACTTACTAGAGTATTTTCAGAAAGTAATTCTTTATTGCTTTTAAGTGATGCTGGAAATAGAGCAACAGAAAATTATGCTGTTTTATCTGAATCATTAAAATTCTCTTATCCTGAAATTGAAAGAGAAAATGACGTTAAACTTTTCGAGAATTTGAAAACAATTCTTATGAAAAATAATAAACGTTGGGGAAATGCTTATCATATTCAAAGCACTTATGATGCGATAATGAATTACATTGACCAAGAATTGGAACAAGTTAAAATTGCTGAAAGTATGGTATCTGCAGATAACGCATTCCATATTGAATTAATTAACGACATGCTTTCTGGAAATGTTTCACCATTACATAAAAGTATTTCAAGTATTAAGCATTTAGTTCCTGATCTTCAAACAGTTGTGTTTGATATGACTCTTTTAATTACTAGGTATCTTTATGATAATCAATCAGCATTAAATTTAATTGCTCGTCAAACAGTAAATGATTATGATGCTGCTTCAAGAAATTTGATTGCTTGTATTGCTTCTTCAAGAGTTAATTCCAAAATATTATCTGATACAGTTAAAACAAGAAATTTTTCTTCTGATTCAAATAATTTATTGAGAACTTTAATTCAAAGTATTGACGGAGACAAAACCCGTTATAATGTTTACGATATTCCACTTAAAGGAATAGTTGACATGATAAATTTGATTAAATCATCCTCAACAGAATTTAATCTTAAAATAAGACCGGTTATCAGACAGTTTGTAACTAAAGCTTACGAATTAACTAGTAAGGTTGAAAAGGCAAATTATCAAAAATCAAAACTTAATAAATAAGAAACAATCAAATAAAAAATATTATGTCATCATTTCCACATACAACAAATTCCACTGCGGCTGTGCAAAAATTTGAGCCGGTTGTTGCTAGTAATTTTAACGCACATTTTGTTTTAATGGGAACATTAAAAAAGAAATTGGGTGATTACGGCTTTTTGTCCGAATATATTAAATCCGTTAC
>Ga0326734_1000382_pt1 | contig 12347 bp, 10 predicted proteins | sample 15_GP2_1315_FD_207944 | JGI IMG/M metagenome (GOLD analysis project Ga0326734, IMG submission 207944) | Glacier ice microbial communities from Ngari, Tibet, China - 15_GP2_131.5 | ecosystem: Environmental > Aquatic > Freshwater > Ice > Glacier | place: China: Ngari, Tibet | collected 2018-07-18 | reverse complement strand
GGCGACAAGTAAGTCTATCAGTCAGCGTGTCATGGAATTGCGCCCGGTTTCCTACAAGGACACAACAGACCCTACGGGAAAGACAATGTACTCTTTTGTCGCGGAAGAGGCTCTGGAAATTATGCCAGAAATTGTTACACTAGACGGTGGTGGCGGTGTGGCGGGAGTCAACGTAGGAGCAATGGCAACCATTGCCCTTGCACTAGTCTCAGAATTAACAAAGAGGGTAGAAAGTCTAGAAGAAGAACTACGTTCCAAGTAACTTGCCTTTTGCCAAATGCGAAGGTATACTTAAAATAATAACTCTTGAAAGGAGAAACCAATGGCTATTAATTATCGTGCTGTAGACGCAAGCGGTGTCGAAGACCAAGTAAAGTCTCAACGAGCATCAGAGGCCGAAGCAAATGCATACGCTGCTGAAATGGAAATTGTTCGTTTAGAGGCAGTGGCTTCTAAGGTTACAAAGAAAGAGGACAAGGACGCCCTAAAGGCCGCTATTGACCGAGCCAAGGAAGATTCCAAGGAAGTTCGAAAGCGAGCCAACAGGCTTAATAAGGGCGAGGTTCTAGGAGCGGACGGTGTTCTCGGAGCACGAGTGCAGTTCCTAGATAATTGGATTACCTCTCTAGAGCAGGAGCACGTAGCCCACACCACAGTTCTTTCTCAGCGTCAGGATGCAATCATGGCGACAGGAGCAGACGCTCCAAATGAAACAGAGAAGGCCGAGATTCAGAAAAGAATGTTGGACTCTACCTCAGCCCTTACAGTCATTGAGGCTTCATGGAATATTGCAACCACAGAGTACGACAAGATTGTTCCAAAGGAGCCAGTAGCAGCCTAAGTGGAAATCTATCGGGGTTCTGAAACAACAATAGCAATTGCTATCCCAGCATCAGTTAGGGCTACCCTAACTGGTATTGACGTATTTGCTATTGAGAACAACCGGATTTTTCATGAGTTTTCCACAGTTCTAGCCACACAGGAGGGTTACAGCGTTACGCTCCCTTGGAGTATGTACCGTCAAGACCGGGACTTCAACATTGAGTGGCGCATTACCTATTCTGAGTCCACCGTAATAATGAATGCCGTGGAGAACAGTTACGTTCAAATCGTTACTCCTATCCTACCACTGGTAGAAATTGGTCAAATTGCTGGGTATGACCAGGCAACGGCAGTAGGAAGACAGGACACTTTTGACCTAGAGCGAAGAGTTAGGTATGGAGTTCAAACCTACACCGGGCAGAACTTCGGTAAGTTTTCGGGGGCCATGCAGGTTTCAGGAAACGGCTCTAATAAGTTGAATCTTCCAGCACCATTACTTGAGTTGAGAGCCGTAGGATTTGACGGAGTTCTTCGAACAAATCACGGTATGAAACTAATTAATAATGGCTGGGCCTTGTCTTCCGGTAAGGTCTACATCGACAATATCAAGCAGGCACCGCCAGAATGGATGCTCGACCACTTCTCCGCTAACGGCAAAATTTACGCACCAATGCTCTACGGTCACTCTAGGTTTATTGACGGAACAGAGTACACCATTGAGGGCATCTGGGGATACAACGATATTCCGGGGGATGTAAAGCAGGCCGCTCGACTTATTGCTCAGGATTACTCTTGTGATGAATCTTTGTGGAGAGAGCGTTACATTGACTCCGTACGAGCAGGAGACTGGCGATTCGAATTCAACGCACAGGCATTCACGGGTACAGGTAATGTTCAGGCCGACCAAATTCTAGCGGGCTACCGTCGTGCAACGATGGTGGTCGTTTAATTTGCCACGCAGATTTTGCATCACTTCTGCAAGATACAGCATGGTTTGCGATGTTATCAAGCCAGCCGGTGCGCCAGAAAACAACAACAATCTGACCGTAGGTGATTCTTCCTGGGAGTATCAGCAAGACGCGGACTCCGGGGCTATTGTCAAGCGTTGGGTGGATAACTCCGTAACTTCGGTTAACGAACAAAGAGGCGGATTAATCATGCCTAACGTAGAGTTGATGGCTCGTGGAGTAATTGACGGTGGAATTCGTGTAGCCGGAACAACTGAAAGATTTGGCAACCAATACGTAAACGTTGATTTTGTTAAGGCCACGTTTGGCGCGGGAACCTCAATTACAAAGCGCGACCAAGTAACCAATATTAGAAGCAAGAGGGACTTGGGGGTTGCAGTGTGGCGCGAAGAAGAAATTTCCGGGTTCCCCCCAACAACGTTTAATGTCATGGGAGTAACCCCAGTCTTTGACCCATTCTCCAACCTCGTAGAGTACGCCGTTCTTCTTGAACGTTCTGAGGTGCAGGGTGGCTAAGACAAGCATACGTATGGATGATTCTGAGGTAGCCAAACTGTCTGGTACTTTTCAGGGGATTCAGAAAGAAATGAATACCAACCGACACCTTAACTCTGTGACCAAGGCTGCTTTTGAAATTCTTTCAGAGCAGTTTATGGCAACCACTCACGTGCTCGCGGGTATGTCTGTGGGAGAGTATCACCACGTCTATGAGTGGGAACACGTCGGTGTCCCCGGATTCCAGTTGTGGCGCAACCGACTAACAGGGCGTGGTGGTCGTCGTAGCGTAACCTGGGACTGGAAGGCTTCTAGAACCACAGTTCCTACAGAGACAAATGTTGACGGCACCCCAAGATTTGCCCCAAGCCCAGACTTCGACCCGTCTAAGTTGCACCGCATCCACGTATTTGTATGGAAGGCCCCAATGATGGAATACGGAGTGACCGTAAATGTAAAGCCAAAGTTGAGTAACGTACTGGTCTTTCCTAATGCAGATTTGCTGGGTGGTCAAGGGCGTTCTCGCGGGCCATCGCCGGTAACATTTACCCCTCATCCTGTGCGTAGCGTACCAGGCCAGGAGGTGCAGGGCAACTTTACTCAGTGGTTTGTCGGATGGTGGGGCGGTGGTTCTGCTCAGAACATTGTAGACCACGCCTTTGCCAGAGAAAGAGACACTGCTTTTAAGAAGATTTTTGAGGCTCGGTTTATAGACATGCCCATCACAAAGTCTAGTCGTAAGTCATTCTCCATTCAAACAAATGCTGCGGCTGCCCGAGAGGGAAAGAACATTGCTAAGGCCATGGCCGGTGACATGGAGCACAATTACATTAAGATGGCAGCAAAGAGAAAGAGGAGAAACCCCGATGACTAAGCATGATTTAAATGGAGTTCACGTACTCAATAAGTATATTTGGGATGAGTTAAAGAAGGCAAATCTTCTGAGAGATTCTGACTACAACGGACTTGTTCCAATAATCCCTACTCAGCAAGTTCCGGTGTTTAACGATATGGCGGCAGGCAAGCCATTTATTGTTTATACGTATCTTGTTGCGTCATACGACGTTGACCTTTGGGCCAATGTGGAACAAGTAACTTACAGAATATACAGTGATGACGAACGGAAGTTGCGACAGATTAGCAATTTCTTGATTGACCTGTGCAGGCGTTTTGACTGGTCAGCAGCCGACGTAAACAATTGGATTGATGGATTCCCTACCTTAGATGGCGACGAAAAGAAGTTTGAATTCAAGTATGTGCAGGTTGTTGGCTCTACCAGCCCAGAGCCTTTTGCTCAAGAAGGTGGCCGACAGAATGCGTCTGTGACTGTTCGAATGGCATTTATTCACGATATGAAGTCCGGAGTTGCTGGTAATAACCTAGGAATGCGCGCTTAATTTGCTTTTTGGAAGAATCAAGAATACTATTAAGGCACAGAGGAAGTGCCTAGCCAGCACAAACATTATCACTACAGGAGGTGACATTCTAGTATGGCATATAACGCACGTAACATTATCGTTGGAGCAGCAGCCCTTTACCTTTCCGCAGTGGAAGGTGGTGGCACTGCTCTTCCAGCAGCACCAACCGCCGGTACTTCTTACGCAACAGCGTTGGAAGGCTCTGCCGCTTGGCGTCACGCAGGTTACACCAGCGAAGGTCTAGAGTTGGCTTACGAGCCTGACTGGACCGACATTGAGGTTGACCAGTTGCTTGACTCCGCTAAGATTTTCAAGACTTCTATGCGAGCAATGATTAACACAACAATCGTTGAATCTACATTGGAGAACTTGCTGATTGTTTGGGGACAGACTTCTACAAGTCTTACATCTACAGCAACAGAAAGCACTCTTGGAATTGGAGCGGGAGCACTTGGAGACGAGCCTGTGGAGCGAAGCCTAGCAGCAGTTGGGCCTGCACCGCGACTTGTCGCCGGTCAGCGCAGGGAGCGTATGTACTACGCTCGTCGCGTTCTTTCCGTAGATTCCGTTTCTGTGGCTAGCCGCCGTGACGAAGCAACAATGTTCCCGGTTTCCTTCCGACTTCTTCCAGACGCTTCTTTCCCTGGTGCCGAGTACGGAACAATCCGTGACCGCAACGTCTAACTCTTAGACTTTGATAGACTGCCCCTCGCCCTTTTGGGCGAGGGGCCTTCTATTTGCCAGGGTTGGTCATTCAGGGTATACTTATACTAGTCTATAAGGAGGACAATGGCAACCGCAGTTTACACAGTAGAGGAAATTACCCTGCAAGATAATAGGGACGCAATCCTCAAGCCTTTGAACATCAAGGGTCTTCGTAAGTTTATGGCGAAGATGCAGGAGTTCGGGGAAGTATCAGAAGAAGACGAGGGCCTAGACATTCTTCTAGATGCCGCAGCAATTTGTCTTATGAAGCAGCACCCTGACCTTTGGGACAAGAAGAAGACCAAGGTGGAAGGTAAGGATGGAGTCGAAGAATATATCGGCGGCTACTCCGAAGAAGCAGAAGAAGCATTAGACATGCCAACCGTTTACCGTATTCTTGATGTTTGTGGTGGAGTTAAGTTGAATGACCCAAATTTAATAGCAGCGGCGATGGAGTCGATGGAGAATCAAGCAGCGGCCAAGGCTGGGACAAACTAGACCTTGCAGAACTAGAGGGAGAAGTTTTCCTCCTAGGCCATTGGAAGAATTTCGATGAAATGGAAGAGAACTTGAGTTTAGTTGAACTAAACCAAGTTCTCGACTCTTCTAGGAAAGCCAAGCACGAACAGAACAAGTTTCTTGCAGCACTAAAGGGTATCGACTTAGACAAGGGTCAAACAAAGACAGACGCCTTTGAAGAGGTAAAGAAGAGAGCCGAAGCAAAGTTGCGAGGAATAAGTGAAGAGCAACTAGACCTATCAGAAGTAGGAATTTCAATCGAAACGGAGGATGAGTAGACATAGAGAACATCAATATTCGCTTTAATGCCACGGCTAACTTCAATGACGTTAACCGGCAAGCGGCGAAGTTAAATGCTAAGTTGGCTGCGCTTAAGGCGCAACTAGCGACCAACGGGTCAGCAATGTCACCTGACATTGAATCCATTAGACGCAATAACATGCGTCAATTGGCCGACACCGGAGCATTTAGAGTTCAAGCCATTAAGGCTAAGTCTGCTGTTGAATCTTATACACAAGCACTACAAAAGCAGGACGTTGTATTCCGAGGCTGGCGTAAGAATGCTGAATTACGTAACGATGTTTTGAGGGAACAGTACCGATTGCAGAGAATGTCTGTAATGGGCTGGAAGGAAGACGGCATGGGCCGTATCTCCGCTGACATGATTGTCCCACGCGATGTTCCCGCAAGGCTAGGCAATTTCCGCGCAGGGCTTGCCGACGTAAGAGCAGGACAGGCCAGTCTCGGAACCGTTCTAGATGAAACACGAATGAGAATGGGTCTTTGGAGCCAGGGAGTTTCTTCCGCATCTAAGAACCTTGTTAATTGGGGTAAGAACACACAGTGGGCCGGTCGTCAGATGATGGTCGGCCTTACCTTGCCGTTTGCAGCACTAGCCGCTGGTACCGGAGTTCTGGCATACCAGTTGGACAAGGAAATGACAAGGGTCCTCAAGGTATACGATTATGCCACTACCAGCATTGAGGCCGAGGGAGAAAGACTAAGAGAAAGCACCATGGCAACGGCTCGCTCCGTTGCCAACATGTACGGCCAGTCCGCACAGGACACTATTGGAATCATTGCTGAATTGGCAGCCGCCGGTCGTACCGGAAAGGATTTGCAGGACACTGCGAAGTTGGTTTCCCGAGCCTCTATGCTTGGTGAGTTGGACCGACAGGACGCAATCAAGACTACCATTTCCTTGCAGGAAGTATTCAAGCAAAGTAACGAAGAACTAACCGTTTCCTTCGACTACCTGAACGCACTTGAGAACTCGACCACACTTTCCATGCGAGACATGACCGTCGCAATTCCTAAGTTGTCCGGTGTTGTAAAGTCTCTTGGTGGAGACTACAAGACCATGGGTACAATGATGGCAGCGGCAAAGGCTGCTGGACTTGACGCGCCCGAAGCCGCCAACATGCTCAAGACCGCAATGTTCCGTGCTGTGAGTCCGTACGGAAAGGGTAAAGAAACATTCTTTGAGAAGACAAACATTGACCTCACCAAGTTGGTAGCAACTACAAAGGGTGAGGCCATTCCTACTTTCCAGGCTATCGGTCAGGCTATGGAAGGTCTAAGCAACATTGACCGTAACGCAGTGCTAAAGGATTTGTTCGGTGTTTACCAGGGTTCCAAGGCTGGTCAATTCGTAGAGCAGATGATTAACCTCAAGGACGTTTCTACTGCTGCTGGTAAGGCAGCCCAGGTTGCTATGATGAGCAACGAAGAATTGGCAGAGGTTTCCGCCAGAGAAGTTGCAAAGCAGGCTGCGTCCGCTTCCGGTAAGTTCAAGATTGCTCTTGAGTCCATCAAGGTAGAACTTGCTGATATCGGTGAGCCATTCCTCAAGGTAGCCACCACCATCATTAAGGGCGTCACCAAGATTTTCTCTGCCTTTAATAGTCTGTCAGATACAAAGAAGCAGGTAATTCTATTCGGACTTGCCTTCCTCGCAATCATCGGTCCAATCGTAATGATTACGGGAGTTATGGCTACCCTTATTGGAACCATCATCAAGTTCGGTGCTGCAATGATTATGATGAGCACAAGATTCAAGGCTACTAACGCTGACCAGATGAGCGCGGCTTTGCTTGCAAAGGGTTCCACCGCCGCTTTCCGTGACCAGGCAACAGCCGCCCAGTTACTTTCCTATCAGTTGGCTAAGATGAATGCCCAACTCTCGACCGCCGGTCGTTTAAACACTAACGCAGCAATCGCTTCTGCTGGTGCTGCTGCGGGTGCTAGAACTCAGTCAATGTACCAGAGCACTGCCGGTAGGTCAATGGTAACTAACGACCAGGGCAGGAAGGTCCGAGCGAACCAGGGAGACATTTCTCGCCACCGAGACATGTCTCATTCTCAAGCACTATTGATGAACCAGCAGCGCGACCTTGACAAAATGAATGGTGTCGCGCGGGTAGGAGATGAAGCAAATAAGGCTAAGAGAAGCATCGCGGGAATGAATGGTGGCCTTGCGGCTTCTGCCGGTATGATGCTGATGTTGGCTGGTGGAACAAACAGGTGGGCGTTCTACCTTGGTATCGCTCTAATGGCTCTTCCTTTGATTCTTTCTGCACTCAGAGGAATTGCCGCTACAGCAGCATTCACAAGTATGATTGGTGGAGTCAAGCGTGTCGGAACAGCAATTTCTGGAAGAGTCGGTCTTTCCGGCAGAGTATCTTCTCTAGGCAAGGGCCTTGCTGGGCTAGCCCCTATGCTTGGGCCTCTTGGTCTAGCACTTGCTGCTGCTGGAATTGCATTCGGAGTATTCTACTACAAGTTGAAGAAGGCCCGTGAAGAAATGGCCGGGCTGGTAAAGAGCGGAGACACTCTTACAGAAGTAATGGGTGGTACCGTACTCAAGCCTGGTCAGTACATCAAGGGCGACGGTGAAGTGGCAGACACAGAACTAGGAATGGTCAATAAGTTCAAGGAAGCAAACAAGTCCGGTGCGAAGGCACTAAAGGAATTGGGAGCAGCCGCAACAGATACGCAGGGCAAGTTGGCACTTGAGTTGGAAATCAAGCGCATTGGCCTACAGGTATTTGATGCAACAAAGGACGCTAAGATGGCAAAGCAGGCAATTCAGGTTGCTCTGGCTGCTGCTGGAAACCCAAGCGTAAATATCGACCTAAACTTCGATGACGAAAAGGCAATTGGCGAGGCACGCGAAGCAATTACTCAAGCATTGATTACTGCTTCCAGTGAAAACAAGGGCTCTTGGTACGACCCTGGAATGGCTAACGAAGTTCAGGAACGACTCAAGGGAGAGGCAAAGAGAATCGCTGCCGCCTTTGGAGATTTCCAGTCCGGTAGTATTGACGCAGAAGCATTCAAGGCAGAACTTGACCGTGTGGGTGGACAGTGGAACGCAAAGGGTGTCGAAATCTTTGAGAAGTTTGCCACTTCCGTTTCCGAAGAAGAAAAGAAGATTTTCAAGGACTTCGGAGTTGACCCGAACAGTACCGCTGCGATGGTACAGGGCCTTGTCACTAACACAAAGTTGCGAGACAAGTTTATGGGCTCTATGGGTGACCCAGGCAACAATGTTCGCTCTGCAATCAACGAAATGGACAATCTCATTCGTGCCTACGAGTATCTTTCTACACAGACCGTAGACTCCACTGACACCACAAATGCAGACGGCGTAAGTAAGCGTGACCTAACAACAATTAGCGCGGTGCTTGGAAAGACTTCCAGAGTTGCTGCTGACGGAATTGCTGCGACTGGAACTGCTGCTGACGGTTCTGCTATTGATATGGAATCCCTTAGCGGTAGCATGATGAGCGCAGAGGACGCAACAAAGCAGTTGGTAGATGCACAGAAGAGTCTTATGCAGGGTGCCTGGGGAACTGTTCTTGATAATGCATCAGACCAGATTGAGTCTCGACACGACAACGCTATTGAAGCCATGGAGAATTCTTCAAAGAAGCGTCTAGAGGCAATGGACGCTCAGTCGAAGGTAAAGGACAAGGAATTCGAACGACGCAATGATGAGTTGGATACTCGTCAAAAGGCTGAGGACCGCACCTTTACTTCTGCATGGGACAGCCGAACCAAGTCTGTCGAAAAGTCTTACGACGACCGTGTGAAGGCAATCGAAGCAACTATGGCTGCCGAGGAGAAGGCCGAAGAGCAGCGTCAGAAAATGTTCGAAGCCGAGAAGAATCGAATTCAGCGTCTTTCCGAACTTTACAATCAGAATGTAGACTTCAATGTCGCACTTAACTCTGGTGACATGGATGAGGCTGCAAAGATTGCAAACGGAATGCAGGCAAGTCAGAGCCAGTGGGCACTTGACGATGCCGCTGCAACCTCAACCGATAGTGCCTCCGCTACTGCTGAAAGGCGTCAGGGCGAAATTGAAAATATCAACACGGCCAAGACAGCACGCATGGAGCAGTTGAAGGAAGAGGAAGATGCTGCCAAGTTGTCTTTGCAGACTCGCCAGGACCGAGAGAAGAAGGCCCTTGAAGATGAAAAGAACCGCTACACAGAAAGCGTAGAGGCTCGACGCCAGGCAGAAGAAAAGAAGACGGCTGCTGCCGTGTCTGGTTCTAACAAGCGTTACGAGGCAGCCAAGAAGGCCCTCGACGCTGAAATGGCTGCTCTTCGTGCTTTCATCCCTAGGAATGAAGAAGAGTTGCGTGCTTACATTGGTCGTATTGAAACTAACTACAAGAAGCATGGATTTGGTCTAGACACAACCTCTAAGGCATGGTCCGCTTCCGTTGCGGGAGCCATGACAAATGCCACCGCAGTTGCCCGAACAGAACTAGGAAACGAGGCTCGTTGGAGTTCTATGGGAGAGGCTATCGGGGACGACATTGCTCGCGGAATGCTTGGAATGTCTTTCAACCAGTTTATGACTTGGATGACAACCGGAGAAATTCCAACGGAGCCAAAGGCTACCGCAGCAACTAACGCTGGCAATGGTTCCCGAGGAACTGCTTACAATAACCAGCAAACTTCAATTGGTCAGGGCCGTCACTCCGGAGGACCAATTGGCACTAGCGATTCCTCCCGAGCCGGGCGACCATTGAGTGCTGGTCTTTATTCTGACGAGGTTCCAATCATTGCTCAGAAGGGTGAGTTTATGATGCAGCGTTCTGCTGTAGACCGAATTGGTCTAAATAACCTCGCGGCTCTCAACCAGGGTAAGATGGGACCAGACAAGACTGGACGAATGCACAATGGTGGTATCGTTGGTGGAATTGGTGCCATGTTCCAGGGGGCAATGCAAAAGGGTATTGCCGCTACTATGGCAATGGGTGCTCAGCGCAAGGCTCAGGAACTAGCCGCTGAGGGTAAGTATGCAAACATTCCTGCTGCCCTGCAAGGCGCAATGGGAAGTGGATACGCTGCTGGTGCTGCTGGCAAGTACGGTAACTCTACATTTGATGTATCCCAGTTGCAGAATGCCGCAACAATTGCCGGGGTTGGTCGAGGAATGGGCGCTAGCGACCGAGACATTAAGATTGCTCTTATGACCGCCTTGCAAGAGTCTGGACTACGAAACCTAAACTACGGCGACCGTGACTCTGTTGGTCTATTCCAGCAGCGCACCAGCCAGGGTTGGGGCACAGTAGAACAGATTATGAATCCGTCGTACTCCGCTGGAAAGTTCTTTGAAGGTCTTCTAAAGATTGAAGAGCGAGGCGGTATGTCACTCGCGCAGGCAGCCCAGTCGGTGCAGCGTTCTGCTTACCCAGATGCTTATGCAAAGTGGGAAGACGAGGCTGCCGGAATCCTTTCCGGTGGAATTATACAGAATGCCCCGGCATTTGGAATGTTGCCACCAGGCGTTACCGCGTCTTCCCCTAGCGGAGAAGACGGGTTCGCTAGTCACCTTACCGCACTACAGCGTCAAGTAAACCCAGGCGTATTGCAGAAGGTTTGGCAAGGACTTGCTATGGTTCCGGGTCGTCAGCAGATTACTTCTGGACTTCGACCGGGCTCTATTGTTGCGGGTTCTAGTGGACGAATGTCTCTTCACTCTCGCGGACAGGCAGCCGACATTGGAGCCCTTGCCCGTAAGGATGGAGGAACCGCAGAGTCCGAAGCAATGGGAGATAGAATTGCCGCAGTATTCCGCAGCGGTATGATTCCTGGCGTATCCGAAGTTCTCTGGAAGACAATGCAGGGTGGAAATCACTTCAACCACGTTCACGTCGGATTCCGACACAAGGGTGGAGAGATTGATGGACAGCCGGGTCCGGTCTACGACCACGAACTTCCGGGTCGAAACAATCAGTTTGATATCCCAGGTCTAAAGGTTGGTGGAGAAGTTAGATACGACAACACGATTGCTAATCTCCACAGGGACGAAACTGTATTGACAGCGCCTCTATCTAAGCAGTTGCGTGAAGGTATCAACAATATTGACGGGGGTGCTGGAAACGAGTACAATATTACTATGGACTTCCGTGGAGCAGTTATCAGAGAAGACGTAGATATTGAGAAGGCAGTCGCAAAGGTATTGCAGGCTCAAGAATCTAAGATGGGCCGAAAGAGGACGATTAGGTAATGCCCGTAACTTTACTCAAGCCTCGCCTTATGGTCTGGGCCGGGACCGCAATAACCGACCACAATCGTTCACCTCTATCTGTCGATGTTGAAAGAATCGAAACATCTAAGAGAATGGCTAACGGAACAATGCGAAAGTATTGGGTGGCCGATAAGCGCACTTTCTCTTGCTCCTGGGAAATGCTTCCTAATGCCACAAACTTTACTGTTGACGGTCATGCAGGAGCCGATGGAATCGAAAATGTTTACGACGCACAAAAAGGTGCTTTTACTTTGACTGTTCATGTTGGAACCGGAGTTACCGAAACTTACAATGTTATGTTTACAGAATTTAGCAAGAACCTAAATAAGCGTGGCAAGTTTGACTTTTACGATGTAAATGTAACGATGGAAGAAGTCTAATGCAGACCGCAAGCCAGAAGTTAATTGACGCGTTAAATAACGGACATGTTAACAAGGCCCTTCCACGTCTTATTGTAGAGTGGAATCAAAATAGGTACGCTGGTATCCTCAAGGTCGATAACGACCCGTCAGACAACTCAGTCGGTGCTGATATTGAAAACTTTCCTATCGACACCATTGTTGAGGCGCAGCGACCTAAGCGTGGCATCATTAAGGCTCGTGCTTCCAAGGCTCGTAGCATTCCTCTGTTCTGGTCCCGTCAAAGAAATATTACAACAGGAGAGGAAGGCTTTACTGCCGAAGACTACTCTGACACACCCAGCCCTACCCGGTATTACACCGTAGGGCCTAGTGCGGGTTACAAGTATTGGACAAGTCCAATGCCCTCAACATACACTCAAGAGTTTAATGGTTCCTATCGTTTTCCGGCAGGATACGAAGTGCGCCCTTACGTTCTCTACAAGACCTCAGCGCGAAGTAACAAGATTGT
>Ga0326734_1000381_pt1 | contig 12356 bp, 13 predicted proteins | sample 15_GP2_1315_FD_207944 | JGI IMG/M metagenome (GOLD analysis project Ga0326734, IMG submission 207944) | Glacier ice microbial communities from Ngari, Tibet, China - 15_GP2_131.5 | ecosystem: Environmental > Aquatic > Freshwater > Ice > Glacier | place: China: Ngari, Tibet | collected 2018-07-18 | reverse complement strand
AAACAAGGGCGCGCCTGCCGCAGTGGACGCTGTGGCGCGCCCTTGTTTCGCTGGTCAGGCCGGTCGACCCGCAAGCGGCCTACAACGCCTTGCTGCGCTTTGGCCTCGGCGAAAAACTGTACGCCCGGGTCGACCGGCTGTCAGGCGGCGAACGCCAGCGCTGCGGCCTGGCGCGGTTGCTGCTGTCGTCGGCCGAGGCGTTCCTGGTCGACGAACCGCTGTCGGCGCTCGATCCGGCGCTGTCGCAGCTGACGCTGTCGACCTTGCAGCAGGAAGCGGCCAGCCGCAACGCCACCCTTGTTTGCAGCCTGCACCAGGTCGATATCGCGCGCGCCAATTTCGCCCGCATCGTCGGCTTGCGCGACGGGCGCATCGTGTTCGATTGCCTGCGCGAGCAGGTGACGGACGCAATGATCGAGGCGCTGTACCGCAACGAGGCGTTGCATGTCGCAGCACCGGCGCCGCACGAAACGCCGGAGCGGCTCGCCGTCGGCGCCTGCTTTTAAGCCGCGCGCCAGTCGTCATCCCCTCATGACCACCGCTTCCGCTTCCGCAACCCCCTCCCCTTCCCAGGCCCCGTCCGATCCGGCCTGGCGCAGCCGCGTCAGCGCCGCCATCGTCGCCCTTGCCATCCTGTGGCCGGCGCTCGTTTTCAGCGAATTCACGCCGTGGATCCTGTTCGACATGCAAAGCCTGAGCGCGGCCGGCGCCTACCTGGCCGGCTTCCTGCAACCGGCTCATTCGCTTGAATTTCTGCAGCTGGTGCTGCGCGGGACCTGGGAGACGGTGGCGATTGCCACCGCCGGCCTGACGCTGGCGCTGCTTGGGGCGATTCCCGCCACGCTGATCGTCACCGAGCGGCTGTCGATTTCGCGCCTCGGCACCGGCCGCATGCGCCCGGCCTCCCGGCTGGTGCGCCAGTGCGTGCGCTGGCTGCTGGTGCTGCTGCGCAGCGTGCCCGAACTGGTGTGGGCGCTGCTGTTCGTGCGCGTGGTGGGCCTGGGCCCCACCGCCGGCGTGCTGGCGATCGCCCTGACCTATTGCGGCATGCTGGGCAAGGTGTATGCAGAGATCCTCGAATCGTCCGACGCCCACGCGACCGACAGCCTGCTGGCCAACGGCAGCGCCCGCCTGCCGGCGCTGTTGTACGGCGCGCTGCCGGAATCGGCCGCCGAACTGGTGTCGTACACGGTGTACCGCTGGGAGTGCGCAATCCGCGGTTCGGCGGTGATGGGTTTCGTCGGCGCCGGCGGCCTGGGCCAGCGCATGGACGAATCGACCCGCAGCATGAATGGCGGCGAAACGGCGACCATGCTGATCGTGTTCGTGCTGCTCGTTGCGCTGGCGGACGCGGTCTCGAAGATGCTGCGCAGGAGGCTGGGGTGAAGCCGATGCCGATGCCGGCCGCGCCGCCGCGCTCGATATCGGCGTATCTGCTGGTTGCGGCCCTGGGCGCGCTGGTGGTGGCCAGCTTCGCTTCGCTGCCCCTGAAGCTGTCGGAGTTTTTCACGTCGCAGGCGCTGGCCACGACGAGCGAATTTCTGGCCGGTTTTGCCCCGCCCGAACTGTCGGCGCCGTTCCTGCGCAAGTGCCTCGGCGCGACTGCCGAAACGCTGTCGATGTCGGCGCTCGGCACCCTGCTGGCGGTGTTCGGCGGCCTCGCCCTGGCGCTGCCGGCGGCCGGGCGGCTTGGCCGTTCTGGTCGTTCTGGCCGTTTTTCCACCCTGCCGCGCACGATCGCGCGCGCCTGGCTCAACGTGCTGCGCTCGATCCCGGAACTGGTGTGGGCCTCGCTGCTGCTGGTGGCGGCCGGCCTGGGCCCGTTCGCCGGCACGCTGGCGCTGGCCGTTCATACCAGCGGCGTGTTGGGACGGCTGTTCGCCGACGCGCTGGAAAACGCCGAACCGCTGCCGGAACAGACGCTGCGCACCAACGGCGCCGCGCCGCTGGCGTCGTTCTTCTATGCGACCTTGCCGCAAACCCTGCCACAGATGCTGTCGTACACGCTGTACCGCTGGGAAAACAATATCCGCGCGGCGGCGGTGCTCGGCGTGGTTGGCGCCGGCGGGCTTGGCCAGATGCTCAAGTACCACCTGTCGCTGTTCCAGATGCAGGATGCGGCGACGGTTATAATCTGCATGCTGCTGCTGGTGGCGATGGTCGATGCGGTCAGCTTTGCCATGCGCCGCGCGCTGACCCGGCGCTGATCGGATACCTGCCATGCTCGAATTACGCAACGTTTCAAAATCCTACGCCAAACGCCCTGTGCTGGCAGCCTTGTCGCATCGGTTTGCGGCCGGCGAATTTATCGCCATCATGGGCGAGTCCGGGGTCGGCAAATCGACGCTGCTCAATCTGATTGCCGGCCTGGACGCGCCCGACAGCGGTGACGTGCTGGTCGACGGCCAGCCGATGTCGGCCCTGGGCGACGACGCCGCCACCCGCCTGCGGCGCTCGCGCATGGGATTCATCTTCCAGGCCTTCCACGTTCTGCCGCACCTGACGCTGCGCCAGAACGTCGCCTTGCCGCTGCTGCTCAATCGCAGCAGCCTGGCGCGCGCTTCGGAGATGCTGGCGGCAGTCGGCCTCGATGGTCGCGGCGACGATTTTCCACGCCAACTGTCGGGCGGCGAGATGCAGCGGGTGGCGATCGCGCGCGCGCTGGTGCACCGGCCGGCGCTGGTGCTGGCCGACGAACCCACCGGCAACCTCGACCCGGAAACCGCCGCCAGCGTGCTCGAACTGCTGCGCGCCGAAATCAAGGCCAGCGGCGCTGCCGCCATCATGGTCACCCATTCGCACGCTGCCGCAGCGAAAGCCGATAAAATCTTCGTCTTGTCACGGGCCGGCCTGACATTGTCGCCAAATGGCTTGTAAAACCTTGTTTTTTAACGATATCGCGTTCAATTCCGCAAAACCGTCATCCACGTAGTATTATCGCAACTAACCCGATTTGCATAATTATGTTGAAATGAAACAATTAGGTTGTTTTAAGAAAACAATTGGGACACAAGCGAGAACTATCGATCAGCTCCGGACCCAGGTGGAGGACCAGATGAACGTACGGCAAAAGAAACAAGAAATGATTGAGGCAATGAACCGCGCGCGGGCGCTCGAGCCGTCGAGCTTCGTGCCGAACAAGCTGCTCGACACCTTGATCGAAAAACTCAATCTCAAAAACGATGCGGAATTATGCCGGGTGCTGGAAGTGCAGCCGCCGATCGTCAGCAAGATCCGTCACCGCAAGCTGGCCGTGGGGGCGACCATCTTGTTGCGCATGCACGAGAAATCAGACATGAGCATCCGCGATCTGAAGGAACTGGCGCTCGCTTCGATGCATTAAGTACCCGCCAAAAAATAAATGTGCATTTTGGCTGCCATAACCGGCGCGCTGCTGTGTTGGCCGCTGCTTGCACTGCGGCGCAACGACCGCCTTGCATCGCATTCGGTTCTGTTTGCCAAAACCCCACATTTATTTCTCGACGGGTACTTAGAATTCTGGGCTTGGGGGGGCGGGGGTTTACGCCGTCCGGCTGCCCCCGGGCAGTGCGATCTCAGCTTTCCTTCGGGCGCCCGGTCTTGAGCTGCGGCAGGCTGGCCAGCACGTTTTTCAAGGTGGCCAGGTCGAGCCGACCGATCAGCGCTACGCCGATTCGCAGCAGTTCGCTTTTCTTGATCTCGAAACCGGCCTTCAGGCAGGCCTTCTTCACCTGGCCGAGCAGCTCGTATTCGTGTTCCGGCATGGTGAAACTGTCGCGCACCAACTTGGCCTTGCGGGCTTTTTCCCGCACCGGCTCGCCGCTTGCCGCTGTTGCTGGTGTGGCTGGCGTGGCCGGCGTGGCTGAGCGTTTTACGCTGGCCGGGCGCTCGGATTTTGGCGCCGGCGCGGCCTTGATTTCCTTGGCCACCTTGGCGGGAGCGGCTTTGACGGCCGGTTTTGCGCGCGCTGCGGCTGGCGCCGGTTTTGCCGCTACCGCTTTGCCCGCCGACGCCTGCGCCACCGGCGCGCTTGCAGCGGCGCTGGCTGGCTCGACCGCCAGCTTGGCGGCCGGTTTTGCTACAGGTTCCGCAACCGGTTTTGCAGCCGCGGGGGCGGCCTGTTTTGCCGGTGCGGCACTGGTTGTTTTGACGATTGCAGTGACGGTTGCAGATTTACGCATGATGCTGGCTCCTCCGATGAGTGGAATTAAAACAGTCTAAACAATATACATCATTTTTTCAATTTTCATTTCCAGCAAGCAACCTTGCGCCAACTCAGCGTCAACTACGAGTCAACTAAGCGCTGGCGCGCACGCAAAAATCGACGCCCACCTCGTCCCACCATTCCTGTTCCTTCTCGATCCAGTACGACACGGTCGGATGGTGGGCCACCCAGTCGCGCTTGATGTCGAGCTCGATCTTGTTCTTCATGCGCAGTTTGAGTTCGCTGAAATCGGCCTCGATGCGGGCATGCATCAGCAGGATTGCCAGCCGCAGGGCCAGCACCGCCTTGGCGAAATCGGGCTCGGCCAGCGCCTCGCCGATCTTGCGCAGGTTGCCCTTCTGCGCCACGATCAGCCGCGCCATCGCCTTCTGTTCGCGCGCCGTAAAACCGGGCAGGTCGGCGTTTTCGACCATGTAGGCGGCGTGCTTGTGGTAGCCGGTCTGCGACACCGCCATGCCCACTTCGTGCAACTGCGCGCTCCAGTTCAACAGATTGACATAAGTGTCGGCAGTCGGTTTGAGTTGCGCATACAATGCCGCCGATTCGTGCGCCACGCGCTCGCCGCGCGTTTTCTCGGCGCGGAATTTTTCCGCCAGCAGGCGCACCGATTCGTCGCGCCGGTCGCAATGCATCGAGCGCGCGTACAGGTCCCACATCACGCCCATGCGCAAGCCGGCGTCAACCGGCACCAGTACTTCGATGCTCAGTTCGGCAAACAGCGCGATCAAAATCGCCAGCCCGCCGATGATGGTGCCGGCGCGGTCCGGGCGCAGGCCCGGCATGTCGATATTGCCGACCTGGCCGAAGCCGATGAGACGGCGCTTGAGCGCGTCGAGCGATTGCGCCGACAGCAGGCCGTCGCCAAGCTTGTTGCGGGAGATGACTTCGGCTAGCGCGCGGATCGTGCCGGACGAGCCGTAGGCGGTGCGCCAGTATTGCGGACGGTATGGCGGCGCGGCGTCCTCGAAATGGCTGCGCGCCGACAAAATCGCCGCTTCGAACGAAGCGCCATCGATGCGGCCGTCGACAAAAAACGACAGGCTTTGCTTGACCGTGCCGACGCTGAACGACTCGACCCGTTCGATATCGAGCCCGCGCCCGAGCACCAGTTCGGTCGAGCCGCCGCCGATGTCGAGCACCAGCCGCCGCTCGCCCGGGGTCGCCAGCGAATTGGCCACGCCCATGTAGATCAGGCGACCCTCTTCCTCGCCGGAGATGATCTCGATCGGATAGCCGATCGCCTCCTCGGCTTGCGGCATGAAGGTGGCGGCGTTGTGCGCCAGGCGCAGCGCGGCGGTGCCGACCACGCGCACCGCATCGAGGCGGTAGCCGGACAAGACCGCGCGGAACGTCTGCAGGCACGCCAGCGCCTGCTGCATCGCCGCCCCGGTCAGGTTGCCGGCGGCGTCGATGCCGGCGCCGAGCCGGATCGGTTCGCGCATGCTTTTGACAACCCGGATCGCTTCGCCATCGTGCTTGCCGATGTGGAAGCGAAAACTGTTGGATCCCAAGTCGACGGCAGCATACATTCCAGTTTCTTTCTCAATCGTTGTCATGACGTCTCCGGCGCTTAAAATCCCACTACAATATCACTGCGCGATGACAGATAGATGACATGGTGATGACACGATGGTGACGGGACGGTGACATGGCAGCGACAACGCGGCGATGACATGCCGAAGATCGCCGGTCTGCGCTTCGCGCGCCGGCGCCATGGGCGCCTCGGTGACGCGGTTGCGGCCGGCCGCCTTGGCCGCCCGCAGCGCGTCGTCGGCGCGCTTGAACAGGCTGACGACGCTGTCGTCGGCGCGGATGGTGGTCACGCCGAAGCTGGCGGTCATGCTGATCACCGCGCGCTCGCCCTTGGGCGGCGTCGCCGCGATTGCCGCGCGCATCCGTTCGGCCACCAATGCCGCTTCGGGCAGGCCGGTGCGCGGCAGCAGGATGGCGAATTCGGTGCCGGCCATGCGGCCAAGCTGGTCGCTGTCGCGCAGGTGTTTCCTGCACACGTCGACCACCGCGCGCAGCACGGTGTCGCCGGCCGGGTGGCCGCAGCTGTCGTTGATCCGCTTGAAAGCGTCGAAGTCGAACAGCACCAGCGATGTCGGTACGCCGGGCCGGCGCGCCAGCGCCAGCCACGGCGCCAGAGCGGCGAAGAAGCCGCGCCGGTTCGGCACGTCGGTCAGCGTATCGACTGTTGCCAGCCGTTCCAGCTCGCGCTGCCCCTGCTCGCACGCGAGCAGCAGGTAGCCGAAACCGTTCAGCAGCATCAACAGGTAGAACGCGCTTGACGACCACAACTGCAGGAAGCTGTTGCTGATCCAGCCCCAGCGACGTTGCGCAACACGATCAGCGTGCGCTGGTGCGCGTGCGGCCGGCCGACCTTCTGGATGAAACGCTGGCGGTGTGGCTCGGTCGTGCTGCCGGTCGCGGCAGTGGCGGTCATCACATTAGTCGCGGCAGTCGCGGGATGGTATGGAAACATGGTTTCTCCGTGGGCGCTGATTCAGCCTATCAGAAACGGATACCGTGCAACAAGACGCCGGCGCCGCCGCCCGCGCTCGTCAGTTCGACATTGCTTGCTTACCCGCGGCAGCGCCAACGCTGGCCTGGAACAACATGGCATTACGGCACATGTTGTTTCCTAATTACAATTTGTTTGCCGAGTGCAGTGTTCTTGTGACACACTACCGTCTTTTTTGACCGGGGTCAGCCTTGCGTCCCCATGGCTGAACCACACCACCGACACCGCACCATGCAATTGCGTCTTTCTTTTCCGCCCGGAGTGGCCAGCGTCCTGACGCTCGTGGCCGGCATGGTCGCGACCGCCGCCGTGTACGTTGCGGTCAGCAACCTGGAAGACGAGAAGACGCGCATGGCGTTCGAGCAGCGCGCCAATGTCCGCATCGCCGCCCTGCGCCAGGGCATCGATCAGGCAATCGAAATGCTGAGGGTGACGAACCATCTGTTTGCCTCGGTCGAACCGGTCACCCGCCGGCAGTTCCACGATTTCACCGTCCCGCTGCTGCGGCGCTACCCGTTCATCACGGCGTTCAACTTCCACCGCCAGCTCGTCGACGCCGAGCGGGCCGGCTTCGAGGCGCAACTCGGCCGGGTGGCCGCGGCCAGCGTGATCACTGAAACGGCCAACGGCACAACCCGGCCGGCGCCGCGCCGGCCGCGCTACAACGTCGTCGAGTTCATTGAACCGATGGCCGGCAACGAAGCGGCCTTCGGCCTCGACGTCGCCCCCAGCCTTGAAGTGACGGCGACCTTGGCGCGCGCGGTCGACAGCGGGCGGCCGAGCGCCACCGCGCTGCTCAGTCTGGTCCAGGACACACGCCCGCATGCAGGCCTGCTGGTGATGCTGCCGGTGTACCGGCCGCGTGCGGCGCTGCGCAGCGCCGCTGAACGCAGCGCCGCGCTGATCGGCGACACCGCGGCAATTATCCGCGCCGGCGATCTGGTGCAGAAAATACTGTCCGGCAACGACATGCTGGCCGACCCAGGCATCCTGCTGACGGTGTATGCCGGCGCCGACGACGGCCAGGTGCACCAGGTATTTCGCAGCGGCGCCGCCCTGGCCGGCCCGGCGCGGCCGCCGCTGGTGAAAACCATCGACGTTGCCGGCCAGCCTTGGCGGATCGAAGTGGCGCAGACACGGCGCCCTTACCTCGGCGAGCACGCGGGTTCCTTGCTGGTGCTGGTCGGTGGCGCCCTGCTGAGCTTTCTGATGAGCGCGCTGGTGGCGGCGATGGTGCAGCGCGCGTGCCGGGTCGAGCGGCTGGTGCGCGACCGCACCGAACAGGCGTTGCAACGCAGCGAGCAGCGCTTCCGGCAGCTGGTGTCGATGTCGTCGGACTGGTATTGGGAGCAGGATGCGCAGTTGCGCTTCGTCGCCATCAATGGCGCTACCGGCGAGCAGGCGCAATCGTGCCACCATACCGGCAAGACACGCTGGGAGGTGGCGCCGGCGCTGGCCGAAACCGCGTCCGGCCAGGCCCATATCGCGCTCGTTAACGCCCACCAGCCCTTTGCCAATTTCGAGTACCAGACAGTTGACAAGGACGGCGACCTGCGCTGGTATTCGGTGACGGGCGAGCCGGTCTTCAACGACCAGGCGCAGTTTTCCGGCTACCGCGGCACCAGCGCCGACATCTCCGCGCGCAAGCTGTCAGAGCAGCGCATCGAGCACATCGTCCAGCACGACGTGCTGACGGGCCTGCCCAACCGCAGCCTGCTGCGGGACCTGCTCGGTCAGGCGATCGCCTGCGCGCATCGCCGCAGTCGCCCGGTGTGGGTGTTGCTGATCGACCTCGACCGCTTCAAGTTCGTCAACGACAGTCTGGGCCACAAGGCCGGCGACATGCTGCTGGGGACGGTGGCGGCGCGGCTGCGCTCGGCGCTGCGCGACACCGATACCGTGGCGCGCCTGTCGGGCGACGAGTTCGCCGTCATCCTGACCGAGCACGAAGAGCACACGCTGTCGGTCGACGTGGTGCAGCGATTGATGGATGCGGTGGCGCAGCCGGTCATGCTGGCGCACAAGGAGTTCGTCGCCACCTGCAGCATCGGCGTGGCGGTCTGCCCGCTTGACGGCGCGCAGGCCGACAGCCTGATCGAGCGCGCCGACATCGCCATGGTCCGCGCCAAGAAGCTAGGCCGCAACAACGTCCAGTTCTACACGCCGGCCATGAACGAAGAGGCGATGGAGCGGATGCGCATCGAAACCGCACTGCGCTGCGCCCTCGAACGCGACGAGTTCGTGCTGCACTACCAGCCCCAGGTCGACCCGGCCAGCTTTGAAATCGTCGGCATGGAGGCGCTGATCCGCTGGCGGCACCCGGAAATGGGGATGGTGGCGCCGAGCCGCTTCATCGCCATTGCCGAGGAAACCGGGCTGATCGTGCAGATCGGCGCCTGGGTGATGCGCGCGGCGTGCCGGCAGAACCGCGCCTGGCACGAGGCCGGACTGGGCAAGCTGCGCGTTGCCGTCAACCTGTCGGCGCGCCAGTTCGGCGCCGCCAACCTGGTGGCCGACATCGGCTCGGTGCTGGCAGAAACCGGCCTGGCGCCAGGCTGCCTCGACATCGAACTGACCGAGAGCCTGTTCATCAGCGACGTCACCCACGCGGTCGAACTGCTGCACGCCATGAAGGCGCTTGGCGTGACACTGTCGCTCGACGACTTCGGCACCGGTTACTCGAGCTTGTCGTACCTGTCGCGCTTTCCGATCGACGTGCTCAAGATCGACCGCTCGTTCGTCGCTTCCATCACGCGCGACTCGAACGACGCGTCGATCGTTGCCTCGATCATCGCGCTGGCGCACAAGCTGAAGCTGTCGGTGATTGCCGAAGGCGTCGAAACGCAAGAGCAACTCGACTACCTGCGCCGCCACGGCTGCGACCACATGCAAGGCTATTTCTTCAGCCCGCCGCTGCCGGCGGCCGAGTTCGAACAAATGCTGCGCCAGCAAATCGACGTCAGGAACGTTCGTCCCGGGAGACGGGCCAGGGCGTAGTCTGTTCACTCGGCATTTTATGGGGAACAGGGGAAACGCCCAATAAAAAAACCGGACCAAGGTCCGGTTTTTTTATGCGCGCTTGTCCAGGGCGTCGATGTCGGCCAGCGATTCCCGGCCCTTGTCCGTCACCTCGAAGCCGCCGCCGTCGCGCGCGGCGATGTGGGATTTTTTGCCCAGGAAGGTGCTGACGTCGGCGTCGATCGCCGCCGCCGGGTCTGCCGCCAGCGCGCGCAAGCCGCTGATGCAACGGCGCAGAAACAACACCTGCTGCCCCTTGTCCGTCATGGTCACCCGGCCATCCTTGGCGTACTGGATCATTTTCAGCCCGGACAGGCGCTTGGCGTTGCGCCCGACACAGGCGTTGACCCGGTCGTGGGCAGCGCCGCGCGTGATGTGGCCGAGCGCGTCATATTCATCCGTTGTCAGTTTCTCGTTCTTCATTACCGCTTTCCATGGTTGCCATTTTGGCGCTCATGGTAACCGCGCGCGCCGGTGGCGGCAACCTGCATTCGCATCGGCTCCCGCCTGAGCGGACTACCTGGAGCTGCAAAGCGACAGCAATGCCAGTCCAACGCCGGCCAGCGCGCCCACGCCGAGCACCATGCGCAAGCGGCGCGACGCGAACACCGAACCGCGGCCAAGGTAAATTTTGTTGTGCAAGGAATTGCCCATGACGCGCTCCAGGAACTTGAGAGTTGAGAGTTGATTGTGCAAGGGAAATCCACATTTCCCGTGGAATGGCGCGCACCTGCGGAAAGCTGCCGTGGGAGCGCTGTGCCCGCAACGCTGCTACTGGCTTGCGCGCCGCGCCTTGATCGGTGGTTCAGTCGAACTGGGCGGCTCCTGCACCGGCGCGCGCGCTGGCGGCGGCACATCGTCCGGGTTCGGATTCGGGACTGGCGGTTCGGCGTCAGGGTCAGGGGTCGAATGGGCGCGCCAGCGCGGGTCCGCTTGCACGCCGCGCAGCTTCGGGATGTCGTTGCCTGGAACGCGCAGGCGAGTATGATGCGTGTGTTCCATGTGCTGCCCTTTTGCCGAATTGAATGACTAAAGAATGACTAATGAATGATCGTAGCAACATCAGCAACGACGTTGTTGTTTCAAATCACGTTGTTGTTTGAAATCAAACGACAACCTCCGCTTGGTTAATCCAGTCTCCTTGGTAGCCTAGCACGAAGAACCGAAGCCATTTCACCTGCGCTTTAATCGTGCGCGTTACCGTGCTGATCAATGGCGAGCTCGACACGCTGTCGCCGCCACGCGCCGCCCACGCCTACGCTGCCCAAGCGCGCGCCGCCGGCGACCGCGCCAGCGTCATCATCCTGCCCGGCGCCAGCCACTACGCCGAAGTGGCGGCCAGTTCGCCGTCGTTCAAACTGGTGCTGCCAGCGATTCGCCACGCCCTCGGGATGGGCGGCCAAGTTGACTGACGTTGCACCACAACAACGGCCATTCGGTAATTACAGCGAAATTGTCGGTTATTCTCACGTGTAACTGACTTTTCCATGCGGCAAGCATTAGCATGGTTTGTCCGCTACCATCCGGCCGGCGCGTGCGGTTGAACCCATGTCATCACGTCAGCATGACGCCGCCACTGGGCGGTAGATGTTGAGCAACGCACTAGTGTCATCAACTCGAACACTGTCATCAACTCGAACAGGTCCATTTTATGCAAGAACACCACCCGGCCGCCGCACTCAACAAACGCGCAGCGCCCGTCCACGAGGAAACCGGCCGTGAATTCCTGGCCTTCACCATGGGCGAGGAAAAATACGGTCTCGACATTCTGACGGTGCAGGAAATCCGCGGCTACGAGGCGGTCACCCGCATCGCCCTGGCAGCCTGACCGCCCTTATCCAGATAAAGACAGATAAAGACATACCATGAAGACACTGACTGTAAAAACCCGACTGCTGGCCGGCTTCTTGATGATTGCCCTGCTCGGCGCCCTGGTGGCGGCGATCGCCATCTTCAACATGGCGAAGATGAACGCGCAGGCTGAAAAAGCCTACAACGTCGACCTGCTGGGTGTGTCGCATTTGAAAGAATCGAACATCAACCTGGTGTACATCGGCCGCGCGATGCGCGGCGTGTTGCTGGCCACCGATCCAGTGCAAAAAAAGACGGCGCTCGAACTCGCCGACAAGGCCAAGGCGACCATGCACGATGAGCTCGACCTGGCCCGGCCGCTGTTCGTCACCAGCGCCGGCAAAGCGTTGTTTGCCGACGTCGACCGCTTGGCGGATGAGTACGAGCTGGCCCGTGTCCACCTGACAAAGCTCGAGCGGGTCGACACGCCGGAAGGCAGCCAGGCGGCCATCGCATACCTGTTTTCGACCTTCGCGCAAAAGGCGAATCTGCTCGACGACAAGATGAGCGAGCTGACCAAGCAGAAAGAAGTCGCCGCTGCCGAAGGCGCGGCCAGCGCCGGGCGGACGTACGAAAGCAGCCGCAGCCTGATGATGGCGATGGTGCTCGGTTCGCTGGCGATCGGCGTCGGCCTGGGCCTGTGGATCACGCGCGGCCTGACCCGCCAGCTGGGCGGCGAGCCGGGCCATGCGGTTGAGGTGGCGACGAAGATTGCCAGCGGCGATCTGTCGAGCCCGATTGCCACTCTGCCGGGCGACA
>Ga0326734_1000380_pt1 | contig 12358 bp, 11 predicted proteins | sample 15_GP2_1315_FD_207944 | JGI IMG/M metagenome (GOLD analysis project Ga0326734, IMG submission 207944) | Glacier ice microbial communities from Ngari, Tibet, China - 15_GP2_131.5 | ecosystem: Environmental > Aquatic > Freshwater > Ice > Glacier | place: China: Ngari, Tibet | collected 2018-07-18 | reverse complement strand
TGTTGAATTCCACCCAGAATTGACCCCTTAAGGGCAGTTATTTTCATTGAAATTTGACCCCTGTTAGAAAGTCTGTGCATGCCAAGTTATGCACAGGAGACAGGAGTGATCAAAGTGGGAACATTAGCCAAGATAAGGCGTTTGTACTTTCGCGACAAACAGTCGATTAAAGAGATTTGCAGGCAAACGGGTATGTCCCGCAACACCGTCAGGTCGTGGCTTCGCGACCCCGAGATGGTCGAGCCCAAATATCCGGCACGCGTGGTCGTGAGCAAACTTGACGCGTACAGCGAGACTTTAAGTTTGTGGCTCAAAGCCGATAGCGGACGCGGCAAGCGCGAGCGGCGCACCAAGGCTCAGATGTGGCAAGCGCTGTGTGAATTGGGCTACGCAGGCAGCTACGGCCGTGTCTGCGCATTTGCCCGGCTGTGGAAGATCCAGGAAGGACTGGCCACGGCCAAGGGAGCGTTCATTCCGCTCAAGTTCAGGCAGGGCGAAGCCTTCCAGTTTGACTGGAGCACCGAGTACACCTTCATCGGCGGGATCCGGCGGCGCGTCGAGCTGGCGCACACCAAACTGTGTGCCAGCCGGGCCTTCTGGCTGGTGGCCTACCCCGGGCAAGGCCACGAAATGCTGTTTGACGCGCACGCCAGAGCGTTTGAAGCTTTCGGCGGTGTACCGCAGCGCGGCATTTATGACAATATGAAGACGGCTGTCGATCAGGTGCTGGCAGGCAAGAAACGCAAGATCAACGCCCGCTTTGAAGCCATGACGGGCCACTATTTGTTCGAGCCAGAGTTCTGCAACGTCGCCAGCGGCTGGGAGAAAGGTATCGTCGAGAAGAACGTGCGCGACCGGCGCACCAGTATCTGGCACCGCGCCAAAGACCGGCGGTGGGCCGATTGGGCAGAACTCAACGCGTGGCTGGCTGAGTAAAGCAAGGCCGCATGGGCTGAACTCAATCACCCAGAGTACCCCGCGATGAAGGTCGCTGACGTACTGCAAGACGAGCAAACCCAGCTGATGCCCGTACCGCGCCCCTTCGACGGCTATGTGCAATTACTGGCCCGCGTCTCCAGCACCAGTTTGATTCATCTGGAGCGTAACCGCTACAGCGTTCCCACTGAGCACGCCAACAGTGTCGTCAGCCTGCGGATCTACCATGACCATATTGCTGCTGTGGCCGATGGCGTGCGGGTGGCAGCGCACCAGCGCTGCTTTGATCGCAGCCAAACCCTCTACGACTGGCAGCACTACATCAGCCTACTCGAACGCAAACCTGGCGGGCTGCGCAACGGCGCACCGTTTGAGACCATGCCTGCGGCGTTCAAGCAACTGCAAGCGATTCTTATGCGCAAATCTGGCGGTGATGCGGTCATGGCGCAAGTCCTGGCGGCCGTGCCGGTGCACGGACTTGAGGCGGTGCTGGTCGCCGCCGAGTTGGCGCTGGAGTCTGGCAAGCCCAGTGGGGAGCATGTCCTGAACGTGCTGGCGCGCCTCAAAAGTCATACGCCAGCAGCCAACCTGAGCGAGGCGATGGCCGCCGAGCTGGTGCATCTGCCTTTGAAACTGCGCGTGGAGCCCACCGCCAATGTGGCCCGCTATGACGGCTTACGCCAGGCAATCGCCCCATCAGCAGTAAGTGGGGTCCAACCATGAGCGCGCAAATCATCAGCAGCTTGAAGCAGCTCAAACTTCACGGCATGGCGGCGAGCTTCCCCGAAGTGGCCGCCCAAGCGCGGCACACCGAGTTCAATCCCGAGAGCTTTATGCACCAATTGATCCTGAGCGAGTCGGCAGAGCGTTCCGTGCGCTCGACTGCCTACCAGATGGGTGCGGCGCGGTTTGCAGCCCACCGGGACCTGGCTGGCTTTGCGTTTGCCGAGGCCGACGTGGACGAGCTGTTGGTACGCAGACTGCACAGTGGCCAGTTCACGCAGGAGGCGCACAACGCGGTGTTCATTGGCGGGCCGGGCACCGGCAAGACGCACCTGGCCACGGCGATTGGCGTTGAGGCCATTCAAAAGCATGGCAAGCGGGTGCGCTTCTTCTCCACGGTGGAGTTGGTTAACGCACTTGAGCAGGAAAAAGCGCATGGCAAGGCGGGCCAGATCGCGCTCAAACTGATGTACGTCGACCTGGTAATACTCGACGAGCTGGGCTACCTGCCGTTTAGCCAAGCCGGCGGCGCTTTGCTGTTTCACTTGCTGTCCAAACTCTATGAGCGCACCAGCATTGTGATCACGACCAATCTGGGCTTTGCCGAATGGGCGCAAGTGTTTGGAGATGCCAAGATGACTACGGCGCTGCTGGACCGATTGACGCATCACTGTCACATCGTGGAGACGGGCAATCAGAGTTGGCGGTTTAAACAATCAAGCACCAAATCCAAAATCGCCGCTGGGGTTGCAACCCCAGCGAAGATCGGCTCTCGCAACAAAGCAACCCCAACCAACAAAGGAGAAGCGTCACCAGAAAATCCAACTGACCTAGACTTATCCACAGCCTCTTGAGCAGGGCTTTAAACTGCAATTAGTGGGGTCAACTTCAGATGAAAAAAGGGGGTCAACTTTGGATGGAAATCAACAAGCAATGAGGCCAAAGCGCTGGGCATCACTATGGGCGCGCCTTGGTTCAAGATCCAGCACTTTGCCGATAGCGAAGGTCTGGTCGCTTTATCGGCTAACTTTGCCTTGTACGGCGATCTGAGTGACCGGATGATGAGTCTGGCGGCCGGACTGGGACCCAAACAGGAGATTTACTCCATCGACGAGAGTTTCATTGACCTGACGGGCATGCCAGGTGATCTGGTCGAGAGATGCCGCAAGGTTCGCTCTCGTATCCTGCGCTGGGTGGGTATCCCTTGCGGTATTGGCATATGTGCCACCAAGACGCTGGCCAAGCTAGCCAATCACATCGCCAAGACCGCAGAGCGTAAGCCTGGCAGCTACCCCAGCCACTTGGCGCAAGTCTGCAACCTCGCAGCGCTATCGGCCGAGGAATTGCGGGCCGTTTTGGTGGCCACGCCAGTCAACGAAGTCTGGGGCGTTGGAAGGCGCATCACTGAGCAGCTGACGGAAGCCGGCGTTTGTACGGTTCAAGACCTCATTGAAATTGACCCGGCTACCGTTCGCAGGCGCTGGTCGGTCGTTCTGGAGCGCACCGTGCGCGAGCTGCAGGGCGTCTCGTGCATCGGCCTGGAAGACGGACCCAGCATCAAAAAGGAAATTGCTTCCACCCGATCTTTTGGGCATGCCGTGACTGAACTGGTTGACCTCATTGAAGCGGTTACCGAGTTTTCCAGCCGCGCCGCTGTGAAGCTCAGGAAACAGGGAAGCCTTGCCAACCAGGTCATGTGTTTTGCGCGAACCAGCCCTTTTCGGGATGATCCGCAATTCAGCCGCTCCATCACGGTTCCGCTGCGTCGGCCTACTTCTGATACCGCAGCGATTGCTGGAGCGGCTGTAGCGGGTATCCGGGCCATCTATAGACCTGGGTTCAACTTTGCAAAGGCCGGCGTGATGCTGCTCGACCTGCAGCCCGCCTCGATGCACCAGAGCGAGCTGATTCTGGAAGACGACCAGGAAGCCGATAAAACGCGGTTGATGACGATTTTTGATCAACTCAACAGGCGCTATGGCCAAGGAACCATTCAGGTCGCCAGCATTGGCTTAACCGGCGACCGACGGCTGTGGTCCATGAAGCAGGAGCGCCGAACCCCTGCGTACACAACGAGATGGGCCGACATGTTGGTGGTGCGGGCTTGATGGCCTGATCATGGGAGCGCTTCTCAGGCGCTATTTTGATTTTGATGAGAGGCGCAATTGAAAATCACACTGACGGAGATCGATAGCGCCATCGAGCGCAGCAAGCCCTGGACTCTGCACCGCGAAGCGATGCAGATCTGGGGGGCCGCGCTACGCGCTCATACCGATGGCCGACGCCTTGGCGATATTCTCACTCCTCAGCAGATGGAGCTGGTCTCGATGTGTGGCAGTGGCCCGGATGATCTGCCGCTCAGTCTTCAAATCATGATGCCCATCGAGTTCTAACCAGTTCTGGAAATTACCTAAGTCAATGATTCCATGGAATTTTTTCCATTCAGATAATTTAAGACATTCCATGCCGTTCTAGCGATTTGTGTAATTATCTCCGCCGAATTACACAGGAATTACACCAAGAGCTCTCCGCTGTCTTCGCGTCTTAGTGGTGACCTAACTGAATGGATAGACCTTTAACTCTCAACTTCGGGGTAGTAGACTGCTGAACGTTCGTGAACGATACTCCGTCGCCACAAGGCCTGAAAGTGTAGTGTGCGAATGTCCGTGCCGCTGCGCACGCTGCCGCGTGGGTTTTCGACGGACACGTCAGTGCCATGGAAGTCAACACGGCCCTTTCCATAATTGCCAGCTTCCTTCTGTGCATCGGTGGACTCGGGTGTTTCGTTGGTCGGGCTGGTTGCGGCCTGCGTTGCTGCTTCACCAATTGCTCTACTGGCATCCGGTGTTTTGTCAACACTTTCGCGCTTGGCGGCGTTTGGCGGCCCTCTATCGGTGGTTAGCGGCGGGGCTACCATGTCGGAATCATATTCTGCTTTTGCTATGGTTTCCGTAGCCGCGATGGCAGGCGTAGCGATACCTGAAGCATCGGACTGGCACATCATGCATCAGTGATTCACAGCCAGTGCTAATAAAAGTTCCGAACGCTGATGACTTGAAGGTGTTCAAGGGAGATTCGAGTGATCGTTGCTCGTAGTGCCGCATCGCTCGATCTGCTCTTTCCCGAGTTCGCCTCAGTCCAAGGGTAATTTCGAAAATGGCTGCATCCGGGCCACCTGCGTCTGTCGCGACTGACGGCTTTTATGCAAAATTGGGCGCAGGATTCTAGCACGTGGTGCTGCATCAAGCATTTGGAAAGTGTTTTGACCTGACCCTGTTGCAGGGTCATTCTGCAAGACCCACTGGAACAATCACGAAACCCGTATCCTCTCTCAAGTTATGAGTTGTAACCGGCCCTAATGATGTCTACCAAACGGGAGCCTAGCTGACTCTATCCGCGACTTTTTCCTACACGAAGTGGTTTAAAAATTGCGTGCCAATGAGTAAGCAAATGTTTTTTTAATGCAAATGGACATCATGAATGCCACTAATTTCATTGCTGGCGCGCGCAGAGCGGCCAACGCACTAAATTCGCGCGGGGCTGAAGAGCAAGTACTTTTGCTTTGGATGAATCAGGCCGTCGCCCTTTTGCTTCTGCTCTTGCTCAGTCCCCTGTTAATTATCATCGCGCTTCTTATCTGGCAAAAAGACGGTGCTCCGATTCTGTATGCGCACTACAGAGTTGGCCGCGGCGGTAGACTTTTTCGCTGCCTCAAGTTTCGGACCATGCTGAACGACTCTGAGCGCATCTTGGCTGAGCTGTTGCTAAGTGACCCAAAGTCACGCGCTGAGTGGGAGGCTGATCAGAAGCTGCTCCACGATCCCCGAATTACGCCGATCGGGGGGTTTTTACGCGGGAGTAGTTTAGATGAACTGCCGCAATTGCTGAACGTTCTACGCGGCGAAATGCTACTAGTTGGGCCCCGCCCTGTAACAGCCGGAGAACTGACCCGCTACGGCCCGATGCGTTGGCACTACTTAAGTGTCAGGCCAGGAATCACCGGCCTATGGCAAGTTAGTGGTCGCAATAACACGACCTATGAAGAGCGGGTCGCGTTAGACGTGCGCTACGTCGAGAACCAGTCGATGGTAAGCGACTTCATAATTCTCTTCCGCACGATTTCGGTCGTGATTATGAAAAAGGGAGCGCGGTGAATTCGGTCTTTGTCCGCTCAAATGACCGGGTGTATCGGTGGCTTTTTCGATGACCCCAAATGCAACGTAGTGCACGAAATATCCGTCGGCCAATAGTCCACGTTGTCGGTTGCGTTACTGACGAGGTATTCAGTTTCCTCAGACCCGCAACACAAGCGTTATCAGCATCAGGACGTGAGCAAATAATTGTTGTCATTGATGATGCGCGCCGACGTGACCTTCTGAATAAACTGGAACGTGTTGCCAAACTTCGCGTCGTTACCTTAAGTCGTAATCCAGTCGCGCATTGGCAAAAAGTACTGCAAGTTTGCAGAGAGTTGGTGACTTTCAATCCACCGGAAGCGATGCACTTCCACGGTTTCATAGCATGTTTGGTAGGCGCATCGGCTGTACGTAGGTCGGCGCACAAGATAGAGCTTTTCTACACCCCTCACAGCTCACGTTCACACCGTAATATAAAACTTTTTAGCTCACTTTTAATGTTGCTTCTTCAGTCCCTCATGGGGGAATCCCGCCGAGGAGCAATCGTGAATTCGGCAGCCGAGTCAAGCCTATTCGACGATTGGACGTCATCTGAATTCTTAGAAAGTCCCGTAAGCGAGGCTTTTCAAACGGTGCAGCCACGCGAGGTAGGGAGTCCATTGATCGTCAGCAGTGGTGGGCAGCCAAATGCTCAAAGCGTCGAACTGTTCGCTCGGTTGGCTGTTCTGTTTGGGGGGAAGGAACTAAGCATAAGATTTAAATGGATCGGGTCGGTCGATGCGATTTCGGGTGCAAAATTTCAGGCTGCGGGTGTCAGCGTGTACGAACCCACTTGTGAGGCTGATCATGCATCTCAGCTCGCTGGCGGCTGGCTTTATATCGCACCACGCGCCAACCGGGGTTTCCCAATCCACCTTGTGCAAGCCATGGCAGCCGGGCTATCTTGCGTCGCGGTGGACTGTCCCGAGCATCGCTCAGTTATTAAGGACGGCCATACCGGATACCTGTGTGCTACAGAGAATGAAATAATCGACCGTGTAGCGAAGCTTTTTGATGATCCAAGCCTCCGGCGGCTCCACGGGACTACGGCGAAGTTCGAAGCCAAACTTAGATTTGACGAATCACAGTTCGGCGAAAAACTTTTAGCCTCGTACTCATTGCCACCTAAAGCGCCTTCCTAAAATTGCACGAAGAATTTGGATACACAAATGATCTTGTCGCAACCACTGATAATGCAATGCGCAAAATGGCGTATGCACTCGTTGAATTCGGGGGCAGTACTTGCCATGATGAATGCCTTAACAGATTTCCAATCCAAGAAGTACGCCGCCCGCGTAGCCGTATTTTAAATGTCAAGATGCTAGATTTAATAGTCAGGATCGGATTCCAGGGCCTGAGTGCTCTCAAGTGCCCCGTTAAGCGTTAATCTGTCCGACTCCAAGTGCATTTGCTTAAAGGTTATTTATGCTCTTACCTGTTGTTTTAAGCGGCGGCGCCGGTTCGCGTTTATGGCCAGTCTCGCGCGAACTACATCCAAAGCCTTTTATTCGCCTACCCGACGGGCAGAGTCTGCTTCAAAAGGCGTTCTTACGTGGCGCAGCGCTGCCTGATGTCAAAGAAGTCATGACTGTGACGAATCGGGAACTTTTCTTCAAAACCGAAGATGAGTATCGAGAGGTCAATACAAACAAACTTGCAACCTCATTCATCCTAGAACCCTTCGGCCGTAACACCGCAGCTGCAATCGCATGCTCAGCATTGCAAGCCTCTCAGATGCATGGCGATGACACGTTAATGCTTGTCCTAGCTGCAGACCATTTAATTGCTGACCAACACGCATTTTCCGACGCAGTTGAGGAAGCTGTGGAATTGGCAAAAAAAGGTAGTTTGGTTACTTTCGGAATTCGGCCTGGTTCGCCGGAAACCGGCTACGGCTACATTCAAGCGGACGGAAATAGGGTTGTTTCCTTCGTCGAGAAACCATCCTTGGAAAAAGCGCGGGACTATCTTGAATCGGGCAAATATATGTGGAATTCCGGCATGTTTTGTTTCAGGGCAGCTGACATTCTGAATGCGATGGAGCAGCACTGCCCCGCAATCTTGGATGCAAGCAGGAACTGCATGCAGAAGTCACGCGAAACCAGAGGCAAGGGGATTGTGGAGCTTAATCTCGATGCGGAAAGTTTCAACGAAGTTCCAGATGACTCGATTGACTACAGCGTCATGGAGCGATCGAACCAGGTAGCTGTAGTATGTTGCGATATTGGCTGGAGCGACATCGGCTCTTGGAGCGCGCTAGGTGGACTGTATGCACCGGATGAAAACGGGAATCGCGTAGACGGAGCAGCGATTCTGCACGACGTGCGCGACTGCTTCGTAAAGAGCGGCCCTCGCCTGATTGCGGCTGTTGGCATCAGTGACTTGATCATCGTCGATACGCCCGATGCGTTGCTGGTGGCAGACAAAACTCGTGCGCAGGACGTCAAGCACCTTTACGCTGCACTCAAGTTAAAAGGCGATACGGTTCATAAGTATCACCTTACGGTCCATCGCCCGTGGGGAACGTATACAGTGCTGCAAGAAGATCCTAAGTTCAAGATAAAACGAATTGAGGTCAAGCCCGGCGGCCGCCTGTCACTTCAAATGCACCATCACCGCAGTGAGCATTGGGTGGTCGTTAGTGGCATGGCACGCATAGTCAATGGCGAGAAAGAGTTTTTTTTAGGAACAAATGAATCGACCTACATACCTGCTGGCCACAAACACAGACTGGAGAACCCAGGGTTAATGGGTTTAATAATGATCGAAGTGCAAAGCGGCGATTACTTAGAGGAAGACGACATAGTTCGCTTTGAAGATAACTATGGCCGGGTTTAGTTAAATAGTGGATTGAATATACTGGCCAACGCCCTTTCTCCACCCGTCCCTTCCATATGTCCATCGCCCATCTGTTGATCGTGCTCCGTGCCCGTCTGGTCTCGGCCCTGCTGACACTGCTGCTTGTGGCGAGTGTTGTAGTGGGAGTGACATTTGCTTTGCCCAAACGCTACTCAGCCGAAGCAGTTGTGTTGCTAGACATCAAGTCAACCGACCCTATCGCAGGTATCGTGCTGCCGGGAATGAGCGGTTCCACATACATGTCGACGCAGGTGGGCGTCATCCAAAGTCAGCGCGTCATGGAACGCGCGGTAAAGGAACTACGGCTAGACCAAAATCCTCACTTTCGTGAGCAGTGGCTTAAAGCCACCCAAGGCCGCGGCGATATAAATACGTGGCTCGCGTCGCTGCTGGCGCCTAGCCTAGAGGTCCGACCGATGCGGGACGCAAACCTTATCAGTCTTTCTTTCACCGCGCTAGAGCCTGGCCTGGCGTCAGCCTTGACCAATGCAGTGGTCAAGGCTTACATCGCCACGTCGGTAGATTTGCGGGTGGAACCGGCGCGCGAGTACAGTTCTTTCTTCGACGATCGCTCAAAAAAAGCTCGAGAAGCCTTGGAAAGCGCACAAACTCGACTTTCGCTTTTTCAACGGGAGCGGGGTATCGTCGCCACAGACGAGCGGCTGGATACAGAAACAACGAGGCTCTCTGAGCTGACTTCGCAAATGGTCGCGCTCCAAGCGGTTGCTGGCGAAAGCAATAGCCGACAACGCCAGAGTTTAAGGACGGCCGACACCATGCAGGAAGTGTTGTCCAATCCCCTGATTTCAAGTTTAAACGGGGACTACGCGCGGCAAGAAGCTCGCTTGAATGAAATGATTGTGCGCTTGGGGGACAATCATCCGAGCGTTGTGCAGTTGAAAGCCAGCATGGCACAGCTTCGCACACGCATGGAGAAAGAATCCCGTCGCGTGATCACCGGCTTAGGTACCAACGACAGAATAAATGTGGCCCGACTAGGCCAGCTGCAAAGAGACATTGACGCCCAGCGCACAAAGTTGTTGAAGCTGAAGGGCGAGAGGGACGAAGCCGCCGTGCTGCAACGGAATATTGCGAGCGCGCAGCAAGCTTACGATACCGTAAGTACCCGCTTTAACCAAACTAATTTGGAAAGCCAAAGCAACCAGACCAACGTCTCAGTGCTAAAGAACGCCACACCACCACTGCTGCCGTCCGGACCGCGCGTACTGCTGAATACAGCTGCCGGTCTGGTGCTGGGCGCACTCCTAGGGCTTGCCGTGGCGCTGGTACGTGAACGCATCGATCCGCGCCTGCGAAACGATGAAGCAGTTTTTCAGCGACTGGGGCAGCCCATTTTAGGGCAGTTGCCTGTGTGGACCCGCACCGACAAACCTGGCTTGGCTCATTCGCGCTCGACAAAGCTGCTTTTGCAAACTGACCCAGAAACTGTGGCCAGCTGATCCGCGGCGCCAAAATATACCGCGAGCTTCGCAACTTATGAATTCAATCACCAGTGCCGGCATCGGCGCCTCCAATGTAGACCCTGACCCCCTCAGCACTGGGCAAGAACCCGCCGGCGACGCCGCAGTGCTGGACCGCGCTATCGGTAACATTTTGGTTAAAGGCGGGCGCATGACCCAAGATCAGGTGACCGACGTTTTGAAGCGTCAGGCCGAGCACGGCACGCACTTCGGCGACGCTGCCGTTGCCCTTAAGTTTGTTTCCAACGACGACGTATTCTGGGCGCTTTCGCAGCAATTCCACTTCCCCCTGGTCCCACATAGGGGTAATGACCTCCACGACGATCTGGTTGCAGCCATCGATCCGTTTAGCGAACACGCCGAATTGTTTAGAGAGGTGCGCACCAATTTGCTGCACGGCGCATTGCACCCTGATCTTCCCAAGCGTGCCCTAGCCATTATCAGCCCCAATATTGGTGACGGCAAAAGCTTCGTGACAGCGAATCTTGCGGTCACGTTCAGTCAGCTGGGGGGCCGCACGCTGCTGGTGGACGCTGACATGCGCACGCCACGGCAACATGAGATCTTCAAGATATCTGGCCACCATGGGTTGAGCCACCTTCTTTCCGGCCGCCGCGAAACCAACGTTATCGAGCAGATCACAAACCTACCAAGCTTGTTCGTGCTTCCCGCGGGCGCCGTGCCGCCCAACCCATTGGAACTCGTACAGCGCCCGGCCTTTCCGCTGCTGTTGGCGGAACTGTTGACGAAATTTGACTACGTGCTGGTGGACACGCCAGCCGCACAGCACGGCGCCGACGCGCGCGTGGTGGCCGGCCGTTGCGCCGCGCTGGCCGTAGGCCGCGTCGGCAAAACGAAGATGCCTGCCATGGAGGCTCTCTTGAAGAGCATAGGCAAGACGACCGTTAGGTTCGCAGGCGTGCTGATGAACGAGTATTGAATGTTGCCAGTAATGACGACCGAGCGTCTCCGCGTGGGTATCGACGGCGACGCACTGCGACAGCCGATGTCTGGCGTGGGCCAGTACATCTATCAACTCTGTCGTGAACTTGAAGCGCTGTTGCCCGAAGCCGAGTTCTATGCCTACAGCCGCTTGCCAGCCGATCACCTGGCCCTGCCGTCAGCACGCTGGGTGCTGAGGCAGGAGCAAAGTCCGGTATGGCGCAAGCTGCCATCGTTTATTTGGCTGAAGACACGCGGCGCGCAACTGTGCCGCCGAGATCGTCTCGATGCCTTCTGGGCCGGCCGCACATTGCACCCGCACCTGCCCGCGCCCACCCGCACAGTTGCCACGGTTCACGATCTGAATCACCTGCTGGTGCCCGAAACCATGGAGCGGCGTACCCTGTGGTCGAATCGCCTGTGGTTTGCGCGAGACGTGGCGCATGCTGATGTTGTCGTGGCCAATTCATCAGGAACCGCCCAGCGTTTGTTGAGCATGGTGAAGTGCCGCGCCGGGGCGGTTGTGACTCCGGGCGTGGGGCCGTGGTTTCGGCCGCTCGCGGCATCCGAGCGGGGACCTGCGTTGGTGCGGCTGGCCGAGCTGGGCGTAAAGCCGCCTTACCTGTTGTGCGTGGGTACGCTGGAGCCTCGCAAGAACGTGCAAGCCCTGCTGGCGGCGTTTCAACAGCTTCAGGCGCAGCACACAGGCTTCGCACACCAGCTTGTGTTGGTCGGCGTGAAGGGTTGGCAGAACCAAGTGTTGGCGGACGCCTTACAAAAAGCTGAGGGGGTCGTCGTGACTGGCTTCGTTCCCGACGAACTGTTGCCGCCCCTTTATGCGCTGGCCGATGTGCTGGTTTGCCCATCACTCTACGAAGGCTTTGGCATGCCTGTTCTTGAGGCGCGTGCATGCGGTACAGCGGTAGTAGTGACCGACATACCGGAACTGCGCGAAGCTGGCGGGCCTGGCGCCACGCTCGTCGCACCCACTGCCGCAGGTGTGGCGGAAGGCATTCGCCAGAGCCTCGCTGCCGACCATCGCGCCGGACAGCTTACGCCTCATTTGCCCTGCGGCACCTGGCGTCAGGGCGCACAGACGCTGGCGGCACTGATGACTGGCACCTCCGTCGCGGTGGGCGGCCAATGAAAGTTGCCATCGTTCATGAATGGCTAATCACCTACGCCGGCAGCGAGCGCGTGGTCGAGCAGTTGCTGAAGATCTACCCCGATGCAGACTTGTTC
>Ga0326734_1000379_pt1 | contig 12364 bp, 17 predicted proteins | sample 15_GP2_1315_FD_207944 | JGI IMG/M metagenome (GOLD analysis project Ga0326734, IMG submission 207944) | Glacier ice microbial communities from Ngari, Tibet, China - 15_GP2_131.5 | ecosystem: Environmental > Aquatic > Freshwater > Ice > Glacier | place: China: Ngari, Tibet | collected 2018-07-18 | reverse complement strand
TATTAAAAGGTAGATTTATTATTGACCATGCCTAAATGTAAATAATTAAAACAATATGACAAGTCACTTGTTAAAGATAAATGGAAGGAACTAAGCTAAAGAATGCTATTGCCGGGAAAGGCTTAACACAGGAAGAGGCAGCGAATAAATTAGGCATTGCCAGGCAAACATTAACTAACTGGATGAACCGGGGGCTGCTTGATGATGACGTTAAGCATAAAGTTAGCAGAGCTTTAGAAATCGATTTATTAGAAGATGTTCCAGCGTTCCCATCCGAAGCCCTATATCTACATATAATTGCTGAAAAAGACCGGGTAATAAAGATGCTTGAGGACAAGATTAAGGATCTGGAAGCCCGGTTTAATGGATAAGAATCCCGGTAAAAGGCTAAGGCTCGTACGTGACAAGCTCGGCTTGACGACGTATGAAATGGCTATTAAATTAGAAATGCCGCAATCAACTTACAGTAAGGCCGAAAACGGATATTGTGGTATTCATATTGATTTCTTAACCCGGCTTTATTTGGTTTTCAAAGTTGAGCCCAAATTTATTTGTGTTGGTATCGGGGACAAGTTTGAGAAGGCCGAAAGCAAGCAGACGTTAATACATGATTTAAGTATCATAAAAGCGAATTATAAGGCACTGGAAGCGAAGGTAAACTTTTTAGAATCTCGTTACTTGGGGGGCAAATGAGGGGCAAATAGGGGCAGGAATTGAAAAATAAAACAGCCATAAAAGGAATTAAAGGGCGGTTAGAGAATACGGAAAAGGTTAATGCCGAATCCCTCCATCCGCACGAACACGGTTTGAAGCCTTTAACCCCTGATTTTCTCCACGAGGGGCAAATCAGGGGCAAAAAGGGAAGCAAAAACGCCTTTATGAAGCCTTACACAATTCCGGTACTTAGAAAATTCGACCCGAAGAAATGGTATGTAGAATATCATTATCAAGTCCCGCAGGAATTAATGTATTTATATAACAAGCCCAGAAAAAGATTCAGGAACTACGGGCAACAATTAAATACCTTACAAGGTGAAGCACGAGAAAAATATGCTGTTGAGTTTCGGGATGAGGTTGAATTTTGGTTAAAGTATTTAAATCGAAACCCTTTTGAGGAAGAGCTTAACAAGCATTACGGGCTTACTGTAGAGAAAAGCAATCTAAGCGAAGAAGATAAACGGAAACTTACCCCGGCAAATATCGCCTTTAAACTTTTTATCAAATCCCGTGACCTCCGTAAAGTTGATGATAAAACAATAACAACCTACCAAAATACTGTTAATTGGTTATCGGCTCATTTGTCTGTAATCGGTATGCTTGATAAGCCTATCTCACTAATCCGTCATATTCAAATATCAGACGCTTTAGACAAGATTTCCGAAAGCGAGAAGTGGGCGGCTACTACTATTAATAAACAAGTCGGCTTTGCGATGATGATTTTCGACTGGCTGGCTGTTCAGGATTATATTCTAAAGAATCCATCTAAAGGGAAATTCGTTTCATTAAGGACTGATAAAAAGATCCATAAATGGTATGACCGGAAAACAGCGGAGGCAGTAAAAAAAGCAATCAAAAATAGTGACACTCCCGTACTTTTAAGAATATGCCAATTTACATACTGGATATTAATAAGGAGCAAAGAAGAGTTACGCAATATTAAAATAGGTGATATTGATACTGATTTAAAAAGGATTGCATTCAGAAAGGAATGGACAAAGAATGATTCCGATCAATTCCGGGATTATCCGCTGGAGTTTGAGCAAGTATTAAATGAAATGGATATAAGCCAATACCCGGACGATTATTATATTTTCGGTTCCGGAGGGTTGCCGGGCAAAAAACAGGCTGGAGCTAATTCGTTTTCTTTAATGTGGAAACCGATTAGAGAAAATTTAAAGCTCCCAGACGAATACACCATATACGGCTGGAAGCACACACGGGTTATACATGAAATGATGAAGGGCACTAGCGGCTATGAAATTTCGCACATGGCACGTCATGCAGCCAGCAAAACTACAGACGACTATAAACGGGATTATGATTTTACTTTAGTGAACGTTTACAAAAAAGAAGATCTGACCTTTTAAAAAAGCTAAACCCGTTATACATAATATAACGGGTTCGTTTCCATTTTAACATCTTGGTTAAAATAGCGTAATAAGCATTTTAAAAGATCGCCTCACCTTTTACGATCAATCCTTTTTTAAGTAAAAATGCAACAATTACCTCTAGCACTTTTTTAAGTACCAAATTCAATGCCCACCTTAACACCGGGCTTTTAATCGCCTCTTTTAAATCGATACTCAATTCTTGCCTTACTTGCGCCGCTCTCATATTTTATAATCATCTGGTTTAACTTCGACCCCAATCATTTTAGTAAGACCATGTATAGCCATTATAGCCAACGATAAGGCTGCAACTAAATCTTTTACATCGTCTGAATTTAAACCGATCCTATTAACGTTTAAAGTCGTTAAGCAAAGTATTAACAACGAGCAAGCATAAAGGGCTATTCTAAACAGCCAGTTAGCCCATGAAGGGGTATGATTACCAATCTGCCCTAATCCAAATTTTGTTTCTTCTTCCATATTATTCTGCTATTTCAAAGTGCATAAAATCCCGGTTTTCTTCTCTTCCCAAACTTTTAAAGCCGTGTTTGTAAAATATATCGATCATCGGTTTATATTCAGGTCTTGCAAATCTGGCTGTTTTAGCCGTCTCATGTAGCAAATTTCTGTCTTGATCTAAATCTATTGCTACGCCCCAGCTGTGGCGGCTTAGTTTCGTTCCATTTCTCATGGCACGGTAATTAAAACAGCCGCCATAATCGTCCAATTGCAACCGCTTTATTTCCTCAATACCATAATGTTTTAGTATATCATTAAAGACGGCTACCAGCTTATTAGCAATAAGTTTGTGGCACTCAATGCTGTTTATTACTGTCTTGGTTTCCCAATTTAAAAACATAGGGTAGGGTAATTTTATTCTGACTAAATACCCCTTGCCTGTTTTGTTAGGCTCTCCGTATTTTTTAATTAATTGTTTATCTGTTATCATATTAACTTACATTATGATTTCTTGGCAAACGCTCATCTAAAAGAGTAAATAGTTTTGTGAATTGGTTACTATACTCTTCGTTCCTTACCGTTTGTGTGTGAATGAAATTATCTAGTTTAATGTCGATTTTTAAAGCCTCCTTTTGCGAGGTCATCATAACTTCTTCTAATCTTCTTCCAATTTCAAAGAATCGTTTTTCGTTCGATGATTTTTCTATCTCGACCTGATTGGCTAACAACATCGCCTTGCTCTCCATTTCTTTTTGAGCTAAAACCGTTGCTTTTGTTTCCATGTCTTTATTGCTCAATAGTTGCCCAACTTCTAGCTTTTCCTGTGGCTTTCTAAAATAAAAAAAGATCGAAAAAATAGCCGAGCATAGTGCGATTAATGCGTAAATATGTTCTATCGTTATTCCCATAATAAACTTGTTATGCCCCCGTGAAATAAGTTGCTGTTATTCTCCAAATACCGCCCACTACTGCCGGGGCTACTATTGTTGTGCCTGTGTTTAAAACAGATGATTTTAAAGGCATTGAAACAACGGCTTCTTGAATTACGTTCGTTCCTATTGCACCTGCGGTATCAAAAGTAAAAGCTAAAGCCCCTGGTATATTTGTAGTTGTAACAACAATCGGAGCGGCTGCCCCTGTTCTTGCTGCTGCTGAATATAAAACTATTTTTAAAGACGTTATGTATTGAAACTGACCTGCTACGGCTGGTAATGTTAGCGTTGCCCCCACACCTGCCGCTGCTGTTGTAGTTACTGCAAGAGAAGAGGATGGAAGTCTTGTAACATCAACCGCTAAGCCATTTGCAACGCTACTCTTTAATCTGTCCCATGTTGTACCGTTGTATCCCATTAAAAATGAAAGCATTTCAACAAAGTCATTATCATTTCCTCGCCCGTCTTGTGGCTTTACTGAAGATGGCTGTTTGTCTGACTTGTGGTATAAAACCTGAATAACAAGCTGCGTGGTTGCTGTTGCTCCATTTGTATAAACAACCCTAAAAAATTTCATATTTGCGGAAGTAGCAAAACTCTTTTGTGAAAGGGCTGGAATCGTATAAGCATCCATTGGAAGCCATAAAATACCATCATGGGATTGCTGGTAATTCAACCCGTCTGTTGCCGAAGCATGAGAGCTATAAACGTTTACTTTTACGCTTGCGAAAAGAGTTATATCTTCTGCAACTCCTGTAAATACGGCATTAGCCGCTAAGTTCACGACCGAACTGTTAACCGTACTAACTAATCCTTCTAGTGTGATTGGTGTATATGCCATATATTTATATAATTATCCAGTTTGAATTATCTGAAACTAAAGTGATTGACTCATGCTGTCTTGTCAACACTGCGGTTAAGCTAGTATCAATTGTCTGCGAAAGCGTTGTGTTGACGGTTAACGTATTTAATGCGGCTGTTTTTTTGATAATAATAGTCGATTTATTGCCAACCGCTGACGGGAGGGTAATTGTAAAGCCAGTTGTATTAGTGTCGCCTTTAATGATCACCGTCCCCGAAGTTGCCGTTTCAGTATAGTTAGCTGTTTTTGTACTGATTGTATATCCAGTAACAGCAGCAACAGCAGCAACATCGCTAGTTAAAGCTACCGTACCACTTGCAATATTTGGCAATGTAATAATACTGTTAGCTGTTAAAGTTGTAGCGGGTAGTAACTCTTGAAAAAAGCCAGCGTGCCCACTAGCTCCACCAAATACTAATCGATGCCCCTGTAGAGTGCTGTACCCCGTTAATCCTTGTACTTCATATCTGTCTAAGGTGGAGGTTGTGTATGGAAAAGAGCTTCCAGGAGTGGTTCGTGTTTGAAAGCCATTTTTAGAAAAAAAAGCACGTCCATAAAAATCAAGTCCTGTATTGCTTATATCCCCGTTACCATCTGTCTTGACTATTTTAAAAGCTCCTAATCCAGTATTTAAAGTAAGCACAGGCGTTGTCGTTCCTGTAGCTACTGCAATATCGGTGTTAGCAGATGTTACGCTTGAAACTACCCCCTTATACGTCCCATCCCCAGCTAAAAAAGTAGTAGCGTTTGCCGTTCCCGTTCCTAAAAAAGCTGGTGCAATTATGTTACCCTGCCAAGTATTGCCAGCTCCAAAGGTTTTGTTTTGCAACGTTTGTGCGCCAACCAGATTAACCATTGTTCGCCTCGTGGCGGTGTTGTCGGTGTAAGAGAAATTAACACCGTCATTTTCAATATTACCAGATACAGGGGTTGTGTTTAAAACACCTGCGGGGATGTTTAACGGAGCTTTTGTAGTTGTTCCGGTTGCTAGTGTAAGCCTTTCATTTATAGTAACGGGTGTAGTAAACGTAGCAACCGTTGTTCCAAAATCAACTTTTCCAGACCCGTTTATAGCTATTGCCGCGTTGGTAGTACCGTTTAATATAGTTACAGCACCATTAGATATTAAAGAATGATTAACAGCTCCTGGTGTAACGGTAGTGGAATAAATTGCTCCAAAACCAGCGGCAGATAAATAGGGTCTTATGGATAAACCTCTCGTGCCATCTGTTCCTGTTATAGAAGTGCCTGTTATAGATGTACCTGAAATTGGAAGTGTTGCACTAATACCAGATGTAGTAACAATAATTCTATTTGTTCCTCCAGCAGCCAATGTACTTGTAGTTACTCCGTTAAAAGTACTTACATCACCATCAGAGATAAGAGTATAATTGGCACCACCAGATACTACTTTTGATGTCCAAATCCCCCCGAATCCTGCGGCAAAAGTATAAGGTTTAATTACAAACCCTCGGGTTCCATCAGTGATATTAACATTTGTAAATACAGCAGTATTAGGTGTAATTTCACCAATTGAAGGTGGTCTTGTAAATAAAGGCGCAATGTTTTTATCTGTAAAATAGCCTCCATCTGAATTGCCAAACAACTTACTAAAGTTATTATATATGTAATTAGAAACAAGTAAATAGCCTGCATTATTTAGGTGTATTCCATCTGTTGTTAATGAACTTGGTATAGCATCATGCGATAAGTCAATTAAATCTTGTGCTGAACCAGTACCTTTTGTTACAAGATAAGATCTTACATCTAAGTAGTTATTAGGATATGTAGATTTTAAATCAGCATTAAGTTGCATTATGGTATTGTAATTAGCTGTGCCACTCCATTCTGTAGAGAAGTTTTGGTTTGTTACGGATAATACTAAAAATCTTGGATGACCTAAAGCCGCAATCATCGCCGCAATGTCTGCTTTAACAGTAGTAGGGTCTAGCCTATTATTATGACCTACCCATAATATAGTATTACGTGTTCCATAAATACTTAGACCAGCATCAAAACGGGTTTTTATTTGTGAAGAAGTTTCCCCACCCACCCCTCCATTAAATACAGTAAATCCAGATTTCGTAGCTAAGTTATTGGGTGCTGTAAACCCTCCACTAGAGCCTGAACCTTGTGTTAAACTATCTCCCCACCAAGCCACAAAAGGTAATATAGACCTTTGCACTTGCGCTTGTTCTAATGCTATAGGAGAATCAATTGCATTAAGTTTTAAATCTAAATCAGCTTGCAACCCCGTAACCGTACCGATCCCCTGAACGCCTGTATGAGTAGTCCGATCTCTTAAAGTTGCATCCGTGCTGTTAGCCGTTGCGCCTGTTTGTACAGTTATTAATTTAGCTATTTCGGTATCATCTAGTAAACTTTTACCAGTTACTTTATCGACTTTTAAATTCAGTTCTTCAACCGTTGCGTACTCTTTCCACACGCCCAAACCAACGTACACCCCGAATTTATTTAAGGTTGTATTGTACATCACATAAGCGATACTGTCTTTAGCTCCGTTCAGTGTCCAAGTAGGAAAATGCGGGATATTTAGCGACAAATAAGCCTTTGGTCTGGCATCCACTACGTTTTGGTCATTTACTTTTTTAGTCCTGACAAAATCAGGTGATTGCCCATAAGCCGTAAAGCTTATTAATAAAATAATTGCTACTACTAACTTTTTCATGAAATAAATCTTAGTGTTTGTTCTGCTGTTAATTGTCCGAAAGCCGCAAGTAATTCAATGCCTCCAGCCGTATAATTGAAATGTTCTCCAGCTGTTAAATAGGCTGAACCCTGATCGTACCATACTTGATAACCTGTTTTTCCAGCCAGAAAAAAGTTATTGTAAATCAATCCTCCAGCCTCCATATTTGCCGAGGTAATCGAGAATGAAGGGAAATAATTTGCATACGATAACGGGTTTGAATTTGGCTCTTGTACTAACGTAGTCGGAACCTGGCATCTGTTAGAATCGTACCTTATTGAAATATCGATGTTAAAAGATAAAGCCCCTACCAGATCCTCGAATTTCTCCGTGTAATATTGAACGCTCGAATTTTCACCGATTGACCATGTATCATCCCAGCCCGTATATCGCATCATAGCAATTAAATCCTCGGCTATGCTCATCAAATCAGATTGAACATCTAGCTCGTTATCTTTTGAGTTCTCCGATACGTTTACCAGATCACAAAGCCATATCCTAAATTGAAATGTTGTTTGCTTTTCTGCCTTGCTGATACTTGCCGTACTCATGTCAGCAAAACAAGCCGGGTAGCTTATATCCTCCCTTGAAAGGAAATTTACCACATCTCCGTAGTAGAAACTATTTAGCTGGAGGTGTCCGCTTGCTAGTGCTTCTAATCTTTGGATTATGTTGTTTAACGTCATTTTGTAGGAATAGTAAAAGTTTAGCCTCGTTCTTTTTTGATATATTTTTAGGCATTATAATTTGGATAAGGTTTTACGGGAAAATCATCGCCTAAATAAATCGGGCTTTCGTAACTCGTGCCCTCCGGTTGTACCACATCAAGCCCCCCGGGATTGCTTTTGTATTCCGGGAATAAGCTCTGATTTTGCATTAAATACATCCTGCATCGTTTTGAATAATGTTCCGCTCTGTTCTTGTATTTTGATACAATCGCATACATATCGCTCATAGATGGCTTTTCGCTGTTTTCCGTGGTTTTGCTCGCAAGTCCTTTATTCCAGAATTGATAATTAATACCTTCTGGTAGTTCTGACATTACGTAATTACAAACGGTGTCTATCAGGTAATCGTCAACCAGTATTTTGTAATCACCTGCTAAAGTATTGGTTGATATATCGGTTAGTATTTTATTGAACAAACCAGACCCTAACAAGGGCATGATATACATATCTTGTGCGGCCTTAATTTCTGGATAAATAAGTTTATCGTCCATGTTATCATGAACGCCTGTACGGTCTTTTAAAACAGCCGGGAGAATTATTAATATGTTCTTGCTCATTTCTTTACGACTATATTAGCTCTCCACTCGTGGCGACAATGTTTCTTTGTTACCCCGTTATCATTCCAGAAACCACCAACACGACCAAATACATCATAACCAAGTATTCCGCTGATCTTTTGAATATCCTCACGGGAATAGAACTTGTTTAATCCAATCATCCTTTCACAAAATGGTCGGGTAGTTGGTAAAACTGCTGCACCTTCTCCCGGCCTCACTTCATACGAATACCGGATCATAAACTTTGGGAACTTAGTTTTTACAGGCGGTGGCGTTACTGGCTTAACAGGCGGTATCAATTCCGTTTGTGTCGGCCTAAAATCATCGTCAAACGTTAAGGACTGCAAAAATTCATCATCTTCATTTATAAAAGTTGCCTCTCTTGATTTGATGCAATCGTATGATTCTTTTAATTCTCCATGTACTTCAAATAACAATGAAATATCATCATCACTAGAAAAGGCTTGCTGTTGGTCGTCTCCTAAAATTCCGCTTATATCTTCCGCGTTTAATCCCAAACCAGTCTTTAAAAGTATCGTTGCCGTTTCCCTTGTGATTTGACCTTTGCCAAATTGCCGTATAATCCTTACAAGTTGTTGATGTTGTTTAGCCGAAAGGTTTTTGATGTTATCGTTTACCGGATTCTCGTTTGCCAATTGTTCTGGAGTTTTAGGAGCCAAAGCAGGATCAAGGCCGGGAACTTGGTCGCCTCCAACTTTAGGCATAAGCCCTGCCAAACTTCTTATTTCATCAACTGTCATGCTTTCGAGAACTTTATTCGCTACTAATGGAGATAATGAATTTATAGCCCTTGTTACGGCTGTGTTTGCGTTAACTTCCTGATCTGCTACATAGCCTAACCGTTCTCTTATCTCTTCCTTTGATAAACTTTCACGGATTAATTCGGTAGTTATTTCAACCCCTATTGGGTCAATATCTTTTATTTTAAACTCATCTGAAATCCCTTTTAACCCGGCAAAAAATTGAGCAATACTTTCAGTATTTTGTTGTTTTGCGTTTACGTAAGTATTCTTAAAAATATCAAAAGCCGTTCTCAATTCAGTTGAACCGCCAAGCTTTCCTTCTTGCTGAATACCGAACAAAAGCGGGTGAGTAATTTCCGCCCCGGCAAATATGTTATTTGTGATTAAGTTATCAACTTGTGAAAAATCTTCTTTGGTTAAATCGGACGTGCCTAAATCTTCAATGGTCGGCTTTTTAGTTACATCATTATTAAATCCGATTACTATTTTATCGCCTTGTGAACCTCCAAACTTGTTTTTAAAACGTTTTTCAATTTCTTGCTTTGCTTCGGGAGTTGGTTCACCGTTGTAAAAATTAATGAACTTAGAGCCAGAAAAACCAGTTTGAGCGTTTGTTAAAGTATGCTTAGAAACTTCAATATCCGCTTCAATATAATTACATGAAGCTACGTAACCCGGTAAAGCGTACACCCTGCCACCCGGTCTGTATTCTTTATACTGAAAAATTGATTTACATTTTAGAGTACGATTAAAAGCCGGGTACGTTATTTTATCCTCATTCCAGCCTTTTTTCCAGTTCTTTTTGTAGTAGAACATTGAGCCGTCAGAGTTCGTTCTGATCCTCCGAAAATCAACATGGTACATACTGAAAATACCCTCCCACATTGTTGGGATTATTTCCAGATAAAAGCCTCCGAAAATTTCAATATCTTTAGTAATCAAGGGCGCAAGCTTTGCAAAAGCCGTTTTGAACTCAATCGCTTTCGGGTCTTGAGATTCACATTCCAAGCCCTTACCTAGAATGTATTTGCATTTATTATTAATAATAGCCCCGTGTTTTGCGGACTTGTCGTATAGCTCCAAAAGGTAATCCGGGTAATCATCTTTCTCGCCAAACTTTATATGGTCTACGCCCCGGCTTTCTTTAAAGTCTGGAATAACACTATCAGAAAATTTAATGCTTATAATGTTATCCTGCATATCCTTTGTAAGTTGTCACTGGCTGATAGCCGTTAAATGTAAAATCTGCTCCTTTTAAATCCATCTTGCCATTTTCAACTAGCACACCGCTAATGTTTTCGGTGACTTTGTAAAGCCATTGACCTACAGGCTTGCTTAAAAAGATCACAGACGGATCAATATTAAACTTGTTGAATCGTTCCGGGTAGCTACTTAAATCAATGCCCAGTACAATCGAAACCACGTCTTTTGTAGTTACGTGAGTAAAGGCTATTGTATAAGTCGGATTGCCTAACGTCTTTTTTTCGTTAAGCGTCAATATAATATCCTGCGATATTGAGCCCTGATTTAATACTACCATTTAATTATAGTGGCAATAAGTCGTAAAATTTTTATTTTAAATTATTTTAAATTATTTTAATACTTGTGTTGCAAGTATTAAAATAATGTGTATATTTGATTCAAGCAAACAGAAAGAAATTATGAAAAACTTAATCACACCATCAATCGAGAAAAGAGCCTTAGAGTTAATAGCTAACGGCATGGATGTTTTAGAAGCTGTTAAAACCGCTTTAATTGATGAAACCAATATATTAGGTTCTTTAATTGACGGTCAAAACTTCACCGAAAAAGGAAAGGTTGCTAGAGACTATGTGTTTAATAATTATATGAAATCTATATAAATAACCGCCCTCGAAAGGGGGGCTTAACTTAAATATTATGAAAAATGCGGAACAGATAATTAAAGAAAAATGCGGGAATGCACTACTCCATTCACCAATGGGTACGGCAATAATTGAAGCAATGAAAGAATACGCTAAACAGCCTTTAACCAAACTGCGAGGCAGGTGTGAGATATTGCTAACTCCTAACGGGTTTCATCAAGTATCAGCGGTTAATGAAGATGATATAGTATCACTTAGGAATGAATTAAAATAACACCATGCAATCAGAAGTAAAACGCCCCGGACAGCCCCGAAAAGAAGAAACGACCACAATATCAGTAAGGGTTTTAAAGTCGCTTAAAGATGATCTAATGATCAAGTATAAAGGGAAAATAAACAGAATGATTGCCGACTATTTAAAAACGCTGTAAATAAAAAAACCTCGCATCCCTGCGAGGCTTCCCCCTAAACTAAACAATACACCTTTATACTCCAGCGGTTTGCAACGTTAATAGAGTCGCTGCATTTACATTAAGAGCTAGTTCTTTTTCTGTTCCTTCAAATGCTAATTCGTAACCATTACGATCTGCTAAAGTCTTTCCGGTCTTTGCACCTGCGGTTGCTATCATCATTCCGTTATCTCTACCGTACAGCCAACCAGATCCGTTTTGATCTATCAGTACGATTAATAACCTAGCTTGTGCAAGTAACAAAAGTTCGTTACGTACTGCTACGGTCATTTTGTTAATAGGAAAAGAAATTGTTTGAGCGGCCATTAGCGTACCGTTTTCACGATTAGCCGTTAGCGTATCGGTTCCTTCTCCAGTATGGGCAATCAAATTATATTTATAAAATAATTTAGCGGCTGCTTTGGTGATTCCGGTTACGATCCCGGCTGCTGATGTTATGGTTACAGCGTTTGCAAGTTCCATAATTAAAACCTCTTTAACGCCTCCGTAACTATCCCGGCAATCTAAATTATATCCTTGTGTAAGTGCGCACGGCATAATATCTATGTTTTAAAAGTGAAGGGAGGATTTACCCTCCCTATAAATATTAACCTATGTACAAAACATTAAACCTTTGGTTCACAACGTGTGAAGTGATTGTAAGGTTGTTTTTAATAAACATATCCTCACGGTTCAAAGCGATTTTTTCGATCTCCATTTTGTTGAAGTCTGACTTTAAATCAGTACACCAAATTAAATGAGATTTCAATGCGCATATAACCACCTTTTCCGGGATCGGTACAAACTCTACTTTGATTCCGTTAAAGTAGATGTTCTGCAAAGAAGCATCTGCATCAAATGGTTTAGCAAAATTGGACGGTACATTGTTAGCCGCTACAATTATTTGCTTGTGCGATTTCGGAGCGTATATAATCGGTTGCTCTGCACCGT
>Ga0326734_1000378_pt1 | contig 12368 bp, 21 predicted proteins | sample 15_GP2_1315_FD_207944 | JGI IMG/M metagenome (GOLD analysis project Ga0326734, IMG submission 207944) | Glacier ice microbial communities from Ngari, Tibet, China - 15_GP2_131.5 | ecosystem: Environmental > Aquatic > Freshwater > Ice > Glacier | place: China: Ngari, Tibet | collected 2018-07-18 | reverse complement strand
CTTCTTCTCAAAGTCTGTTCCAAACTTTACCGGAATGATAATCTCTACACCATTGGGGTCGGTGGTAGAAACAGTGTCTACAACCTCCATGGTGCCAGTACCATCAGCAGCACGAGAAACTACAACAGTAGCCTTAACGCCGCCCCTTGTAGCAACAACATTAAACTGGCTAGTGTAGGTTAGAGCAGACTTGCTGCCCAGACCCAGCATACCATTGAAGTCATTAGACTTGTCCTTAGTGGATGCACCGTACTGAGAATAAACATCGCGTACGTCATCGACAGACATTCCAAGCCCGAAATCCTTGACACGAAAGAACGGAGAAAGGGGAGAGGGCAGGCTGACCTCAACAGGTCGAGTCTGTCCGCTAGCAATATGGGAGTCAACAGCATTAGTGCTGTACTCACGAATAATAGCCGCGACAGGATCAGAGTAAAGGTCGGTAAGAATACCGATCAACTTCTGTAGAGACTGAGCGTGGACGCCCATGGCAATCTTGTCGCCGTTCAGGTTACCTGAAACGGTAATGTCATTGGTCTTAGTGGGAATCATCTTTGCTCCTTTGAGCGTCTCGTTGTGGTGTAGGACTACTATATCAGACTAGAGTGGCGGTGTCAAGAGTTCTAGTTAAATTTCTTCAACCACTGCTCAACTAAATAGTTGCGGCATTGTGTATCCTCATGACGACCTCCCGGCCAATTTTTAAATGACTTATTGCAGTCCCGACACCACGCAACATATCCATAATTGCGCTCGTCACCGTGTATATGCTGAATCCGATGGTCAGGGTGAGGACATTTGCTTTTACGTAACCGAAGGCTAATCGTTAACTACTTCCGAAGAGAACGCTGTGACCGAGAACCCACTTTGGTTCTCAACCTGGGATAGAATATCCCCGTCACCAAGACCGCCAACCCACTCTGCATATTCCTTATGCCCATCAAAGTGCATTACAAAATCTCCAACTGCCGTGACGTTAAACTGAACCATGAGCGGCTTACTCATACTATACACCTTTCAATGTGGACTCGAAAAACATAGTCATCATGGTAGATTTCCATATCATTCTCGGTAACAATAATATACCCGTCAAAGTCTGCGGAAGAAGCCCCGTCTTTGAGCATCTGCATCAATTGCATTTCATTCATGATTATCCTTTATTTGTTATTGTGGACAGGACGGGAATCGAACCCGTCAGGTGGACCGTCGCCCAAGCACCATGCAGGCCACTAATGGACCATGCGGGATTCGAACCCGCTCCCAACCAATACTGCCCAGAGCGGAAATAGTAGGAGTCGAACCTACTGAGGCTTTTTAAGACCCGTGGCGCTTTAGCAAAGCGCTGCAACAGCCGTTATGCGCTATTTCCATGGGATAGCATAGCCCAGCGAGGGTTATCAGGGAGTTCAACCCCGTACTATCAAGGTGTCATTATTATATCAGGTTTAGGCTAGCCTGTCAAGCATCAATCCAAAATCTGTCATACCTTGCAACCTTGACACCCGACAGGTGGCTCTTAAAGAACAGACCGCTTGTTTTGTCGTGTGGAAAAACTCGTGGAGTTGCGTGGACCTTTTTCTGAGTGTGAGCAAGCAGGCGAGTGCCATAGCCCATACGCCTGTACTCAGGCTGTACCCAGAACATAACACCCTCTTCCCCCTGGTGCTCTGCGTGAGTCATAGCCCAGGCAATAATAGAATCCTTCTCATCTTTAATGAGAACTACCTTAGAATCTACATCTCTATCCCGCCAAAATGAAGCAACTGAACGCCGCATATTACCACCATTGCCTAGGTTACGCTGGTAACACTGAGTGTATTCCTGAGGGGTAAGGTTGCGAGTGTACTTAACTACCGTCTTAGTTCGCACCGTCTGTTTCCAACCACTCGGAGGGGCAAGACTCGTCATAGACCGGAGCGGAAGAGTCAGTCATAACAAACTGCTGAGACTCCGAATCGTCGGGGTAAAGGTAAAAATCAGAGACAGAAAGAACAACCTTGATTTCCTCTACGCCGTCCTCATCAAGGTAATAGAAGATGTAGAAGCCTGACGTGCCAATGAATCCACCGCTAACCTTAGCAGAGCGAAGTTCACGGATAAAGTCGTTGAGTCGAAAAGCCAACTCATCAATGCTGTACTGACTGCGAATGTTAGCAGACAGGTTAATCAGACGTTCAGCAGCAAGGACCAGGGTCTTAGGCTCATCGGAAAGAATAATCATTATCGGCCCATCTTTTGTAGGAGTAGCGCACCTAGCGCGTGGTCTGGATTGAATTCAGTAGGACACTCGGCAAAACCCTTCTTACCGCAGGAGGGGCACATGATAAAACAGGTATCGCTGCCCTCGGCACAGCCAAACAACTTACAGCCCCAGAGAGGAAAGCCCTTGCATGTTACGCAAGGCTCTGTCCAAGCAAGACGGGGAGCGCGGTAAATAAATGTCTCGTCGTCGTGTAACTCCTGTAAAGCAATCTCTACAGAGTCATCAACGTCAATGGTGTCCATCTGGCTCCCTAGTTCGTGTGTGTAGAAGCATCATACCCTAGGCAAGGGGTATGTGTCAAGAGTGAGTCCAAGGTTTATCTTCTTCTCTCGTATCTTTTTGGGCACGAAGGGTTCTGTCATAAGCCATGATGTTTTCTCTGTTTCTAGAGGCAAAGGCAATGTATCCTGACAGACTTGACCATGTTAATCCAATTGCAAGGGACAAAGCGTATGCTCCGCTAAAGAAGTACATCAGAGCAACAAACAACCAAAGGGCACTCTGTATATAACTAACAACGCGAATAGTATTTGGATTTTGACGTAGGAATGCAAACATCAAAACCGCTCCGCATAGTAAGAAGCCTACGCCTAAGAACGAGGTTAGGGCTAGGTTATTAATCTGTAGTCCCACTAGTGCTCCGTCAAACCCTCCACCGCTACTAAGGTAGCCAAAGCCATAAGCGAATGAATGATATGCTGTAATGAATCCAAGCACTCTTATTGGTCGGTTGTTTAAAGCATTTGTTAGCCCCATCACAAGGTGTCCTCATTTCTAGTATCTTCCCGCGCTTGGGGAGTCCTGTCGTATATCAAAATCTTCTGCCGGTTCTTAGTAGCAAAAGAAATATAGACAGAAATAACGGTCCATGTTACACCGATACCAAGGGCCAAAAGAAACGCTCCGTTAATAACGTAAAGCAGGGTGACAAATAGCCATGCTAAACCTTGGAGGTAACTAACAATTCTAATTGTCTTAGGGTTAAGTACGCTGTAAGCGTACATCAGTGTTATGCCTACAAAGGTTAGGACTCCACCTAAAAGAATGTTTACATAGATGTTGTTAACCTCTAGTCCTACTAGAGCACCGTCAAAGCCACCCCATGAACTAAGGTATCCAAGCCCGTAAATAATTGAGTGAAAGGCTGTGAGAAACCCTAACACTCTTACCGGCCTATTTATTATTGCATTTGCTAATCCCATAAGGCTATTATATCACTTTAGTTCTCTGGGAGCGAACAAGAGAACCCTCCGCGCTCAGTGGAAAAACTTCCACCCTTTTCAACACAGTATTGATACTGCTCTTCTAGCCGGTCAGGATCAACCGTGACGGGCTGAGTTGAAGCACATGCAGATAGCATAATTGCAAACACTGTTCCTACGAAAATGCTTCTAATCTTTCTCACAATAGTCCTTTGATAGTTGTTATGATGCTCCGATGCCTGGTACTGCCCCAAGTTCCAATCGTTAACAGCGATTGTCCATTGCTTAATGTCACCGGATTATATTTAGGTGGCCCTCATGTCCCTTTACTCTTGGGCCGTTCCCCGCGCTAACGGTGCTAGACGCTTTATTCGCTCCCCGACGCCAGGGGTACAGCAACGCCGGACGATAAAGTTTCTACCTAAATGCTGCCCTGGATGGATTCGAACCACCGACTTAGAAATTAACAGTTTCCCACTCTGCCGCTGAGTTACAAGGCATTACAGTAAAGGCACCCCACAGGGTCGTTTAAATTATGTTATACACATAATCCTTTACATTACACACTGGTCAGCCACTCGCATCCCACCCGTTTGTTCCCTGGTTGTCATCCGAAGAATCATCAAAGTCACCGGCCTTAGCCTTGTCCGCTGTGTGTGTAAGTCTACTATAGCACGTTCAAACGAGCCTGTCAAGACACAACCCCCGACTTTCGCCGGGGGTTGGATCAAGACTGTTAAACCTTAGACTGCGATTGTGCCCGCTAGGACCCATTCGTCAGTTGCTCGCTTTACTAATGTTGCCTCTGCGTACTGTGTAACAACGCGAAGAGCACCACCAGCAGAACGAATTGTAACGCCTGCGCCAGCCGTCACTGCGATTGGACCTGCGCCATATACTCGCAGGGTCACAGAGAAGCCTACAGGAAGGTTTACGGTTGCGTTCGCTGGGACGGTGATTGCAGCCTGAGCCGCAGCATTAAGTTCCAGCACGTTTCCATCGTCATTTGCGTCAAGGGCTCCCGCAGCAACTAGCGTACGGTGCTGTAAGAGAGCGGCTGTAGCAATTTGTGAACGAGCAAAATCCAATTCAACCTGAGTTGCAGGATCAAATGCTAGTTTTGGAAGCGTAACAGTTCCATCAGCAGGGGTTCCCTGAGCAGGACCCTTTTCCCAGTTAACCTTTAGGTCAACAAGAATTGCACCGCCAGTTGTGTTCCGAACAACGAGTTGTTCTGGGAATGTGGTCGCGGCTGGATTAATGTTGACTGTAAAAGTTGTACCTGAAAGGCTCCCGGTTGCACCCGCGTAAACGGAATATACTCCCGCATTATCTACATCAAATGACGGTGTGCTTCCTGTCGGAACAGAAAAGATCAGCGAATAAGATGTGTTCTTTCGTAAATTATAAACATATTCTACCATGTGTTATAACCTCCTCTCCAAAGTATTAGGTTTTACCTAGAAGTAGGTTACCATATTGGGCTTTAACAAGCAAGCGTTAAATGGCTAACCAAATTTATTTTATAGTCAATCGTAAAGGCTGACTTTAATCTCTAGAGGGTTTAGGGCCTCTGCTGAACTTCTTCTTGGCAGGAGGTGTTGGCTTTTGCCTAAGAGCATACACGGTAAGAGTATTGCCCTCAATCTTGGTGTCCCGACCCATACTGTCATACTCGGATTTAAGAGTCTTTAGTACCTCTGGGTTGGGGTTAGTGATATGGTAATTCTTTGCTGACATACTACTCCTTATGTTAACTTGCGTGCCCCCGACTGGATTCGAACCAGTGGCCTTCTCCTTAGGAGGGAGATATTCTTCCGCTGAACTACGAAGGCATTTTCTGTTCACTCAGTCTACAAGGTGCCCCGAATTTTGTCAAATGCTGTGCTAACATTTGTTGTCTGGTTAACCTTATCTGTCCGTGACAGTTGGGACACTTGACTTTAATTAGTCATCCCATGGTCCAAAGTCTATCATTAGTTACTCCTTAATCGTGTGTTACTCTTCCCACCTCTTCGAACAGAATTGTCCGTGGTAGTGTCCCCACCATAGGGTGTTGTTAGGGATGCTATTAGCGTATCCTTTTGCAGGACAGTGAAAACATTTAACCTTCCCGCGCCAACTCTTGTGTAGGGAGGTGGGAACAAAAGGTTCGGTCTGAACCAAAATTGTTGCCCGCTTAACATCCTCTATTCTACGAGCCTTATTGATTGACGGGTAATCAAAGTCGTACATCTTTGGCCTTTCCTTTGGTGGAACCACCCTCGGTTTCCCAACGATTATACATTTCAAGACACGGCCAACCTTCGCAAGCCTGGGAATTCTCATCCTCAACGAGTTTAAAACATGACCCGTGAGTTGCACAGCATCCGTCTAACTTAACACAGTCTTTCATAGATACTCCTAAGTGGACCTGCCCAGAATCGAACTGGGGTCCAAGCATTTCATCCAAGTGAATTTATTACAGTCATTAGCAATCCTGCCGGTCTTACTAGGGGCAACAAGTGCCCTCCACCACCCGCCTTTTATGATAGCGGGAATCAATTTGCAACTTTGGATTACCTAGGCAGTTGCCGCCCAGTTGCTTAAACTGTTGCTAGAACAGGTGAAGCAAAGGCTGCCACTAGGGCAGCACCAAATGTGTTTGCATTTATTGTGTGTCAGTCTTTTAACGAGTATACCAACGAACTCGGACTGTTCCTATCTCTTCATCCATGCCTGTCGAAACCTGTCAGGCCCTTGTGTCGTTTGCTGGTTGGACGACTTTCCAGTAATGCCTACAGTTAGTCGTAGACCCATTGAGGCCCCGGTCGGATTCGAACCGACGAATAGTGGGTTTGCAATCCACTCCGTTAACCACTTCGGTACGGTGCCATAGGCGAGAGAAGTAGTCGTGAGAAATACCTCCCTCGCTGGTTATATTGTAACACTTTTGTTCAAGCCTGTCAAGCACCGAACTGATCAATGTAAGATCGGACCTTCTGTTCCTGGTCGGGACAAAGAAACAGAGAGGCAGAAGCAAGAATAGTTCCTACGTCTTTTGGATTATAAACCCCTTGCTTCGTGGCGTTCAAGACTTGGTCTACTGAAAGAACTTCAAGGCCCTCACAGAGGACGTAGCCAAACTCTAGAACCTGACCCTGAGGCACAGGCCCAAGGTCAGGAGTCATTTGCATGGCAACCGAACTAAGAAACTCATCTTCGTCGTTGGAAATAGACACCTGAGGCTCAGACTGATTCGGGTTAACGTATACTGTCTTTGTGGGTTGAGGAGTCTCACTAGAATTAGAGCAACCAGACATAGAAATAACCGCAATAAAAATTGCGGCAATAATTTTATTCTTCATAGTATTCCTATCGTTGTAGGTTACATTACGTGGCGCAGGAGAGAATCGAACTCTCACCAGGGACTTTTACAGAGTCGCGGACACATCCCGTGTGCTACGCCTTAATGTGTACATTGTGTCAGGTTGTACACGACCCGTCAAGTTACTTCTTTTTCTTGCCCTTGCTTTTCATCTTCTTGCCTGATGCTTTAAGATAATCATAGGCTCCTGGCTTTACGCCTCTTGCTCTAGCGTTTGCTTTTGCGCGGGCCTTTTGTTTTGCACTTAACTTAGCCACATAAATCACCTCCCGGCAATCTATTATATCATACGTGGTAGCGGGATACGGGAATTGAACCCGCTTCTCTTGGCTTATGAGACCTAGTGAGATTTACCAACCTCCCACCCGCAAGTACCGTTAAAAGGAATTGAACCTTAGTTAGAAACGTTATGAGAGTTTCTTTGCGCCTGCTAACGGCTTATATGGAGAGTTTTTGTTTGTAACCTCGGCCATGGTGTGCCGATGCTTTACAGTTTTGTGATACATCAACCGACTGCCACCGGTATACTGTAGGGACATAAGGACCCGTCCTGTATCAGCAAGGAAGTAGTCTAAGCCTCCAAGCCTTTCTCTCCTAAAACCTCCGACGTTGGGGACTAGCCAGGCCGAAGAACAATTTCTTGTTTATTGCTTGGAGGTTCCCTTCAACGGGATTACTCCTTGCGTGGACCGCCAGGGACTCGAACCCTGTATTATCTGGATTAAGAGTCCAGTTCCCTACCGTACGAGAATGCAGTCCATATGTGAGGCTTTCACTCACCGCCGGTCTTTCTCCGTCTTGAAGTTCTATCATACTACATCAGGTGGTGCCTGTCAACTAGAAGATAATAATTAACAATATGATGATAAGAATAAGGCCGACTAACCCGCCTGGAATCATCCTACTGCTCTATTATTGTTTGTGACTGCGACAACTACTGCACCGACCGCTAGAGCCAAGGCTACCCAGAAAATCCATACTCCCGTGGCCGTAAGACCAGAGATTGCAAGCATGATAACTGCGGCAGAAAGAAGTAAACTAAACAATGTCATTGAGTGTTTCACCTCCCGATTAATACGTGGAGTAGGACGGAATCGAACCGACTACAAGTTCCTTGCAAAAGAACTTCGCTACCTTAGCATTCTACCCCATTGCGATAACTATATTGTACTACAGTTTCTAGGGCCTGTCAAGTCTTTCTACGTGATACTGACAAATAGGCAACATAACTATGTCATCGTTATGCTTAACAGGCATTTCTCCAACGGCCTGTTGAGGGCAAGAAGCATTATCTTTTCCCGGCCAAGAGCAAAGCCATACTATTTTCACGCCTCTTGAATGTTCCGAACGGTAAACTTCGCAACGTCGTATGAGCCGTAACTTCCAACACCCATAGCGTCCTCAGCACATTCAATTGCGTCTGGCTCGTCAAAAGAGTCTATCTCTAAAACCAATTCAACGGTTACCTTGTATTTGTTCATACCTTAGTATAGCACCTGGGGGCTGCGGGTGCAACCCCCAGGGCCAACTAGTCTGGCAGTTGAAAGTATTGCTTTCGACTACAGGTGTTACAGTAGTATATTTCATAAGAACCGCCGGACCCCAAAGAGCCGTAGTCGTCATCCTTATAAATTAACTGCCCGGGACAGCAATTGTCTTTATTCGACCCTCGCGCACAAAAGATTACCTCTCCCATTAAAAATCGCCAGGTGCCACTTGCAAGCATCGAAGGCCCATGGACCTCCACATATCTACAACTTGGTTCCGGTCGTCCAGCACAAACTGTACGTTAAAGCGATGACGTACGTGAGTGTCAAACAGTTCACGCTTAACAATACTGTCCTTGCGCTGGTCGCCTTGCTCACGCATGTAGAATTCGTAGTTTACTCCAAGGTGCTCGTCTAGCCACTCACGAGAAACGCCTTCACATTCCCCGTCACGTCCTGACATTACCACAATTTCGTAGCCTGCATCAGACGCCCAGTGAACAATAGCAATAACCTCAGCAATAGGCTGATCCTTACCTACGGCCTGCCAGTCGTAGAAAGATCGGTGACCATCGTTGTGAGCAATAGTCCCGTCAATGTCAACGAGAATGGCCTTAGGCTTCTGAACGTTAGGGTAGTATGTACCAACGTCCACAGGCTCACCATTAATATCTACAGCGCCAGAGGACTTGAATGCCTGATGCTGCTTCTCCATTACCTCACGGGGCACCTGACGCTCGCGCTCAGAGTTACGCATAAGAGCCACGTCCAAGGTGATGTGGAATGGCTTAACGCTAACCTCAGCCCCGCGCTCTCGACCAATGGCTGCAATACGCTTAACAAATGCGTGTCGAATGTTAGTGTCGTCTACAATAACCGACGCACCTGACTTTAGAGCGTTGGTGATCATTGCGTCCTCAACAAGAGTAACTAGGTTTTCATTGATGTTGCCACCAAAGTAAACCCCGTACATCTGAAAACGAATGTCGTCTCGGTTTACCCGAACGCGGTTGGGTGCTGCGGAAGCCCAAGCCTTTGCATAGGTAGACTTGCCACTGGCAGAAATGCCTCGACAGATGATAAGTTCCGTCATTATATATCCCATCTTTCTAAAACGTCTAGAAGGTCTTTACCCTCTAAGGTGGCAAGTGTGTTTGCTGTCTTTATTTCGGTTGGAGTCATGGTCGGATTGAACCGGCCAAACTCTATAAGAGAGTTCATGTTAAAGGTCAACCTGGCTGCGTGCCTACGCTTTTTAAACGAGGCTTCTCCGTCGAGAACAAAGTTCTTGATGGTCCTCTTGTAGGTTGCTACCGTGGTTGATGTGTTGATTCTATACGATGAACGGAAGTCTGTCAAGAGGTCAACCTCAGGCTCTTGACTAAATAATGATTCTAGAGCCTGAGGCACACCGTTGTAGCATTGGACCATAAACGTAGACAGGCTGATCAAAGTAGAATCTAGCCCATCGTGAATGGTCTGCTTAGAATATTTCTTCCGCTTGCTTCCAGGGTTAGAAATAACAGTGTACCAATCCTCATCCGACCCGGCGTGAGCCAGTCCGTATAAATGTGACCCATGCCGGGTGCGGAAAAGAATAGTCATTATGACTCCTTGGGATGAAAAGCACGATAAACTTCCTGGGCAACCTCGACCGCATCCTTGTACTTTACGTAGTGCGTGCCGCCGTTATGCTGGTGGGTAGGCACGGATAGCAAAGCAACCGAATAAGCGGCCAGGAAGTTTAGAAAGTCTATATGCTCCATGTTATTCCTTGTCAATACAAGGCTTAATGTCAGCCCAGATGAGTTGGTCAATTGGCTTGCTGTCAAACAGTAAGAAAAGGTACTTAGCGTACTTAGACTTACTTGCTGCCGACGCAAAACGCTTCCGGTCATCCTTCGGCAAAAAGGCAACGCGCTGCCAGTGATCAAAAACGTCGTCCTCGTGGTCACGGTATGCCTTAATCAAAACAGCACTAGTGTCGTTAAGAAACTCGTGCCACTCGTCAGGAACGTACTCAGCCATTTGAGCCAAAGTCTCGCCCTTTGCCATACGTGCCCAAATGGTTCGCTCGTTAAGGTTGGTAACGATCCTGTGCAGTTCAACATAGTCAACCTGCTTGATCTTAACCATTTCCGTTCCGCTCCGAACCACCAGGCCCTCAGCGTTTGGACGCATAGGTGCAGCAAAAGCCTGAGCCATGTTCTTGTAGTCAAAGGTCTGAGTCATAGGACCAGTCCAGTTCAAAAGCCCTGCGGCCTCCTGAGGCCCTACGTAGTATCCTTGCTCGTTGTGAACAGCCCCTAGAAGTACGAGGTCATCCAACTCACCGTAGTTAAGAACAATTCTGTTCTTAGGGTAAATGATTTCAAAGAGGAACGTGTGCTCTACCTCCTTTAGACTACGAAGGTAGTCACAAACCTCAGTGTACCTTTGGTTTAAGACAACGCTGGCGTGAAGAGCCTGATCTGAATTAAATGATCCTCTGGTGGCGATAGCCCACTCGTGATCCCCACGGCTGTATAGAATACCTAGCGAACCGTCCATCTTGTCCGTAACTTGAACAGGCATTACGTCGTCAATGTACAGGCGACCCTCGCCGTAGTTGAAAAACTTCTTCCACGGACGGGCCACGATGCTCATGTACTCGTCAAGGATAAGACCACGACAGTTGAGTGTTACCGGGTTCCAATGCTTATCAAACTGAGCCTTCTCAGTGTAGTTATAAATGAAGAGGGTCTTGTCTGCGTTGGACTGAACGCGGACCCATCCGTCATCAATTGCACTTACTAGTTCATCAACAGTGAACATGTTTCCTACGTTCATAACCCCTCCTATTTAAAGTCTCGGCACTTAATTTTAGCGATAATTCGCTCACCCTTACGAGTGTACATCGGTACGGTTGGGCGAGCAACAATTCCCTCAGCCTCAAAGTATCCGTACTTTGAGCCCATATCTCCCTTGACCCAATGTACTGCGTCGTGGAGTGTACCGTATCCTAGCACAGGCACTACAGGAATGTCAAGGGCCTTAGCAACATCTTCAACTCCCGCGCGGTCGAGCCACCAGTCGCCCACCTTAACATCAAAGAGAACAAACTTAACGGCGTCGCCGTACTTCTCACCCTGCTGAATCTTCGGACCAAAGCCTTCGCCGTAGAGAACTACGTCAGTTAGATTCTTGGTCAGCATCCAATCTAGCAAATCCATGTGTCGCTTGCCAAAAGCCGGACGCATAAGGTCCCTACGGTACGGACCATAGGTGGGAAAGGTTTCCTCTAGGTGCTCTGTAAGGTGCGGAGGAATATTTGCGGCATCTGTACGACCGCCATACTCTACCCAGCAAGAATTAGCAACACGGGTAATCTTTACCCGAATGTTGGTACCGTCTACCTTCTCGGTAAACTCCCACTTGTTGTGCTGTAGGTATTCAAACTCAGGAGTAGACCAATCGCCCTCAATAAGACGCTTCTTGTTAGCCATATCCCTCTTATAAATCGTGTTGATCTTATGGTACTCTTCCATGGTTCCTCCTTCGTAGAGTCCTAGCATAGCAGAACGCAGTAGGTCCGTCAAGACCTACTGCGTTATTTTGTTATTGTGCCCCCGGAGAATTTCGAAATCTCGACTCGCGGATTAAAAGTCCGCTACTCTGCCTCTGAGTTACAAGGGCGTGCCATTTAAATACCGGACCAGGATTCGAACCCAGACCGTAAGCCTTGACGGCTTTTGTCTCTACCATTGGACTACCCGGTACTAAATGGTGCTAAACACACGGGGTGCACCCCGCTATTCGCTCTGGTCTTATCCTCGCGTGGATAAGACCGTCTGCTATTTTGGCGTGCCCCTGGTAGGAATCGAACCTACGTATAATGACTTAGAAGGTCATCGCGTCATCCACTACGCTACAGAGGCATGTGCTAATCTATATTATACCCTAGACTACGAAGATGGTCAAGTCCTAAGTCAGTAAACTTGTACTCTAGACTTAACTGACTATCAAAGCGGGTTTTAATATAACCAAGTTTAATATATTCTAGGAACTCT
>Ga0326734_1000377_pt1 | contig 12413 bp, 9 predicted proteins | sample 15_GP2_1315_FD_207944 | JGI IMG/M metagenome (GOLD analysis project Ga0326734, IMG submission 207944) | Glacier ice microbial communities from Ngari, Tibet, China - 15_GP2_131.5 | ecosystem: Environmental > Aquatic > Freshwater > Ice > Glacier | place: China: Ngari, Tibet | collected 2018-07-18 | reverse complement strand
GGCCGACATGCGCCCCATGGCGGCAAGTTTTTCAATGCGCACACGCGCCTCTATTTCACGCAGGTCGTCCAGAAAAATAACGCACAGGCTTTCATGCGCTCCGTCTCTGGAATCCACCAATCGGGAATGGGCCTGCAGGCGTTTGGCGCTCAGGTGTGGATGAACAAGATTGATGTGGCTTTCCTGCGCGGATTGCTGTGCAAAAGTGCGCTGCATCAAGGCCACCAGAGGCTGCCACGCAGGTTGTGATGCCAGCTTGAACGGGACCGGGTAAGAATTTTCCTGAGCGGCCAGGAAACGCCGGGCAGTGGGGTTGGCAGAGCGCACAAAGCCAATGGCATCCATGACCAGCACGCCCTCAACCAGCGTGGCAACCACGAGTTCATTGACCTGTATCTGCAGGCGAGCTGCCGCCTGACTTTCTTTGGTCAATTTTTCTTCCCGCACCAGCCGCAAGGCCAGCTGGTTCGCAAGCAGCGCCACCAGGAAAAACCCCGACCCGCTCAACGCTGCCTGCAAAAGTCGCGCATTCAGCTCTGCGCTGCCTGGTACGGAGCTCCAGAAAACATCGGCTAGCAGCAACAAAGCCACGCTGGCCGCGGTGCCAAAAGCCAGCAAGATGGGCCCCAGTACCGAAGCCAGCAAGACAGGCAGCGCAAAAAGCGGTGTGTAATTGAGCGGACTGGACTGGAAAAAATTGAGCAGCGAAAACGCCATCACGTCCACACCAATGGTCAGTAACCACAAACCGTCAAAAGAGCTGCTTGGCGGCCGGGGATGGGCCCAGAAGCGCACGGCCAGCGTGGCGAAAAAATAGGCAAGGCATCCCCCCAGTGTCCAGGGGTTCAGCGGCGTGCCCAATGCATGCAGCGCCTGCTGCATGGCCACCAACACCACCGCAATGGCAATTCGCACGTTCATAAATACCCGCCAAAGACGCCCGAAAGAGCCTTGTGCCGCATCCGATTTCCAGGCATCGGCTGCCCCACGGCTTGCAGTATGTGGCCAGGAAAGCATCGGCATTTTCATCTAGGCGCCGGCCTCGCGGCGGTGCGCCTCGCTGCAGTAAAAGCCATTGCCCCCGATCAAGGCCTCGGACTTGGGCAGGTGAACCTGGCAGATGCCGCAAGCCACCATTTCCGTAATTTCCTTGTCTTTTCCGGAGCCGCTGCTTGTGTGGGTAGGTGGCGCTGCGGTTTTCTGCTTGGGGCGACCGCTGCGCCAGAGCCAGAAAACAACCAGGATCAGGAGAATGACAATCAGGTACTTCATGCCCGCCTTAAGATGACTTCAAGGACAAAACGGGAGCCGGCATAGCTCAGCAGCAGCAGTCCCGCACCCAGGTAAAGCACCCGAACTGCTTTGAGGCCGCGCCAGCCCAGTCGGGCGCGCCCTAGCAGCAAACCTGCAAATACAACCCAGGCCAGCATTGAAAAAATGGTTTTATGGTCCCATTTCCAGCCCGGGCCCGGGCCGGGGCCGTGCAAGGTTTCGGCAAACAGCCAACCTACCAGCAAGGTCGCCGAGAGCAGCACAAAGCCGGCTTCAACAAACCGGAAAGTTAGCCGTTCCAGCGTGAGCAGGGGCACACCAGTGTCGATCTGTTCTGCCTGCCGGATAGACCGTTCGGCCCGCACCATCAGCCAGCCATGCACGGCCGCCGCCGCAAACAGGCCATAGGAAGCAATGCCCAGTGCCCAATGCAGCGGCAGCCACGCCGAAGCAATCAGGTGGTACGTCGTGCCCGGGAAAAGAAGCGACAACCCGACCGCGGCGCTGCCCAGTCCAGCCAGCGCCCAGTGCGCCTGGAGTTGGGGAAAAAGCCTGCGCTCCACCGCGTACACCGTCAGCACCAGCCAGACCGTCATCGACAGAGCCGGGGCAAAGCCAAAGCGCGGCGGCGTGCCCAGCAGGGCCTCGACCAGTGTCAGCGCGTGCAGCCCCCAGGCCGTCAAAAGCAGGACGCGCCGGGCGCTTTCGCCCAGGCGGGGCGTCAACAGGGCAAGCACGGCATAGGCGCTAGCCGCCCCCGCTGCCAAAGCAAAGCCCCATCCACTGCTGAAAGCTAAAATCATGCTGACAGTTTAGCGCCTGGCCAAGTCATTTCTGGCCTTCGGCACCCTTGCAGCGCCCCGTTTCAGGACTCTTCTTCATGGCTACAGCCCTTACCGACAAGTTATCCCGCCTCGTCAAGGAAATGCGTGGCCAGGCCCGCATCACCGAATCCAATGTGCAGGACATGATGCGCGAAGTCCGCATGGCGCTGCTAGAAGCCGATGTGTCCCTTCCCGTGGTGCGCGACTTTGTGGCGCGTGTCAAGGAAAAAGCCCTGGGCCAGGAGGTCATGGGATCGCTCTCGCCAGGCCAGGCGCTGGTCGGCATCGTCAGCCGCGAACTGGCCGCGACCATGGGCGAGGGCGTCAGCGACATCAACCTGGCCGCCCAGCCGCCGGCCGTGATCCTGATGGCCGGCCTGCAGGGCGCGGGCAAGACCACCACCACCGCCAAGCTGGCCAAGCACCTGATTGAAAAGCGCAAGAAAAAAGTGCTGACGGTTTCGGGCGATGTGTACCGGCCGGCCGCCATTGAGCAGCTGAAAGTCGTCACCAAGCAGGCAGGCGCCGAATGGTTTCCCAGCACGCCCGACCAGAATCCGGCCGACATTGCCCGCGCCGCCCTGGATTATGCAAAGCGGCATTTCTTTGACGTGCTGCTGGTCGATACCGCCGGCCGCCTGGCCATTGACGAAGTCCTGATGAATGAGATCAAGGAACTGCATGCCATTCTCAAACCGGTCGAAACGCTGTTCGTGGTCGATGCCATGCAGGGCCAGGATGCAGTCAATACCGCCAAGGCGTTCAAGGACGCGCTGCCGCTGACCGGCATCATCCTGACCAAGCTCGATGGCGACTCGCGCGGCGGCGCGGCGCTGTCGGTGCGGCAGGTGACCGGTGCGCCCATCAAGTTCGCGGGCACCAGCGAAAAGCTCGACGGCCTGGAGGTGTTTGACGCCGAGCGCCACGCCGGACGCATTCTGGGCATGGGCGACATTGTCGCGCTGGTCGAGCAGATGGCTTCGGGCGTGAACATGGCCGAGGCGCAAAAGCTGGCCGCCAAGATCAAGTCCGGCGACGGCTTTGACTTGAACGATTTTCTGAGCCAATTGCAGCAGATGAAAAACATGGGTGGCCTGTCCAGCCTGCTTGACAAGCTGCCGGCGCAAATGGCGGCCAAGGCCGGCTCGATCGACATGGACAAGGCTGAAAAAGACATCAAGCGCAAGGAAGGCATTATCCAGAGCATGACGCCGCTGGAGCGCCGCAAGCCCGATCTGATCAAGGCCACGCGCAAACGGCGCATTGCGGCTGGCTCAGGCGTGCATGTTCAGGAAGTCAACCGCCTGCTCAATGAGTTCGAGCAGATGCAGGGCATGATGAAAAAGATGAAGGGCAGCGGCATGATGAAGATGATGAAGCGCATGGGCGGCATGAAAGGCATGCCCAAGTTTTAAGCTGCCTGAAACACACTAAAACAGGCATTTCCGCAATCATCATGTGCTTGTGCTGCTATCAAAAAATACTGCACAATTGCTTTTTCCAAACGACAATGCCACCTGTAGGGTGGCGTTGTCGTTTATGCAAGGAACGTGAAGCCTTGGACGCGCACAGCATTCCAAAATTTTAATTTTTAAAATGCAACGTAAACGTAAAAATCATAAATAGCGTTGATTTTCATAAAAATGAATTCTTGCGTTTTTTTAGAGGTGTTTGCAAAAAATCGACGTTGTCAAAATGGTAACTAATCATCAATTAGTTACCATTTATGTTAAGAAAATGCTTTTTTTCTGTTGAACTCAAGTGAGTTTGTAACTATAACGTTTGGCCAGCAAGCGGTTTAAAGGATTGGCAGTTTATTGCAACACCCTATCATGCCCACCTTGAAAAGCCATGAAGCACCCGACGAACTGGTCGAGAAACTGCGCGAAGCCAACCAGAACCTGATCCTTGCCTCGTTGCGTGCGCAAGCGCTGCAAGACCGTGCTGAAGCATCGGTTGAACGGCAGACAGAGTTTTTGTCGATGCTGGCGCATGAACTTCGCAACCCGCTGGCGCCCATTGCCATGGCTTCTGAAATACTGGAAAAAATTGCTTTTGCCCACCCGCAATTGCCCAAAATCCAGCAGATCATTTCGCGGCAGGTTAACCATATGAAGCGGCTGCTCGAAGATTTGCTGGATGCTTCCCGCGTCAGCCTGGGGAAGATAACGATTCAAAAAAGCTCACTGCCGTTAGATGAGATTGTCCAAAGCGCGGTGGAGATCAGCCAGCCTTTGCTGACCAGCCGGCATCAACTTCTTGCGGTCCGCTTGCCGCAGCAGCCAGTGGTGATTGAGGGCGATGCAGTACGGCTGTCGCAGGTCTTCTCCAATCTGTTGCTCAATGCCGGAAAATATTCGCCGCATGGCGGGCGTATCACCTTGTCCGCCCATCAGAATGCAGACGGTATGCTGGCTATTTCCGTGCAGGACGAGGGCGCAGGTATTGAGCCTGCGATGCAGCCTCTTATTTTTGACCTGTTCACGCAGGTTCCCCGAACACTGGACCGTTCGGAAGGCGGCCTGGGTATTGGGTTGTCGATGGTTCGCACTTTGGTCGAATTGCATGGCGGCCAGGTCGAGGTGCGCAGCGAAGGCCTGGGCCTTGGCAGCGAATTCATCGTTTTGCTTCCCATGCCTGGAAAATCCGATGAATCCGAATTTCCATCGGCAAAGCAGCATATTGCCGCTTCTGCCTGCCGGATACTGATCATTGAAGACAATGTCGATGCCAACGAAACCCTGAATTTATGCCTGACCACCGACGGGCATGCTGTTGCTTCCGCATTCGATGGCCCCACGGGGCTGGCAATGGCAAAAACGGGTGCCTATGACATCGTTGTCTGCGACATTGGCCTGCCTGGTATGGATGGTTACCAGGTCGTCACGCAACTCAGGGCAGAGGGGTCTGTCCCGTTACCGTATTGCATGGCCATGACAGGCTATGACAACCCGGACTACCGCACGCGTGCCAAGGAAGTCGGATTTGATGTTTATCTGGTCAAACCGGTTTCAATTGAAAACCTGCGTGAAATGATTTCCTGTCAGTTTCCTGGAAAATTAGAAGCCTGACGATGCAACCCAATCTTCAGCCGCGCTGGCGCCTGATGCAGGCAGTCCTTACGGAGCATCCTGAAGCGGTGGTGCAAACCACTGTCCGGCTGTGGGAACAACTGGCGCCGGAGTTGATTTTGATCATTGGCCAGGGCGGTTTCGAGCCGATTTATGCACGCAGCGTTCAGCAGGCAGCAAAGCAGTATCCATGGCTTGTGAAAATTGCGCCCCTTCCACCCGGCGTTACGCACTTCACAGGGCTGCAGGACCGCCTTCAGGCACAAGACTTGACTCAAGCCACGCAGGCCAGTGTGCTGCTGTTCACCACTTTCCTGGACATACTGGCTTCCTTGATTGGCGAAGAATTGACAACCCATCTTTTGCACGTGGCCTGGCACATAGACACTTCAGAAACACCCGCAAAGGAATCTTCAAAATGAGTACCAAAGTAAGCATACGGCCACTGCCCACGGGGGTTGGAGGCCTGGACGAATTGCTGGGCGGCGGCATACCGGAGTTTTCCTTCAATTTGATTGCCGGCATGCCCGGCGCCGGCAAGACCACGCTGGCGCACCAGATCATGTTTTCCCTGGCCAACCCTGCACGGCGGGCGCTGTTTTTCACCGTGCTGGGCGAGCCCCCGCTCAAAATGCTGCGCTACCAGCAGCAGTTCTCTTTCTTTGACATTGACAAGGTCAACGTATCGATCAAGTTTGTCAACCTGGCATCCGATCTGCTGGATGGAAATTTCGAGCGGGTACTGGACCGCATCACTCAAGAAGTGGAAAGCTTTGGACCCAGCCTGGTTTTTGTCGACTCGTTTCGTTCCATCGTGCAGTCGGCCAAAGCCGCAGGAAATAGCGGTTCCTTGGGATTGCAGCACTTCGTGCAGGCGTTGGGTGTGCAAATGACCAGTTGGCAGGCCACGACTTTTTTGATTGGCGAGTACCCCACGCAGGAAGAGGAATCCAGCCCCGTGTTCACCGTGGCCGATGGCATCATCTGGATGTCCCAGGAGGTTCATCGCGACGCCATGGTGCGCAAGGTGCAGGTGGTCAAGATGCGCGGGCAGGCGCAGCGGCCCGGCCTGCACACCTTTCGCATCAACGAGGACGGTGTCGAGGTCTTTCCGCGCGCCATTTTCAAGTCCGATACCGCTGGAACTGTTGAGTTGACCGGCGATCAGCGCCTGACGATGGGCATTCCGGTGCTGGACCAGATGATGGGCGGTGGCTTGCCGATGGGTTATTCCTTGTTGCTGGTGGGGCCAAGCGGTTCCGGAAAAAGCGTGCTGGCCAACGAATTCCTGGCGGAAGGCGCGCGTTTGGGGGAATACGGCGTGATTGCGGCTTTTGAAAAAAGCCCCAACCAGTTGCTCAGCCATCGGCTGCACGCTTTGGTAAAAAGCGGCCAGGTGGGGGTGATCGATACCCGGGCCATTGACCTTTCCATTGACGAAACGCTGCACGACCTGGTGGGCATGATCAAAAAAATGAAGGCCAAGCGGGTGGTTATCGATTCACTGTCTGGCTTCGAGCTGGCGCTGGCGTCGAGCTTTCCCGAAAATTTTCGAGAGTCCCTGTACCGGCTGACGGCCGTGCTGACAAGCATGGGCGTGACGGTCCTGTTGACCGCCGAGCTGGAAGACCGCTACACCGACCTGCGCTTTTCAGGCTATGGCAATGCTTTTTTGACCGACTCCATCGTGATGCTGCGCTACGTCGAAATCGGCGGACAGTTCAAGCGGGTGCTTTCGGTGGTGAAGATTCGCGCCAGTGCGCACAGCAAGGAAATCCGCTTTTTCGACATCGAGCAGGACAGCGTCGTGATTGGCGAGGCGCTTACCCATTACCAAGGCATCCTGTCAGGCCAGCCGGTGTTGATGGCAGAACGCGATCCTGCAAATACGCCGGCTTGAGCGCACGCGCTTTGTGTTCAGTCCCGTGCAGCCGTCTGACTGCGCGGCAGCTTGACCGTAAACACCGTGCCCGAAATGTCGCTGGACTCAGCCATGATGCTGCCGCCATGGGCGGTGGCCATTTCCCGGGCAATGAAAAGTCCCAGTCCCAAGCTGCTGGAGGGTGCGCCCTCCTGCTCCTGCTGGCTGGGTTCCACCGACAACTGCACCAGGGGGTCGAAAATGGCCTGGAGCGAGTGCGGAGGAATGACCGGACCCAGGTTGCGCACCTGCGCTGTGACCGAGTCGGCATCACCCCAGGCGCTCAAGGTGACGGGATGGGTGTCCGAACGGTACTGCGCGGCATTGTTCAACAGGTTTGAAAAAAGTTGCTGCAGGCGAACCCCGTCGAAAAAACCGGACAGGTCGCCTGTCGTTTCCAGCGCAAAAGGGCAGTCCGGGTAACCGGCCTGGGCATCGTCCAGCGCCGCCTGAAAAACAGCCAGCAGGTTGCTGGGAACCAGCGTCAGGGGAATTCCGCCGCCCAGCTGGGTGCGCGCGTACTCCAGCAGGTCGTTGATCATGGCCCGCATGTTGGCGGCGCTGCGCGCCACGCGGGCGCCCATCTGCTGGGTGTTGTGGGTCCCGACGGCCGGCCGCATCAGGTAGTTGCCCGCCATGGTCAGCGTTGACAACGGGCTGCGCAGGTCATGCCCGAGGATGGCTAGAAAGGTGTCGCGCGTGCGGTCGGCGTTCTCAGAGTAAGTCACCACGGATTCGGCCAGCGCCTGATCCATGGCTTCGTTGAAACGGGTGATGTCGCGCAAGATTTCTTGATCTAACGGCGCCATGTGCGGCAGCCACAGCCGAAACACCGTGGCGCGCAAGGCCCGGTATTCAGCTGTGAGCTGCGTCAGGGTGAAGCCGCTGGACTGGCGCAGCGTTCCATGGAGGGCAGCTGCGCTTTTCTTGTTGACATCCGCGTTGGCCTGGCCTTTTGACTTTTCAGCCTGCTCCTCTGGCGTCTGGTGCGTCTGGAGGTCCTTGACAATGGCTTGCAGTATTTCGCCGGCATGGTCGCGCAAGATGTAGGACGGCGTGGGCGGCGAAGTTGGAAACAACGTCTTGGCAAACACGTCCCACTCAAAAAGGATTTCCTGCAAGTGGGTGGTGATGAAGATCGAAAGTTTCATGGCTGCTCAAAAAACCCGTCAAGGAGGGCTTGGTAGGGGTGGAAAAAAGTTTGGCCTTGAGGCGGAGGCCTTGACCACCCAAAGGTTCGCATGACCGGCACCCGTAGAAATCGCCAGGCCATGGCCGGGCCATGAAACGCTACATTTCAATCAAAAATGCCGATTGCGCAATGAGGATATAGGTATTTTGCTATATAAACAGTAGCAACTCGGCCTCTGCCTTCGGCTTGTAGGTGAAACCTCAAGCCGCTTTCAACTGCGGCTTGGCCAGTTGGCTGGCATGCAGCCAGGCACGGCGCAGCACGGCGGGCAAGCGGGTTTCTTCTGGAATCAGCAGGTAGTTTTGCACCCGCATGGCCGTGCCCACGCCGACCTTGCTGGTCAGCACGGTCATTGGAATCGACAGCAGCAGCGGCAAACCGACAGGCAGCAGCCAGACCAGCGCGCTGGCGTCAATCAGCGCGATGCCCGCCGCGAGCACCAGGACCACGGCGCTCATGGGGGCAAGCTGGCTCAGCGCATGGCGCCACGGCACGGCAGCGGCTTCACGCGGAGGCGATTTCCATTCCAGCTTCAGGCCGGTCAGCGCAATGACGACAAACAGCGAATGCGCCAGCATCCGGATGGGCGCCTGCAGCAAGGCAACCAGGGTCTCCAGCAGCGCGCTGCGCAGCAAGGCCGTCGTGCCGCCATAGGCGTGCTGCTGGCGGTTGAGAAAGATGGCCGCAATGCCCAGAATGCGCGGCAGGAACAGCATCGACAGCGTCCAGGCCCACAGCGACAGCAGCTCGCCCGGCAGCACGTCCCAGTCGCTCACCATCGGCGAGCCCGACAGCCACAGCGCCGTGCCCATCGTCATGAAACACAGCCACAGCGGCGCCGACAGGTAAGCCATGGCGCCGGTGGCGAACATGGAGCGGTGCACCGGGTGAATGCCGGGTTCGGCGATCAGACGGGAATTTTGCAGGTTGCCCTGGCACCAGCGGCGGTCGCGCTGCAACTCGGCCAGCAAATCGGGCGGCTGCTGCTCGTAGCTGCCAATCAGGTCGGCGACTAGCCAGACATGGAAGCCGGCGCGGCGCATCAGCGCAGCTTCAACGAAGTCGTGCGACATGATGCTGCCGGCCATGCCGCCTGTGCCCTTGATGTGCGCCAGCGCGCAATGCTGCATGAAAGGTTCGATGCGGATGATGGCGTTGTGGCCCCAGTAGTGGGACTCGCCCATCTGCCAGAACTGCATGCCCAGCGTGAACAGGCGGCCGGTCACGCGCGAGCCGAACTGCTGGGCGCGCGCATGCAGCGTCACATGGCCGATGGCCTGGGTGGCGGTCTGGATGATCCCTGCCTTAGGGTTGGCTTCCATCAGCTTGACCATCGAGACCAGGCAGTCGCCGCTCATCACGCTGTCGGCGTCCAGCACCACCATGTAGCGGTAGTCCTTGCCCCAGCGGCGGCAGAAGTCGGCCACGTTGCCCGCCTTGCGGTCAGTGCGGCGCTTGCGCAGGCGGTAGTAAACCTCGATCTGCGGCTGGTCAAGCTGGCTGGCCAGTTGACCGCGCAGTGTTTCCCACGCGGCGCGTTCAGCGCGGATGATGGCCGGGTCGTTGCTGTCGGACAGCACGAACACGTCGAAGTTGCGCACATGGGCCGTTCCCGCGACCGATTCGCAGGTGGCTCTCAAGCCGGCAAACACGGTGCGCACGTCTTCATTGCAGATCGGCATGATGATGGCCGTGCGCGTGGCCGCGTCCAGCGTGTGCTGCTGGACGTCTTTGGCCGACAGGGTATGGGCATCGCCAAACAACGTGACGTAAAAGCCCATCATGGCCGTCATGAAACCGGTCACGACCCAGGCTGACAGCAGCGCAAACAGGGACAGCTGACCGTATTGCAAAAAGGCATTGTCGTAGCGGGGCTGCATGTCAGCAAACAGCGCCGTGGCCAGCACCGTGCTGATCAGGGTCAGCAGCATGAAGACAATGCGGCGGCGCTGGGCCGCGTGCTGCCAGGGCTCCATGGCGGGCTGCTCCAGCGCAGGCGGCCGAAGCGCAGCGGAAGCCGTCAGCCTGGCCACAGGCAGCAATGCCGCCGTGCCCAGGCTGTTCCAGAACCCCCGCCATGCAAGCGGCGCCATCGAACCCCGGTGCACCGGCGGCGCCGTGACCGCGTTGGGGTGGCGTTCTTCGCGCAGTAGGCTGCGCCGATTCAGTTGGTGATCAGGTTGGTCCATGTTTCGCTCAGGGTTTGGTTGTTGTATTGGAGAAATGCACGCAGTTCGATCGGCAGGACCGGCTCGCCGGCCTGGCCAGGCTTGACGCGCTCGACGCGCAAGGTCATGCGCCAGGCGCCCGTCGCCGGGTTCCGGTAGGCCAGGCTTTCCAGCACGCGGGCATTGGCGCCCGCCGTGGTGATGGCCTCGACCTTGGCGCCCTCAGGCAGTGCCTCGAGGGCCGGCCCGGCAAAGTCGATGACAAACTGGATGGGCGGCGCCAGCGGGTCTGGCTTCAATTTGCTGTAGCCCACGCCGCGGCGCGATTGGGTCACCCAGCCGTTGGGCGGCAGCTGCTGGTTTTTGCCCTGCCAGGCGATCTGGTAGGCCAGTTCCAGCGGCTGCCCGGGGGCCGGCATTTTGTCGGGCACCCAGTAGGCCGCCACGTTGTCGTGGGTTTCGTCGGGCGTGGCAAATTGCAGCAGCTCGACCCGGCCGGCGCCGAAGTCGTTCAGCGGTGTCACCCAGGCGCTGGGGCGCTGCTCGTAACGCGCCTCGGTGTCTTCATAGCTGCGAAACATCCGGTCGCGCTGCATGAGGCCAAAACCTTTCAGGCTTTTCATGCTGAAGGAAGTGACCAGCGGCGACGCCGGATTTTGCAGCGGGCGCCACAGCCATTCGCCGTCGCCGGTTGCCACCATCAGGCCGTCGGAGTCATGCACTTCGGGCCGGAAGTCGCCGGGACGCGGCTGGTTTTCGCCAAAGAAAAACATGCTGGTCAGGGGGGCCAGGCCAAGCGTGGTGACCGGCTTGCTGGTGGGCCGCATGTAAACGCGGGCACGCACTTCGGTCACGGTCTGCTCGCCCGGCTTGATGTCGAACCGGTAGGCACCGGTCATGCGCTCCGAGTCCATCAGGGCGTACACCGTGAGCGGCTCGCCTTCAGTGTCAGGCTTTTCCAGCCAGAAATCGGTAAAGCGCGGAAACTCTTCCTTGGGGCCCGCCGTGTCAACTGCCAGGCCGCGTGCCGACAGGCCGTACAGCTGGCCGGAGCCCAGCGCCCGGAAATAGCTGGCGCCTGAAAACACAATCAGCTCGTCCTTGTAGGTAGGCGAATTCAGGTGGCTGAAAAAGCGCACGCCGCCATAGCCCAGGTCGCCCCAGCTTTTGGGCGACAAGGTGTTTTTGCCAAAGTTGAATTTGGCCGGGTCGTAAGGCAAGCGCCTGGTGCCAGCGGGCGTGATTTCATGGACGCGGACCGAGTCGCCGTGACGCCCCACATGGAAAAAGTTGGCTTCATAGGCCAGCTTGTCGGCGCGCCACAGCGTGCTTTCCGGTTTGAAGCGGATGTCGCGGTAGTCGTCGTAGTCCATTTGGGCCAGCTCGGCCGGCACGGCGAGCGAAGCAGCCTTGAAAGGGGCGCGGGCACGCTGGTCGGCGATTTTGGCGACATCTTCCAGGCTCCATGCCAGGACCGGGCTGCTGCCCAAGGCCAGCAGTGCCGCGCAGGCCAGGGCCACGGCGGGTTTGAAACGATGAAAAAAGGCTTGCATGGAATCACTAGGGCAAACCCTGTGCCAGCTTGAAAAAACCTTTTTAAATCAATGACTTGAATTAAACATTCGTTTTTCGGCGGTCAAAATGAGTTGAAAACCGCCAAAAAACCGGGATTTTGTCGCCGGGTAGCGACAGCATTCGCACCTGTCTTGAAAAATCGTTGTAAATCAAGGACTTGGACTGTCGCCAGAAAGCGACTCACTCCGGCGATGCCTGCGAACTGTCGGCCTTGAAATGGCCGGGCGTCAGGCCTTGCTTTTGCATCAGCCGGTAAAACTCGGTGCGGTTGCGGTCGGCCAGGCGGGCGGCATCGGCCACGTTGCCATCGGTCAGCTTCAGCAGCCCGACCAGGTAGTCGCGCTCAAAACGTTGCTTGGCCTCGGCAAAGGTCAGCACCTGGACGCTGGG
>Ga0326734_1000376_pt1 | contig 12451 bp, 20 predicted proteins | sample 15_GP2_1315_FD_207944 | JGI IMG/M metagenome (GOLD analysis project Ga0326734, IMG submission 207944) | Glacier ice microbial communities from Ngari, Tibet, China - 15_GP2_131.5 | ecosystem: Environmental > Aquatic > Freshwater > Ice > Glacier | place: China: Ngari, Tibet | collected 2018-07-18 | reverse complement strand
AATGTTTTGTTCATCGCATAAATGGTCACTTCCTCCGTTCCAGTAGTTAAACTCAATGTTATTGATTTGTATTCTCATGAGGCACGGCGTTAAGAGCATTAAGAAATCCGTTCATAAGCAGCACCAATTCATTGTGGTTTTCAAAACCTTTCTGAATGAAGTTCTGTGTTCCGGTTCTGAGTCCTACTTTAAAGTCAATGGCTGCAACCCAAGTCCATTCGTCGGGGTCAATAATTCCAAAAGAACCTGCTACACGCATTCCGTTAACGTACTTTCTGTTAATGGGATTTATGTTAGCTGGAGCATCTATTGGCATTTCCAGTTCAGCTGGGTTGATTGTTTTCATGTTTTGAAAATTAAGATAATTGTCCATTTCCTCTGCGCTGTCAAATCTGTTTTGACGACCAAGTGTGTAGCGCGGTTCTTGGTCTTGGTCTAAATCTTGGTTCATAATTACTTGCTCCATCTATCTGTAATGTTAGTTTCTGACTTTAGCAAACCAGTAGGTATAATCATGTAAGCAGCTTGCTCCATGAGAATTGTCATCTGTTCACTCCACCACTGGGCTATAGTTTCTTCAGCAATTGTGGTGTTTTGGTCATGGACTTGCATTACAAGTTTGACCTGCTCGTTAAGACTGTTGTCATTTAAAAACCATCGAATAAGTACCAGTGATAACTTGGTCATGTCCGCGCCAGTACCTTGAATAGGGTGGTTTTTAGAAGCACGTTCAATAGAACCTAATATTGGATTGTAGTCAACTTTGCTTTGGTGTGCATCAATAGTGTAAGTTTCCATGTACTTCCAATCAGGGTATTTACGCTTTCTGAAGAATGGCCATATTGTTTGTATGTAACCTAAACGAGTTCCGTAATTGCCAAAGTAATTTAGCAATGTACCTATACTAGGAAATGCAGTAAAATACTCTTTAATGAGACTTTTAGCTTCTTTAAGTGTGATTTTCTGGTCTCCCGCCAACTTAAACTCACTCATGCCATACGCTAAACCGAAATTAATGGGCTTAATCGTGTTACGCATTCGTTTGTGGAGTTTACAGTTGCACTTTTGCTTAGCTACTTCCTTGTTGACTACAGCGTAGTATTTGCAATCTTTTTCACCGGCAGCTTTCCATTTATCTTTAAAAACAAGCTCTGAACATACGGAGTGTAAATCTTGGCCTTTGCGCAGTGCTTCGGTCCAGACTGGATCTCTGGATAAATAAGCTATGATAACAAGTTCTTGACCTACAAAGTCACTGTCAACGTATTTCCAGGTATTTGGGCAAGTAAATGCGTTTCGATATCTATTACCTACAGATTCCTTTGCGGGAATATTCTGCATGTTAGGCTTTGAAGAACTTACACGGCCGGTAGCTATAATCTGATTAAAGTTAGTCCGTATTTTTCCGTCAGGCTCTAAGTTGTTTTCAATAAACTTCTCACCGTACGTCGTCTTTAGCTTCAAATTGCCTTTGTAGTCCTGAAGTATTGGAAATATCCAGTGTGAAGTTTTAGCAACTTCCTCTTTACTCAGTCCCTTAAGCTTTGGCTCAACAACACGCAACAGTGGAAGTACCTGGTCACTGGAATTCCAATTCAAAGTAACCTGACCCGCAGGAATCAATAAACCCATGCGAATAAGCGACTCTCGGTAGTTTGTATAGAAAAACTCATTAACTAAGTCATCTTCACGGTCGATAATGAGCTGTAAAACTGCATCAGTGTCTGCTCCAAATGTGTTAGTTTTTAAAAACTTCTGTAAATAAGCTTTGGTGTAGAGCTCTATTTCGACTACAAGACCGATAAGTTGTGCTTTTTGAGAACCTGAGTTCCAGTTGATTTTAATCTGGTCTTGTTCGGAAACATAACCAAGTTCCAATGCACGTTCATACAATACAGGTTCCTCAAATAATGCAGATTGAAGTTTTAATGCTGCTTCTTCGATTAACGGATCTGCCAACTCTAAGTTAGCTAACCAGTCATTGCAGTTTAATTCAATGCCATTATACATGATGTCACCGTAACCCAAAACAGCCTCCATTTCTAGTGCTGCAGTGTTTTCTGAATTCTCTAATTTCAGTTGTGGGATTTGTATTCTGCGTAGTTTTGATAAATGTTTTACGTCATCGGCTGCATAAACAACCTGGCCCTCAATCAGCGGTTCATGATTAAACGATACTTGATAGGTTTTATCAAGCATGATGTCAAAGTAGTTGTACAGCAGGGTTTGAAGAGAGTATAAACTTTCTCCATTTTCTGCGGTAATACCGCCGTTGATAACCTGCTCAGCAAGCATGGTGTCATAAACATTCTCAATTTTAATGTCGTGAAAGCGCAAAACCACATACTCAAACATAGCGTGGTGAATGAGCTTCTGTTTCCATGGGTTTTCTAAAACTTTCTTGAGTTCCGCAATTTCTTCTTTACTAAGGCTTAAATAATGGATAACCCACTGATTTTTACCTTTAGTATCGCCAAATTGCACGGTAATGAGCTCCTTGTCACACCACCAGTCACTGACTGTAGTTTCAATATCTAACTCATATTCACGTTGAGCAGCTTCCCAGTTTAAGAAAGTTGCAAAAGTGGTGCGAGTGTATTTACTACTGACAGGAACTTGTCCCACCGTGTAAATCATTAGTTGATTGACTCAGCGTGAATAGAAAGTGGTATGTTTTTCGGGTCAATGTTATGTCCACACTGAACACAAAAACACTCTAGTTCAGAGATTTCTATGGGCGCGTGACAGCATTTGGAAATGCTTAACATGGGTTCAAAATGAGAGTTGTCCCAGATGTCGGGTTGATTTTGCTTGTGGTCTGTATTTAAAGATAAATACACAAGGTCTTTGGTGGTCAGCATTGGTGTTAAGAATTAGTGAAAATTAGTACGTAAACGCGATAATTGGCTCTGCTTCGCCATATTCTAGTTCAGCAGCGCAAGGAGAAGGTCTTAAATCTTGGTCATTCAGTTCTCCAGTTAATGAAAGTTTGTTTTGAGCGTAAACAGGTAAACCAGCTAAGTCCAAATAAACAGAGTTTTTAAAACGTACAATTTGACGTTCAATGATTTTGGTTAAATCAACAAGACCACGAGATAACATTGCATGTTCTGTAGAAGTGCAAATAGGTTCATGAGAAATCGTTCTGATGATTTTAGCGGAGGCGTAGCGTTCTAACAGTGTTTCAAAATCTTGGTGATGTTCTGGAACTTGATAAAACAATTCTCTAACCATTTTACTTTCCGCAGAAAATCCCATCAATACTAGGTCTTCTTGTGAAGTGTCGCTGGCGCATTCTACACGCTGCTCTAACCTGGCATACTTTACTCCGTTTGCGGGAGTAGTGTAGCCAACAAATTTGATTGCGTAGTAAATAAGGTTCATAACTATTTAAGTTTAGATAAATACTTTCTGATGACTAGTAAATCATCAGCATTCAGTTCCTCTACAAATCGGTAAAGAAAGGTTGCTCTAGCGCGGGAACTTAGCTCTTTATACCTAGCGATACTGGTAGAAAAGTTTTGCCCTTGCCCTTCAGAATTAAATAAAGGGTTTTCTTCAGGCCTGTGTTTGCGCTTAAATTCGATAATTAACACAGCAAAGTTGTATAAACAAACAACTATTATAACGGCTATTATGCCGACAAAGATTGAGGTAAAGTCCATTGAATTGGGGTTTGATTTAGTTGAATAAGTAGTTGATTGATTTGTTCAAATTTGCCATCAAATCCTTTATTTCCATCTTCGGTCCAATTGGTACTGGGATGTGTAGAAAAAATCATTGGTGTTTGAGCTTGAAACGGTTGCATATAGTATTGTGAAAAACCTCCCCAGGAGATAAATACTACATCTTTTTTGTTGGATGCGGCTTGTAAAACTTCCACAAGAAACACCAACCATTCCTGATGTTGATGTCCCATTAAACTACGGCTGTGTGTAGTTGGATAAACATTGAGCATGAGCACTCCTTGAGCGGCCCAATATTCTGCAGTGTTGTCCGGACTTATGGCGTTGTAAGTTTTATGAAGACTTTTATCAATAGCCAGCAAAGAAATAGATTTCTTGGTTAAACTACCATAAGCTAGTCCATTGGCTTCACCGCTCGCTTCAGGATTGGTATTAAGAATAATTGCTTTGAGATTCTCGAACGGAGTTTCTCTAAATGGTCTAAATATAAGACCAGGCTCAGGAATAGTAACCAATAGCCTAGCCTTAACTTTAAGGTGTAAACTGTTCCACCATGGTTTTTCAAAACAATGATGCAATTGATCGTACCATCCTTGCCCAAGTTGTTTAACGCTTGGCATGAGGCGGCTTATTTAATAGGAGAACGTTTGTGAAGAATGACTCTGGCTACTTCGTTGGTAGAAACAACTACAAATCTAGGTTTGCCTTGTGCTTCCATTTTGACAATCTTGGTCTTTTTAATGACCTGTCTAAAGAGGAGAGATTTCCCTTTACGTGGTTTTTTACTAACTGGCATTTGGTCGAAAATTAATGTGCGTGAATAATGTATTGTGGTCGTTGCTAAAGTACAAATAAAAACAGTTGCAGTTCAACTATTTTTTGGTTTTTCCAGCGCCATTAAACTGAATAAGTTAGGCCGGTGGAAGTCAATGAGTTGGTCTTCAAATGTAAGAGTAAGGGATTCTTTGAAGGTAAGAGGTTGTTTTTTCTCCTTAGTAAACAACAGCATGAATTTTTGATAGAGTGCTTTCACTTTGCGGGGTGTTTAGAAATAAAAAAAGCCAGTCAGATAACACTCCGACCGGCTGTACAGGTTTAATCTTCCTGTCTCTACTGCCACGAATAGCAGAGAGAACCATAAAGATATGATTCTACCTGATAACTGTAGCATGAATTGATAATTAATGTCTGTCGTAAGCTATTGCATCAGCAATAGTCATTACAACTCCGTTTACTTGAGTCATTGTTTTGAGAATTATAAGTGAATAATTGGACAATTGAGAAATAAAAAACCCCCGTAGAATTAACTACGAGGGTTGTGATTGTACTTGCGTACGTTTAATGAGGCATCCCACCTCTTTACACTATTCCCATTTTATTGAAACCTTGTTTTAGTGTGGCTGGTTCATAAACTAGCTTAAGTAGTGTCGAGTTATAAGGATTCGAACCTATAAACTAAGCTGTTCCTACTTAGTACCGCTTGTTAAATCTTTTGATATTAACAATTAACTCGTTGTGTATAGCAAGGAATCGAACCTCAATCTTTACCTGCGGTTCAGGTACTGCTCTGTCCGTTGAGCTACTATACGACCCCTAAAGTGAGGTTATTTTTGTATTATAAGTTTATTGCCTATTCTGTAAAAAACGGTGTCTATACCTAAATTGATTACGCTATCTACTCGTACAATACTTGTAGCGGAAGTTTCTATTTTTTTATAGGTTTCAGTAGTTGCTAAATCAGACTTTAGTATGAACACAGCTGGTGTTAAATCTTTTCCAGTTAAAGAGCAAAAGTATCCTTTTTTGTTTTCATCTACGACTTTAAACTTGCGTATAGAAAACCCATATTCGTAGTAAAAACTGTCGCCTACTTTCAAGTCTATTGTATTAGAGTTCCATCTTGTTGCTACAGCAATTATGGCTAATCCAAGTAATACTACTATTCCGATTATTATTCTTTTTTCCATGTTGTTTTGATCTAGTGTATGTGTAATTAGCGCAGAGATCAGGAATCGAACCTGGGTTTTTCCCAACTGACATTGCTATCATCATTGTACGAGGAACCTCTCGTCTTCTCTGCTTGCGGGTAGTTTTTACCCAATAGTTTGGATATTATTCCAGTTTTTTAAAAAAGCTGTCAAGCTAGTGTAATGGCATATAGCATACCCATATAAATCACAACTAACAACTCGTTTAATTGATATTAATGTGTCTTTTGAAACTACTAGCTCATATTCTTTGCCGTTTTCATAACCCAAAGAATTTGTTCCTGTAAATGTTGCTTTGATTATCATGTCGTTTAAGTTTAGTAATGAGTGTGTAAATAAAATCACTTGTCCAAAGTGCAGGGAGTATAAGTACTAGCTGGATTTATTCCTTATTCAGGCAATGACCAGAACTGACTTATACCTTTATAATAAACACAACTGACTGCTATCAGTTTAAGTATTTTTTTCAATAGTTAGTCCTAGAGTTCCTATCGGCGTGGATGCATACTTTGTTTATTTTCAAGCAAGTGATTTTAATATTTTATAAAACAACAGTCCTGCTACGTTAGTTATCAGAGGCAAACTTCTTTAAAAGAGATAATTAGTCTCTCCTGTTACACGTGACTAAATCTGTTCAAACATCAAGAGTAGCAACTTGACCATTTCTGTTTATAAGTCTTCCCGATTGGCTTACGGTCTCAACTTTAACTTCATCATGTTGTTCTACAGATAACTGTTGTTTTAATATTGTTGACTAAGTATAGTACAAAGTTTTAAGCTGTTGCTCTTTCCAGAGTTGTAAGAGTTCTTTTGTAGTTTTTTCTTCATCTACAAAATGATTAAGCCATACATTTTCATCCTTAGTTAATTGCCCACCCCAATTTCCACAAAACTTTCCAAAGTCAGCCATATCATCATCACTAAAAGAATGTGTTTCTTGTGATTTTAAACAATAGTTCCACCCATTTAAAAACGCTTCTTGTTCTGTATGTTTTCTATGTAATTTACCTGTTGGGTATTCTTTGTGAGCTAAATCATATTTATTCTGTTCAACTTCATCTATTACTTTAGGTAAATCAATGTTTGGATTGTTGGTTGTTATTAATTTTTTAGCATCAGTAAGTGATAAAGGAAAACAAATTGCTTGATAAATACTTCCAATAGCTTTAGTATAATACCAATCGTTAACTATTATTTTATCATCACTCGCATAATAATCAAATCCATCTACTACAACCTTAGAACATATATGCTCTTCACCAGTTGTTTTGTTAATTAGCTTATACTTCATGGCTGTTTTCTAAGTTGTTTACGGCGATCTCTTCTACGTTCTTGACCTGATTTGGGCGCATCAAACACGTTAGTGATCAATTTATCTTTAATTATTTGATGAATTCTGTCGCCCATACTGTAATCTTTAATAATTATTGGCTCTGCTTCTTGAAAATTGTAAAGTTGTTTAGCTTCTTCAGCTGAAATATGGCGTACATTAATGTGTTCATGAGCTATATGAGAACTTATTGTTCTGCCTATACTCATATCTAAATGGCTTATTCCGCCAATCAATAAAATGTCTTTCATTTGTTGTGCGTTTAAATTGTTAATAAATGTGAAAAGTAAAAGACTCGAACTCCTATTTCAGCGGTAAATGCGTCCTAACCCCTAAACGACTAAAGGAATACACCTTTCGTTGGGAATCGAACCCAAGTTTCATTGTTGCTGTGTCCTACCATTAGACGAACTTTCCCGATAAACGGCGCTTTTCACCCAAAGGCCGTTATTCAAACAAGCGAAGGGGAAACCGATTCGAGTTAAAGTCACTCGGTTTCAATGTTTGACTGTTTTTAAAAACAACTTAGCTGTACATAGCTCCTATACCAAATAAAGATTAAGCTTTATCAGGTTTTAACAATGCTTGTTTGTTGCAATGATCTGCTCTAGCAATGGCTTCATCATAGTCATTTGCAAGTACAGCTTTAAGAAAACTACCGCAATAGCGTGCTACTACGTCAGGATCTAAAATGCCTTTAAGTATAAAACCGGCTGTTGTAGCTACGGTTTCGTTGCACGATTGCGTAAGTTTAAGTAACATTTGGTCTCTGGTCATTTCTGGTCAAGTTTAAATATCCATATAAAATTAAGAACTGTAAGTGTACTGCCCATGGCTATCCATACCCAGTGTCTAAATCCAAAATGCCATTCAGGTTGGTGAAAATCAAAGTAATTGCATTTTTCAAAGTAGGTTGAACTAGAATAACCTCCAGTTTCAGTAACTAATAGTTTTCCTGAACCTTGACAAAGCCAGTCTCCGAACAATTCGTGGTTGTATTCGGGAATGAATGACATTGCCATTAGGGTTAGGAATAATAAGATAATTTTAAGCTGTGTTTTCATTGTTTAGGGGTTTGAGAAATGAATAATTAGGTTTTAACAATCGGCTTAAGTTTTAAAACTATCCTATTGTTGTCTTTCTTGGTTCCAGCGAAATCAGCCATTACTACTCTGTAGTATGCTTGTTTCTTAGTGATTTTGTCTTTAAGAAATACTATGCTGTTTAGGTCAGGTTGACCAAAGGCTCTCCATTGTTCTGAAGTTAAACGTAATACTGGCATTAGCTTTTTAGGGGGTTAAATTGTTTACATTACCCAGTCTGTAACTGTTTTTGGTTGATAGCCTTCAGCAATTGCTTGCTTGACCTCTTTAATCCAAAAGTTCGATTTAAAACTGTGGTTGATAGTTGATTCTACTTCAACGTACTCATCAAGTAGTTGTGGATTTGCTATGCCAGCTATAATTAAAGCATCAAATGGACTAAATATGCAAAACACACAAGATAATCGTGGCATCCCTAAATCATAAGCATGATGATAAGGAAGTGAATTATCTTTAATTGTTTTCCAAACACGCTCCATTGACCAATCGTGAATTGGCAACCAGTCTATAACTGTGCGTTTCTTGGTAGTGAGTTTTTTGTTAATCTGTATCACTTCTTTCTTAGAACGTGAAGGACTTTCATCAGCTCTAAATCCAAATACATGGAGCACTTTACACGCGCCTAATGGTTTACTAAGTGCTGTAACTACTCTTGCTCCCGGTCCACGTTTAAAGTCACTGGTGCAATAACGTTGTTTGTTACTTGGCCATTTACCTCTGCGTAAAACGTACTCAAGAAGCGTTTCTTCTTTACCATTTATGTCAATGCGCTTACTTATGACAGTTTTTATACCGTATAAATCTGCTTGTTGAATGGCTAATGCTTTGGTGTTTGCCCATTCCATTCTACCTAAATCTTGGTGCGATACGGTTATCTTAGATGAAGGGTAATTCTGTTCAAGAGCTAATGTTGCTACAGTATGTAATGCACACAACGAGTCTTTACCGCCACTTGAGTTGATGATGATTAAATCGTATTGTGTTAAATCCATGTTGTAGTTATTGTTTAGCACTCAGTATTGGAATCGAACCAATAATCTCCAGATTAGAAGTCCGGTGTTTTCTCCATTGAAAACTTACTGTGTGATGTTTGTGGCACTAAATTGTAACAGGAAACTTGCATCTCTCATGTTTTTACACGTTCTCTACTGTCAGGCTTGAGTTTACGCAACTGTCACAACTATAATGTTTGTACCGATGAAGAGACTCGAACTCTTACACATTGCTGCGCCAGATCCTAAATCTGGTTTGTCTACCAATTCCAACACACCGGCATTTGTGGTTTAAACTAACTTAGCTTTGTAACCACCTATAAGACTTTTAGCTAAACACCTTGGTACTCTGTTTTCACCTTTAAAGGTAAAATAACCGTTGTGGTCATCTGTAAAACCAAGTGAAACCTCGAGAACTTCATACTCTTTGTCTAATAAAACATACTTGCTTAAGGTTTTTGTGAAAACTATCTTGTCACCTACTTTCATATCGTGCCAAGTTCTTAAAGTGCCGCCGTGACTGTGTGGTCTTAACTGCTGATGGTAGGTTTCTACTATATCTAGCGCTTCTAAATACTGTTCTCTGGTTACTCCCATCTGCCGAACATTGAAAGGTGCATGAATCTTGATTTAAAGCTGCTCATGTCTTCTACGTGTGCTTCTTCCATTGCTATTTGTAGTACGTTGCCCCATATTATTGTTCTAACTACTACAACATAAAATCCATCAGCTAAAAAGTTTAGTTGTTCAGTTGTTGCTTTCAAATAGGGAAAGTTTTCTGGTGTTGAGTCCCCATAAATCCAAATAATGTCTTCTCGTGCTAAGGATAATGCAAAATCAATATCGCATTCAATACGTGTTGGGTCGTTGTCTAAGTCTTTGTAAAACTCAAGTTGAGCTTTCTTGATTGCTTCTTTGTTCATTGTGTTAAGTCTAAAAGTGATTGATAATTATCCTTTTAGTTACTTTTTTAAGTATTCATCAGATAATACGTATCGAGGCATTTTCTCACCTTGATGTTTTTCTAAGCCTTTGTAGACAAAAAGTCCATTTTCAATCAACGGCTGCATAACTTCGTGTTTTACTGCGAAGTCAGCGTATAAAAACACACCTATTTGTGGTGCAAACCAAACAGAATGAAACATTCCTGATGGTCTATCTAATTGTAGTTCTTCTTTAATTGAAGCAACTATTTTTGCTTGTTGTTTGTTTAATATGTTCATTGTTAAAAGGGTTTTTAATGTGAATTGTATTATCCTCTCTGCACTCAGTTGTAATAGCTGTTACCATGCTCATTAACAGCGTTAAACCACTGACACTTTCGTATCTAGTATCTGTCACTATTACAACTGCTCATTCTTGAGAACTGATTAAAATGAATACCCCTCATCTAGTATTTAGGATGGGCAACGATTGAGACCCTCTTATCACAACTGTACAGTCGGGGGAGATTGACGTGCTCTACTCACATCCAAAGAGAGATATCCATTTTAATCAGGTAGTTTTACATCTTAACGTAGTCGAGTATTTATTTGCTAGTTGTCTGCATTACTGCGTGATAGCATCTACAATGTAAGAAGTCTTCATGTCTACATGAGTTGTGGTGCATTAAATTGATTGTGATTACACCAAGTTTTCTAAGGGATTTCACTGAATTGCACAGCTACTGTTATTAAGTATGGACGACATACTCCCTCAACAGCGATTCTAGTATTTAAGAGAAAACGACTGGTGTTGTGATTTAATCAAGAGAAACATCAAGCACTTGATAACCCATAGCATAAGCTTGAGTTCGTGCGGCTTCTCTTGAGTCTGCGGATATTGATACTGTTCCTCTACCTTGAGAAGTGTAGTAACCTACAATGTAATTATTCATAGCTCAGGCTGTATTAATGCAAAGTCTGCAAATGATAAGCATCTGTGTGCTACCCACTGTGGTGATTCAAACCAACAGTCAACGCCGTTTGTACCAACGGTATGGTTTACTAACTTAGAACCTGGTTCCAAGAAGTAAGTTTCTATAATGTGGTTCATGATGTCAAAGAACTAGAAACAGCTTACACCAAACCTAATGTGACGTGCCAGCGAGTTGTGGTCGGGGACAGAATTAAGTGTAAGCTGTTGTGAATAATTGTTGTTGTGTTGTGAATTTGGGTGAATGGTCGTGCGTTAATGTGTGGAATGTTGGTCTGTAGCTACGGTATTAGCTGTACAAATGTAGTAATAATACTGAGAGTACAAGGTGTTGTAAACTGAATAGAATTCTAAGTTGTGAGCTAAGGAGCTGGAGATACAGGTTAATTGAGAGGGTAATTGGGAGTATGAGTCCAACGGCGGAGCCGTATCACTGCACACTCAGACACAACTTATGAACCGTTTCTCAATTCAGTCTACGTTAATTTGCACCAGGAGTTATGTCACTTCTGAGTACGTTTCTAATTCTCTGTTTGCTGTCTCTTTCATCTCTAGCTTTGATTGCTTGGTCTTCCAGGAAAGTTTCTAATGCTTTCTCTAAATCTTTAGGTTGTTGGTCTTCCAGAAAATCATACAGCGCTCTTTTCAAGTTTTCAGGTAATTCTGTTTCAACAAACTCTAGTTCAGCTGCGGAGTGAGGAGTGAAGTTGTCAGCGGTCTTTTTAAAACTATTGTGGACATCTACTCCGATACAGAGTGCTGGTATCCAGCCAAAGACCAGCATAAAGTAGATCATGCCTTGAGATTTCATTGTGCTAACAAGTTCCTGAGTTGGAAGTTCTAACAAGGTGTTGCCAACAATGCCAGCAAGCGTCCAAGTGGCGAGTAATGCTATGATTACAGCCAGTAATACTAGGGAATTCTTCATGATTAGGGGTTTAATGTAAGTGAATGTGGTTCTATGGTTTTAAAAACTATGTAATGGCGAAGTGAGTGCTGCAGTAATTGAAAGATGTGCAGAGATTGTGGTCTGATTGGGACTTGCGTTGTCGAAGTGAGTTCCGCCGTCCTTTTTCAGCGTTTCTAGCGCTTGGAGTTGATAGGTATTAAGTAAAAAAAACCGCACACAATCAAGTGTACGGTTTATTCAATGATAAAGGAGAAAGTGTCTAAGCCGTCATCAGACGTAACCACACTTTCTTTATTCCTTTACACATTAGTTTGCTACATGGAGATTAGTCCTCGAAAGGGTCATTCGTAGCAACAAGTGCTCTGAATTCAGCAAGTCTGCTGTTCTTCTCTTTCTTAAGAGCGATTGCTTGTACTTTACGTACGAAAGTCAATCCGAATTCCATTTTATTGGTTTTCTTAGACTCGTACTCGTTTACACGACATACAATAGTCTCGCCCTTCAACAATTTCTCTCCACGACCGATGA
>Ga0326734_1000375_pt1 | contig 12466 bp, 11 predicted proteins | sample 15_GP2_1315_FD_207944 | JGI IMG/M metagenome (GOLD analysis project Ga0326734, IMG submission 207944) | Glacier ice microbial communities from Ngari, Tibet, China - 15_GP2_131.5 | ecosystem: Environmental > Aquatic > Freshwater > Ice > Glacier | place: China: Ngari, Tibet | collected 2018-07-18 | reverse complement strand
CTTGCAAATGATGCGGGTACATTTCATCGTCGCAATCGAAATAGTTCACGTAGCGGCCCCGCGCCTAGCGCAGGCCGTAGTTGCGAGCGGCTCCCCGTTCGGCACTGGGCTTCATAAACACTCGAATCCGGGAGTCGCTCAAGGCCAGTTCCTGCGCTACGGCCAGGGTTTGGTCCTGGCTGCCGTCATCAATCAGCAACAACTCAAAATCGCCCTCCTGCTGCTGTAAAATGGCCGCTACTATGGCTGGTAGTATGTCGTGCCGGTTGTAGCAGGGCACAACGATGGAAAAATAAGGCGGCATTTTGTGTGTGGCTTAGCTCGTGATGATTTTCACTCCCATTTGCCTTACTGATAGGCAGCCATCTGTTAAGCTTACGGCATTTGTCACGCACTTGTTCAATAGGAAAGCGAGTACATAACCCCACCACCAGTGATTTTATTGCCTTCCCCCTGGGTGTGTGGGTAGCCATCGAATATCTTTATGGTGTGCAACGACATGAGTTAATGGAACGCAACTGACAGCTTATCGAACCGCATATCTTGAGGCGGTCAAACACAGCAAAGGGTGCCGACCTGGACAATTTAACTAATCAATCGACTGTTTGTCAAAGTATTATCTTGGCAGTTTCATACGATAGCCTACTGGCACAACCTGCCCGAGCGCTTCGGTAACTGGAACTCGGTTGCCCGGCGCTTTCGCCGCTGGGCGCAGGACGGGACCTAGCAGCAGATTTTTCACGCGGTGCAAGAACCGGGTTGGGAGTGGGTGCTGGCCTGTTCAGCGACCATCAACGCCCACGCGGCGGCAGCCGACCAAAAGAATTCGGCTCCGGGCGAGCGCCGCGGCCACAACCGGGAGGGCTTTCCCCACCAAGACCAACGCCGTGATGGCCGCCATTGCCGCGCACCAAGCCGAAGCCATCATTCTGGCCAAGCGCACCCGCCTCGCACAACGCGACTACGACGAAAACCACTGCGACGACCACAACAAAACAGAGCAGTGTTCGGCTGTTTTGAGCAATCACGAGCCTTTACCACCTGCTGCGATAAAACTGCGCTCCCTTTTTTAGCCGTCGCCCACGTCGTCGCGGCCCTGGATTGGCTGCGTTGAGGGTTCACACAATCTAGGAGCGGTTACAGACTTGCTACAGCTGCCTGAATATTTCGTCGGCCACGGGCACAAACTGGTCCAGACCCCGATAGGCGATACCAGCAGTGCGGCAGCGAGTCCGCAACACTGGTTTGTCTTCGGCCAAAAAAGCGGCCAATTGCGGCGCGGCCAACTGAGCGGCGACTGGGTTAAAAGCCTCTACGACTACTCCAACCCCGTCGCGTAGAGCAACTGTGTCGTCTTCGGACACGCCCCGACACACCAAATAGGGCAGGCCGCAACATAGGTACTCGCCCACTTTAATGGGCGAGCGGAAGCGTTGCGACGGCAGCGGCGGCACAGCCACCAAGCCAAAATCGGCAGCTGAGATATAATCCGGCACCTCCTCATAAGGGCAGCGCGTGATGGTGTAGGCACCGGGCACCAGCCCCGCCCGCTGCAAGCCCGCCTCTATGTGGGCTGGGGGGTCGGGAGTTACCACAAGCAGGTGCAGCGCAGGCAGGTGCTGGCGCAGGGCGGCAAAGAATTCCCCAATTTCGTCGTCGTAATAAATACCGCCAAACTTGCCCAGGTACAACACTACCGGCTGGCGCTCGCTCAGGCCATAACGGGCCCGCACCCGGCTACGACCAGTGGCCGAAAACTGAAACCGCTGGTCGTCGACGCAGCTCGGGAGCAGGTAGGTGCGCGCCGGGCTGCCTTCGGCCGCCAGCCGGGCCATCATGTGGTGCGTGCCGGTGCTCAGGATATCGGCGTGCCGGCTGGTAAGGCCCTCTAGGTAGTGCAGGCCGCGGTAAGCCATGCTGCTGGCCGGCCACACGTTGCAGTCGAGCATGAATTCGCTGTGCGGCTCGAACTGATAGCCGTAATAGCGCAAGCCCAGGAGCTTGGCAATCATCAATGCAAATGAGCCGGCCACCGTGCCCAGGCTCATGATGCTGCGGGCCCCGCTCATACGTAAGCGCAGACACAGGAGTAATCCCATAACCAAATCGTACGTCTTTTTAAGCAGCTTGAACGAGCCGGAGTGCCAGCGCAACGGGTGCCAGATGATGTTGTCGGCGGCCCACTCGACGCTTTGCCGGGCCTGCGCGCTCGGGCTGAGCTGGTACTGCACCTGCTCGAAGGTGATGAGGTGCAGGCGCAGGTCGGTCTGCTGCCGGCCGGCATTCTGCAAAAATAGCAGCAGGTTACCTTTGAAGAGCGGGTCTTGACTGCTATTGTACACGAAAACGATAACGGAGCGAACTTTCACGAACGAGGGCTGGAGAGTTGAATGAGCGTCTCCCATTGGGCCAGTACCGACTCGGGCCCAAAGGATTCGGCGCGCAGAAGTGATTGGGCAACATAGTGCGCCCGGCAGGTCGGGTCATGAAGCAATTCGCCAAGGGCAGCTACCCAAGCTGCCACTACGGTACTTTGGGTAGTGCCGGGCTCCAGTAGAGGCAGCAACAGTCCGAACTCGGCCCACTCGGGCGCACCAGTCCGCTGCGTAGCGGGCGTGGCGGGGGCCAGAATCTCGCGCGGGCCGGTGGGGCAGTCGGCACTGGCTACGGGCACCCCACAGGCCAGAGCTTCGCAAATGGCCATCGGAAAGCCCTCGGTGAGCGAGGGCAGCACACTCACCGCCGCTTGCGCGATGTAGGGAAACGGATTGGGCCGGAAGCCGAGCAAAATTACGTCATAGAGTGCTGGATTGGGGGGCGGAGCTCCCTCTTGAGCAGCCCCGTCCCAGACCCGCAAGCCTTGCTGGGTGGACGCCGCCACTAGCGCCGGCCGCATGGGTCCATCGCCGAGCAGCAGTAACCGAACTGCCGCAGGGCGGGCCTTAAGCAGGCCCATTAGTACGGGCAGCAGTGCAGGGTGATTTTTCTCACGCGAGAGGCGGCCCGCCACTACCAGCACCGGCCCATGGGCAAACAGTGCGGCCTCGGCCGGAGGCAGGCTGGCGGCCGCCTGGGCCCGCACCGCTTCCAGTTCGACAAAATTGTTGATGGTGCGTACCAGCCCAGCCGGCAGACCCAAGTACTCGATAAGCTCCTGGCGCAAGTCGCGGCTCACGGCCACCACGCTGTCGGCCCGGCGGTAGAGCAGGGGCATGAGCAAGCGGCGGCGCACCCAGCCACTGGCCCCCGCGTAGCCAGGGTCATGGCGCTTGGAGTTGTGTATGCACAGAAAGACTTTCTCCGCTCCTTTGCTGAGCAGATTTAAGTAGTCGGCTCCCTCCAGGTGGCTGATGCAAACATCAATCTGCAATTCACGTTTTAGCTGCCGCAGCCGTTGCACGCGCTGCCACCACACCTGGGCCTTGCCCAGGGGCGAAGCACCGACAGCCGGCACATCGAGACCCAACAGCCGGTTTTGGGTGGGAAAATCAACCCAGCCACGGCTATCGAATACACATTCGGTAACGGTGTGCCCGGCTCGGGCCAGTTCGCGGCCCTGGTCGTGAAATACCCGCTCAGCCCCACCAAAAGTGAGCTGGGGTATGAGCATCAGAATATTTTTAGGAGAACTGGAAATCAAAACAGCGCGAATAAATTAGCTTTTGAAACGCCGAAGCACCTTATTTTTCAGCCAGAATTTTAGCTTGAGCTTAGCGGTGGGTGCGTACCCGCAGGCCAAGTCCCAGCGCCCGAACTCGCGGTAACTGTCTACGTGACAGTCGGGGTTATGGTAGCAGGTCCAGAACCAGCGCTCGGCCAGCACCGCTCGCAGGGCAGCAGGCGCGGCAAAGCGCAGCTGCTCATTCTGCGTGGCTAGTTTCAGCAGCCAATCGTGCACTTCGGCTAACGAAATGTCGCCCAAAGCAAAAGGGTAGTGTGCAATGGCATTGTGAATGTACAACTCTCGCCCCGAAGCCTGGAAACCGGCCCGCTCCAGCACCCTGCTTCGGATAAGGCTGGCCTTGGCGGTACGCCGGGCATGCACATCAGCCTTTTGGGCCGCCGAAAAAGTACGGTAGCGCAGCAGAATTTGGGGTTGATTCTCGATAATGGCCACTTGCGCCACTCGCGCTACCCATTCATAGTCTTCACCAAAAGTATCCTGTATCTGCTCGTCGTAATGCAGGTGCTGTTCAGTTATCAATGTCCGCCGAAAAAACACAGCAGGATTGCCTACGGGCATATTAAAGAGCAGAAAGCTCCGCACTCCATCGGCACTTAGCGGATACTCATACACCGTGTGCGTAGCTCCGAAGGTTTCAAGAAAGCCGCTGGTAAGGGCCACCTCCGGGCGGCTTTCCAGGAAGTCGAACTGGGTTTGTAAGCGGTGCGGCAGTGCCACATCGTCGGCATCCATTTTGGCGATGTAGCCCCCCCGCGCCAGGGCGTGGCCACGATTATCGGAGTGCGCCCGACCACAGTTGCGCTCATTCACCAGCACCTTTACCCGCTCGTCGCGAGCCTCATAGCGCCGAGCCACGGCTACGCTGTCGTCACTGGAGTAATCATCAATGATAAAAAGCTCAAAGTCAGCGAGCGTCTGGGTTAGAATGCTCTCAATTGCTTCGGCCAGATATGGACCAGCATTAAAAACAGGCAGGATAACCGACACCAATGGCGCGGCAGTGAGTGGCCGAAGGCTAGGCATGAGATAATATTAACGGATTTTGGGCAGTCTACTAACTAATTTACAATGCCTTATGGAGACTAATAAGCTATTAGCCATTGTGCTGCTCTATTTCCTGATTCGACCCCAAAGCGAATAGTTAACGGAGTGTTTTTGGCGGGGGTTACTCGTAAAACCCGCCATCTTATAGCCATTCGAGTACGGCTAAATACACATCAGCCATCTGGGTGTTTAATTATGTGTAGCTTTTGACGGGCGAGAGGCTGCCCGCAACTTGTTTTCGAGGGTGCTTACCGTCCTGAAAACACGAACTGCCTGGCCCATGCCCGACCACGAGCCAAGAAAATTATGCCACAGTCGGGTGGTTGCAAACGTCTCCATATTTTCCTGTTCCGGGTGGCGTAAGGCGATAGCAAGTTGCAGGGGGTGCCTAGCCAATTGCAACAATAGCCACAACTGCCGTTTAACATACAGCCAACGGAACTTGCTTTCCGACAAGTTGGGATGCCGAAAAATAAAGTAATAAACTGCACTCGTCAGCTGCGAAGAACCCGTACCATGCGCCATGCGCAGCAAGTAGGGCCATGTTAACCGACCTTTATACATAAAGTGCTTAAACCGAATGGCGTCGTCGTACCACAGCTGGTAGCCGGCTAGGCGCATAGCGTCGCCCAACTCAATATCTTCGGCCGCTGACAACACGGCGTTTCCACGCTTTGTAGTAGTAGTGAAAGCGAACCCGGCGCTACGCAAATGCAACCACGCTTGGCGCCGAACCACCGAGCCGGCCCCGTAGATGTAGCCATCGTGGCGGGGTAGCGGACCCGTCTGGCCACCGTTTTGGGCACCCACGGCAAAAACCGCCTCAAACTGAGTAAACCACGCGGGTGGGGCAACTTCAAAAGCCCCTTCGGCGCGGGTGCCCAAAATGCCAATATTGGGGTTTGCTGCCATGACACGAGCTACTTGAGCGATGTAGTCCGGAGCTAGCAGGTTATCGTCATCAACAATTCCAATCCAATCATAGCGAGCTGAGTCAAACCCCTGAATCAGCGCGTTTTCTTTGCCCGACCTAGGCTCGTCGAGCGTCCGCAAGGGAGCCGGGGCTCCCAACTCCGCCCACAGGCGTGGAGCGGCTCCCAGGGTGTCGTCGGTGCTGGCGTTACTCACCAGTAGTACCTCCCACGCCAGGCCGGCAGGCACCCGCTGGGCCGCTAGATGGCGCAGGGTTTCGGGCAGGCGCTGCTCACCGTTGTAAGTGCAGATAAGGAAGGTAACGCCAGAATTGGCGAGAGTAGTCGTCATAAAGTCACGTCTTTTTTACACAATGCCAACCTTTTTACTGAGTCGATGCAGGATGCGCTTTGCATGATGAAGCAGTCGTTCTCTGTCGATGCTGACCGCTTTGAAATAGAAGTGTAGTTGCTGCCATCGCTGCCCCGCTTGGCCCAGCTTTTCGCTGCGCTCAAAATACAGGCACTCCAGGAAATGATTGAAGTAACTACGCAGCTGTGGCGCAAAGACCCGGCAATAATGCTCGTTTTCAAAAATCCGACGCTCATTTTGTGCCAGTGTGTTGTGCGAAGTCTGCATCACCCCACCCGCATGCAATCGATAACGCGACATCACTTGCGGCAGGTAAAGCGCCGAGCCATGGCTGGTGCTCAGGAGTTGTAGGGTATAGTCGCCGCTGAAGACTCCTGCCAGCCATGCAGGCAGCGGCAACAAGCTGCTGGCCCGGAACAGCATGGCCGCGCTGGGCATAAACCAGCCAAGCCGGGCCAGGTCGTACTGCGTAAACTCTTGATAGTCAATGCTCGGCAGGAGAAGTATTTTGGCAAATTTCTCACTAAACCTGTGAACCGGGCTGCTGCTGTCGTCGTAAAAAATTTCGGCATCATGAAAACACATGGCACAGGCCGGCCGGGCCCGTAACGCCTCTACCTGACGCTGCAGCTTAGTCGGGTCGGTCCAGTAGTCGTCACCTTCCAGAAAAGCGATGAACTCCCCGGTGCAGCAGGCCATTGTGGCCAGCAAATTAGGCATTATGCCCAAGTTTTGCGCTGGGGTAAGCACCCGCACACGCCCCGGGTACTTGCGCTCATACCCTTGCGCAATGCGACGGGTACCGTCCGTTGAGCAGTCCTCCCCTATCACCATTTCCACGGCAAAATTAGTTTGCTGCGCCAGCACCGATTCAATTGCCTGGGCCAGATAAGCCTCGTGGTTGTAGGTAATGCAGCAAATGCTAATGGTGGGAGCAGTAACGGGCATAGAATAAGGTAAACGAAAAGAAACTGGTTATTTACGGCTGACTGCCAATGGCCGTGCGGGTACACCGACTACCGTAGCACCGGCAGCTACGTTTCGGGTTACCACCGCCCCGGCCCCAATTATTGCGTTGTCGCCAATTATCACATCAGGCAGCACCACGCCCATGGCTCCCACCTGACAACCGCTGCCCAGACGGCAACGGCCCAACAGGCGGGCCCCCGGCGATATTTCACAGTAGGCCCCTACCTGCGCGTCGTGGTGCACTGCGGCCCCGGCATTGAGCAACACCCCCTCTCCCAACCAGACATTGGGTGCCACCAGCGTGTGGTGCATTATAGTGACCCCGGCACCCAACTTCGCTACGTGAGGGCCTACGACGGCCGTAGAAGCGATTACAGTGGTTAACACTCCACCCCACTCCCGGAACTGCGCAGCGAGATGACATCGCTTGGTAGGGCCACCCAGCCCTAGCACAAACCGCGAGTCGGTGTGCATCAGATAGACCTGAGCTTCAGTAGTACTACGTATAAGGGGGTATTGACCCAGCACCGTATCTAATTGACCGATGGCTACATCATCGAAAAAAACTACCTGTGCACGCAGGTCGACTGTGAGGCATTGCAATATCTCCATTGCCTGTCCTTTGGCTCCGATTATCAACATAAGCAAATCAATTATAACCCAGAAAGAGAGTAGCAAAAAAAATTGGTCTAATTACACAAAAAACACTTCACTAATCAGTGCGTTTGCAACAAACGCAAAAAAATGGTTCAGCACTTGGGCCAAAGGTTAAGCTGGGGTTGTCTAACGAAGTTTTTAGGCAAATCACTGAATAGCCTTTGTACGCAAAAAAATAACACATAATGTATATTCAGTACTATATAATTTATATTTGCAGTATCAAGTAAAATCGGACTAAACGAGTTTCATCAGGTAGCTGACAATCGACCAACATTGCACTGGGTCAGCAGTTACCCATCGATAAACCAACGAATCCAACTCGCGGTGGCAATTATTTTATATTGAAGACTGATGCGGACAGTCTAGCTCGCCCATTAGTTGGAAGCAATAATGAAAGCACTCAACTGCCCTGTAAGCAATCGCAGCGTAAACGATAGAAGCTCTTTGTTCAATGTTTTAACGGAAACGCGAAGGAAGGTTCGGTACAACGACCAGAATTCGGTCCGGCGCCCTTGCTGCCAAAGCAAGCTCAAAAGATATACGTAGTACCAGTTTACCGCTTGCATGATGACCTTCTGGTGAGCCGGCCCGAAATAGCTTAACATGGCTAATTTAGTGGTCAAATTACTGTGAAACTGTCGTTCCTGGCTCGTGAGCGACCAAACACCTCCGGCGTGGCGGCGGTAGTGTGCCGTTGAACCCGCTAGATAGTCGATTGTCCCGTGTTGACCAAGCAAGGCAAACAGGACATAATCACCATTTATCACGTGGCGAAATTCAACTGGCATGGTAGGTATTACATTACGGTACAGCACCGTAAGGGCCGGAGGACAGTACTCGCGCAAAAGCTCATTTAACGTGAACCCATGGCGGTACTTCGCTGGTACGTGGTTTTCTTCAATCACATCGCCCTGCTCATTAATTACGACACAATCGGTAAAAACAAGCGCGGCTGTGGGGTGACTTTCCAAGTACGCAACCTGCCGTTGCAGCTTGGAAGCATCTGTCCAGTAGTCATCGCCTTCAAGAATTGCGACATAGCGCCCCCGACAGGCTTCCATCACCTGAATCTGGTTATTCATTGCGCCTATATTGCGACTGGGCAATAAGGGGCGCACAATATCCGGGTAACGGCGCTGATAATCCAGGACAATGGCACGGGTATGGTCTGTCGAACAGTCCTCACCGATGACGATTTCCAAATCAAAGTCCCGCTCTTGTGCCAATATACTGTCCAGTGCTTGGGCAATGTAGGGGGCGTGATTATAGGTAATCATCAACACGCTTACCATAGGCAGTATTGGGTCTTTCATTAGTCTGTTGAGAGCTTGGTGCTGGCAATAAACTCTTCCTGTAAGATGGACATTTCCAGCAGGTTGTGATAGAGCCCATTTTTGAAAACGGCCTGCCGCTGACACCCTTCCTGCTGAAAGCCTAACCGCTCATACATGCGACGAGCTCGTTCGTTCGTCTGCAGCAAGGTTAAGGAAATGCGGTGCAAATTCAAATCTTCAAACCCATGAGCCAGTATTTGCTGCGCAGCCATCGAACCATATCCATCGGACCAGTAATTTTTATCACCAATGAAAATGGAGAATTCGGCTGTTCGGTTCACCGCATGAATTCCGGTTAGATTAACATTTCCAATATGCGTATCGGAATCGGTCGCCATAATAGCCAACCGAACTGCCTTGTCACGATTATCCAAATAAGCATTGAACCAACGCTCATCAATGGCTGAGCCAATGTATAGGAAATTGGCTCCCAGAAAGCCAACTAATTCCGGGTCGTTGCGCCATTGGTTGATGCGCGGCAAATCGGTGCGTTCGATTTCACGCAAGTACACTTTAGAGGAGGGCATGAGGAAGGAAAATTAGTTGGCTTCGAATGGCGGCTATTACTTTATCCAGCTCAGCAAACCCATAACGATGGTCTACGGGCAAAGGAAGAACTGCTTGCGTGAGTTGGCGCTCCCAAGCAAAACCTTTGGCCTGACGGGTGAGCACGTCAGGCCAAAGGGTGGGAATAAACAAATTTTCTTCGAACAGCATTCTACGGTCAAGGAGTTCACCTCTGAATGGCATAAACGGATAGCAGAATGGAACTGTATCATCCGGCATTTCGTCGAGGTTCAACTCAATTGGTAACGTATTCAATGCCCCAAGTTGGGCATGGTAATGCTTGAAATTTTCGCGGCGTTGCGCCACTACGGTGGGAAAATCTATTTGTGAGAGCAAAGAAGCCGAAAATGCAGAAATTTGCAGCGGCCGACTAGACAGAGTTCGTTCATAAGCTACAAAGCCGGCATAAGCTTGCTGCTGCGCGCCCCGCAACCGGTCAAGCAGGTAGCTAGCATCGTAGTCGGTATTTACCGGATACTGGTCGGCACGGCCGAGCTGGTCAGCCGGCCCATAGAGATAACCACCATCAGGTACCCCAAAGGATTTACGGGCTGAATTGAAAGACCAGCCCTTGGAGTAGCCATGTGCAAAAAAATCCTGCGTATTATCAACTAGTAGCTGGTTTTCATACTGTGCCAGCAGTTCATGAATATAACTGTTTTTAAGACCAAAATAATTAACATAAACCAGGTAATGTTCCTGGCTTAATTGCGTGGGCGCACCACTCAGCGCTAGTTCTTTGGTAAGCCCATAAAAATGGCATACCACTCCTGCTTGCTCAAATGGCTCCAGCAGGGCGTTGCAGGTATAGTAGGGTATCCACGCGTGCTGCATTTGGGTGCAGCTGATAACATGGCTGAGGCACGCCCTAGCATGGCTAAGTGCCAATGCACCAGCGTGGTAACCAGGACCAGAGCGGGTAAATATTTCTAATTCTGGAAAGCCACCGATATATTGTTTCATCTACCAAAAGCTACGTTATCGTTCAACATCCGCCTACTGTAAAGCAATATTAAGGATTCAAATTTTAGCGGTTAGACTTTTTATTTTTTAACAAGTTTGGCATAAGGTAAGCGAAGAAACCTGTAAGATTTTCGAAAATTCGTCGACTATCACTTCTTACGGCAGTCAGCTACTTTTTCAGAAATTCTTCAGGTTTTTGGCCCAGTGCTCATTTCAAAAAGGCATTATTACTTATCAACTTAGTAGCGGCTCATAATACTTATTCTCCAGGATTACACTCCTGGGGAATAAGTCTCTTTTCATAGGCGGAAAAATTTGTCACCTATCGATTATCAGCAGAAGTGAAATTGCGCATCATTACAATGCAGATTTGGCTGTCGCTGTTAACTCGACTGGTATTGGCGTAGCCAAATGCACGCAGTCCAGCATGACGAGTACTTGCTCGGGTGAATTGAACATAAGCACATCCAGAATGGAAAGCCCCTCCTCATGGGCAGGCCGGCGCTGGCTGTAAGGTGTCAGCGTAAAATCAATGAATTGCAGTGTAATTCCGGCCTCGGCATATTTACCTGGATTAAAAAAGGAGCGCCCCCCGGGCTGGTTCACATAGGTATGGATGCCCATTGCCTGCGCTGTTCGCAGAGCCCACTCGTCGGGAGCCACCGGGGGGGGGCTCAATACCAAGTCCATCTCGGAAAAGATAGCATAACGAAATGGCAATCCAATATAGTCGCATACTTGGGCGAGGCAGTGTACATTCAGCGTATTTAGACTTAGCCCAGGGTACTGGAAACAACGCTCGAGCAAGGCTCTGACAGCAGCATAATGCGGTGCCCGTTTTTTGTAATGCTCTATCTGGCGCAATAAAAGCAATTTCCACTCCTCTCCCTCTTGAATCAATACGTTCTTAATAACGACATCCTGTGGGTGCTTTTGCAGCGGCACAGTTAAATACTGCCATCCTTCACCCGGCTTAAGTACGCGGTTTCGGTTCATCCAGCTTTTGGCAACGTACTGTACTGGGTCAAACGAAACAAAAAAATCGGTGTGCTTAATCAATGCGAAATAGCCCAGATATGGGAAAAAATAAGGCTGCATTATGGCCAGTTTTTTGGGAACTGGGGTAACGGAATTAGGCTGCACAATTGTATTTGAAAAGTGGAAAAACTTTGAATTGACGCGTTAATAATTACGTCCAAACAATGTCAAATGCTTGCAAGCAATATGGTTGCTTCACGATAATGTCTAGTTGAATCAAGTGTGCTTAGAGCAAGAATCGGCGGTGGTCCCAACCGGGATGTTGTCTGATTTTGCGTTTACTACTCGATTCAACTTTAGAATATACCAAGCAAGTACGAAGAACTAAGATTTAGAAATCAAGAATCAGAAGTAAAACAAAACCATCCGGATTTTAACTAATAGCTGAAAATCAGCCAGTTAGGCAAGCAGCAACTGAATGCCCCTCAAATAGCGGTTTCTTAGCACTCACACATGGCACATATAGCATAGTTGGAGCTAAATAGGAATACTGTCGGCTATCCGGCAAGGCTGTGGTAGTTACGCACGAGTTGGCTGACCCAACGTACTTCGTCGGCGGTGAGCTCCTGGTAAAAAGGCAGACACAGTGCCCGGCGCGAAGCATCTTCCGATACCGGGCAGGGGGCTCCTTGGTGGTAAGGCAACTGGTTGAGGGAGGGAAAGAAATAGCGCCGCGTATTTACGGCCTGGGCCGCCAGGCCTTCTTTCACCCGCAACAGGCGGCTCTCTGATTCAAAGAGCACCGGAAAATATGCGTAATTGTACTCCAAGCTTTCTTGCATTGGTTCCGGGAACTGCAGCGGCAGTCCTGCCAGTTCCTGGTGGTAGAGGGCCGCCAATGCCCGGCGCTGCTCAATAAATTCTGGCACCCGCGGGAGATTGCAGAGGCCCATGGCCGCGTGAAACTCCGAGTTCTTACCAT
>Ga0326734_1000374_pt1 | contig 12470 bp, 13 predicted proteins | sample 15_GP2_1315_FD_207944 | JGI IMG/M metagenome (GOLD analysis project Ga0326734, IMG submission 207944) | Glacier ice microbial communities from Ngari, Tibet, China - 15_GP2_131.5 | ecosystem: Environmental > Aquatic > Freshwater > Ice > Glacier | place: China: Ngari, Tibet | collected 2018-07-18 | reverse complement strand
TAATCCACCTGAAGCCCCAGCAAGTGGGGTTGTCGAGGTGGCTTGGGCTGAGATAGACCCGGTAACTCTAGAAATTAGAGACGAGTTCGTGTCTAGGGTAAACCCCGGATGCCCGATACATCCACAAGCCAGCGCCGTGCATGGTATCTACGACAATGATGTTGTAGACGAGCGGACACTAACTGAAGTGTTCACTCCCAAGGGACCCACCATAAACATCGGACACAATTCGTCCTTCGATGTTAGGTTCTTATCTTCCTGCTATGAGAACCTAGTCGGCAGCTTATGCACACTGGCCTTGGCACGGCAGTACGTCAAAGGCAGCGCAAACCACAAGCTCGGGACTCTGGTGCAGCACCTAGGACTTGCTGGTGGCAAGGCTCACAGCGCTTTGGGTGACGTGCATTCGACTGTGCAGCTGCTGCGGGTGCTTGTGGACATGGCCGGTAGAGACTTGCCTACGCTTGTAGCTGCTGCCCGCAAACCGAAGCAGATTCACGTCATGCCATTTGGCCTGCACAAAGGCAAGACTATTTTGAACCTGCCTACACACTACATACTTTGGTTTCTCGACCGCGAGATAGATCAAGACTTGCGCCTCAGTCTGGAGACCGTAATGAAAGTCAGAGGATAGCGATGCTAGAAGACGAGATACTTGTATTACAGAAAACGCCGTGGCTAAAATCACGGCTTTCTTATGGGCACTTCGATACCACTCAGGTTTTGAGGTTTGTGTTAGAGACGTTAAAAGACTACAAGGCAAAGCCAGCTGATGTCTTGACCCTGTACGGTGAAAACCCTTCGTGGCCTATACCTCCCCGATACTCAGAGATGGGGCTGTTGTCCACCTTTTTACCTAAGCTGCCAGAAAACAAGATGCCGCCGAAAGCTTTGCAGTACTTGTTTGAAGAGTGCAGAGACAAGACAGTAACGGGAGGCTATGCTGGCTCAGCAAGGGTCTTGATGGAGTCGGCCTTTGGTGAGGCGGCACTGAACAGCATGATCTTCAGCCAGACCAGTCCGGGAGAAGCAGCTGGCAAAATCTTTGCTGTTGAATTTGCTATCGCCATATCTAACCGTCCGGGAAAGCTGACAGTCTACGGCGACTCCTGCTACATGCGAGTTAGGGGCAGGACTAACACCTCTATCACGCTAGGCTTAGTAGGTAAAGGCAAAGTCAAGACGCCAGACTGGCTGCACCGCGTTTTGTTTGACAGCCGAGGCTCTACTAACTTCGCTGAGTTCGACGTGATGGACAGGCTTCTGGAATGGTCTAGGGTGACTTTAACCGGGGACGCTCAGCAAGAGTTCCAGCGAAACCTGTTCGCCTTAAAGGTCCGGGGGTCCAATGAGCTGCGATACAGGCTGGACAAAATAATCCACACAATGGAGCTGGATTTCATAGAAGAAGAGGAAGGAGACATAGACGAATTCCAAGCCTTGCTGTACACTACTGCAGCCTATGAACAGATTCAGCTTCTGTGGAGCGACGGCGACGGACCCGACTTCAGGGCGTACAGCGATCTTTATGAGTATCTGGTGCCTACGTACTTCGATCACAAAATGTGGATGAAGTTTTTTAAAGTCGGCATAGTTAAACGCAGCCAATTTAACTTCAACCATGTGGAGATGATCGACTCTAGGTTCCCGATATTTAAAGCTTTCTTCGACAAGCAAAAAGCAAAACTTGATAGAAAAGAGGAGAACAAATGATAGAGTTTAACAGGCCAGTACGTAAAACTTTGAGTCTAGTGGGGCTAGCAGGCAAAGCCGGATCAGGTAAAGATACGGTAGGTAAGTGGCTGATAGACAACAGAGACTTTATCAAGGTCTCGTTTGCCCAGCCGCTATACGATGGGCTGGCTGCGATGGGCTTTCCAGCCCCGGCTACCAGAGAGGAAAAAGAAGCCCTGATTCCCGGCTTCAACTTCTCTTGGCGGGAAGCAGCGCAGAAGCTGGGGACTGAGTGGGGCAGAGGCTTGCAGTCAGATATTTGGATGAGGATTGTCGAGCGTAGAGTAGAGGATTACGGCGGTAATGTAGTCATTACCGATGTTCGGTTTGAGAATGAAGCCGACATGATACGTAAGCAGGGCGGCACAATCTTTCACGTTGGCGGTAGGCAGGCAGAACTAGGCGACCGTAGCGGCCATGTCTCTGAGATGCCAGTTATGTATCATCCCAATGCAGATGATATTATTAATAACTCAAGTACGATTGATCAACTGCACAAGAACTTATTGGAGATTTTTGGATGAGCGACAACAACTCTGATAATTTAGATTCAGCCAGCGAAATAGAGGCGCTCTTTCGTCAGGCCAGCATAGCCGCTATATGCAAGCCGCCCAAGGTGCCCGCAGACTTTGACGGAAAAACCTGTGTAGAGTGCGCAGAAGAGATTGTTGAGGCAAGGTTGCTGCTTAACAAGTTTACTTGTGTGATCTGCCAGACTTTTATTGAACGGACTAATGCGCTGATGCGCCGTAGGTAATTATGAAGATACTCTTTGACATGTCCAGTGTAATGTGGACTTGCTTAGGTGTGGGCGACGACGCCGACAGCTATGACGTTCAGCACAACGGCAAAACAGTCGTTATCAAGACAGCCCTGTACGGCTACGAGAACTCTATAAATATGATGGTGAAAGCCATTGACGAGTGGAAGCTTGTCCCTAAAGACTGCATTCTGGTCTTCGAGGGTAAAGACTCCAAGAAACGTCGCTGCATGATAGAGCCAACCTATAAGGGTGGCCTGACTCAGAGCCGCCCACCAGAAGCGTACCTTGAGTTCAACCGGCTCAAGGAGAAGCTGCTGCAGGTCTGGCGTGACTTGGGCGCTATCGCCGTAACGCAAGACTTCGTAGAGGGTGATGACGTGCTGGCATGGCTGGCCGCAGACCTTGAGGAAGACCACATAGTCGTGACCAACGACAACGACATGATCGTGCTGAACGGCGTAAACAAACATGGCAGCAAGTGTTTCGTCCGTGTGAACGGTGTAGTGGGTGCGAACAAGTACGGAGACTTCGCCCTGCCATTGGTGACGCTCTATAAGGCCACCGTAGGTGACTCAGGTGACAACATCAAAGGTTGCCACGGCTTCGGAGCTACAGCCTTTCTGAACGTCAATGGCCGGTACGGTGACGATGGCTGCTTCGAGCTGCTTGAACTCATCAAGACTGGCAACCGCAACGAGGTCGCACAGATTGCGGTGGACAACAGCTGCAAGTTCCTGAACAAGCTCGTGGACAACTGGGACGCAGTGATCCGCAGTTACCGGCTAGCCTTGCTGCACCCTGAGTGGGTCAACACGATCCGCACGCAGGTACAGTGGTTTCCCGGCGTGGTCAAGTCCGAGTGTGAAGACGAGCGCCTGCGTCACTGGAAGGGTCAGAACCGGCCAGTCACAGCCAACAATTACGAAGCAGCGCTGGACTTCCTGTGCAAGAAACTCAGCGAGAATGCTGAGGTGACTTTCGACATCGAAACGTCTACCCCAGACGAGAGCGATGATTGGCTTGAGGCACAAGGCAACCCCAACGGCGTTGACGTATTCGGCAGCTACTTGACAGGCTTCTCGCTGACGTTCGGCAAGAACAACCAATACACCTACTACGTATCTGTCAAGCATCGTGACACAGACAACGTGAGTATGGTTATGGCACGCAAGATGATGGAGGCGTGCTTCAACAAAAAGATCGTGATTCAGAATACCAGCTTCGAGCTGTCAGTTCTGCACGAAGCACAGGACGAAGACGGCAGCTACTGGCGTGACCACTGGACTATCTACGGCGAGCAGGGCTTTATGCCTAACGTGCTAGATACGATGCTTGAAGGCAGCTATGTAGATGAGAATATTCGGCTGGGTCTTAAGTTTCGCAGCCAGCATCATCTCGGCTATACTCAGGCTTCGTTCGATGACACCGTGCAAAAGTCTGGACCTGCGGCTTCACTGCTGGCCGGTGGCCGGGTCATCAAGTCTTGGGATGAGGACGGTGTACTGTTTGAGAAGCGCCAGTACAAGATGAAAGACCTGACTGCTCCAGAAGCCTTTGCTTATGGCGCAGACGACACGATCTGTACTGCAGCCTTGCATAACTTCTATAAGCTGGTAATGCAGCTAGAGCATACGTGGCAAGTTTATCTGGACGTAGAGATTGATGCAGCCTACTTGCACGCGAAAAGCTTTGTAGATGGTATCACGTTTAGTTTGAGCAAGATGAAAGAGTTGGAGGCTATAGATAAGACAACCAGCGACACTGCTTGGCAAGTTGTTCGTAACTACTTAATGGCGCACGGTTGGGAAGGCACAGTGCCGCCAATCTACACAGCAGCTATTACAGCTAAGGAAATCAAGCAAGCTTACGCAATTGTCATGGGGCTGGACGCAGCTGACGAAGAGGCCGACGAAGAGGAAGTTGATGAGGATGCCAGCACCTATCATGTTGATGCGCCCAAGGTCGAGAAGGTTGATGCCTTCCTGTCTACTCGTGTGCGGACCCCTGCCAAGCTTCTCGCTCTGCTGAAGGCTGAGGGGCATGACACTTTTGCAGCCATGCTGGAGGGCTGCTTGGCCGGTCAGGCTGAGGAATTTACAACCTACGTTTGCAGGCACTTTACAGGTGAGCCGAAGTTCAAGATGTCCAACAAGAGCATGTGCAAGCTGCTGTACGTGGTCATGGAGCTGCCCATCAAGGTTCGCAATAAGCCGACAGCAGCTATGAAGCTGAAGGGCATCAAGGAAGGCAATCCGAAGGGTGACGCACTTGCTATCGAGTATGCCCTGCTTGCTGGAAGCCCTGAGCAAGTTGAGACGTTAAGGGCTTTAAAGTTGGTGTCTATGGTACGGACTCGCATGGGTCTGTACTACAGCAAGTATCCGTATCTGATACATTGGAAAGACGGCAAGATTCACAGCTCGCACAACCAATGCGCTACCAACACTCGACGTGCCAGTTCTTCAGGGCCTAACATGCAGCAGCTGCCTAAGCATGCGAAAATTGAGGGCGAACCTTCTAGATTTAGGGAAGTTATCGTACCTCACAAACCTGATGCTGTAATTGTGTCTCTTGATTTTGACTCGCAAGAGTTGCGAGTAATTGCCGATTACTCCAAAGACAAGAACATGGTAGCATGTTTTGTAGGTGATAATAAGAAAGGTATGCACTCATTGACCGGAGTAAATATTGCTATAGAGGAAGGCTTTAAAGATTGGACTTATGAGAAGTTTGAAGAGTATCGGAATGACGAATCATCAGAGTTTAATAAGAAAGCAAAAGCTTACCGCGTTCTCGGAAAGAAGGTCAACTTTACAACGGAATATTTAGCTGCCGCCCCTAAACTAGCGATGACTCTACTGGTAGATGAGGCTAAAGCTCAAAAATACATTGATGCCCGAGAAGCCGCCTTTCCAGAAGCTAAAGCTTGGAAAGATAGTGTAATCTTGGAAGCCAAGCAAACTGGATTTGTATTGAGCAAGTGTGGTGCTCGGAGGCATCTAGCTGATCTGCTTAACTCCGATGATAGGTTTACTGCTAGCAAAGCTGAGAGACAATCTGTAAACTTTAAAATTCAAAGCAGCAGTGCTGAAATGACAAAGCTTGCTGAAGGTCGCGTCTGGAGGTCAGGTGTTTTGAGTAAATTTGACTGCAGCTATATTGGACCTGTGCATGATGAGATGGTCTGGTCTGTTGCGAAGAAAGACCTACCAGACTTCCTTAAAATTGGTAATGCTTGCATGGTAGAAAAGTATGCTGACATGGAAATACCTATTCTTACAGGTTTATCGTTTGGCCCTAGCTTTGGTAAACAGTTTGAAATCGGTACTGAGCCTACAGACGAAGCAGTTGCGTTAGGGTTTGAGCAGTGGTCCAAACAGGCTTGACAAAAATTTAATCCTAGTTTAAGATTTTGGTTCTTAAACTTTTAGGATTAATCATGGCAGCACCGACACTAAATCCGGCTGCAGGCGACAGGTTTGGAAGATTCACAATAGTTGATGGGCTACCTATCCGAAAGGGCAGGGAAATATATTTTGTAGTTCGCTGTGATTGTGGCAAGTTCAAACAGATAAGTAAGGGCTCTTTGAAGTCTGGAGCCTCCACATCCTGTGGCTGTTTTAATTCTGAGGTACTTAAAGCTAGGGCGACTCACGGTAAAGCTAAGTCACCCATTTATGCAGTCTGGAACATGATGAAGCAACGGTGCAATCTACCCTCTAACAAGCAGTATAAAGACTACGGCGGTAGAGGCATTAAAGTTTGTGAGAGGTGGGAAACTTTTGAAAACTTTTATGCTGATGTAGGCGATCCGCCGTTTCTTAGAGCGACTTTAGAGAGGGAAAACAATAATAAAGATTACGAGCCGGGAAACATTAAATGGGCAACTTACTATGAGCAGGCTCGGAATAACAGCAAAACTGTTATTTATAACTACGAAGGTCAGAAGCTTACTTTACAAGACATATCTAAAAAAGCAGGAGTCAATCATAGCAGTTTGGCTACTAGAATTTACAGTTATGGAATGTCCCTTGAGGACGCCTTAAGTGGAAAGACTCCTGCGAGTTTAGGTTACAGCCGAGTTTTTGCCAGAAATGCGGGTGAAAAACTTTATCCGAAAATGGCCGCTGCCTAAACAATAGCGGGACCGTCAACCGGGCACCACGGTCTGCCCAATCATCACAGGAAACTAAAAATGCGTATCGTTAAAATCACCGGAAACAAGTCTACCGGCAAGACTGAAGTACTGAAGGCTATCGCTGCCACACATGAGGGCACTGTTGTGGACATGAACACGCTGGCTCTGGCTCTGCCCTTGCTGAGCAAGAAAGTGTCAGCCCTGAACCTGAACACGTTCGTGGATGACGTGACGCCGGAAGACTTGCCGAAGATTCAGAAGTTGTCGAAGCTGTACCCCGACAACTACCGAATCTACGTGGCTGGTGTTGGCCTGTAAAACAAGGTAGCCGCTTCGGCGGCTCAATTAAGGATAAGCATGTTTGAAGCAAAGATAGTCGAGTACAGTGCAGCGCCTAGTGGTAAGGTGATTGCAACATTTCAACTGTGCTACCCACGATTTATTCACGGTGAAGTTCTAACTCACAGGATGTTCAGCCGCAACGCCATGAGCAGTCGAGCCATACCCGTAGCTAAGATGTTGAAGCAGGTCTGGTCAAGCCCTGCTTCACCTGTACACTGGGGCGCGAACCAGCCCGGTATGCAGGCCAAAGCAGAGCTTTCCGGTTGGAGACTGAAAGGCGTTAAGCTGCTCTGGACACTGGCTGCGGTGCTTGCTGCTTCAGTAGCTTGGAGCATGGACAAACTTGGAGCCCACAAGCAGGTTGCCAACAGGATACTGGAGCCGTTTCAATGGATGCGGACAATCGTGACGGCGACGGAGTGGTCAAACTTTTACGAGCTACGCAACCACCCTGACGCACAGCCTGAATTTCAGAAGCTTGCCAAGATGATGCACGACGCTTACGCAGACGCTGTACCCCACAAGCTGCGGCCCGGTGAGTGGCACTTGCCTTACGTTCTGCCGATGGAGAAAGCGATCAACGTCTATGAGTCAGTACCTGTAGACTTGCGAAAAGTTTCGTCGGCCCGCTGTGCCCGCGTATCCTACTTGACGCACGAAGGCAAGCACCCTAACATTGACACAGACCTTGCGCTTTTCGAGCGCCTAGCTGGTTCAAGGCCTTTGCATGCCAGCCCTTTGGAGCATCAGGCTACACCCGGTGATACAGACACTGGCAACTTTGTAGGCTGGACTCAGTACCGTAAACTTTGGGAGAAAGAAGTTTAAAGCAGACTTTCCGTAACCTTCACATGAGACTATACAATGGCAACATCAGGACAACGCGGTAAGTCAGCAGAAGGTAAGGTCAAAGAGGAACTGGCGAAGCTGGAGAGTCAGAGCTTTACATCCTACCGCTTTCCCGATGCTCGCGCAGGCAGCTTCAGCGCCACACCTTGCGACTACATGCTCATGAGCAAAGGGCACCTAACCCTGCTGGAAGTCAAGCAGGTCAACCATGCAACGAGACTTCCACATGGCAACTTTGAGAGAGACCAGTGCGCCAGAATGAGAAACTGGAAACTCGCTGGCGCAAGTGTTTGGGTTCTGGTACACTTCACACCCCTGACTGCGTGGCGCTTGATTGAGGTCGAGCACTTTCTGGTAAGGACTGGCGGATCGTGGGTGTTGTCGGACTGGCCTCTGATTACTCTTTCAGAAGCTATCGAGCAATTGATTTAAACTACAGGGCTTCGGCCCTGTTAACCTTTGGAATTTTTATGATCGTTATTAACGACTTACACCTTGGCGTCAGCCGGATGGCAGGTACAACCCCAGCGTCTGCTCAAGCGCTCAAGAAATGGCAGATGGGTGAGCTGGCGTCTTTTCTGGTGGCAGTAAACGATGACCTGTTAATTGCAGGCGACCTGTTTGATGGATTCGACATACCGAATGCAGACTTGCTGGACACTTACCAGCTGCTGTCCGAGTGGCTAAAGAAAGGCTTCAAGCTTGTCTCTATGCGGGGCAACCACGACGCCAGCAACGACAGCTCCAAGCTCAGCAGCTTCGACTTGCTGGGAGCCCTGCTCTCCTCAAACCCCAACGTCAAATTCATGAGCGAACCGGGCTGGGCTGCTGAAGGCATATACTGCATTCCCCACTTGCTCAATCAGGACAGGTTTGATGATGCGCTAAGCAAGGTTCCGAAGTGTGTGTACTGCGTACTGCACTGCAACGTAGACAACAACTTCGCTAAAGAAGCTGACCACTCTCTGAACATATCTAAGCAGCAGCTGGCTGCACTGCCAGCTGATACAGTGTACGTAGCTCATGAGCATAACTCTAGGGTGTACCACGAAGCCTTTATCGGCGGCGTGCAGTGGCCTACCTCGGTATCCGACTGTCTGGACCGTAAAGACAAGTACGCCTACACTCTTAACGCAGACGGGATTTCTAGCCCGATCATAACTTGGGTTAAGGACAGCTACGTAGAGCTTGACTGGCGCAACCCTATCAAGTCCGAAGCACAGTTCATTCGCTTTGTCGGTCACGCTAAGCCAGTCGAGGCGGCTGACATGGCTAACACCATTGCCCGGTATCGGCGTGAGTCCCAAGCCTTCGTGATTACGAACGGAGTCAAGGTCAGCGAGAGTGAGGAGATGGCAGAGCTGGCTCTAAGCTCTCTGGAGGCTATCAAAGGCTTTGACGTTATGGAAGCCTTGAAGAAACTGCTGACAGCAGAAGAAAACCAAATCATTGAAAGCTTGACATGATCGAATCAGTAACACTTAATAACTTCAGACAGCACACACGACTGGTAGTAAACTTTGTCGAAGGCTTGAACGTAATTCGCGCTCCAAGCGAAGGCGGCAAGACGACGATCCTTGAGTCTATCGGCTACGCTATGTGGGGCAGCAAGGCTCTGCGCGGCACACTTGCTGAGGCTGTCACATACGATCAGCCTGAAGCCAGCCTCAAGGTCATACTAGTCATGCTGGTAGATGGTGTTCGCTATACCGTCACACGCGGCAAGACCGGCGCAGAGATTCTGTACGCTGGAGGTTCAGTTACCGGCCAGACAGAGACTCGCTCCTTTATGGAGAAGCTGTTGCAGTGCAGTGCAGACGTTGCAAGCAAGCTCCTGTTCGCTGACCAGAACGCTGTACGCGGAATCTTGAGTGAAGGTCCGACTGCTACAGACGGTCTGGTAAATACCTTGTCTGAGCTGAACACGATTGAAGACCTTATAGACAAGATTCAAGGTCAGTTATCCGGCGGCAACACCGGGACAATCGAGGCTCAAATTAAACTACTTCAAGAGCAGACACTGGATAAGCCCGAACTTCCTTCGGAATCGGAGGTCGAGGCTGCAAACGCAGAATTTTTGTCGGCCCAAGCGAAAACCGGCCTCTCAGAACAGGCTCAGCGCTCCGCAGATGAGGTTGCCAATGCGGTAGGTGCGGTGAGCGCTGCAAACGCGGCACAGGCCGATCTAGCGCGTCAAGCGGCCCGGAAGGCCCAAATTGTGTCACTTCTTGCGGTTACTGTAACAGCTCCTGTGACAAGTCAGGCAAAACTGGATGAGGCGCGGGCCGCGCAGGCCAATGATGCCGAGGAAGCCCGCAAGAGAAAGGCCTACGCTACTAAATTCCCTATCTGCACTGTAGAGTGGGATGAGTCGCAAGCCGCATTCGATGCTGCTGTAATCGCTAACCTCGAATTCATATCGCTCAATATAGTTAAGGTTGCTGAGCTGGATCGTGAGATTCATACGGCTACGATACTGAAGATCAACGAAGACAGCTGCGCCTTCTGTAAGAAAGACTTGAGTGACGTTCCTGAGGTGGCTCTGCGTAACGCACAGTCTGACGAGCGGATACAAACTGCGCAAGCATCACTTGTCGCTACTAAACTGGCTTTAGTCGATGCCCGTACAGAGAAGGCAGCTTACGATCAGATCATGACTGCATCTCTTCAGATCAGAAATCTGGCAGGCGAGTACTGGGAGCTTTCTGCTGACGTGCCGCCTAAGCCCACATGGAAGGGTGAGCCGCCTGTGGCTGAAGGCGTGAAGCTGGATATTCCCGCAGCCGAGAAAGCCTTGAGAATCTACGCTGCAGAAATGACTAAGCAGGAAGTCATGGTAGCAGAACAGAATGCCATGCTTGTCATTACCGTGCCAGACGTAACAGCAGCTAAAGCGCTTATTGAGGATGCCATTGTGCTTAAGCAGAATCTGCAGCTCGCCAAAACTGAGCAAGCCCTTGCAGAGCGCAAGCTCAGTGAGGCGAAGCTTCGGTTAGAGGCTAAGGTAGCAGCCTACGAGCAAAGTTTGAAGCGCGCAGTCGAGCAGGTTATGGAGGTGGCGAAGCTTAAAGTAGCGCTAGTCAACATGATTAAGCACAACGATCTGGTCAAGAAACTGCGGGTCGTGCGGCCCCAGCTGGCCGCGCAGCTTTGGGGTTCTGTGCTGGGGGCTACCAGCCAGTACTTCAGCATGATCCGAGGTCAGAGCAGTGTAGTGACTCGGGATGTCGGCGGCTTTAGGGTTGACGGTAGAAGCACAACTGGATTGTCAGGCTCTACGCTGGACGCCTTGGGTCTGGCTATCCGCATGAGCCTGAGCAAGTTGTTCTTGCCAAACGTAGCCTTGCTGGTCTTAGATGAGTCCTTCAGCGGTGCTGACGATAACCGTGAGCTAGCCGGAATCGGGACCATAGCTTCTGCAGGCTTTAATCAGGTCCTGTTCGTAACGCACTCAGAGCATCCTGAGTCAGTCGCAGACAACCTGATAACGCTCTAGTAGTCAGAAACCCCAAGTAAGCCTGCGCTTTGCTTGGGGTCTTCTTTGTCTTTGTTCTGAGTAGAGCTTCTACGTTCAGACTCTTCCAAAGTCTGACGCTTAAGTTTACGAGCAGCGTTGCGGCTCTTAGGCCGCTCCTGCTCTCTAGCTTCCCGGACTGTGCGGCTCATTTCACCGGAGCAGTGGCTTCAATGAGGCCAAGCTTGCCAGCGCGGCAGCTCTCATACAGCTTGATGGCTGGCACAGCCCAGCGTGTCACGTCAGCCCCTGTAGCGCCGTCAGGGCCACCTCGCAAGGGCGGCATCACCGGGCAGGGTTGACGCAGGCTGGCGTCAATGCCTCGATACGGGACTTCCAAGACTGTGCTGGCACAGCCGAGCAGGGCGAAACAAGCAAGTGCGACGATTGAGGTCTTCATGGGAGGATTCCAGAGTTGATAGCGTTTACACCGTCTGCATCAATGCAGATATTTTTGTAGACCGGGCGGTCTATGATCTTTTCGACTGTCTGCGTAATCGTGATGTACTTGGTGTCAATCTTAGCTTTAGCTACTTCAAATTTCTCAGCTGCAGGAGCGACAATCACGGTCTCTACTTTGACCTCATCTTTTCTGATCTGCTCTAGTCGTGCTTTATCTTTAGCGGCGTAGCGCCAGTTCTGTACATTCCAAGTTGCAGCGCTGGCTATGGCCGTGGCTGCTATGGCGGTAATTACATAGGTATACATATTCAATCCTTAGATCAGGGTAGCTAACTTTTCAGTCAGATGCACAACTTCATCAATGCCGATCAAGCCTCCGTTTACTTTCTTGCGAAGTCTTACCGTGTCTCCAAGCATCGAATCAGGAATCTCGCCTTCCCACCAACGCCTAGCTGCTTCCAGACCATACAGCGGACCTTCGATCAAGTGGGGCAGCACTACCAAATCCTGCCCCATCAGATTGCCTACGTGAATGTATCCGTCCTTGCCTGTCAGCATGATAGGGCACCTGCCTCTAAACTCCCAGCCTTGGCCTGTGCTTTCGTCGCCGTTACCCATCCGGCTAGCGTACACTTTGTTGGCAATCTTCTGCGGATTCTTGGCGTAGGGTCTAGCGAATTCCACAGACGAGAATCGTGTCGGCCAAGTTTTCACAAGGCCTTCGGCGG
>Ga0326734_1000373_pt1 | contig 12478 bp, 12 predicted proteins | sample 15_GP2_1315_FD_207944 | JGI IMG/M metagenome (GOLD analysis project Ga0326734, IMG submission 207944) | Glacier ice microbial communities from Ngari, Tibet, China - 15_GP2_131.5 | ecosystem: Environmental > Aquatic > Freshwater > Ice > Glacier | place: China: Ngari, Tibet | collected 2018-07-18 | reverse complement strand
GCCGCTTCGTCGATCAGGTCAATTGCCTTGTCAGGAAGAAAACGGTCAGTGATGTACCGGTAACTCAGCTCGGCTGCCGCGACGATCGCCGGGTCGGTAATCTGCACGCCGTGATGCGCTTCGTACTTTCCCTGCAGGCCACGCAAAATGGCAATCGTCGCCTCAACCGTTGGCTCGCCCACCAGGATTTTTTGAAAACGGCGCTCCAGGGCGGCGTCTTTTTCAATGTATTTGCGGTACTCGTCCAGCGTGGTCGCGCCGACGCAATGCAACTCGCCGCGCGCCAGTGCGGGTTTCAGCATATTGCCGGCATCCATCGCGCCCTCGGCCTTGCCGGCTCCAACCATGGTGTGCAGCTCGTCAATAAACACAATGGTCTGGCCCTCTTCCTGCGCCAATTCCTTGAGCACGGTTTTCAGGCGCTCCTCGAATTCGCCGCGAAACTTGGCACCCGCCACCAATGCGGCCATGTCAAGCGCCAGCACCCGCTTGCCTTTGAGCGAATCGGGCACCTCACCGGCAACGATTCGCTGCGCCAAACCTTCAACAATCGCGGTCTTGCCCACGCCCGGCTCGCCAATCAGCACCGGGTTGTTTTTGGTGCGGCGCTGCAGCACTTGAATGGCGCGGCGAATTTCATCGTCGCGGCCAATCACCGGGTCGAGCTTGCCCAAACGTGCGCGCTCAGTCAGGTCCATGCAGTATTTTTTCAAGGCTTCGCGCTGGCCTTCGGCATCGGCATTGTTGACGTTTTGGCCACCGCGCACCGTGTCAATCGCGGCTTCCAGCGCCTTGCGGCTTAGGCCGTTTTCCCGTGCGATCTTGCCGATGTCGGCTTTGGAGTCAGTCAAGGCCAGCAAAAACAACTCACCCGCGATGAACTGGTCGTTGCGCTTGATGGCTTCTTTTTCAGTGGCTTGCAGCAATCTGGCCAGGTCTTGACCCACCTGAACCTGGTCCTGACCCTGAACCTGCGGCAGCTTTTTAACCGCCGCATCGGCTGCTTGCATCAAGCCGCTTAAATTAACGCCAGCGCGCTCCAGCAGCGCGCGCGGGCCGTCGTCCTGGCGCAGCATGGCGGCCAGCAAATGCACCGGCTCGATGTAGCCGTTGTCATTGCCCAATGCCAGCGACTGGGCGTCGCTGAAGGCTTCCTGGAATTTTGTGGTGAGTTTGTCTTGACGCATGCGGGCTCCGATAGAACTTGAATAAGTTCCGATTTCATAGAGCTTGGGGCTTTTGCCCTGCTTTGCAAGCGCGGCTGGCGCGTTGACACGGCAGGGCATGGAATGGCCGGCGTGCGGCTTGATCGAAGTCAAGCAGCAATGCGGAAGTATCAGGCGTTTAAAGCGCCAATGCCCCATTTGGCCAGCGCGGCATCGTCGCTAACCCGCGCATCGACCCAGCGAGCCCCCGCTGGCGTCTCTTCTTTTTTCCAAAGTGGCGCTTGGGTTTTCAGGTAGTCCATCAAAAATTCACACGCCTTGAAGCTTTCCCCCCGGTGGGCCGAGATGACCGCAACCATCACGATCTGGTCAAGCGGTTGCAGCAAGCCGACGCGGTGAATCACCCGCGCGCCAAAAATGTCAAACCGCAGCATCGCCTCGTCAATCATGGCTTCAATGGCTTTTTCAGTCATGCCAGGGTAGTGCTCCAGCTCCATCGAAAGAACGCTGTCGTTTGCAACACCCAAATTATCCAGCGTAGGGGCCCTATCTTCACCAGCAGGGGCCACGGAACCGGCTTCGCCGGGCCGTAGGCTCAGCGCCCCCTCGGGGGGCAGCGAACCACACGCAGTGGGGAGCGTGGGGGCCATATTCCGATCACGTACGGTGCCAGTAAAGGTGCAAATCGCGCCAACACGCTTGTCATTTTTTCGCAGCGCATCGACCTCATCACTTAAATTGAAATCGCCAGTCTGAATCGTGACACGCGCTGTCATGCGGCTAACCTCCAGTCACAGGCGGGAAAAAGGCGACTTCGCAGCCTTCAGTCAGCTGCGCGGTTTCGTCCAGCATGACCTGGTTGACCGCCATGCGAACCGCCTTGCCGCGCGCCAGGCTGGCGGCATGCGCCGGACTGGACGTCAAGAGTTCATCGCGCAGGTCGGCCAAAGTCATTGCCGACGTGTCGCGCTGCTCACTGCCCTGCCCGATGGCTTCGCGAATCGAAGCAAAGTACTTGATAGTGACTTTCATGGTCTAAATACCTTCACGACTGCAATGCTGAAAACGGCAAAAAGCACGCCGTGTCGCCCCGGGCAATCGTCTGACCCGCCGGGTTGTCGATCAGCCCGTCGCCCCAAGCTGCCGAGGTCAGCACGCCCGAACTCTGGTTGTCGAACAAATCAAGCCCGCCAGCCATATTGAACCTGACCCGTAGAAATTCACGGCGTTTGTCGGCTTTTGGCCAGTCAAAGTCAGCGCGCATGGCAATCGCCTGCGGCGCCACATCAAGTGCGCCCTGCAGCTTGAGAATAAAGGGCCGCACCAGCAGCAAAAAAGTCACAAAGCTGGACACCGGATTGCCTGGCAGGCCCATAAAGTGAGCCGTGCCGATTTTTCCGTAGGCAAATGGTTTGCCCGGCTTCATGGCGATTTGCCATAGGTTAAGCAGGCCCAGCGTCTGCACTGCGGGCTTGATGTGGTCTTCTTCGCCCACCGACACGCCGCCGCTCGTCAAAATCAGGTCATGGTGCCGGCTGGCACCATCAAGCGCTGCAATCGTCGCCGCCAGTTTGTCAGGCACGATGCCCAGGTCGGTCACGATGCAGCCAAAGCGCTGCAACAACGCTTTCAAAAAAAACCGGTTGGAGTTGTAAATCGCGCCGGGCTTCATGTCGCTGGGTGCCACCTCGCCCGGCATGACCAGCTCGTCACCGGTTGAAAACAAAGCAACACGCACGCGCGGGGCCACCTGCAGCGTGGCCAAACCAATGCTGGCTGCCAGCCCCAGCGACGCAGGACTTAGCCGTTCGCCGCAGCGCAGCACCACCGCGCCGCTTGCCACGTCCTCACCGCGTCGGCGAATCCACTGGCCCAATATCGGCTGCTGGCGGATGCGAATGCTGCCGTCAACCGCTTCACAGTCTTCCTGCATCACCACCGAATCGGCACCGGCTGGAACGGGCGCACCGGTAAATATGCGCGCCACAGACGCTGGTGCAAGCATGTGGCCGGTGCTGCCTGCGGCAATCCGCTGGCTGACCGCTAGCTGTGTGTCGGCACCCAACCAGTCACTGCAGCGAACCGCATAGCCGTCCATGGAACTGTTGTCATGCGCCGGAACATCCAGGCTGGCGCGCAAATCCTGCGCCAGCACCCGGCCATCGGCGTCAAAGCTCGATACGCTTTGTGAAGGAGCCAGCGGCGCGGCAAATCCAAGCAACTCGGCCAGTGCCACATCAAGTGGCTTCAGGGGGGTGCGGAGCGGCTGCCCGGGGGTTGGTGGCTTGCCGGTTGAAGAAAGTGGGGCAATTGGACTCATGGCAAAAAATTGGCTACAAAAAGCATTCTTTAAGAGATTTCTGAAAGCTCAGGCAAATCGGTTTTCAAACGAATAGTCAAACCGGTCCTGATTGTTGACCAGGAAATTGGCCACAGCCTCTGCGTCGTTCAAGTCCAGCACCGGGCGCAAGGTGGCGACTGGCAATTGATCGGGTGAGTCGGTCGCAATGGCCACCACAAAGTCGTCGTCCATGTAGCGGTTGGGTTTGTTTGAGGAGGCGCGCCACACTTCAATCTTGAGCAAATCGCTGTGCTTGAACCCCTCAACCAAAACCCAGTCAACCCCTTCATACAACTCAGCAATCAACTGGTGCACTGTCAGCTCGGAGGGTTGCTCAAATTCGCGCATCAGAGCCAAGCGGTTTTGCGACGCCACCACCACCTCAAACGCACCGGCTTCACGGTGCCGAAAGGTGTCTTTGCCGGGGTGGTCAATGTCGAACTTGTGGTGCGCATGCTTGATGACAGACACCCGCAGGCCACGCTGCTTGAGCGCCGGAATCAACTTTTCGACCAGCGTCGTTTTGCCCGATCCTGAATAGCCGGCAAATCCAATCACTTTCATGCAACCTCCTTCAGCAAGTGCTTGCTATTAAATATATAGCTACTAACGCCCGTTGTATATGCGCAAACACTCGATTTAACCAATATTTTCAATGATGTAGCGCTGAATGTCCGCCAAATTGGCCGGCAGCAGTTTGACCCGCTTGGGCAGGGACTCGATGCCCTCAAAGCCCGGTGGACGCACCGGCAGCATGCCCAGCGCTTCTTCAATCGTTGCAGCGAACTTGATGGGCAAGGCGGTTTCCAGCACAACCATTGGCACGCCGGGCTGCTTGTGTTCGCGGGCTACCTTGACGCCATCGGCGGTGTGGGTGTCGATCATGGTGGCAAAGCGCGCCCAGGTATCACGAATCGTCGCCAGCCGGTCGGCATGAATGCTTTTGCCGCTGGCAAAACCAAAACGGCTGGCCGCCATGGCAAACGCCGGGTCAGCCGCCAGCTCAAAACTGCCCTGACTGCTCAGCTGATCATGAAACAGCGAACGGGTTTTGCCACCGTCCCGGCCCAACAAATCAAAAATGAAACGCTCAAAGTTCGACGCCTTGGAAATGTCCATTGACGGACTGGAGGTCTCAATCGTGTCGGCGCTGGTGCGAACCCGGTAGATGCCGGTGCGAAAAAATTCGTCCAGCACGTCGTTTTCGTTTGTGGCGACGACCAGCTTGTCGATAGGCAAACCCATCATGCGCGCCACATGGCCAGCGCAGACATTGCCGAAATTGCCGGAGGGGACGGTAAAGCTGACTTTGGGCAGTGCGGGAATTGGGGAGCCCTCACCCCTGCCCTCTCCCACAGGGAGAGGGAGAAACTCGCGCCCGTTTTCTCTTGCTCCCTCGCCCCTTTGGGGAGAGGGCTGGGGTGAGGGGCTGCCCCCGGCACTGGCAGTGGCTTGGAAGTAGCCGGCGAAGTAATAAACAACCTGCGCCATCAGCCGCGCCCAGTTGATCGAATTGACCGTGCCAATCTTGTACTGGCGCTTGAATGCCAGGTCGTTCGACACCGCTTTCACAATGTCCTGGCAGTCGTCAAACACGCCCTTGATCGCAATGTTGTGAATATTCTCGTCCTGCAAACTGAACATTTGCGCCTGCTGGAACGGGCTCATGCGGCCGTCGGGCGACAGCATGAACACACGAATTCCTTTTTTCCCGCGCATCGCGTACTCGGCCGCGCTGCCCGTGTCGCCACTGGTGGCGCCCAAAATATTGAGCTGTTCGCCGCGCCGCGCCAATTCGTACTCGAACAAGTTGCCCAGCAGCTGCATGGCCATGTCTTTGAAGGCCAGTGTCGGGCCGTTGGACAGTGCCTGAAGGTACAGGCCCGGCTCTAGCGGGCGAAGCGGCACGATTTGCGATGTGCCAAACACCGCTTCGGTGTACGTTTTGCGGCAAATCGCGCGCAAATCGTCGGCGGGAATGTCGTCGATGTACAGCGACAAAATCTCGAACGCCAGATCAGCATAAGGCAACTCGCGCCATTTTTCGAGCGTTGGCGCATTAACCTGCGGATAGTGCTCTGGCAGGTACAGCCCGCCGTCAGGAGCCAAGCCTTCAAGCAGGATGGAACAAAATTTACGCGGCGCCAGGTTGGCCGCAGAGCTGGCTCGGGTGGAGAGGTAATTCATCGGGGTGAGATGCTGGGTACGTGCGGAAAGTAAGTGTGAATTCGCCTGGCGTCCCGGGTCATTAAGGAATAGCCCTCGACGGCCGCATGCGCGCCAATGAAAAAATCTGGCAGGGTCGCGGCCCGGGTTCCGCCCCGGGTCCGATACAGCCTATGAGCCTGGTTGGCCTCATAGGCTGCCCGAGCCGGTATGTGGAGATACACCAAGCCCGTCAGCTTTAAAAATGCTTGTTGTTCATGCCACGACGGGAATGCCCGGGAAATTTCTGCATACACCAGCGCGTTGATGCCGATCTGATCGCGACTTGCAGCGGCAAACAACTGCTCTGAACTCCATTGAAACCACTCGGGGGTCTTCTCAAGCAGGTCAATCAGCACACTGCTGTCCACCAAAATCATTGGTTCCAGCCTTCACCGCGAGTCTCATTGAGTATTTCTTCAGTAGTCAGCCCCGAAACACCCGTGCCGATATATTTAAGAAACGGGTTTTCAGGGTTGGGCTGGCGCACCGCAAACATACGCACGCTGCCATCGGGCAAGGGTTCGTAATCAACGCTCTGCCCAGGCGCTATTTTCAAGTGCGCCCGAATGGCTTTGGGAACGGTGACTTGGCTTTTGACAGTAAGGCTGTAACTCATGGTGCACTTAAAGTAATACCAAAATAAGTATTACTTATTGTAGGAGATTTAGAAGCTCAGGCAAGCTCTTCCTTGCGAATCCGCACGATGGGTGCCAGCACTGTGGGCAAAGCCTGCATCTGCGCTAAAGCCTGGTTCATTTTTGCCTCTACACAATCGTGCGTCAGGATGATGAGGTCGGTTTGGGTCGATCCTTCTCCGCCCACTTCATCGGCTTCGCGCTGCAATACCGCATCAATGCTGATACCCGCCTCAGCCAAAATGCCGGTCACATTGGCCAGCACGCCCGCCTTGTCGGCGACATTGAGCCGCAGGTAGTAGCTGGTCACGATATCGTCCATGCTCAGCACCGGCGTGTCGCTCATGGCGTCGGGTTGAAAGGCCAGGTGCGGCACCCGCTGGGCGGCATTGGCGGTGTGCAGGCGAGTAATGTCCACCAGGTCAGCAATGACGGCGCTCGCAGTGGGCTCGCTGCCTGCGCCCTTGCCGTAGTAAAGCGTGGTGCCCACCGCATCGCCGTGAACCATCACCGCGTTCATCGCGCCTTCAACATTCGCAATCAGGCGCTTGACAGGCACCAGGCTGGGATGCACTCGCAGCTCAATGCCCTTGGCGGTTTTTTTGGTGATGCCTAACAGCTTGATGCGGTAGCCAAGCTGCTCAGCATATTTAATGTCTTGCGGGCCGAGTTGGGTGATGCCTTCAAGGTAGGCCTTGTCAAACTGCAGCGGTATACCAAACGCGATAGCTGACATCAATGTTGCCTTGTGCGCAGCATCCACTCCTTCGATGTCAAACGTGGGGTCAGCTTCGGCATAACCCAGCCGCTGCGCATCTTTGAGCGCGGTATCAAAGTCCAGACCTTTGTCGCGCATTTCGCTCAAGATGAAATTGGTCGTGCCGTTGATGATGCCAGCTATCCATTCAATACGGTTCGCGCTCAAGCCCTCACGCAAGGCTTTGATGATCGGAATGCCGCCAGCGACAGCGGCTTCAAAACCCACCATCACGCCGCGCGCCTGCGCCGCTGCAAAAATTTCATTGCCGTGGATGGCAAGCAAGGCCTTGTTGGCCGTGATGACATGCTTGCCATTGGCAATCGCGCGCATCACCAGCTCCTTGGCGACAGCAGTGCCGCCAATGACTTCGACGATGACGTCAATGTCTGGATGGTCAACAACCGCAAAGGGGTCAGCTACCACGGACAAACCCGGCGCAGACATGGCTAGAGCACGTGCCTTGTCGGCATTGCGTACCGCCACCATCGTGATTTCGATGCCTCGGCCAGCCCGACGGCAAATTTCTTCTTGGTTGCGGTGCAGCACATTGAAAGTGCCTTGGCCTACCGTGCCCATGCCCAAAAGACCCACTCGGATGGGCAGGGATTGGGTCTTTTCGGCAGGGGGAATTTGAATTGGATTCATGTCAAGTTTTTTATCAAAGTTCATGTTGTTTGGCTGCGGGTTTGTCCGCTAGTTTGGCAACTGCGGCAGGCGCACTCGCCGCCATAACTCTGCACCAGGTTAATAAACTGCCAACCCCGCAAATGCAAGCGCGTGCTGGCGTTGTTGCTTTATCAGTTTATTGCCAAAAAGTGCACCTGGCCCAATAAGGTCAAGCACGGACAGCTACTACATTCATAGCAACCGGCACAGAAGCTCGCCGCTGGTTTGTGCCGGCATTGTTGCGGTAGGACTCTAGAAAACTTGCAATGCGGCCAATAGCTTCGCGCAAATCATCTTCATGCGGCAAAAAGACGATGCGGAAATGGTCCGGTTGTGGCCAGTTAAACCCAGTTCCCTGCACCAGCATGACCCGTGTTCCACGCAGCAACTCTAAAAAAAACTGCCGGTCGTCCGTGATTGGATAAACGTCTGGGTCCAACTTAGGAAACATATAGAGCGCAGCAACGGGTTTGACGCAGCTCACCCCCGGTATGGCCGTGATCAGCTCATAAGCCAGATCGCGCTGGCGGCGCAGGCGGCCTCCTTCGCAGGTCAGGTCATTGATACTTTGGTAACCGCCAAGCGCGGTTTGAATTGCCCACTGCCCCGGCACGTTTGAGCACAGCTTCATGTTTGAGAGCATGTTCAAGCCTTCAATATAGTCGGCCGCCGAGCGCTTGTCGCCAGACACCACCATCCAGCCAGCCCGGTAGCCGCACGAGCGGTAACTTTTGGACAGCGAGTTAAAAGTAAGTGTCAAAACGTCCGACGACAAACTCGCCATGGCGGTATGGCAAACGTCGTCGTACAGCACCTTGTCATAGACCTCGTCAGCCAATATCACCAAGCCGTGCTCGCGGGCAATGTCAACAATGGCTTTAAGCAATTCATCTGAATAAAGCACGCCCGTCGGGTTGTTCGGATTGATGACAACAATTGCTTTGGTGCGCGCGGTTATTTTCGCGCGTATATCGGCCAGATTTGGCATCCAACCGTTGGCTTCATCGCAAAGGTAATGCACCGGCTTGCCGCCCGACAAACTGGTAGCAGCCGTCCACAAAGGGTAGTCGGGCATCGGCAGCAGCAACTCGTCGCCGTTGTCCAGCAGGGCATTCGTCGCCATGGTGATGAGCTCGCTTGCGCCATTGCCCAGATAAATGTCGTCCAGCGTCACGCCCTTAATGCCCTGCTTCTGCGTTTCATGCATCACCGCCTTGCGCGCCCCAAAAATCCCCTTACTGTCTGAGTATCCCGCCGAAGCTGGCAGATTGCGAATCATGTCCTGCTGTATTTCTTCAGGTGCGTCAAAACCAAAAACGGCGAGGTTGCCCAAATTGAGCTTGATGATTTTCTGACCCTCCTCCTCCATTTTTTTGGCCGCATCCATGATGGGGCCACGTATGTCATAGAGAACATTGGCCAGCTTGGCAGACTTGGTGATCGGTTTCATGTCGTTTTCATAAATCATTTTGAGCGCAGCCACCTTGGTGATTTAACCGGCTTGAGGTCTAGCACCAAGGCAGGTGAAGTGCGAGAAATTTCAACGGAATCTATAATTTGACCACACAAGACACTGCCTTTTGCCGGTGCGCATCCGGTGCCACTGCTGCCTGAATGCGGATTCATTCAATCCAAAACCATGAGCGCCGTATGAAACTTCAGCCAGACCGCCTAGATGTTCAATCCATTCTTGCGTATGGTGCGGGATGGGTTGGTTTGGGAAGTAATGGTGTTGCCGAGAAAATCGACTACAGCATTGTCATTGGCTCGCGCGGAGAGAAATTCGCATGGCACTGCACAAGTACGGATCAACTTACAGAAGATCATTTCAGCCAATTGGTAAATTTGAAGCCTGAACTAATCGTTTTTGGCAGCGGAGCACATTTGAAGTTTGCCTCTCCAAAGTTGCTGCGCAGTTTAATGACTGCTCGAATTGGCATCGAAACCATGGACACGCTGGCTGCCTGCCGCACTTACAACATTTTGGCCGCTGAAGGCCGTCACGTGATAGCGGCTTTGCTGATTGAACCCGATGCAGTTTGAGCGCTGCAACGCATTTCTTTCAGGGTAAAATATAGGGTTGTATTTGGCACCGCACCCAGCGACTCTCTTCCGGCTTCACTGGCAAAGGCTGCGGCTAACTACAACAATTTTCGTCAGGGTTTTCTCCGTATGGCAGTTGTCGTTAATAAATCTCTTCCTGAATTTGAAGCACTTGCAACCGGCGGCCTCAAAGTTTCAAATCAAACACATCTTGGAAAAGTGGTTGTGCTTTTCTTCTACCCAAAAGATAACACCCCGGGCTGCACTACGGAAGCCATGCAGTTTCGAGACCATCACAAAGACTTTATCAAAGCTGGCGCGACTGTATTTGGCGTTTCGCGCGACAACATGAAATCGCATGATGAATTTAAATCCAAGCTTGAGCTTCCCTTTGAACTGATTGCCGACACCGAAGAAAAAATGTGTCACATGTTTGGTGTGGTGAAAAACAAAATCATGTATGGAAAAAAAGTCAAGGGTATTGAACGCAGTACCTTTTTAGTGGGTACTGACGGGTTGTTGAAGGAAGAATGGCGCGGCTTGAAGGTTCCTGGCCACGTCGAAGAAGTGTTGAAAGCAGTTAAAGGGCTTAAAAAAGAAGCCTGATATTCGGTAGGGCTTGAGCAGTTGGCTCTGTGTTGGGTTGTGCATAATGACTCTATGCAATTGTTTTCAAGAACCGCATTCATGCAAAGCCGCCTCGGTCTTGAGGCGGCTTTTTTTATTTCTAAAACGTTTTAAAAAGTTTTAAGCACTATGCCCTTGCCTCCCGCTCCGAACAAACGTGCCGCTCTGCTTTCACCAACCGTGTTTGATCTACCTGTTCGTTCATCACCAAAAGCGCCGCGCAAAGACGCCCAAAGTGCTGAGCTTTCCGTACAGCCGGTTGTTGTTCAGCTTAAGGCAAGCCGCACTTCTAAAACCCGTGACTCAGCCGTCATCCATGCAGACAAGAGCCCATCCACCGCATTAGATTCAACGCTGGTTCGCTCTGAAAAAGAGAGTGTTTCGAAAGCACAAACCGCTTTTAGACCGAAAAAGACCAAGTCCGGCGGACAAAGCAAACTCTTCGTTCTCGACACGAACGTTTTAATGCATGACCCGATGTGCCTGTTTCGTTTTGAAGAGCACGATATTTTTCTGCCAATGATCGTTTTGGAAGAGCTTGACGGTCACAAAAAAGGAATGACAGAAGTGGCCCGAAATGCGCGGCAAACCAGCCGGTCGCTGGACGCGCTGGCGGGCGCAAATGGTGCAGACATTGCACTGGGTTTAAAACTCAATACAACAGGCCATCGGGAATCAGGCGGTTCATTGTTTTTTCAGACCAAGGTGCTTGACTACTCCCTGCCAACCAGCCTGCCTCAAGGCAAAGCAGACAACCAAATTCTGGGTGTGGTCGAAGCGCTTCGAAAGGAGCATGCACCGCGCGAGGTCGTATTGGTGTCAAAAGACATCAACATGCGCGTCAAAGCACGGGCGCTGGGACTTGCCACTGACGACTATCAAAATGACAAGGTGTTGGAAGACGGGGATTTGCTGTATTCCGGCTCGTTGGCGTTGCCTCTAGATTTTTGGACCCGTCAGAGCAAAACCATTGAGAGCTGGCAACAAGGCATCCACACGTATTACCGCATCACCGGCCCTGTAGTGCCTAGCCTGCTTATCAACCAGTTTGTGTTTTTTGAATCGCCTGGGGAGCCACCGCTCTATGCGCGTGTGACTGAAATCCAGGCGAAAACTGCCGTTTTAAAGACGTTAAAAGATTACACCCATCTTAAAAATTCGATCTGGGGCGTCACCATGCGCAACCGAGAGCAAAACTTTGCCATGAACCTGTTGATGGACCCAGAGGTTGACTTTGTCACGCTGGCGGGCACGGCGGGCACTGGCAAAACTTTGATGGCATTGGCCAGCGGCTTGACCCAGGTGCTCGATGACCGCCGCTACACCGAAATCATCATGACTCGGGCCACTGTGTCGGTTGGAGAAGACATCGGATTTTTGCCCGGAACTGAAGAAGAAAAGATGGGGCCCTGGATGGGTGCACTGGATGACAACCTTGAAGTTCTGGGTAAAACAGATGGCGGCTCCGGTGAATGGGGCCGCGCTGCAACCAATGAACTGATCCGGTCGCGAATCAAGGTCAAGAGCATGAACTTCATGCGTGGCAGGACATTCTTAAACAAATACGTCATCATCGACGAGGCGCAGAACCTGACTCCCAAGCAGATGAAAACTCTTATCACGCGCGCCGGGCCGGGAACCAAAATTGTTTGTATGGGTAATTTGGCCCAAATCGACACGCCTTATTTAACTGAGGGATCTTCAGGCATGACGTTTGCAGTTGACCGTTTCAAAGGATGGCCTCACGGCGGGCATATTACTTTGGCACGTGGCGAACGCTCTCGACTAGCCGATTTCGCCAGTGAAGTGCTTTAATTTTTTGTGATTTTCTTGCTATACAGCAGCCGCAAGAAAATTTCGTCCAATAAAAAAGCCAAGTCAAGTGACTTGGCTTTTTTTTGTTTTAAGAGTCTGGTGGGCGGTGCAAGTTTCGAACTTGCGACCCCTGCAGTGTGAATGCAGTGCTCTACCCCTGAGCTAACCGCCCCTCTGACGGAGCCCCAGATTATATGCCGCTTCTTCCATCAAAATT
>Ga0326734_1000372_pt1 | contig 12483 bp, 8 predicted proteins | sample 15_GP2_1315_FD_207944 | JGI IMG/M metagenome (GOLD analysis project Ga0326734, IMG submission 207944) | Glacier ice microbial communities from Ngari, Tibet, China - 15_GP2_131.5 | ecosystem: Environmental > Aquatic > Freshwater > Ice > Glacier | place: China: Ngari, Tibet | collected 2018-07-18 | reverse complement strand
AGGGAGCGCAGTGCCTGAAACACCAGAGCCTGCACGCCGGGGCGCAGTTCAGATGCCACTTGGGTTAGCGCAGCGGTTCCCGATACTCCAGAGCGCACTTGTTGTAAAACAAATGCCGCGCTCTGCAATTGCCGCCACAAAGGTATGTTTTGTTCTTTTGCGTCCATTTTTGAACCTGTATTGGCCATGCCAGCGTGAGTTGCACACGGCAGTGGACACGTGATTGAGTCCTACCCATCAGTGAATTCACAATTAAAAACGCCTCAAGTCCAAATAAAAAGGACTTGAGGCGCTATCAATCAAGTAGCGTCGCGAAGTTTACTCAGCGGCAGTACCTTCACTGGCTTCTGTCGTCTCAGCTTCGCCTGCCAGTTCAGCAGCCTCAGCATCCGCAATGGCGCGGCGCTCAACGTCGTCCATGTTCTCGCGAACCTTGCGGGCTTCGTGGTAGGCCATGCCGGTGCCGGCCGGGATCAGGCGACCCACAATAACGTTTTCCTTGAGACCACGCAATTCATCCCGCTTGCCCATGATGGCCGCTTCGGTCAGAACGCGAGTAGTCTCCTGGAAGGAAGCTGCGCTGATAAAACTGTCCGTAGACAGAGATGCTTTGGTAATGCCCAGCAACAGGTTTGTAAATGATGCTGCAATCTTGCCCTCAGCACGCAAGGCGTCATTGGTATTGAGCATCTCGGAGCGTTCCACTTGCTCCCCGTTGATGTAGCTGGAATCACCTGCATTCTCCACCACCACCCGACGCAGCATCTGACGAACAATCACTTCAATGTGTTTGTCGTTGATCTTCACGCCCTGTAAGCGGTACACGTCCTGAACTTCATCAACAATGTAGCGTGCCAGTTCTTCAGATCCCAACAAACGCAAGATGTCTTGTGGGTCGGCCGGGCCGTCCACAACGCTTTCACCTTTGTTGACGACTTGACCTTCGTGCACGATGATGCTTTTCTCTTTTGGAACGAGTTCTTCCCAGATCGAGCCTTCAGGATCGGTGATTTGCAGACGAACCTTGCCTTTGGTTTCTTTACCAAATGACACCGTCCCCGTCATCTCTGCCAAGACACCTTTGTCTTTGGGCGAACGGGCCTCAAACAACTCGGCAACCCGTGGCAAACCACCGGTAATGTCGCGTGTCTTCTGTCCCTCGATCGGAATACGGGCCAGTACTTCACCGGGCCGAACGTCCTGACCGTCACGCACCTGAACCAGCGCGCCAATCGGGAATCCGATCGTCACGGAGTGATCAGTGCCTGGAATCTTGACTTCATTTCCTGTGCTGTCAATCAACTTGACTTGAGGGCGAATGACCTTTGCAGCACCGCGCCGCTTCGGATCAATGACCACCATGGTCGACAAGCCGGTGACTTCGTCGACTTGTTTGGCGACCGTCAGACCTTCTTCGACGTTCTCGAATTGGGCCTTGCCCGCAAACTCGGTAATGATCGGGCGTGTCAACGGGTCCCAATTCGCGAGAATCGCGCCCGCCTTGACCGACTGATCAGCTTTCACAGTCAACACTGCACCATACGGTACCTTGTGGCGCTCACGCTCGCGGCCATGTTCGTCCTGAATGACGATTTCGCCTGAGCGGGAAATAACCACCAGTTCGTTCTTGCCGTTGGTCACATAACGCATCGTTGCGTTGAAACCAATGTTGCCGTTGGATTTGGCCTCGACACTGGCTGCAATGGCGGCGCGGGATGCCGCACCACCAATGTGGAAGGTGCGCATGGTCAGCTGTGTGCCTGGCTCACCAATGGATTGCGCAGCAATCACACCAACCGCCTCACCGCCGTTCACCAAGCCACCACGACCCAGATCACGACCGTAACATCTGGCACAAATGCCAAACCGGGTTTCACAGGTCAGCGCGGTGCGGACCTTGACCTCATCGACGCCAACTGCTTCGAGCTCGTCAATCAGGTCTTCGTCCAGCATGTCACCTGCCTGGGCCAACACGGAACGATTTTCAGGGTGCAAAACGTCTTCTGCCGCCGTGCGACCCAGGATGCGGTCACGCAATGATTCGATGACCTCGCCGCCTTCAACAATGGCGCGCATTTGGTAACCACCGTGCGTACCGCAGTCTTGCTCTGTTACGACCAAGTCTTGCGTTACATCGACCAAACGCCGGGTCAGGTAACCCGAGTTGGCCGTTTTCAGCGCGGTATCAGCCAAGCCTTTACGGGCGCCGTGGGTGGAGATGAAGTACTCCAGCACGTTCAAGCCCTCGCGGAAATTCGCTGTGATTGGCGTCTCAATGATGGAGCCGTCGGGCTTGGCCATCAGACCTCGCATACCTGCGACCTGGCGGATTTGAGCCGCAGAGCCGCGAGCACCCGAGTCTGCCATCATGTAGATGGAGTTGAAGGACTCCTGGGGCACCTGATTGCCGTGCCGATCGGTGACAACTTCCTTGGAAAGCTGGGCCATCATGACCTTGGAGACCTCATCTCCTGCCTTGCCCCAGATGTCCACTACCTTGTTGTAGCGCTCACCGGAAGTTACCAGGCCAGAGGTGTACTGCTGACCGATTTCTTTCACTTCTGTTTCAGCGCGTTCAATGATTCCCTGCTTCTCGGTGGGCACCAGCATGTCGTCGATACAAATCGAGATACCTGCCTTGGTGGCCAGACGGAAACCGTATTGCAACAACTTGTCTGCAAACACCACGGTTTCTTTCAAGCCGCACTTGCGGAAAGAAACGTTGATCAGCTTGGAGATTTCTTTCTTCTTCAGCGCCTTGTTGATGTTGGAGAACGGCAAGCCCTTGGGCAGGATTTCTGACAAGAGTGCGCGCCCCGCCGTGGTCTCCCATAGCTTGGTCGAAGGCACCAACTCGCCCGTTTCCTTGTCTTTGGTGTACTCGGTCAAACGCACATTGATGCGTGCAGCCAACTCCACCTCACCCGCATCAAATGCGCGCTGGACTTCGCCCACGTCGGCGAAGATCAAGCCTTCTCCCTTGCCGTTAATACGGTCCCGGGTTGTGTAGTAAAGCCCCAGCACCACGTCTTGTGACGGCACGATGGAGGGCTCGCCATTGGACGGGAACAGCACGTTATTCGAGGCCAGCATCAGGGTGCGGCACTCAACTTGCGCTTCAACAGACAAAGGCACGTGAACCGCCATCTGGTCGCCGTCGAAGTCGGCGTTGAAAGCGGCACAAACCAGCGGGTGCAACTGAATCGCCTTGCCTTCAATCAGGATCGGCTCGAACGCCTGAATGCCCAAACGGTGCAAAGTAGGCGCACGGTTCAGCATCACGGGGTGCTCTTTGATGACCTCTTCAAGAATGTCCCACACCACGGGGGTGCCAGATTCAACTTCTTTCTTGGCCGCCTTGATGGTGGTCGCAATACCCATGGCTTCCAGGCGCGCAAAGATGAAGGGCTTGAACAGTTCAAGCGCCATCAATTTCGGCAGACCGCACTGATGCAGCTTGAGGGTGGGGCCCACCACAATCACGGAACGACCGGAATAGTCAACCCGTTTGCCCAGCAAGTTCTGACGGAACCGTCCGGACTTACCTTTGATCATGTCGGCCAGCGATTTGAGTGCACGCTTGTTGGCACCGGTCATGGCCTTGCCGCGACGTCCGTTGTCCAGCAGTGAGTCCACTGCCTCTTGCAACATGCGCTTTTCATTGCGGGCAATGATCTCGGGCGCCTTCAATTCCAGCAAACGGCGCAGGCGGCTGTTGCGGTTGATGACCCGGCGGTACAGATCGTTCAGGTCGGATGTGGCGAATCGGCCACCGTCCAGCGGCACCAACGGACGCAAGTCGGGCGGCAGCACAGGCAGCACGTCCAGCACCATCCATTCGGGCTTGATCCCGGATTTTTTGAACGCTTCAAGCAACTTGAGACGCTTGGTGTTTTTCTTGATCTTGAGCTCTGAGCCCGTGGGATCGTTGCGCAGTTTTTCGATTGAGCCTTCAATGTCAATGCTTTGCAGCAAATCCTTGATGCCTTCTGCGCCCATTTTGGCCTGGAATTCGTCGCCGTATTCCTTGAATTTGGCGTCAAAGTCGTCTTCTGACATGATGCTGAATTTCTTCAGCGGGGTCATGCCGGGGTCCGTGACGACATAGGCTTCAAAATACAGCACACGTTCAATATCACGCAAAGTCATGTCGAGCACCAGGCCCAAACGTGATGGCAGTGACTTGAGGAACCAAATGTGTGCGCACGGTGCAGCCAGATCAATGTGACCCATACGCTCGCGACGTACTTTGGTCTGGGTGACTTCAACGCCACACTTCTCGCAGATCACGCCACGGTGCTTGAGTCGCTTGTATTTGCCGCACAGGCACTCATAGTCCTTGATGGGGCCAAAGATCTTGGCGCAAAAAAGACCATCGCGCTCAGGCTTGAAGGTGCGGTAGTTGATGGTTTCAGGTTTTTTGACTTCGCCGAAAGACCATGAACGGATCTTCTCGGGCGAGGCCATGCCAATTTTGATGGCATTGAAATGCTCATCAGGCGTGAACTGCTTGAACAGGTCGAGTAGTGATTTCATGTTGAATCCTTTTCTAGTCCGTGTTTAGCTGCGTTCCAACTCGATGTCGATACCGAGGGAACGAATTTCCTTGACCAGCACATTGAACGACTCCGGCATGCCGGCTTCGATCGAGTGCTCACCTTTGACAATGCTCTCGTAGACCTTGGTGCGGCCCACCACGTCATCGGATTTAACCGTGAGCATTTCCTGCAAGGTGTAGGCGGCGCCATACGCTTCGAGTGCCCAGACCTCCATCTCACCAAATCGTTGACCACCGAACTGTGCCTTGCCGCCCAGCGGCTGCTGGGTCACGAGACTGTACGGACCCGTCGAACGCGCGTGCATCTTGTCGTCCACCAAGTGGTGCAGTTTCAAGAAGTGCATGTAACCAATGGTGGTCGGGCGCTCAAAGGCTTCACCGGAGCGACCGTCAAACAAGTTGGCCTGGGTCCGGGTTGCTGTCAAGCCCATTTCCTTGGCGATCTTCTCCGGATACGCGAGGTGGAGCATGGTGCGGATTTCCGCCTCCGATGCACCGTCGAATACCGGTGTTGCAAAGGGCACACCAGACGTCAGGTTACTTGCCATCTCAAACACTTGGTCGTCGTTGAGTTGCGACAGATCTTCCTTGCGTCCCGTACCGTTGTAAAGCTCTTCCATGAAGGTCCGCAGTTCGGCCACTTTGGCTTCAGCCTGCAACATGTCACCGATACGGTGCCCAATGCCTTTGCCAGCCCAGCCCAAATGGACTTCCAGCACCTGACCCACGTTCATCCGCGAGGGCACGCCGAGTGGGTTGAGAACAATATCGCACGGTGTGCCGTCTGCCATGTAGGGCATGTCTTCCACCGGAACAATCTTGGAAACCACGCCTTTGTTGCCGTGACGACCAGCCATTTTGTCACCCGGTTGCAGACGACGTTTGACCGCAATGTAGACCTTGACCATTTTCAGGACACCTGCCGGCAATTCGTCACCCTGGGTCAACTTCTTGCGCTTTTCTTCAAAAGCGAGGTCGAAGCTGTGGCGGGTTTGCTCCAATGAATTCTTGATACTTTCCAGTTGGCCCGCAGTGTCGTCATCGGCTGGGCGAATATCGAACCAATGAAATTTTTCAACCGAGGTCAGGTAAGCCTTGTCGATTTTGGTGCCCTTGGCCAGCTTTTGAGGCCCACCATTGGCGACTTTGCCAGTCAACAATTTTTCAATCCGGTCAAACGCATCGGCTTCCACGATGCGCAGCTGGTCATTCAGATCCAAACGGAAGCGCTTCAGTTCGTCGTCAATGATTTGTTGCGCACGGCGGTCACGCACAATGCCTTCACGGGTGAATACCTGCACGTCGATGACCGTGCCTTTGGAGCCCTGATCGACCCGCAAGGAGGTGTCTTTCACATCGCTTGCCTTTTCGCCAAAGATAGCGCGCAGGAGCTTTTCTTCCGGTGTTAGTGTCGTTTCACCTTTAGGTGTGACCTTGCCCACCAGCGTGTCGCCAGGTTCAACTTCAGCGCCCACATAGATGATGCCGGACTCGTCCAGGCGATTGAGTTGTTGCTCGCTCAGATTCGGAATGTCACGCGTAATTTCTTCAGACCCAAGCTTGGTGTCCCGGGCCATCACGACCAGTTCTTCAATATGGATGGAGGTGTAGCGGTCATCTGCCACCACACGCTCACTGATCAAAATCGAGTCTTCGAAGTTGTAACCATTCCAAGGCATGAACGCGATCAGCATGTTTTGGCCCAGAGCCAACTCACCCAGGTCGGTGGAGGCACCGTCGGCGATGACATCGCCCTTGGCTAGTTGGTCACCCTTGCGCACAATGGGGCGTTGATGGATGTTGGTGTTCTGGTTTGAACGTTGGTACTTGATCAGGTTATAAATGTCCACGCCGACCTCACCCGCTTGCGCTTCGGTGTCATTGACGCGAATCACCACGCGAGTGGCATCAACGTAGTCGACCACGCCACCACGGGTTGCAGTGACTACCGTGCCGGAGTCAATCGCTGCCACGCGCTCAATGCCGGTGCCCACCATGGGCTTTTCCGGACGCAACACGGGCACAGCCTGACGCGACATGTTGGCGCCCATCAAGGCGCGGTTTGCATCATCGTGCTCCAGGAACGGCACAAGAGATGCCGCCACCGAAACAATTTGCGCTGGAGAAACGTCCATGTACTGAACGCGCTCGGCACCCACCAGAATGGATTCACCTGCTTCGCGAGCAGAGATCAATTCACCACTGAGCTTGCCTTCTTTGTCAAGCGCAGCATTGGCCTGCGCAATGACATATTTGCCTTCTTCAATGGCGGACAAATAGTCGATATCCATCGTGACCTTGCTGTCCACCACCCGGCGATACGGCGTCTCAATAAATCCGTATTCGTTGAGGCGTGCATACAGCGCCAAGGAGTTGATCAGTCCGATATTCGGGCCCTCAGGCGTTTCAATCGGGCATACGCGTCCGTAATGGGTCACGTGAACGTCACGAACCTCGAAGCCAGCCCGCTCACGCGTCAAACCACCTGGGCCAAGTGCCGAGACGCGGCGCTTGTGGGTGATCTCCGACAAGGGGTTCGTCTGGTCCATGAACTGGGACAACTGCGAAGCACCAAAGAATTCTTTGAGTGCGGCCGAAATGGGTTTGCTATTGATCAGGTCATGAGGCATCAACGGCTCTTGCTCAGCCTGCCCCAAACGCTCTTTCACCGCTTTTTCAATCCGTGCGAGACCTGTGCGGTACTGGTTTTCGGCCAGTTCGCCCACGCATCGAACACGGCGGTTGCCCAAGTGGTCGATATCGTCCACTTCGCCTCGGCCATTGCGCAAATCGACGAGCACCTTGACTACAGCAAGGATGTCTTCGTTGGTCAGCACCATGGGACCGGTGGATTCAGCACGGCCCATTTTGGCGTTGAATTTCATCCGGCCAACGCGGGACAGGTCATAGGTGTCCGGGTTGTAGAACAAGCGCTGGAACAGCGCCTGCACGGCATCTTCCGTCGGTGGCTCACCGGGGCGCATCATGCGGTAGATCGCCACGCGTGCGGCAAACTCATCCACGGTCTCATCGGTACGCAGCGTCTGTGAAATGTAGGCGCCCTGATCCAGCTCATTGGTGTAAATGCACGGCAGATCCTGAACACCCGACGTACGAAGCTTCTTGAGGAGTGCCTCAGTCAACTCTTCATTGGCCTTTGCCAGTATCTCGCCGGTGTCGGTGTCAACCAGATTGCGTGCCACAACTCGGCCCACCAGGAAGTCTTCCGGAACGCTGATGTGCGTGGTACCCGACTGCTCGAGTTCCCGCGTATGACGCGCTGTGACGCGTTTGTCTTTGGCGACAACCACCTTGCCGCTCTTGTCGGTGACGTCAAAACGAGCCACTTCACCGCGCAAACGCTCAGCCACAAATTCCATTTGGGCGCCGCTGTCCATCAGACGGAAGTTGTCGTTGACGAAGAAATTGGCCAGGATGGACTCATGGTTCAGACCAATCGCCTTGAGCAAAATCGTGACCGGCATTTTGCGGCGTCGATCGACTCGGAAATACAAGATGTCCTTCGGATCGAACTCGAAATCGAGCCAGGAGCCGCGGTAAGGAATGATTCGCGCTGAAAACAGCAACTTGCCCGAACTGTGGGTCTTGCCCTTGTCGTGCTCAAAAAACACGCCTGGCGAGCGGTGCAACTGGGACACGATGACACGCTCTGTCCCGTTGATGATGAACGAACCTTTGCCCGTCATCAGGGGCACTTCGCCCATGTAGACTTCTTGCTCCTTGACTTCTTTAACCACCTTGTTTTGGGAGGTCGAAGATTCGCGGTCATAAATGATCAGCTGGACTTTTGCTCTGACGGCTGACGCGTACGTCAAGCCGCGCGTCTGGCACTCCCGGACATCAAAGGCGGGTTTGGCAAGGTTGTATTCGAGATATTTCATCTCAACAAAACCATTGTGCGAAACAATGGGGAAGGCGGCGTCAAAAGCAGCCTGAAGCCCTTCATTCGTTCGCTTTTTGGGCGCGGCGTCGGCCTGTAAAAATGCCGTGTAAGCATCTTTTTGCATTTGCAACAGGTACGGTATTTCCAGCACACTGTCGCGGCTGCCAAAATTTTTACGAATCCGTTTGCGTTCGGTGTATGTGTAAGCCATGAGATCTCCGGGCAAAGACTAAGGAATCCTGAGGTGCACGTCTTGGTGATTGGCCACTACCAATCATTGGCGGACGGTTGCACATTGCGTGCAACCCGAACCAAGGCATCTTCTAAGTTCGAGGAAAGAAGACACTGAAAAGAAAGTGGGTTTAACCCGCTTTTCAGTGCGCTCTCACAAGCAGCAAAGGCTGGGAGCTCTTTTGGAGCTCCCAGCCCTTTGACAACTGTCGATTACTTGAGTTCGGCCTTGGCGCCGGCATCAAGCAACTTCTTCAAAGCTGCATCAGCGTCAGCCTTGGAAATGCCTTCTTTGACATTCTTTGGTGCGCCGTCAACCAGATCCTTGGCTTCCTTGAGGCCCAGACCTGTGATTTCGCGAACCGCTTTAATCACAGAGACTTTGGCCGCACCAGCGTCGAGCAATACAACGTTGAATTCGGTCTTTTCTTCCACGACGGCAGCAGCAGCACCGCCGGCCGCTGGGCCTGACATAGCAGCAGCACTCACGCCAAATTTCTCTTCGATGGCTTTCACCAAGTCGTTGAGTTCCATGACCGTCATGCTGTCCAGCGCGGTCAAAAATGCGTCTTTATCAAATGCCATTTTCATTTCCTAACAATATTGGTAACCAAATGCAGCGGGCAATTAAGCCGCCGCTGCCTCAGCAGGTGCTTCTTCAGCTGTCTCTGCCACATCGGCGCCTTTTTTCTCCGCGATAGCCGCCAGCACACGTGCTGTACGAGAAATCGGGGACTGCATCAAGCCCAGCAACTGCGCCAACAAAACCTCTTTGGAAGGAATGCTTGCAAGTTGTTTTACGCCATTGACGTCCAGAGCTTTTCCGCCAAATGCACCGCCGCGAATCACCAACTTGTCGTTGGTTTTCGCGAAGTCGGCCACCACTCGCGCGGCGGCCACTGCATCTTCAGAGAAGCTATAGATCAGCGGTCCGGTCATCAGGTCGGACACAACTTCAAATCCGCTGCCCGACACAGCACGGCGCGCCAGCGTGTTTTTCAACACACTCAGGGTCACACCGTTGCTGCGCGCGGTAGAGCGCAATTTGGTCATGTCAGCGACCGTGATTCCGCGGTACTCCGCCATCACGAGCGTTTGAGCTTTTGCGGCGAGTCCAGTCACATCACTGATGACCGCTTCTTTCTCACTGCGATTAAGACTCAAGGTCTACTCCTTTAATTGTGATTGTCAGCTTCATGCCTTCAATCACGCCACATTGCAGCGACCAACTGTTCAGGAAAATTTCCATCAGCAGCGGAATCGCCATCTGCGTTGGCTAGGTCACAGAGCTTGTCTGTCACACCTTGATTAAGGGTAAGTCCACTTGAAGCAGGCTACCCACCAACGGTCTTGGATGACCTGACCGCACCTTTGGTTTGGTCAGCCCACCACCTCGAATCATCTTTTCAGATGACTCGAATTTTTTGCTATCAGGCAGAAATAGTTTGCAAGTCCACGCGAACACCGACACCCATTGTCGAGGAAACTGCCACTTTGCGCAGGTAGACACCCTTGCTTGTTGCTGGCTTGGATTTTGTCAATGCGTCGACCAGTGCCGCCAAGTTCCCTTGGAGTTTGTCGCTGTCAAAGGAACGGCGACCAATGGTTGAGTGAATGATGCCGGCTTTGTCAACGCGGAACTGAACTTGTCCAGCCTTGGCGTTTTTCACAGCAGTGGCCACATCAGGCGTCACAGTGCCCACCTTGGGGTTGGGCATCAAGCCGCGTGGCCCCAGGATTTGACCCAATGTACCCACAATCCGCATGGCATCGGGTGCCGCAATCACGATGTCGAAAGGCATATCGCCCGCCTTGATCATGGCAGCCAGATCTTCCATGCCCACAATGTCAGCGCCAGCGGCCTTGGCTTCTTCAGCTTTGGCGCCCTGTGCGAAAACGGCGACGCGCTTGGTCTTGCCGGTGCCATTGGGCAGTACGACAGCACCGCGGACCACTTGGTCAGATTTCTTGGCATCAATGCCCAACTGGACTGCCACATCGATGGATTCATCGAACTTGGCACTTGCACACTCTTTCACGAGTCCGAGTGCATCGGCCAGTGGATAGAGCTTGTTGCTGTCCACTTTGCCCGCGAAGGACTTTTGTTTTTTAGTCAATTGAGCCATTTACACGCCCTCCACATTCACACCCATCGAGCGGGCAGAGCCGGCGATGGTACGGACTGCTGCGTCCATATCGGCCGCAGTCAAATCTTTCATTTTGGTCTTGGCAATCTCTTCGAGCTGTGCACGTGTGATTTTTCCAACCTTCACGGTGTGAGGAGTCGCAGAACCCTTGTCGATCTTCACAGCCTTCTTGATCAAAATCGACGAAGGTGGCGATTTGATGACAAAAGTAAAGCTCTTGTCCGCAAAAGCGGTGATCACCACAGGCAGCGGCAAACCGGGCTCGATGCCTTGGGTCTGGGCGTTAAACGCCTTACAGAATTCCATGATGTTCAAACCGCGCTGACCCAATGCTGGACCGATGGGCGGTGATGGATTAGCTTTGCCTGCTGGTACTTGCAGCTTGACAAAACCGACGATTTTTTTCGCCATGCTTTTCTCCTTGCGGGTATTAACGCCTGGACTGCACTTTTAAGATCACAGCCCGGGCTCCCCGGGGTAAACGACTCACTTGCAACATCCGCACCGAGTCGAAAAGTGCGAAATCTGACCTGAAAGCGCGTTTCAGAATCAGGTTTTTTCGATTTGGGAGAACTCAAGCTCCACTGGGGTCGAGCGTCCAAAAATAGTGACCGCAACGCGAACCTTGCTCTTTTCGTAGTTCACGTCTTCCACTGAGCCGGTGAAGTCAGTGAAAGGACCATCCTTGACCCGAACAAACTCACCCACAATAAATTCAACTTTGTGACGCGGCTTCTCGGTGCCTTCCTGCATCTGGATCACGATTTTCATCACCTCGGCCTCCGAGATGGGCGCAGGGCGGTTCTTGGCGCCTCCAACAAAGCCAGTCACCTTGTTGGTGTGTTTGATCAAATGCCATGTTTCGTCATCCATGACCATTTCGACCAAAACGTAGCCTGGAAAGAACTTACGTTCTGTGGTCTTTTTCTGGCCGTTTTTGATTTCAACGACCTCTTCCATGGGAACCAGAATACGACCAAATTTATTTTCCATGCCAGCGCGGGTTATCCGCTCGGCGATGTTGCGTTCAACCGTTTTTTCCATGCCCGAATAAGCATGGACCACATACCAACGCAAGTCGGGATTGGTGGGCGCCGCCGACAAAACCTGCGCTGCTGCGGGTAGGTCGGTTGATGGAGTTTCTACAGAATCGGTCATTACTTTCTCCACCCCAGGATCAGGTCATAAAACAGCCATTCGAGCGTCTTGTCTGTCAGCCAAAGAAATATGGCCATCACCAACACGAACACAAAGACATAAGCGGTCATCTGGATCGCTTCTTTGCGAGCGGGCCAAACCACTTTCTTGACTTCCCGCCAAGAGTCCCGACCAAACGCTACCAATGCTTTGCCCGGCTCGGACGTGAAAAAAACAACCACTGCAGCCGCTAAACCGACTAACAGGATGCCCCACTGAACTAACGAGCCTCGGCTGCTCAAAATATAAAAAGCAGCCAGTGCTGCGATGACCAATACGACGGATGCCGCTAGCTTGGCCTTATCGGCCCCTGTACTGACGGTTTCTACTTGTGTGGTGGCCATTTTTCTCTATCTCGCGCTTATCAAAGTCATATCAAAGCAGTTGCCCTAAGGCACTGAAGCCCGCCATCTACATAGCGGGCCTTGTTTTCCCACCTTGTTTAT